>JAABUN010004415.1_pt1 | contig 19244 bp, 16 predicted proteins | sample 5559311 | NCBI WGS metagenome assembly JAABUN01 (sample SAMN10711877, study PRJNA513370) | rock metagenome | isolation source: Antarctica rocks | place: Antarctica: Victoria Land, Siegfried Peak sud | reverse complement strand
GAGCTCGTCCTCCTTGCCCTTGTCCAGGCCGTAGGCCAGGGCCGCAGCGGTCGGCTCGTTGATGATCCGCAGGACGTTCAGACCGGCGACCTTGCCGGCCTCCGTGGTGGCCTGACGCTCGGCGTCGTTGAAGTACGCCGGCACGGTGATGACGGCGTCGGTGACGGGCTCGCCCAGGTACTCCTCGGCGTCCTTCTTGAGCTTCTGCAGGATGCGGGCGCTGATCTCCTGCGGGGTGTACTTCTTGTCGTCGATCTCGACCGACCAGTCGGTGCCCATGTGGCGCTTGACCGAGCGGATCGTGCGGTCGACGTTGGTGACGGCCTGGCGCTTGGCGATCTCGCCGACCAGGGCCTCTCCGGACTTGGCGAAGGCGACCACCGACGGGGTGGTACGACCACCCTCGGCGTTCGCGATGACGGTGGGCTCCCCACCCTCGAGGACTGCGACCACCGAGTTCGTGGTGCCCAGGTCGATTCCGACGGCTCGTGCCATGTCTTCTGTTCCTTTTCGCTAGCCGGCCGGGACCACCTCGGCCCCGGGTTGAGTTGCCTGCACTCAAGCTAGTCCGTGACCCGCTGGTTGTCACCTTCGGGCTGACCAAACTTGAGTCTGTGAGGCTCAACCCACAGCGTAGCGAAAGTGTTCCCGCGTTGCCTTCCCCGTCGCGCCTGCCCTGGCCCGTCGCACGACTGACTGATTGACGTGTTCGCCGACGTCCCGGGGGAGTGCAAAGAACTTTGCTGCCCTCCCGAGGTGCGCCTCGGTGCAGGACAGTCGATGCTGGCTGGGACGACACCACCACGCAGAGGGGGACGGACCCGATGAGCTCTGTCAGCCGCACGATGAAGTGCCGCCCGGAGGACGTGTTCGCCGTCCTGGAGGACGGCTGGACGTACGCCAACTGGGTCGTCGGGGCAGTTCGTATCCGGGACGTGGACGTCTCCTGGCCCGCGGTCGGATCCAAGATCCACCACTCCATCGGCGTCTGGCCGGTGCTGCTGGACGACGACACCGAGGTCGAGGAGGTCGATGCGCCGCGCGTGCTCCAGCTCAAGGCCAAGGCGTGGCCGGCAGGTGAGGGCAGGGTGCGGATCTCCTGCGAGCCAGCAGGCGAGCAGACGAAGGTGACGATCCAGGAGCAGGCCATCTCCGGACCGGCCACGCTGATGCCCAGGGTCACCCAGGACCCCATGCTGTGGTGGCGCAACACCGAGGCGCTGCGACGCCTGAGCTTCCTGGCGGAGGGTCGGGCCCGGGGCAAGTGAGGCTGGCGTTCACTCGGCTCGGATCGAGCAGCCCACATCGCTTGCCACACGACATCACCCCTGGTGTGGCTCCGGCCCAGAGGCGCATGGATGGCGTCGGAGCTTCGTCGCATGCGTGCGCCGGGGTGCCGCTCGACAGCCTCCGACCGAGGCGCAACGATCCCAGCTGACAGACATCGGTCCCAGCTGACAGACATCTTGGAGGGACGGGCTGGGACGCGGCCCATCGCGCCATACCTCGTGCTCATCAGCGCTTTCATCGGCGGCCGTCTGGGGGCTGACGATTCGAGACGCCGTACCTCTCTGCGTCAAGAGCGACCCGGGCCGGTTCTCGTCGGAGGTCTACGACGCCTTGATCGACGTGTTCGGCTCGGGTGGACGCCCACGTTCCGGACCCGGTCCTGAGAGCCGGCAGCCTGGACGGGATCGGCGTGGAAGCGCTCCGCGAGAATGCCAGCCACGCTCTTCGGCGACTGCTCGGGCAATCAAGCGACGATGCTGACCCTGGCCTGATGACCGGGCTGCTGCGAACCTGACTCGCCGCCCGCCATGTGCACAGCGCGCGGAAGACCCGGCTCGTACCCAGGCTGCTGCGCGTTCGGCCGCGCATCTTCCGCGGCGTGTGCTCAGGCCGCGATGTGGCGGGGAGAATCTCACCACGAGTGGGCACCACCCTGGCAGCAGGCGGGTACGACGTCCTGGTCGACACGGCCCAGCGGGCGGTGCTGGAGACGCTGTTAACCGACTACGGGGTCCAGGTGGGCCGCCTGCTGGGCGAGACGTAGCGAAGCAGCTCGTGCAGACCTGCAGGTCAGGTCAGGACGAACGACCAGGTGCCGGCGACGACGGCCGCCCCGGCTGACACCACCGCGACGAGCATCGCTCCCACCGCCACGGCCACGTCCCGGGCGGCGAACGTGCTCTCGCGGGCCCACGTCCGGGGGCTGTCAGAACCGAATCCCCGGGCCTCCATCGCAGTGGCGAGCTTGGTACCGCGCCGGATCGCCAGGACCAGCAGCGCGAACGCCTGGCCCGCCAGCACCCGGGTCGAGCCGAGGACACCACGGCCGTCACCCAGACCGCGCGCCCGCCGAGCCAGCGTCAGCGTGCTCCACTCCTGGGCCATCAGACCTGTCAGCCGCAGGCCCGCCAGGGCGCCCAGCACGAACCGGTGCGGCAGGTGCAGCCTCTGGGCCAGGGCATCCGCGAGGTCGGTGGGGTCGGTGCTCAGGAGCAGCGCTACCCCGGGAAGGGCCACCGCCAGCACGCGCAGCACGATGGCCAGGCCGTTGCGGGCCGACCCCTGCGTCACAGACAGCCAGCCCAGGTCCAGCAGCACGGCGCCGGAGTCGACGCCGATGAAGCACGTGACCAGCCCAGCGAGCAACGCCGACAGCGTCACCGGTAGGAGGATCTTCGCCAGCACCCGCGCGGGGATCCCGCAGAACGGGAGCAGGACCAGCTCGAGCGCGAGCGCCGTCCCAGCCGAGACGATGTCGACGGACAGCAGCAGCACCACGGTGATCACCGCGGCCGCCCACAGCTTCGTCAATGGGTTCGCCGACGAGATGGGCGTCGGCCGCACCGCGCCACCGGTGACCAGCATCAGAGCGCTGCAGCCGCAGGCAGCACCAGCTCGGTGTCGGCCAGCGCCGCCGCGACGTCCCCGTCATGTGTGACCAGGACCACCGCCGCCCCGTCGTCCAGCAGCCCGGCCATGATGCCTACGACCTCCGCCCAGGTGCGGGAGTCCTGACCGAAGGTCGGTTCGTCCAGCAAGAGCACGCGGGGCTGGGTGGCCAGTGCTGTGGCCACGGACAGCCGCCGCTTCTCCCCCCCGGAGAGGGTGAAGGGGTTGGCCGCTGCGAGCCGGGAGAGGCGCAGCCGCTCCAGCAGCTCGCCGGCCCGTGCCCGCGCCTGCTCGGCGGGGAGCCCTGCGAGCAACGGCCCGTGGGTCAGCTCGTCCTGCACCGTACTGGTGAGGAACTGGTGCTCGGGGTCTTGGAAGACCATGCCGATGCGGGTGAAGAGCTCGCGCGAGCGCCACTGGTGGGGCGAGGCCGGCAGCGTCCTGCCCCGTGCCGCGCGCAGGGCGGCACCGGCCTGGACCGACCCGCTCACCGGTGCAAGCAGCCCCGCCAGGGTGAGCGCGAGCGTCGACTTCCCCGCTCCGTTCGGGCCGCCCACAGACAGGCACGCACCAGCCGCCACCACGGCGGCGAGGTCGCCGGCTACTGCAGGCGCGCCGCGACGACCGACCGACAGGCCCGAGGCGGACAAGAGCGCCGACGATCCACCGGCACGCCGGGGGTCCGGGATGCGGGACGGCCGCGCCGGGGGGTGGCCAGGAACCCACACGCCGCCGGCCGCGAGCTCAGCCCCCCGCGCGCCCAGCACCCGCTCGGGCGACCCGTCGGCGAGCACCCCCGCGCCAGGATCGAGCACGACGATGCGGTCGACGAGTTCCAACCACACGTCCACCCGGTGCTCGACGACGACCAGGGTCGCTCCCGAGCTCTCCAGCGCAGCCCGGACCGCGTCACGTACCTCGCGCACACCGTCGGGGTCGAGGTTGGCCGTCGGCTCGTCCAGCAGCAGCAACCCAGGACGCATCGCCAACACACCGGCAAGTGCGAGCCGCTGGCGCTGGCCGCCCGACAGCCTCTCGGTCGGGTGGTCCAGTGCCACCCCCAGCCCCACCGCGTCCAGGGCGGCGCGCACCCGGGCCCAGATCTGGTCCCTGGGCACCCCGAGGTTCTCGCAACCGAACGCCACGTCGTCTCCGCAGCGGGCCAGCACGGTCTGGGACTGAGGGTCCTGCAGCACCATCCCCGCGGTGCCCCGGCAGCCGGCCGCGGGCGACCCGCCGACGAGCAGCCGCCCCCGCTGCTCGCCCTCGTCGCTGCTGCCGAGTAGACCGGCCATGGCCGCCAGCAGCGTCGACTTGCCCGAGCCCGAGGGCCCGAGCAGCAGCACCCTCTCACCGGCCTCGATCCGCAGGTCGAGGTCGCGCACGGCGAAGGCCTTGCGGCCCGCGTGCCGCCACCCCCAACCGGTGGCCTCGACCGGTGCACCCCTGAGTCGTGCACCGGTCGAGGACATCTGCGCGGTGCCGGTCAGACCTCGTGCGTCGTGCGGCCGGACGCAAAGGACGCGAGCGCCCCGGTCCTGGCCAGCGCCCGTACCGCCAACCAGGACAGCAGGCCCGCCACGACGATGCCGGAGGCGACCGCGCAGCCCAGGTAGATGCTCTTGTAGCCCAGCTCCCACACGGCGTTGCTGCCGAAGGTGTTGTCCATCAGCCCGACGGCCACGCCCGCGACGGCGCCCGACAGCAGCGCGGCTGAGAGCCCCCACCGGCGGTATCCCAGGGCCGCAAAGGCCAGCTCGGCTGCCAGGCCCTGCACGACGGCCCAGATCAGGACCGAGAATCCCCACTGCGTGCCCACCATCATCGACACCACGCCCGCCACCACCTCGGTGAAGAGCGCGGCACCCGGCTTGCGGATGACCAGGCCTCCCAGGACGCCCGCGAAGAGCCAGCCACCGACGAGGAGCCCGCTGAGGGGAGCGAGGAAGGCCAGGACCGAGGAGAGCGGCGTCCAGGCCAGGCCCCAAGCCCAGAAGATGATGCCGGCGGCGACCCCCAGGACGCTGGCGACGACGATGTCGACGACGCGCCACGAGCGGGGGCCCCCACGGGTGGTAGAGGTGCTGTCGTGCTGATCGGCGCTGCCCTTGGACAGGCTGTTCGTGTTGGTGGTGCTCATGGTGCGTCCTCCCTGGCTACTGGGAGGGGGGGCCTGCTCGTGACGCTGCCTGGACGCGACCGCAGCCGCACCAGACGACGGCACGGGCTGAGCCCGAGATGCCCGACTTCCTCCACCGGTGCTAACCGGATCAGGTTCGAGGGTCTGCGGTTGCCCGCACTCTCAGCGCCAGCTGGCGCTCCCCTGTCGTTCAAGGAAACCGTACACCCGGTGCCTTGCGGTTGCCGACGGGCGCTCCCGTGGGGGACGGTGGTCCCTGACGCCCGGCAGCCGCCGACCCGGCAGGACCGGTACGACCTTGGAGGCCCCATGAGCCCGCTCGTCTGGAAGGTGTTCGGCACCGGTTCTGCCGTGATGGCCGGGATGGCCGCGAAGAACGTGCTGGGCAAGGCGTGGCAGAGCGGCATGGGGAAGGAGCCGCCGCGTAACCCCGAGGCGGCCGAAACCTCCTGGGGCGAGGCCGCGGCGTGGGCCATGGCGTCCGGCGCGCTCATCGGCCTGGCCCGGATGCTGGCGACTCGGCAGGCGGCGCGCTTGTACAAGAACTCGGCCGGTCACCTGCCGAAGGGCCTCGAGGAGGTCCAGTGATACGCGCAGACAGCAGGGGATTCACGTGCTGCTGAAGGCGCTGCGTCAGCCGGAGGCGGGCGGTCCCTCGATGCTGGCGCGAGTGGTGGCGGTGCTGCTCGTGGTGGGTCTGGTGGCCAGCGTCTCTCCTGCCCTGCTGCAGGCGGCACGCTGGCTCGTGGTCACGTTCGCGCGAACAGCCCTGTGACGGGTACCGACGAACGAGTCAGCCGCCCGCGGGCTGGGACTGCACCTTGGCGCGCACCTCGTCCATGTCCAGGACTCGCACCGCCTGGATGAGCTGCTCGAGCGCGGGCGCCGGCAGCGCCCCTGCCTGACGGAACACCATCACCCCGTCCCGGAACGCCATCAGGGTGGGGATCGAGCTGACCTGCAACGTGCTGGAGAGCTCCTGCTCCGCCTCAGTGTCGATCTTGCCGAAGGTGATGTCGGCGTGCTGGGCCGACGCCTTCTCGAAGACCGGGGCGAAGGAGCGGCACGGCCCGCACCACTCTGCCCAGAAATCCACCAGCACGATGCCGTCGCCGGTCACGGCGTCCTGGAACGTCTCAGCCGTCAGGTCGGTGCTCACGTCAGCTCCTTGTTTCCCGGTAGGTCCCGGGTGGGTCTCGGTTGCGGGGACAGGCGCGTGGGGACACACGCTGCGAGGACGTCACCCACGTTGGTGGGAACGCCCCGGCAGCACGGCCTGTTCCCTCGGACGGAGGGCAGCTGCCCCGGCTGCGCGAGGTCCTGGCTACGGAGCCGCGCGCCTGAGCCGCACGTCGGCGGGCTCCGTTCGAGCGGATCGTCCACCCCCCAGCGTTACTTTCCCCGCACAGTGCCAACGGAAGGGCGCCCCAGTGGCACTCTCCCGGCAAAGTGCCGCAGGGCCCGGCGGGGGCGGTGCGGGGTGGGGCGCGGTGCAGGGCGGTGCGGTGCAGGGCGGTGCGGGCCGAGCGGGTCAGTCGAGGTCGAACGCCGGGAGCGTCCACGGGCGGACCAGCGCGACGAGCGCGAGCGCGGCCAGCCACAACGTCGCCGTCATCACCGCGGCCATGGGCACCGCGCTGGTGGTGCCGAGCAGCCCGACCAGCGGCGAGGTGACCCCCGCCAGACCGAACTGGGCCGAACCCAGTACGGCGGCAGCAGTGCCCGCGGCCTCGCCGTGCCTGGACAGGGCCAGTGCCGGGGCATTGGGGAAGGTGAAGCCGCACAACGTCACGGTGACGAACAGGGGCACCAGCAGCGCCCACAACGGCGCGTCGGCCAGCGCCACCACCAGCATCGCGACGGTGCTGACCATCCCTACCGCGATCGAGGTGCTGAGCACCTGCTGCGGGGAGAACCGGCGCAGCAGGAACGGGTTCGCCTGGGTGGCAGCGATCAGCCCGACGGCGTTGAGTCCGAAGACCAGTCCGTACGTCTGCTCGTCCATCCCGTACACGCCTTGGAACACGAAGGACGAGCCCGAGACGTAGCTGAACATCGTCGACATCATCAGCCCGGCCACCAGGACCAGACCGACGAACGTGCGGTCCCGCAGCAGAGTGACGTAAGTGCGGCCCGTCGAGCGCAGGCGGGCCGGGCGACGGCGCTCCACGGGCAGCGTCTCGCGGAGCCCGAAGAACGCCAGCACCACCAGCAGCAGCGCCACGCCGGCCAGGACGAAGAAGATGCCGCGCCAGTCGGTGACCGCGAGCAGGTAGCCGCCCATGGTGGGCGCCAGGACGGGGGCGATGCCCAGCACGAGCATCAGGTGGCTGAGCAGGACGGCGGCGCGACGGCCGGTGAAGAGGTCGCGCACGATCGCCATGGCCGTCACCGAGATGGCCGCACCGGCGAAGCCTTGGACGACCCGGACGGTGGAGAGCAGCTCGACGGAGGGCGCCAGCGCGCACAGCACCGACAGGGCACCGTGCACGGCCACGCCGACGAGCAGCGGTCGGCGGCGTCCGACGGCATCGGAGAGGGGCCCGACCACGAGCTGACCGACCGCCAGGCCGAGCATGATCCCGGTGAGGGTGAACTGGGCGGCGGCCTCGGTGGCGCCCAGGTCCGCCGCCATCTGCGGCAGCGCCGGCAGGTACATGTCGATCGACAGCGGCCCGAGGGCGATCAGCAGCCCGAGCACCAGCACCAGCTGCAGGTAGCTGCGGCCGCTCGGGGTGGAGTGCGCGGGCGGGTCGGCGGCGGTGACCTCGGCGCTCGCCAGTGCGGCGTCAGGACTCAAGACGTCGGCAGGCAGGGTCGTGGTCACTGCTGGCACAAGGCACTCAGCTGCCCGATGATTCCCGCCGGGCACGTCGGTGCCGAGGTCGCGCACGAGCTGCCCGGATGCCCGGCTGCCCTGCTGCCGAAGGTCGTGGCGGTGATGCCCCGCGTGTGGGCGTGGTCTTCTGCTTGCGGTGACGGGCCAGCGGGGCCACCGTGTCCTCGGAAGGCGGCTCACCACCGTGAGCAGCCGGGCACCTCGGAGAGGGGACGCCGTGCACGTGTCGGGGGTGGTGCTGGAGATCACGGCGATCCTTGCCTTGGCCGTCGTGCTGGGGCTCCTGGCCCAGCGGGTGCGCCTGCCGCTCACCGTGGTTCTCGTGGTCGTGGCGTTCATCGCGTCGAGTGCCGGGATCGCCCCCGCGCTCGGGCAGCTGGACGGCGAGGTCTTCGAGCAGGTGGTGGTGATCGGGCTCCTCCCGGCACTGGTCTTCGCCGCCGCGCTCGGCATCGACCTTCGAGCCTTCAGCCGCAACCTCGGTGCCATCGTGGCGCTGGCCATCGCCGGCTTCGTGCTGTCGGCCGTCCTGGTCGGGGTCACCCTGCACCTGGTGCTGGGCACCGCGCTGATCGTGGCGCTGCTCTTCGGCGCGATCATCAGCGCCACCGACCCCGTGGCGGTGGTCGCCATCTTCCGGCAGCTCGGGGTGCCGCGGCGGCTCCTCACGCTGGTGGAGGGCGAGAGCCTGCTGAACGACGGGGTGGCGATCGTCCTGTTCGCCATCCTGGTCGACGCGGCGACCGGCGGTGCGTTGGATCCGGTCGGCGGCGTCATGCGCTTCCTGGCGGTGTTCCTCGGCGGGGCACTCATCGGGGCGGCGCTGGGACTGCTCGCCTCACTGGTCCTGCCGTGGCTGGACGCGCACGGCGCGGTCGCTCTCACGGTGGCCGTCGCCTACGGCAGCTTCCTGCTCGCCGAGGAGGTGCTGGGCTTCTCCGGCGTCATGTCCACGGCCGTGGCCGGCATGCTGCTGTCCGGGTTCGCCCCGAGCCGCGCGTCGGCGGAGGTGCGTACCGCGTGGGAAGAGACCTGGGGCTCACTGGACTACATCGCCAACGCGCTCCTCTTCGTCCTCATCGGTCTCGCGATCGAGCCCGAGGCGCTCATCGCCGAGATCGGCCCGATCCTGCTCGCCGTCGTCGTCGTCCTCGCCGCCCGCGCCGCGGCGGTGGTGCCGGTGGTGTGGGCGCTCGAGAAGCTCGCCCGGTTGCCGCGGTTCGGGTGGCGCAACGAGGCGGTGCTGGTCTGGGGCGGGCTGCGGGGTGGGATAGCCCTGGCCCTCGCGCTGGCCCTTCCGCCCGAGCTCGCCGAACGCGACCAGCTCGTGGCTCTGACCGGGGGCGTGGTGCTCGCGACCCTGCTGCTCAACGCCACCACCATCGGCTGGCTGGTCCACCGGCTCCGGCTCGACAGGCCCAGCCCGGTCGACGTGTTCCTGACGGCGGTCGCGCGACTCTCGGGCATCGGCGCAGCCCGTGAGCGGCTCGCCGAGCTGGGCCTCGCCGACGCTGAGGGTGTCGGAGCGCGGCTCGACAGCGCCGAGGCCGACGCCCGCGAGACGTTGCACCGGCTCCAGCTCACTGCCGAGGAGAAGTCCAGGGTGGTGCTGGGTCGTGGCCTTCACATCGAGCGCCGCACCTACCAGGAGCTCAGCGACCAGGGCCTGCTGCCGCCCTCGGTGACCCGGGCGCTGCTGCACCAGGTCGACGACGAGGTCGACACCCTGGCACTTGGCCTCGACGTCGACCCGCGGGCTCGTCGACCGAGGCCACCGATGGTCGACCGGCTGAGCCAGCGGGTCCTCGGCTGGCTCCCGCGACCCGCCGGCGAGGACCTGGAGGGGCTGCACTACGCAGAGGCGTCGGCCCGCCGGCTGGCCGCCCGGCACACGGTGCAGGAGCTCGAGCTGTTCGACGGGCTGCCCGCGATCGACCCGGGGACCGTGCGCCGCGCCAAGCAGGCGTTCGAGGAGTGGGAGGCCAGTGCGGTGCACCAGCTCGACGAGCTGGACGAGGATGCGGCCGATACCAGGCACGAGCTGCACGAGCGGCAGGCCCGTCTGCTGGCCGAGGCTGCGACCCGCCGTCATCTGGACGAGCTCACCCGGACCGGACTGCTGCCACCGAGCCTGCAGGGGACACCCGAGCCCTGAGTGCGTAGACGCCGCAGGGGCGAGGTCGGCTCAGACCTCCAGGGTGCGGGCGAGCGGCACACCGGGGCGGTAGGCGAGGTGGCGGTACGAGGGCGCGTCCAGCACCGCGAGGTCGGCCCGGGCCCCCACCCTGAGCTGGCCCACGTCGTCGCGCCGCAGCGCCCGGGCCCCACCCAGGGTGCCGGCCCAGAGCGCTTCTGCCGGCGTCATTCCCATCTCTCGCACGGCCAGGGCGAGGCAGAACGGCATGGACGAGGAGTAGCCGCTGCCGGGGTTGCAGTCGGTGGCCAGGGCGACCGTGACGCCGGCAGCCAGCAGCCGCCGCGCGTCCGGGTAGGGCGAGCGGGTGGAGAACTCGATCGAGGGCAGCAGCGTGGCCACCGTGCTCCCGGCGGCCAGGGCGTCCACGTCGGCGTCGCCCAGGTAGGTGCAGTGGTCGGCGCTGGCAGCGCCCAGCTCCACCGCGAGCTGGACACCAGGGCCAAGGGAGAGCTGGTTGGCGTGTACGCGCAGCCCCAGGCCGGCCCGAGCCCCAGCCTCCAGCACCGCGCGGGCCGCGTCTGCGTCGAAGGCGTGCGCCGACGCGGGCTCGCAGAAGACGTCGATCCAGCGCGCGTGCGGTGCGCACGCCTGCAGCATCTCCCCGGTCACCAGGGCGACGTACTCGCCGGCGCGGCCCACGTACTCGATCGGCACCACGTGGGCACCCAGGTAGGTCGTCTCCGGCGTGACCTCTGCGGCGATTCGCAGCGCGCGCTCCTCGTCCGCGACGGTCAGGCCGTAGCCACTCTTGACCTCGACGGTGGTGGTGCCCTGAGCGCGCATCTCCGCCACCAGCCGCACCAGGCCGGAGCGCAGCTCCTGGTCCGTCGCCGCCCGCGTGGCCCGCACGGTGGAGGTGATGCCGCCGCCGTCGTACGGCTGGCCCGACATGCGGGCTTCGAACTCGGCGGCGCGGTCGCCCGCGAACACGAGGTGGGCGTGGGAGTCCACGAAACCGGGGATGACGGCGCGCCCACCCAGGTCGGTGCGCTCGTCGGCCGCAGGTGCGTCCGCTGCGCGGCCCACCCAGGCGACGTGGCCGTCCTGGATCACCAGGGCCGCGTCCAGGATCACACCGAGCGGCCCCGGACCGCAGGTGGCGTCGTTGGTCACGAGCTCGGCGATGCCGTCGACGAGCGTGCTCACTGGTCCTCCCACAGGGGTTCGATCGCGGCGGCCAGCATCGCGCCCACATCGCCGAGCCGGTGCACGCCGTCTGTGACGACCGGCAGGCCGTCCACCACCACGGCGTGGACGTCGGTGGCCGCGGCGGACATCACCACCTGCCCGAAGTGGGAACCCGCGGTCCGCACGCTGTCCAGCCGGATGCCGACCAGGTCCGCGCGCTGCCCGGGAGCCAGCGCACCGGCATCATCCCAGCCGAGAGCGCGGTGGCCCTCGGCAGTGAGCGAGTGCAGCAGAGCGGCAGGGGTGAGCAGGCCGCGCTGGCCGGACCGCAGCCGCTGGTGCTGCTCCAGCAGCTGGGCCTCGCCGAGCAGGTCGACGACGGCGTGCTGGTCGCTGCCCAGGCACAGCGACGACCCGGCGACGGACAGCTCGGCGAAGGGACCTATCCCGTCGGCCAGGTCGGCCTCCGTGCTCGGGCAGGCACACACGGCGGTGCGGGTGCGTCCCAGCAGCGTCACGTCGTCCGGGCTCAGGTGCACGGCGTGCACGGCGGTGGTCTGGTGGCCGAGCACCCCGTGCTCGTACAGCAGCTGGGCGGGGGTCATCCCGTGCGTCTGCAGGCATGCCTCGTTCTCGGCCGGCTGCTCGGACAGGTGCACGTGCAGCGGCCACCCGTGCGGCCCCGACGCGGCGGCAAGGTCCGCCACGGTGCCCAGCTGGTCGGCTGGTACGGCGCGCACGGAGTGGATCGCGGCACCGGGCCGTGCGTGCGGGCTCCCGTCCAGGGTGCCGTCCGGGCTGTGCGCCGCCGCACGCAGCGAGCTGACGCGCGCTGCCCAGCCGTCCGCGTCGCCGTCACCGAAGCGCTGCTGCTGCTCGTCCAAGGGGGCGTACCCGTCGGCACTCAGCCCGGCCGAGAGGTAGCAGGTGTCCAGCAGCGTCAGCCGGATGCCGGCGTCGGCGGCGGCCTGCACGAGGGAGTGCCCCATGGCATTGGGGTCGTCGTAGCGGGCGCCGCCGGGGGCGTGGTGCAGGTAGTGGAACTCCCCGACGCACGTCACTCCGGCCAGGGCCATCTCGGCGTAGACCGCCCGGGCCAGCGCCAGGTAGCTGTCCGGATCGAGCCGGGACGCGACCGCGTACATCTGCGTGCGCCAGGTCCAGAATGTCCCGCCGCGGTCGTGGGTGCGCCCTCGCAGCGCGCGGTGGAAGGCGTGCGAGTGCGCGTTCGCGAAACCGGGCAGCACCAGCCCCGCCAGCCGCTGGTCGCCGTCCTGTGGCGCGGTTCCCGGCTGCACGGCGCTGATCCGCCCGTCGGCCACCTCGATCCGGACGGACCCAACCACACCCGAGGGCAGCCACGCGTGCTCGCACCAGTACGCCGGTGCCGCATCGGGCTCGCCAGGGGCAGCCGTCATGCCAGCTCCTGGACGACCCGGGCGAGGGTGCGTACCCCGGCCTCGCAGTCCTCGGTCTCGGCATGCTCGTCCGGGGAGTGCGAGATGCCGGTCGGGTTGCGGACGAACAGCATGGCCGTCCGGATGCCTGCGGCCGCGAGGATTCCGGCGTCGTGGCCGGCGCCCGTCGCCAGCACCGGCACCGGGCCGTCGTCGGTGCCCAGCAGGTCGGCCAGCCGGTCGCGCAGCCCTGCGTCGAACGCGGTGGCGTCGGTCCAGGACTCCTCGACCGCCTGCACCTTCCCGGCGTCTGCGGTGGCGGCGACGACGGCGCGCACCGCGTCCGCGTCGGCGCCGCGGGCGTCCAACCACGCGGTGACCTCGGACGCGATGGCGTTGACGCCGTTGGGGTGCACCCGCACCTTGCCCACCGTGGCGACCGTCCCATGCTGCTCAGCCGCGGCGCGGGCCCCGGCGATGACCGCTGCCAACGCCAGCATCGGGTCGTCGCGGTCCTGCAGCCGGGTGGTGCCGGCATGGTCCGCGCGGCCCCGCAGGTCCAGGCGCCAGCGCCCGTGCGGCCAGATCGAGCTGGCCACGCCCACTGCCGCGCCTGCGCCCTCGTGGGCGTCCGCCAGGGCGCGGCCCTGCTCCACGTGCAGCTCGACGAAGGTCCCGATCCGGCGCAGCGTCTCCTCGTCCGGGCCGACCTGGTCGGGGTCGTGCCCGGCCCGCTGCATCGCCTCGGCCATGGTGGTGCCGTCCGCGTCGGACAGCGCGCGGGCACGGTCTGCACTCAGTGCTCCGGTGATGATGCGCGAGCCCGCGCACGCCACCCCGAAGCGCGCGCCCTCCTCGTCGCTGAAGCAGGCGACGCCCAGCGGGCGGGCGGGGACGAAACCGTTCTCGCGCAGCAGGTCCAGGGCGGCGAAGGCCGACACCACGCCCAGCGGACCGTCGAAGGCGCCGCCGTCGGGCACCGAGTCCAGGTGGCTGCCGACCACGAGCCCGGGGCGGCCCGCCGCCACGGCAGCGTCCGGGTCGGACGTCCAGGCCCACAGGTTGCCGGCCCGGTCTTTCGTCACGTCCAGGCCGCGGGCGCGTGCCGCACCGGCGAACCACTCGCGCAGCGCGCCGTCCTCGGGCGTCCAGGCGAAACGCCGGTAGCCGCCGGTGCCGCGATGGCGTCCGAGCGGGGCGAGCTCGTCCCAGATCGCCTCGAATGCCGAGCGGGGGGTGGCGGGCACGCCGCTCAACCCTCCGTCATCGGGATGCGCACGCCCCGCTCGGCGGCGACCTGCTCGGCCTGCTCGTAGCCGGCGTCGACGTGCCGGATGACGCCCATGCCCGGGTCGTTGCTGAGCACCCGCTCCAGCTTCTGTGCGGCCAGGTCCGTGCCGTCGGCCAGGCAGACCTGGCCGGCGTGGATCGAACGGCCCATGCCGACCCCACCACCGTGGTGGATCGAGACCCAGGTGGCGCCGGACGAGGCCGCGGTCAGGGCGTTCAGCAGCGGCCAGTCGGCGATCGCGTCCGAGCCGTCGGCCATCGACTCGGTCTCGCGGTAAGGGGAGGCGACCGAGCCGCAATCCAGGTGGTCCCTGCCGATCACCAGCGGGGCGCTCACCTCGCCGGATGCCACCAGTTCGTTGAACCGCAGGCCCGCCTTATCCCGCTCGCCGTAGCCCAGCCAGCAGATGCGCGCGGGCAGCCCTTGGAAAGCCACTTTGTCCTGCGCCGCCCGGATCCACTTCTGCAGGTGGTCGTTGTAGGGGAATAGCTCCAGAACGGCCCGGTCGGTGGCGGCGATGTCCTTGGGGTCGCCGGACAGGGCAGCCCAGCGGAACGGGCCCTTGCCCTCGCAGAACAGGGGGCGGATGTACGCCGGGACGAAGCCGGGGAACTCGAACGCGCGGCCGTACCCGCCCTGACGGGCCTCGTCACGGATCGAGTTGCCGTAATCGAACACCTCGGCGCCGGCATCCTGGAACTCGACCATGGCCTGGACGTGCTGCGCCATGGAGGCACGGGCCCGGTCGGTGAACTCCTCGGGCTTGGCGTCGGCGTAGTCGTGCCAGTCGTCCAGGTCGATGCCCTCGGGCAGGTAGGACAGCGGGTCGTGCGCGGAGGTCTGGTCGGTGACGATGTCGATCTCGACGCCGCGGCGCAGCAGCTCGGGGAAGACCGTCGCTGCGTTGCCCAGCAGCCCGACCGAGAGCGGGGTGCGCGACTTCTTGGCGGCCAGGCACTGCTCGATGGCGTCGTCCATGCCGGTGGTGACGGTGTCGAGGTAGCGGTGCTCCACCCGCCGGCGCAGCCGGGTCTCGTCCACGTCGACGACCAGGCAGACCCCGTCGTTCATGGTGACCGCCAGGGGCTGGGCGCCGCCCATGCCGCCCGCGCCTGCGGTCAGCGTGAGCGTGCCGGCGAGCGTGCCCCCGAACCGCTTCGCGGCCACGGCGGCGAACGTCTCGTAGGTCCCCTGCAGGATCCCCTGCGTGCCGATGTAGATCCACGACCCCGCGGTCATCTGCCCGTACATGGTCAGGCCCAGCTGCTCCAGCCTGCGGAACTCCGGCCAGGTGGCCCAGTCCCCCACCAGGTTCGAGTTGGCGATCAGCACCCGCGGCGCCCACTCGTGGGTGCGGAACACCCCGACCGGGCGCCCCGACTGGACCAGCATCGTCTCGTCCTGCTCCAGCGTCGTCAGGGTCCGCACGATCGCGTCGTAGGAACCCCAGTCGCGGGCAGCCTTGCCGGTCCCGCCGTACACCACCAGCTCGTCCGGGTGCTCGGCCACCTCGGGATCGAGGTTGTTCATCAGCATCCGCAGCGGCGCCTCGGTGGACCACGACCTGGCGGTCAGGGTGGTGCCTCGTGCTGCGCGCACGGGGCGCGCTCCGACGGTGGCGTGCGTACGGGGGTTCATCGCAGCTCTCCTGTCACAGTGTGGACGGCGACCAAGACGGCGCCGGTACGGACGGCCTCGACGACTGCCGCGATGTCTGGGGCGAGGAACCGGTCCGGCCCTGGCCCGGCGACACCACACTCGCGCAGCAGGTCCCGGACCGCCGCGGTGCCGGCAGCCGGCTCGAGCGGAGCCCGCAGGTCCAGACCCCTTGCCGCGGTGAGGATCTCGATGGCGATCACCTGCGCGAGCCCGTCCACCGAGCGCCGCAGCTTGCGGGCGGCGGCCCAGCCCATCGAGACGTGGTCCTCCTGCATGGCCGAGGAGGGGATGGAGTCGACCGAGGCCGGGACGGCGAGCCGCTTGAGCTCGCTCACGATCCCCGCAGCGGTGTACTGGGCGATCATGTGGCCGGAGTCGACCCCCGCGTCGTGGGCCAGGAACGGCGGCAGGCCGTGGTTGCGGGACACGTCGCAGAACCGGTCGGTGCGGCGCTCGCTCATCGAGGCGACGTCTGCGGCGGCGATGGCCAGGAAGTCCAGCACGTACCCGACGGGGGCGCCGTGGAAGTTGCCGTTGGACTCCACCCGCCCGTCCACGGTCACGACCGGGTTGTCGATGGCGGCTGCCAGCTCACGGCCTGCGACGGTGGCGGCGTGCTCCACCGTGTCACGGGCCGCGCCGTGCACCGCTGGGGCGCAGCGCAGCGAGTACGCGTCCTGCACGCGGGTGCACTCCGGCCCCTGGTGGCTCGCCACGATCGAGGACCCCTGCAGCACCGTGCGCAGGTTCGAGGCGCTCGCGGCCTGGCCGGGGTGGGGGCGCAGCTCCTGAAGATCGGCGGCATAGGCCGATTCACTGCCCAGCAGCGCCTCCACGCTCATGGCGCAGGCGACGTCGGCGGTCCGCAGCAGCAGTCGCAGGTCGGCGATGGCCAGGACCAGCATGCCCAGCATGCCGTCGGTGCCGTTGACGAGGGCCAGGCCCTCCTTCTCGGCGAGCACGACCGGCTCCAGCCCGTGGTCCCGCAGAGCCTGCGCCGCGTCCATGAGCGTCCCGTCAGCCGTCCGCACCGGCCCCTCGCCCATCAGCGCCAGGGCGCAGTGCGACAGCGGAGCCAGGTCGCCCGAGCACCCGAGGGAGCCGTACTCGTGAACCACTGGGGTGATGTCGGCGTCGATCATGGCGGCGTAGGCCTGTGCCGTAGAGGTGCGCACCCCCGTGCGCCCGGTGGCCAGCGTCGACAGACGCAGCAGCATCAGCGCGCGCACTACCTCCCGCTCCACCTCGGGGCCCGAACCCGCTGCGTGCGAGCGGATCAGGCTGCGCTGCAGGGCCGCGCGCTGCTCGACCGGGATGTGCACCGTCGCCAGGGACCCGAAGCCGGTCGAGACCCCGTAGTGAGGCACCGCGTCCCCCGCCAGCGCGTCGATCACCCGGCGGCTGGCGGCGATCGCCTCCGTCGCCCGCCCACTGAGCCGGACCCCTGCGCCGCCGCGCGCCACGGCGACCACGTCCTCCTCCGTGAGGGGATCGGTGTCCACCTCGACGAATCGCTTCGCTGCCATGACCCCATGGCACACCCCGCAGCGCCCGGGCAACAGTCCTCTGGCGGGGTAAAGTGTCTGAGATACCAGACAGTGGTCGCCGTGATGGGCCGCGCGCTGGTGCACATCGGGCGGGCTGCGGCCGCGGACTCCTGTTACGGCTTGATCATGAGTCGTCGCGGGGTCGCAGCAGGCGGGGTCGAGCGTCCCCGTCAGTCGTGGCGGGTAGGTGGGCGGCAGCCTTCCCGGTGTCGGCCGCGAGCAGCTCGCTGATCTCATCCGCCAGCATCGGGCGGGCAAAGAAGAATCCCTGGGCGAAGTCGCACCCGGCACCGAGCACCTCGTCGCGTTGCTCGACGGTTTCGACCCCTTCGCCGAAACCTCGAGGTCGAGCAGGTGGCCGAGCTGGCAGATCGACCCGACGATCACTGCCGCGGACCTGTCGTAGCCGATCGCCGCGACGAAGCTGCGGTCGATCTTCAGGACGTCCACAGGGAACCTGCGCAGGTAGGACAGCGAGGCGTACCCGGTGCCGAAGTCGTCCAGGGCGATCCGTACCCCGAGGTCCCTGAGATCGGCGAGCACGGTCATCGCCCGCTCCTCGTCGTCGTCGATGACGATCCCCTCGGTCATCTCCAGCGTCAGTGCGGCAGGGTCCATGGCAGTGCGGAGCAGCACCTCTTGGACGACGCCCGGGAAATCTTGCCCCATCAGCTGGCGGCTGGACACGTTCACTGCCAGATCCAGGCGCAGCCCAGGATGGTCAGTGGTCCACCGGCGATGGTCGGCACAGCTCTTCTCCAGGACCCAGGCACCGAGGGAGGCGATCAGGCCGTTGTCCTCAGCAATCGCCACCACGTCCGGTGGGTGCACCTCGCCGCGGTCTGGGTGGGGTCCCAGCGCAGCAACGCCTCCACTCCTGTCAACAACCCGTCGCTCACCCGGACGACCGGCTGGTACACGATGTCGAGCTTGCGTTCAGCAAAGGCGGCGCGCAGGTCCTGCTCGAGGCTGCTGCGGTCCTCACGCCGGCTCGCGTCGCGGAGGTCGATGAGTTGGCGCTTGGCCCCACCGTCGCGTTTAGCCTGGTACATCGCCGCGTCGGCGTCGACGATCAACTGGTTCGACACCGACTCCCCCGGGCCGGAGTAGGCCATCCCTATGCTGGCGCTCACCCAGAGCTTTCGCCCGCTCAGCGTGAACGGGACGGCGAATGCGCGGCTGATACGCGCCGCTAGCACCTCCGCGTCGTCCACACTGGCCAGGTCCTCACAGAGGAAGACGAACTCATCGCCGCTGACCCGGGCCAGCGTGTCCCCTGGGCGGACCAGCGCCGACAACCGCTGGGCCACCGCGACAAGCAACTCGTCACCGACGTGATGACCGAAACTGTCGTTGACCTGCTTGAACCGGTCAAGGTCTGCGAAGAGCACCGCAGCGAAGCTGTGCGAACGCCCGGCCCGCTGCGCGGCGTGCACGATCCGCTGGTGCAGCAGGGACCTGTTCGGCAGACCGGTCAGCGGGTCCCTCAGGGCGGAGTCGCGGAACCGGTCGGAGGTGTCCCGCGCCTCGTCCCGGGCATGGGCGTTCAGTACGTACGCGGCAGTGACGTCGGCCAGGGTCTGCGCCGCTGCCATGTCCTGCTCGTCCATCGGCCCGACGGTGTCCCGGTACAGGTCCAGCGCGCCCAACCGGCCGGCGTTGTGCCGCAGCGGGAAGGCGAAGGCTGCCAGTAACCCGGCTGCCGAAGCAGCCCCGCTGAACGTCGGGAACCGGTCTTCCCGCGTGAGATCAGGCACTGCGACGGCCTCGCCGGTCTCGTAGGCCACTCTGCACGGACCTTCAGCATGCTTGGACTGCAGCTTCTCGAACGCCAACGCGTCCTTGTTCGACGCCGCGATGTAGTGCGGGGCGAGCCCCGGGGCGATCAACGTCACCCCTGCGGAGGTGATCGGCAGCACGTCGACGATCCGCTCGACCAGCCGGTCCAGGATTGCCTCGATGGGGAAATCAGGCTCTTGTGACACATCCGTGGGCCTTCAGCGCGCCTGAAGCGTGAGCATGCCGTTCTCTTGTCTAGGTTTCTGGCTTGTCGAGAGTCAGCAACCAAGGATCGGAGAACGGCATGCAGAACGCCACCTTATGGCGCGCCCTGTTGGGGGTCGAGAAGGCGGTCGTCGAAGAGATCGA
>JAABUN010004414.1_pt1 | contig 19248 bp, 19 predicted proteins | sample 5559311 | NCBI WGS metagenome assembly JAABUN01 (sample SAMN10711877, study PRJNA513370) | rock metagenome | isolation source: Antarctica rocks | place: Antarctica: Victoria Land, Siegfried Peak sud | reverse complement strand
TGGCGGCGTGGGAGGCCGCCCGCAACGCCGCCGACAGCGCCATCGACTGGCGCTTCACCACCGCCGACGCCCGCATCAAGCTCAAGCACCTCTACCCCGTAATTGACGATTGACAACTCACTAGTCGAGATACCCGCGCAGCTTGCGGCTGTAACTCGGGTGGCGCAGTTTCCGCAGCGCTTTCGCCTCGATCTGGCGAATCCGCTCGCGCGTGATCCCGAACTCGCGCCCCACCTCTTCCAGGGTGCGATAGCGGCCATCTTCCAGGCCGTAGCGCAATTGGATGATCCGGCGCTCGCGATCGGTCAGCCGCTGAAGCGAGTCACCGATCTGACTCTTCAGAAGCTGCTGCGAGGCCATGTCGAGCGGCGCGGGTAGCGTCTCGTCCTCGATGAAATCGCCGAGGAACGCATCGCCATCCTGGCCGACCGGGGCCTCCAGCGAGACCGGGTGACGCGACACGTCGAGCACCTGGCGCACCTTGTCGTCGCCAATGTCGAGAGCGCGCGCGATCTCCTCATGCGTCGGCTCGCGCTCCAGGATCTGCTGGAGGCGGTGGCCGGTCTTCTTAACGCGGTTGATCGTCTCGCCGACATGCACCGGGAGGCGGATGGTGCGGCTCTGATCGGAGATCGCGCGGGTGATCGCCTGGCGGATCCACCATGTCGCGTAGGTGCTGAACTTGAAGCCGCGCGTGTAATCGAACTTGTCGGTGGCCTTCATCAGGCCGATGTTCCCTTCCTGGATCAGATCGAGGAAGGAGAGGCCCCGCCCGACGTACTTCTTCGCGACGCTGACGACGAGCCGCAGATTGGCCTGGATAAGGTGGGCGCGCGCCTGATCACCGTCCTCGGCGTCGGCGATGAACTCAAGGCGCTCCTCGTCGCAACTGTAGCTGTGGCACTGCACGCGTTGCTCGGAGACCTTGCCGCGGTCCATCCGCTTCGCCAGCCAGACCTCCTGCTCCATCGTCAGCAGGCTTGTCTCGCCGATCTCTTGCAGATAGAGACGCACCGAATCGCCGACACCACCGATATCGTCGGCGACGCCGGAGGGAAGCGGTGTTGGCGTTGTATTGGTCGCGGGGGTTTCTTGTTGGGGCGCAACGGCCCGGAGTCGCGGAGTACGTTGCTCGGCGGGGCGTTTCGTGGGGGCGGGGGACTGATCGACAACCTCGATACCGTATTCGAGAAGCGAGGTGTAGAAATCATCCAACCCCGTCACGTCGGCTTCCACGTTGGGGAATGCCGCGACGATTTCATCAGAGAGGAGGAAGCCTTGATCCCTGCCCTTGGCGATCAGGATGGCACTCATATGCGCACTTCACCCACGTTTCTTTACCGTACTTCAATCCGGTGGGTCTCCTCGTCAGCCGTCCTGCGACACCTCCTGGTCATCATCGAACGCGCGACACACCGCTGTGCCCTGGGCATTGCCGCTCGGCGACAGTGCCTGTCCCCGAATCGTTCTGCGTTGAGATAGGAAGAATGTTCGATAGTCGCCACGTAAAAATACGAAGCCGTCCTCCGAGGGAACCCTCGGAAGCCGCGCTACGCTGTCCGACAAGCGGACGATTCAATTGTAGCGTCCCCCGTATTGCAGGGGTCATTCTTCATCTCTGCGCTAAACTATACGCCATCAACAGCCACTTGACAAGCCTAAACGGAACTGAATCGCATCGTTTTGCGATCAAAATGCTTTCAGAAAGATTCGGCCTGGCGCTTCGTACGCCGGTACCAACCGCGCCATAACACCCACAGCACGACGCACAACGGCATGGCGAGCGTGGCGAAATACGGGAGTAACGGCAATCCCGGCGCGACCACCGCCGGATCACGCCACTGTCCCGCCACGATACGCCATGCCTCCTCCGGCGAGCGCTCGGTTGCCCGGTGGCCGAACATCGTCAACAGGCTGAGATAGGAGCGCGCAAGCCCCCAGAGCGCCAGCGCCGCCGCGCCGCCGAGGAGCGCCACGCGCGCCAGCGGACGGCGCGGTAGCGCGACCGCGTCGAACCAGAGGGCGAACGGCACGTAGAGAGTGGGGACGATCGCCAGCAGGTAGCGTGTGTCGCGGCTCCCACCGCCGTAATATGTGCGGTGCAGCGCGGTGGGGAGGAGCACGGCCGCGGTCACGCCGAGCAGCAACAGGGCGCGCGCGGGCGCGCGGCGCGCGAGGACGAGCAGCCCCCACAGCGACAGTGCCAGCGCCGGGGTGATCACGAAGAGGCCGGAGGGACCGAAGAGGAGCCAGCGCAGCCCGGTCAGCGGCGGGGTGACGTAGGTGGTGCGGGGGCTGCGCGACCAGTCGAAATAATACTGATAAGTATACGAAGTATGCCAGGGCGCGCCGAACGCGAGCCAGTCGTAGCCGGCCAGGATCAGGATCGGGACGGCCCAGGCGAGGGCGAAAATCAGCGGCCCGCGCCACGCGAACTCGCGAGGGTCCGGCCCGTACCACGCTCGCCAGAGGACGTAGAGACCGACTGGCACGATCAGCAATAGATTGGGGTATTCCGTCACCGCCGACCAGCCGAGCAAAGCACCGCCGAGCGCCTGGGGCCAGACGCGACCGGGACGCCGTTCCGTCAGCAGGATCGCCGCCAGCGCGGCGGTGACGAAAAAGGCCCCCCCGATGTGCGAGTAGAGGAGGGTGGCGTACTTCAGCAGCGGCGTCGTCAGCGACGCCCCCACGGCGGTCAGGATCGCCGCCGATCGCCCCGCGCCGAGCCCGCGCGCCAGCCAGTAGAGGGCCAACGCCGTCGCCGCGCCGAGCAGCGGCGGCAGCATCGTCACATAGCGGAGCGGGAAATCGAGGTCGCGCCGCCCGGAGATGCGGCTCACCAGCTCGCCGAGCCAGTAGAATGGCACCGCCAGGAAGGCCGTGCCGGGCGGGCGATCGGAGTAGAAATGCCCATCGCGCGCGCTGACGTCGCGGTAGTCGTCGGTCGTCGGCGTCCCCTTCGGCGGCTGGATCGCCCCGTAATTGACGTAGGGATCGATCTGCGCCGTCCCATCGACCGCGAGCGCCTTGGTCAGCGCGTAGTGGCTGCCATCGTTCGTGCTGATGATGCCGTCGGCGGCGGTCAGCGCGAAGTATAGGCACGCCAGCAGCGCGAGCGCCAGCGCGGCACCAAGACCGCGCGCGAGTCGGCTGAGCGGCAAGGCGACGGATCGGCGATGCGAGGCGGTGGTGGCACGATCGGCGATCTGCTTCTCCATAGGGCGGTATTGTAATGCAGCGGCGCGACGACGCGGAGGAAGACACTCCCATTGCCTATAACTCAACCCGCCGCTCGAATACCTATGATGCCTTCTGTAAAAGATCAGCGCCATAAAGGCGGCTGGCTTCCGTAGGATAAGGAGCAATAGCGCGATGCCGCTACGCAATACATGGTCCTTGCTTTGTCTGACAGATTGTTCTACAATCGGACCATAAAGCAGTCTCCGGGTAGTGACGAGCGCCATAGCGACCGCTGTGGAAACCCGGGGATACCATGTCATAGCCGCTCGTCTGGGATAGGGAGGGTGCCAACTTTGCGTTGGCACCCGTTCTGTTTGATCCCCACCAGGGGCCTATCCCAGGGATGGCTATGCACGCGCAACAACGATCGCTCTGGTCGCATGCGGACTTCCGCAAGCTCTGGGGGAGCGATACGATTTCTCTCTTTGGCCTGCATGCCACCTTATTAGCGCTCCCGATGACGGCAGTAAGCATCGGGGTTACGCCGTTCCAGTTGGGCTTGTTGACGACGGCACAGACAGCGCCCGCGCTCTTATTCGGCCTTTTCGCGGGGGTTTGGGTCGACAGGCGTAGGCGGCGCCCCCTCTTGATCGGCGCGAATATCGCGCGAGCGGCACTCCTCGGCTCGGTACCCGTGGCTGCCTACTTCGGTGTCCTCCACCTGGCCCAGCTGTATATCGTCGCCTTCCTATCCGGTATCGCCGCACTCGTCTTCGTCGTAGCGTATCAGGCGTTCCTGCCACTGATCGTACCCCGCCAACATCTCGTGGCGGGCAACAGCGCACTTCGGGCAAGTGAAGCGACAGCACAATTCGCAGGACCAAGCGTCGGCGGTTTGCTCGTGCAACTCCTCAGCGCCCCGCTGGCACTCACCAGCGGGGCGATCGCGTCGTTAGGTTCCGCGCTCACTATCCTGGCAATCAGGACACCGGAATCCTGCCCGCAAGCGGACCATGCGCACGTCGGTATCGGGTCGGCGATTGGTGAGGGCGTCCGCTTCGTGCTCACCGATCCGATCCTGCGCCCGATTCTGCTGAGTTCGACCCTTGGTGCGCTGTTCGGCAACATCCCGACCGGAATCTATATCCTCTATGCCATCCACGACGTGGGTATTCCCACCGTAACACTCGGCCTGATCGTCGGCGCGGGCGGATTGCCCGCGCTCCTGACCGCGCTCCTGACGAGCCGGATGGTCCGACGCCACGGGATCGGGCAGACTCTGATCGCAGCTTCGGCGATCAAAGCGGGCGCGACGCTGCTCTTGCCGCTGGCCGGTGGCCCGCTCCCCGTAGCGATCACGCTGCTCCTCGCCTGGCGAGTGCTGACAAGCCTGGCCGAGGCAAGTGGTGGTATCGCCGGTTTTACCCTGGTGCAATCAATCCCCCCACCGGGGTTACAGGGTCGAGTGAACGCCACGGTGCGCGTCTGTGGGTGGGGTGCGATCGCTATCGGCGGGGCGCTTGGCGGTATTGCGGGCGAGCTATTCGGGCTGCGACCGACGCTCATCCTCGCCGCACTCGGCACCCTGATAGCCCCGCTCTGGCTGATGTACTCCCGTGTGCGTCAACTCCATGACGTCCCATAATAGGAGTAGCGGCGAGCAAGAAACGAAGGCGGCAGGAGGCGGGATCGCCGCTATCGCGCGATCCGCGCGTCGATGAATGGCGAGAAATGGCCGCGATAGCGCGCCTGCAAGTCGGTGCGCCGCCAATCATCGCCGGTGATCACACCGCGACAGAGCGGCGAACCGCAACGGCATTCCATCTGCCAGGGCACAACCGTCGCGAGTGCATAATCGAAGGTCAGTTCTTCGTCGGCGGCGATGTTCCGCCGCGCGATCTCGGTCAGCGCATCCGCAAGCCAGAGATTCGGGCCGCAGGAGTGATTGCCGTAACGAAGGGGATCGTCATCGTCCTGGAGGAGGCTCAGCCCTTCACCGATCGCGGCGCAGCTATACGGCGTGCCGGTAGCGCGCCAGCGCGCCTCGAGTTCGTGTAGCTCGTCGTCGGTGATGGGGCGGCCACCCCAGACGATCACCACCTCACCGGCGCGGATAGGCGCGGTGGCGAAGAGTCCAAACCCTTCGATCGGTGATGAACGGACTTCGAGGCGTGGGTCCAGCCATGAGCGCGGCGGCGGGACGGGCGAATCAGCCATCCTTTTGCTGGGCCTCGCGCGCCTCGCGCGCCTTGCGGCGGCGGGAGGGCTCCCACTCCGGCCCATCCTCCGACGTGACCCGCGCGGCGCGGCCCTCGGCGATCTGCTCGGCGCGCAGGCGCATCCGCTCGCCGATCGCCGCCTCGCGCCCGCGCTCGGTCGGGCGATAGTAGGTATGCCCGGCGATATTCGGCGGCAGATGCTCCTGATCCACGACCGCCCCGTCATAATCATGCGCGTACTGGTAGCCCTTACCGTAGTCGAGCCCCTTCATCAGCGCGGTCGGGGCGTTGCGGAGGTGCAAGGGGACCGGGTCGTTGCGGGTCCGTTCCACGTCCTCGCGCGCCGCCTTGTACGCGACGTAGGCAGCATTGCTCTTCGGCGCGACCGCGAGATAAACGGTCAATTGCGCCAGCGCCGTGTTCGCCTCCGGCCAGCCGAGGAATTGGACCGCCCCCTGCGCAGCCATCGCCAGGACGAGCGCCTGCGAATCGGCCAGCCCGATATCCTCCGAGGCGAAGCGGACGAGGCGGCGGGTGACGTAGAGGGGATCTTCGCCGCTCTCCAGCATCCGCGCCAGCCAATAGAGCGCGCCGTCGGGGTCGGAGCTACGCAGGCTCTTGTGCAGCGCCGAGATCGTGTCGTAGTGCGACTCCCCGCCCTTGTCGTAGACCGCCGCGCGCCGCTGCGCCGCCTCCGCCACCAGCATGTCATCCACCACCCGCTCCCCACCATCGGCGGCGGGCAGCGCGGCGGCGACCGCCAGTTCGAGGGTGTTGAGCGCGAAACGGGCGTCGCCATTGGCGAAGTTGACCAATTGCGCGACCGCCTCATCCGTCAGGCGCGCGCGCTCCTCGCCGAGGCCGCGCTCAGGATCGGCCAGCGCGCGCGCGATCAGGCGGCGCAGATCGTCGTCGCCCAACCCCTTGAGGACGAAGACGCGGGCGCGCGACAGGAGCGCGGAGTTGACCTCGAACGATGGATTCTCGGTCGTCGCGCCGATCAGCGTGACGGTGCCGTCCTCGACGTGCGGCAGGATCGCGTCCTGCTGCGCCTTGTTGAAGCGGTGGACCTCGTCGATGAAGAGGATCGTACGCCCGCCGTGCATCCCGAGGCGATCCTTCGCCTCCTTCACGGCGGTGCGGAGATCGGCCACCCCGGCGGTCACGGCGCTGAGCGGCACGAAGTGGGCGCGCGTCGTCTCCGCGATGATCCGCGCGAGGGTCGTCTTGCCGACGCCGGGCGGTCCCCAGAGGATCAGCGACGGGAGGCGGTCGGCCTCGATGATCCGTCGTAGCAGCGTTCCCGGCCCGACGATCCCCTCCTGCCCCACGAACTCATCGAGCGAGCGCGGACGCATCCGCGTCGCCAACGGCGCGCGGCGCGCCAGCAGGCGCTCACGTTGCAGATCGAATAAGTCGGGCACGGAACCTCCGGGGGGCTGAGTCATGAGTTGTGAAGAGAGACGGCAGGATAGGGAGGGGTAGGGGGCGATTATTCCTGGTCGCCCCGCGTCTCCTCGCGCGCGTCGAGCTGGGCGTTCAGGTCGGCGATCTGGCGCTCCAGCTCATCGAAGGTACGGATGCCGAGAGCGGCCATCTCGTTCGTGATCGCCTGCTGATCGAGCGGCTCGATGTCGTCCTCCTCATCGCCCTGCGTGCCGCCGCGCAGGGCGATCTCCTGCAAATCCTCGCGCAATTCCTCCAGGCGGTCGAGTCGCCTGATCAGCGCGTACAACGTGGTATCGACGGACATGAGATACCTCCGGTTGATAGTCGGCAGTCGGCAGTCGGCAGAAAGACGAGCCTATCCCGCAAGCCGCTGAACACTGCCCGGCTCTACCTATGCTGCTGACTGCCGACTACCGACTGCCGACTGTCAGGGTCACCAGCGCGAACATCGCTGCGGCGCTGAAGCCATATTCGAGCAGATCGCGGCGGCGCAGGCCGTCGCGCACCTGTGCCAGGATCAGCCCGGCGACGAGATAGAAGGCGATCAGCAGCACCGCGCCGCCGGTCCAGCCGGTCAGGGGCCAGTAGTTGAGCGCCCAGGTGATCTCGCCGAGCACCACCCCGCCGACGAGGCCATAGATCAGGCGGCGCTCGATCGGGAAACGCTCGCCATCGGCGATCTGGGTCAGCAACAGGCAAATCAACAGCGCCACGACCGAGGCCGACAGGAGCGAGCGTACCTTGCTGATGTACACCGCCGCCAGCAGCAGGAACGCGACCCCGTGCGTCAGCAGGATATGGGTCGTCCGGGCCGTGCGCCGGACCCGCCCGACCTCATCGTCGAGATGATACCGTGCGATCAGCTCGACAAACACGATGAGCGTGACCGTAGCCGGGGCGATCGCGAGCATGGCGGTGTTGTGGTAGATGCTGACCAACAGGACCGTGCTGAAAGCGGCGACGGCGGGGAGGAGGCCCGTGGTGGGCAGGTTCGACCCTTCAATCGCGCCAGGGAATGCCGTCGTGGTGCGCTGCCGGGCGAAGCGGGCGACGAGCGCCCCGGCCACGACGGCGAGCGACACCCCGCCGACCCAGAAGGCCCATTGCTCGTGCGCGAAGAGCAGAATCGTGCCGGTGGTGACGGTCAGCCGACTGGCCTGGAACGCCAACCCGGCCACCCCGAGCGCGATCGCTGCACTCAGCAGCGCCGCGATCCCGTATGCCGCAAGCACCGCAGACAGGCGTAGCGCCCGCCCGCCAGGCCCGCCCCGCGCCCCGCGCCCCGCCACCATTATACGCACCTCATCCCTCATGCCATCCCGCGTCTCGGGGAAGTATAACCCATGTACGGACACTTTGTGCCACGATCGGGTCTGGCATGCGGCTGGCAGATCGGCGTACTACGCTCCGGTCGCTTTGTCGCCCGGCACGATGCGGTCGAGCGCGGCCTGCGCCTCCTCGGTGAGCGCGCCAGCCTGTTCGATGAGCGGCGCTGCCCCTTCGTGCGTATCCTTCGCGAGCCGGGTGGCGTGTTCTTTCAGTTCGATACTCGCTTCCTGGAGCGGCGCGGCCTCCGCAACGGTGCCGCGCCGCGCGGCGAATAGCGCGATGACCGCGCCAAGGATCACCCCGCCGATCAAGCCATCGAGGAAGCGCTGCACCGAATGTCCGCCCGTAGCGCCGCGCAATTGCGCCTGTAAGCGCGCCAGGTCGCGCGCCAATACCTCTTGTCGTCCAGCCAAATTCCAAACCCTCCTTCCTAAATAGTCGTGCCCGATCAGGCACCCCGAGCGCCGGAGGCGGATAAGGCGATGACCGAGCATTCCCGCCCGGTCACCGCCCGATCGATACCTCGCCCAAACGACTCAGCGTGTCTTGATCTTGATTTTCCGCTGGCGTTGCACCGGGCGGCTCTTGCCACCGGTGGCCGCGCGGGTCACCGCGCGAAACTTGGCAAAGGCCCCCGCCGCGCTGATCACCGGGCTCACCGCCTGCTCAGTCAGGAACTCGGTCGTGCCCTTCAGTCGCGCCGCGCTCGCGGATAGATTCTCCAACAACGGCACAACCTTGTCGCGAATCGTGAAGACGAGCCAGAGGATCGCCCCGACGATCGCGGCCAGGAGGATCGTCGCGATCACCGAGAAGAGCGAGATGAAAACGATCGAGATATCCCGCAGACGAGCCGTGACCGGGCCTTCATCCCCCCAATAAAGGAGGCCGATGATCAGGGCCAGGACCACAACCGCGATGATGCCGCCGATGATCGCCCACTTCTTCATGCTTAGTCGCCTCCCATATCGCGCGCCAATTGCGAGTTGCCCCAGCTGTACGGACCTACCCTATACCAGACGCGGGACGCGGATAGCGTCGACCGATTAGCCACCATGTCGTCGCCAGCGCAAGGAGCGAGCCAACGATCCCTTCCAGGAGCGGTAACGACCCGAGTCGCAGGACGGTGAGATCGCCGAGGATCGCGAGGACGCAGCCACCGAAGAAGCCGAGCAATCCAACGGCCCAGTACAGCGGCAACCAGCGCCAGCCCCGCCCGAGGCAGGCGTGCCAGAGCAGGCCATAGAGACTCCCCAGAAGCACCCCCAACACAATCGATGGCGACATGATCCTCCCCGCACGTCACACGATGGACAGCAGCATACCATGCCAAGGGTGCCGCACGATGCATTGTACGCGATCAGCCGCCGACGACCTCCAGTGCGAGCAGCGCGGCATTCACGATGCTGTCGGCGTCGATCAGTTGGTCGCGGTAGAGATCGGCCCGGGTGCCGACCTGCCCGAAGTAATCGACCCCCAGCGGCACGACCGGCGCGCCGAAGGCCGAGCCGAGCCAGGCCAGGTGGTGCGAGGCCCCGTCGAGCGCGGTGACGATCGGGACATGCCGCTCGGACGCCGGGAAGAGCGCCGCCAGCGGCCCCGACTCGGCCCCGACCGTGGCGGCGCGGACGTAGGTGCGACGATTCATCGCCAACCCGCGATAGAGGCGATCGGCGCTGGTGACGTTGATCAATAGGGCAGCGATTCCTTCGGCGTGCAACGCCAGGGTGGCGGCATAAGCTTCCGGAATCAGGGCTCCGGCGGCGGCGATGCTAACGCGCGGGGCATCCGCGAGCGCGTCCGGTGGCACGACGAGGCGATAGCCACCGGCCAGCACCTCGCGCCGCAATCCCTCCTCGCCGAGCCGCGCCAGCGCGTCGTTCAGCAGCGCCTGGTCGATCGGCTTGGTGGAGAGGCGCAGGTACGTCGAGTCGCCTCCCACGCGGTCGCAGCAGCGGCGCAGCCCATCGAGCAGGCACCATTCGACCTCGCGCGCGAATGCGGGCTCGAACGCGGTCATATTCGGCAACTCCAGCCCGATCGAGGGGGTGATCGACGACTGGTGCGCCCCCCCTTCGGGGCTGAGGGTCACCCCGCCGGGAGTCCCCGCGAAGACGAACTTCGCCGCCGAGTAGACGCCGTGGATCAGCGCATCCAGGCCGCGGCAGACGAACGGATCGTAGACGGTGCCGACCGGCAGCAGGAGCTGCCCGTTGTGCTCTGCGGAGAGGCCGAGCTGACCGAGCAACATGAACAGATTCATCTCCGAGATACCGAGCTCGATGTGCTGACCGCCCGGCCCCGGTCGCCATTGCAGGAGCCGCTGCGCCCCCTCATCGTAGTCGGTCGCCGTCTCCGGCGAGAAGACGCCGACGCGGTTGATCCAGGAGCCGAGATTCGTGGAGACCGCCACGTCGGGCGAGGTCGTCACGATGCGCGCGCCCACCTCCGGGGTCCGCGCCAGCTGGCCGAGGATCGACCCGAACGCCTCCTGCGTGGACATGGCGGCGGCGGGGCGAAAGCCGATCGTCTCCGGCACGGCGTCCGGCCCGAGCTGCGGGGCGGGCAACGCCTCGTCGCGCAGCAGGGCGGCACGCGCGGCGCAGAGGCGCCCTTCCGGCGAATCGGGCGGGAAGGCGTCCCACTCCGCGCCGGGGGCGATGTCGAAGCGCTCGCGCAGCGCCTCGACCTGCTGCTGCGTCAACAGGGCCGAGTGATTCAGCGCGTCCCCGGCGATCGGCAGTCCCCATCCCTTGATGGTGTAAGCAAAGAGGACGCTGGGACGACTCGTCTCCGCATCGGCGGCGGCGAAGGCCCCGAGCAGCTCGCGCAGATCGTGGCCGCCCAGGTCGGCGATCAGGCCCGGCAACTCGTCGTCGGGGACAGCGGCGAGCGTCGCCGCCAGTTCCTCGCTCTCACCTGACCCCGCCAAGAGCCGGGCGCGCAGCACCGCGCCCGGCAGACGGATCAGCACCTGATATTCCTCGTTGCTCATCTCGTCGATCCGGCACCGCAGCGCCTCGCCACCGGGGCGCGCGAACGCCGCCTGCAAGCGCTCCCCGTACTTCGCCTCCAGGACGTGCCACCCGCTGGCGGCGAAGAGCGCCTGGAGTTGCCGCGACCGGATACCGGGGACGACGCGATCGAGGCTCTGGCGATTGAGATCGACGATCCAGAGGACATTGCCGAGGCCGCGCGTCGCCTCCTCCGCGACCGCCTCCCAGACGTTCCCTTCGTCCAACTCCGCGTCGCCGACGATGGCGATGAAACGCCGACGCGGCCCGTCGCCGAAGTGGGCGCTGGCATAACGGTCGACCAGGGCGGCGAAGAGGGGCGCGACCGCGCCCAGACCGACCGAGCCGGTGGAGAAATCGACCCGATCGGGGTCCTTGGTGCGGCTGGGGTACGACTGCAAGCCGCCGAAGGCGCGCAACTCGGTCAGGTAGCCCCGGTCGAGTTCGCCGAGGAGGTATTGCAGCGCATGATACGCGGGCGAGGAGTGCGGCTTATTCGCCACCCGATCGTGCCCGTTGAGGAAGTGAAAATAGAGGGCGGTCAGGATCGAGACGACCGATGCCGACGACGCCTGATGCCCGCCGACTTTCGTATTATCGGGATTCGGGCGAACGTGATTGGCGTGATCGATCATGTTCGTCGCCAGCCAGAGGATGCGCCGCTCGATCGACTTCAGGACTACTAGATCCGCATCGCTGAGAATCCCACCCGACCCATCGCTCCCCACGCCCATCGGGCGCTCGCCGATCGCTGTCATCCGCCCCTCCCGCCACGCTATCCGCCACCAGTGCCGCTAATCCTACCATGCGCCCCGATAACGGGGGAGTGTCCGGCAGGCACCCGAGAGCGGCACGTCCGTTCACACCATGCTCCGTCGCAAACGCTCGGCCTTCGTCCGCACCCGGCGCTCGAGCAGCGGGGGCAGTGCCGCCGCAGGGCTGACCGGGACCAGGCGATCGGTGTGCTTCGGCATGGTACGCCGCCTCGTCAGGATGATAGCAGGGCGCTGACGACGGTACGAGCGGAGCAAATCGTGGCATACTCCTATCCAATGCCGCAGCTTGCGGCGGCACAAGCGCACTTCAGGGGTTCAATGTCGAACGTCGGTATCCAACTCCTCGTTCTCCTGCTCCTGCTCGTCGCCAACGGGGTTTTTGCGGCGGCTGAGCTTTCGATCGCCTCCTCCCGCAAGGTACGACTCCAACAGCGCGCCGAGGCGGGCGATGCCGGGGCGCGGGCGGCGCTCGACCTCGCCAGCGAGCCGGGGCGCTTCCTTTCCACCGTGCAGATCGGGATCACGCTGATCAGCATCCTCACCGGCGCGTTCCTCGGGGGTGTCCTCGACAGGGTGCCCCTCCTGGCCCCATTCAGCGCGCAACTCGGCGTTTTCCTGGCGATCCTGGCGATCACTTATCTCTCGCTGATCATCGGCGAGCTGGTGCCGAAGCAACTGGCGCTCGGCAACCCCGAGGTGATCGCCGCGCGCGTCGCCGGCCCGATGGGACGCCTCGCGGTCTTCGCCTCCCCGATCGTCTGGCTCCTCAGCCGCTCCACCGCGCTGATCCTGCGCCTCCTCGGCTCCAAGCCCTCGACCGATCCGGCGGTGATGGAGGAGGAGATCACGATCCTGGTGGAGCAGGGGGCGCAGGCGGGGGGTTTCCAGGCCGCCGAGCGTGAGATCGTCGATCGGGTCTTCCGGCTCGGTGATCGGCGCGTGGTGGACCTGCTGGTCCCCCGCCCGCGCGTCACCTGGATCGACATTGTCGCCCCGGCGGAGGACAATCTGCGCAGCATGGCGCAAGGCGGCTACACGCACTACCCGGTCTGTCGCGGCGACCTCGACCACGTCCTCGGGATCGTCTCGGTGCGTGAGTTGTGGGCACGACAGGTGACCGGGCAATCGCGGAGCTCGAAGCGGCGCTGCGCCCGCCCCTCTATCTGCCGGAGACGGTGCCTGCCTACCAGGCGCTGGAACAGTTCAAGTCCAGCGGGCAATGGGTCGCGCTCGTCCTCGACGAATATGGCGGGGTCGAGGGGTTGAGCACACTCGGCGATCTGCTCGGCGATCTTCGTCGGCGACGGCCCGCCACCCGTCAGCGCGGCGGGCGCGGTCCGGCGCGCCGATGGCTCGTGGCTGGTCGATGGGATGCTACCGCTCGATGCGTTCCGCGACTTCATCCCCGTGACGGAGCTGCCGGGCGAGGAGTTGGGCTATTTCCAGACGCTCGGCGGCTTCGTCCTAGCGCAACTCGGACGCTTCCCCGCAGCGGGGGATCGCATCACCTGGGGCTGCTACGCCTTCGAGGTGGTGGACATGGACGGCCAGCGCGTCGACAAGGTGCTGGTGCAGGAGACACCGACGCCATAAGAGGGCAAGGAAGCATAAACCGCCCCGCCGGTAGCCGGGCCTCGGGATTGCCTTTCTGCGGCGCAGGAGGCTCCAGCCGAGCCGCCAACGGCGGCGTGGCGCGGCCAGAGACGATAGCACGGAGTAGGGAGGCCCCGACATGGATGAGCAGCAGATCCTCGTCGCCATCAATAGCCTTCGGGACGTGCAACTGCGTCAGACCTTGCGCGCACAGTTCCAGAGCGAAGGGCAGACCACAGCCCTCCAGGCAGCGGTAGCCGCCGCGCTCGCCCAACAGACGCAGAGCACAGAGCGGCAAGAGGTCGTCATGCGCCCCGCGCGCTGGATGGCCCGGAAAACGGGCGGGCTGCTCGGTCGGACGATGCGGAAACTCGAAGCGCAGGCCGAGAAGCAGGAGCGCGACACGAAGCAGTGAGGCAGAGGCAATGCACTTTGTATCGGTCTTCGGTTGGCATTGTTGGAGCAAAATCGCAGAAGCGACTCAGTGCAGGAGTTCGTCCTATTCATTTCGCAGGGGAGCACGATCATGAGGCGAGGCGATATTTACTGGGTAGACATGGAACCAGCCCGTGGTGGTGAAATTCGCAAGACACGTCCTGGGATCATTATCAGCAACGATCTAGCTATCGCTCGAATGAACCGTATCCAAATTATTCCTTTATCCAGCAGCATAGCACGCATCTTCCTTGGTGAAGCGATCATCGAAGTTGATGGACGTAAAGTAAAAGCAATAGCAGATCAAACTCGTACGGTAGCGAAGGAACGCCTGGGATATTTGTTGGTACTCTTTCCGCACAGGATATGATTGCAGTTGAACAAGCAGTGCGCCTGCAATTAGGCTTGCGCTAATGCGACTTCAACCATGACCAATCTTCGGATTCATCGTCCATTACATCGCCAAGTTCAGCGGCATCCCATAGAGAAGCTTCTGCCTCTCGCTCTTGATCCATTGCCATCGCCTTGTATTCAGCATCCAGTTCAGCTTCGGTTCTCGTATATGGGCGTAGAAAGTTTTCAATGACGCTCGCAATAGTCCCTTCGCCAAACTGCTCTTGCAAACGGTTATAGGCCGCATCTTCAAGGGTGATCGTTATTGTGCGACTCATATTAGCCTCTCGTGTACGGATTCCGCATTACCTGTGCATCAACAACTTCACCCTCGATTACGAACGTGCAAGCGTATTATACGCGCAAACCATGCCATTTTTATGCCATTTGACCCTGCCATAGCCGCTCATGGCGACGGGCGAAAATATTCTTCAACCAGGTCTCTCTCATTCCGCCTCATCCTCCACCCAATCGAACGTCCGCTCCACCGCACGCTTCCAGTCGCGGTAGCGGCGCGCGCGGTCGGCCTCGCCGCCGGATGGCTGCCACTCCTTGTCGACCTGCCAGTTGCGGCGTAGCTCGTCCAGGCCGGACCAGAAGCCGACCGCGAGCCCGGCGGCGTAGGCCGCGCCGAGCGCCGTCGTCTCGGCGATCTGCGGACGGACGACCGGTACGCCGAGGGTATCGGACTGGAACTGCATCAACAACTCGTTGCCGATCATCCCACCATCGACCTTCAGCCGCGTGAGATGCACGCCGGAGTCACGTTCCATCGCGTCGAGGATCTCGCGCGTCTGGAACGCGGTCGCCTCCAGCGTGGCGCGCGCGAAATGCCCCTTGTTGACATAGCGCGTCAGCCCGACGATCGCGCCGCGCGCGTCGGAGCGCCAGTAGGGCGCGAAGAGGCCGGAGAAGGCGGGGACGAAGTAGATGCCGCCGTTGTCCTCCACCGTTCGCGCCAACGCCTCGACCTCGCCGGACTCGGCGATCAGGCCCAGGTTGTCGCGGAGCCACTGCACCAGCGCCCCGGCGATCGCGATCGACCCTTCGAGCGCGTAGATGGCGGGTTGCTCACCCAGCTTGTAGCAGACGGTCGTCAGCAGGCCGCTGCGCGAGGGGATCGGGTGTTCGCCGGTGTTGAGGAGCATGAAACAGCCTGTCCCGTAGGTGTTCTTCGCCTCGCCCGGCTCGTAGCAGGTCTGCCCCATCGTCGCGGCCTGCTGATCGCCGAGGATCCCGGCGATCGGGATACCCGCCAGCGCGCCGCGCGCGACCCCGTAGCGCTCGCTGCTCGACCGGATCGCGGGGAGTATCGCGCGCGGCACCCCCACGATCGCCAGCAGTTCGTCGTCCCAATCGAGGGAGCGAAGGTCCATCAAGAGGGTGCGCGAGGCGTTGGTCACGTCGGTGACGTGGACGCCGCCGTCCGGCCCGCCGGTGAGCCACCAAACGAGGAAACTGTCCACCGTCCCCGCCATGATCTCCCCGCGCTCGGCGCGCGCGCGCGCACCGGGGACATTGTCGAGGAGCCAGCGGAACTTCGGTCCGGCGAAGTAGGTGGCGAGCGGCAGGCCGGTGCGGTCGCGCAGGCGATCCTGCCCTCCCTCACGGGCGAGGGCGTGGCAGATCGCGTCGGTGCGGGTGTCCTGCCAGACGATCGCGTGGTGGAGCGGCTCGCCGGTCACGCGATCCCAGACGATCGCCGTCTCGCGCTGATTGGTGATGCCGACCGCCGCGATATCGTCGACGGCGCAACCGCCCTGCGCCAACGCCTCGGCGATGACCGCCTGCGTGCGCGCCCAGATCTCGCGCGGGTCGTGCTCGACCCAGCCGGGGCGGGGGTAGAACTGCCGATGTTCCTGCTGCGCGGCGCAGACGACCCGCCCCGCATGGTCGAAGATCATGCAGCGCGTGCTGGTCGTGCCCTGATCGATCGCGGCGATGTAACGCGGCTCGGCCATCTTCCCTCTCCCCACACCACACCCCCCACCCACATAGGCCATGCGCCGCAGAATAGCCGAAGCGACGACGAACCGCCAATCGTCGGCAATGGCGTGCCCCATGCGATACAGGAGTGCGGAAACGTCGCACCGCCATACCGAACGCGAGCGAGGGGAAAAGCGTGACAAACCAGGCGATCGAGAACTACGGCATCATCGGGGATACCCGCAGCGCGGCGTTGATCAGCATCACCGGCTCGCTCGACTGGCTCTGCTTCCCAATCTTCGATTCGCCGACGGTCTTCGCCGCCTTGCTGGACGAGCAGCGCGGGGGGAGCTTCTCGATCGCCCCGGATGATGCGACCGCAGGGGTAACCCACAAACAGTTCTACTGGCCCGATACGAATGTGCTGGTGACCCGCTTCCTCACCGATGGCGGGGTCGGCGAGGTCATCGACTTCATGCCGATCGGCGCGGGACGCGACCGGGACGGGCGGACCCAGATCATCCGGCAGGTCACGATGCGGCGCGGCAGCCTGCGCTTCGCCCTCCGTTGCCAGCCCGCCTTCAATTACGGGCGCGACGCCCACGCGGCGACCGTCACGGCGGGGGGGGTCGTCTTCACCAGCCCCGATCTGGTGCTGGAACTGACGTCGCCACTCCCGCTCACCATCGACGCGGGGGCAGCGACGGCGCACTTCACGCTGAAAGAGGGAGAATCGGCCACCTTCGTCTTGCGCGAGCACCAGCCTGAAGGCCCCGGGGGGTGCGGACCACATCTCGACGAGCAGGCGTCGGCGGCGCTCTTCAAGGAGACGGTCACCTACTGGCGTGCCTGGCTCGCGCGCTGCACCTATACCGGGCGCTGGCGCGAGATCGTCTGGCGCTCGGCGCTGGCGCTGAAGCTGCTCACCTACTCGCCGACGGGGGCGATCATCGCCGCGCCGACCTGCGGGTTACCGGAAGAGTTCGGCGGCGCGAGCAATTGGGACTATCGCTTTACCTGGCTCCGTGACAGCGCGTTCACCGTCTACGCCTTTTTGCGGATCGGTTTCATCGAGGAGGCGGCGCAATTCATCGACTGGCTTGGGGAGCGGTGCGGCGACACGAACGAGGATGGCTCGCTGCAACCGGTCTACGGGATCGACGGGCGCAAGATGCTCCCCGAAACGAACCTCGATCATCTCGGGGGCTACCGCGACTCGCGCCCGGTCCGCATCGGCAACGCGATCACCGATCAGCTCCAGCCGGACATCTACGGCGCGGTGCTGGACGCCGTCTACCTCTTCAACAAGCACGGCGCGCTGATCCCCTACGAACTCTGGACCTTCTTGCGCGGCCTCGCCGATTGGGTCTGCGCGCACTGGCAGGAGCCGGATAACGGCATCTGGGAGACGCGCGAGGGGCGCAGCCAGTACGTCTATTCCAAGGTCATGAGCTGGGTCGCCCTCGACCGCGCGATGCGGCTGGCCGACAAGCGCTCGTTCCCGGCCAATTATGATCACTGGCGTACGGTACGCGACGCGATCTACGAGGACATCATCGCGCACGGTTGGAACGAGGAATTGGCGACGTTCACGCAGATCTACGGTGGCGACCAGATCGACGCCGCCGTCCTGATCATGCCGCTCGTCTTCTTCATGGCGACCAACGACTCGCGGATGCGGCAGACGATCGCGGCGGTCAGCCGTCCCCTGCGCCAGGGCGGGCTCTCCGCCGATGGGATGGTCTACCGCAATCGCGGCGGCACCCTCCGCCCGGACGGCACCCCGAACGAGGGCGCATTCAGCATGTGTACCTTCTGGTTGGTCGAGGCGCTCACGCGCGGGGCCAGTGCCGACCCAGCGCTCCTGGACGAGGCCCGCCTCCGTTTCGAGCAGATGCTCGGCTACGCCAATCATCTCGGCCTCTACGCGGAGGAGTTGGGGATGCGCGGTGAGGCGATGGGGAATTATCCGCAAGCCTTCACCCACATGGCGCTGATCAGCGCGGCGTATAATCTCGATCGCCGCCTCGGCGCGGGCGGCTGAGCATAAGCCCGGTGCAGTGCGCGGAATGCGGAGGGAAACGGCGATGCGACCGCGCCCCTGCCGATGCAGAGCGCGAAGGAGTGGAACAAGGCGCCGGATAACGGTCCGCGCGGCGTCGCCGTCGCCGTCGCGTTCGATCGGGCGATCCTGACGCTGAGCGTCACGATCCTGGTGCGCGCGGTGGTGCAATACGGCGATGCGGCACGGCAAACGGCGGCGGCGGCGTTCCTCTTGTTGCTGCTTGGCCTGCCCCTGGCGACACTCGGCGAGGCGCTGCGTCGCGGGGCGACGGGCGCACGACCGGCACAGGTGCTGATCGTTTCCCTGATCGGCGCGGGCAATCTGATCGGGGTGATCGCCGATCTGCGTGCCCTCCTAGGCGGCGTGCCGCGCTGGAGCGTCAGCCTGCCCTCGCTTATTGCCATCGGCTTCATCATCTGGGGACTAACCCGCCAGCAGACGATCGCCTGGTTCGCCGAGACGGCACCTTTACGCGCCCGGTGGCGGCACGGCGGACGCTGGCTGCCACGCACAATCGGCGTGGGGATCGTCGCCGGACTGCTCGCCGCTGCCATCAGCTTCATCTAAGTGCTCCATTTCATAATCGCTTGTCGGGTTGCCCCCTCGTCCGCCCGCACCCCCGCTGCCCAGGGGGCAGTAGCTCCCCTCCGGGGGACCCGCCCATCCGAGGAGCGGGGGAAGGATCAACCCTACCGGTGATTGCGAAATGCAGCACTTAGGACTCGTCAGGAAATAAAGGTAGTGAGTTGTCAATCGTCAATTACGGGGTAGAGGTGCTTGAGCTTGATGCGGGCGTCGGCGGTGGTGAAGCGCCAGTCGATGGCGCTGTCGGCGGCGTTGCGGGCGGCCTCCCACGCCGCCACTTC
>JAABUN010004413.1_pt1 | contig 19251 bp, 17 predicted proteins | sample 5559311 | NCBI WGS metagenome assembly JAABUN01 (sample SAMN10711877, study PRJNA513370) | rock metagenome | isolation source: Antarctica rocks | place: Antarctica: Victoria Land, Siegfried Peak sud | reverse complement strand
ATCCCACATCCAATGCTATCCACATAGTGTGGGTAATATTCATCTGCTATAAATTACTTCTACCCCTTAACAGTATTGTATTGTAGAGTTTACTGACAGACACTATTTAACTGAATGCCTCTTTTATCTTTTCAAAAAAGCTCTTATCGTTTTTATCGGGATGCGGTTTAAAGTTATTACTGCTGTTCATTCTTTCAAGCATTGATCTTTCATCGTTGCTTACATTTTGTGGTGTCCATACATTTACATGTATCAACTGATCACCTTTTGAGTAACCGTTTACTTCAGGAAAACCTTTGCCCTTCAACCTAAATATCTTTCCGCTTTGCGTACCTGCAGGTATCTTAATTTTTGCTTTGCCGTCAATGGTAGGAACTTCAACATTGGTTCCAAAAACAGCATCAGGGAAAGTTAGAAATAGATCATAAGCCACGTTCAATCCATCGCGATGAAGACTGGCATGTGCTTCTTCTTCAATTAAAACGATAAGATCGCCGGGGTAGCCGCCTCTTTCGCCGGCATTTCCTTTTCCGTTAAGGCTAAGCTGCATTCCTTCCTGTACACCTGCCGGAATATCGAGCGATACCATTTCTTCACCATATACTCTTCCCTCACCTTTACAGGCGTGGCATTTTGCCGTAACAGTACTCCCTTCACCATTGCAGGTGGGGCAGGTTGTTACCGTTTGCATCTGACCTAGAAAAGTATTTTGAACCTTCCTTACCTGGCCGCTGCCACTACAGGTAGAACATGTTTGTATACTGCCTTTGTCTTTAGCGCCGCTGCCATTACAGGTATTACAACTTACGTACTTTTTAACCTTAATATTTTTGGTAACGCCCTTTGCAATTTCTTCGTAATTCAATTTAAGTTTTACACGAAGATTGCTGCCCCGCTGACCGGTTGCTCTTCTGCCTTCGCCACCCCTGCTTCTGCTACCACCAAAAAAACTTCCAAATACATCCTCGCCAAATATGTCTCCAAACTGGCTGAAAATATCATCCATATTGGCGCCACCACTAAAACCGCCTGTACCTGGTCCAAAAGCCTGGTGACCGTATCTGTCGTATTTAGGACGCTTATCTGCATCACTTAAAACTTCGTAAGCTTCGGCTGCTTCCTTAAACTTTTCTTCAGCTTCTTTATCCCCAGGATTGCGGTCGGGGTGAAATTGCATGGCTACCTTACGATAAGCCTTTTTAATCTCATCCGCGGCGGCACTTTTACCTACACCAAGCACCTCGTAATAATCTCTTTTTGTTGCCATATCCTCATCGCCCTAAGCGAAGTATTTTTATTAGTAAACTTTATTGGTCTTGGTATGCGTCCACCGGCCACTCACCACCTACCCTTGTCTATTGTTCATTGCCCATTTTCCTCAATTACTTATTGACTTAATGACCCAATTACGTATTGACCTAATCACTATTCCTACTTCCCAACTACAACTTTAGCATGCCGGATGATCTTATCATTCAGGTAATATCCTTTAGTAACTTCATCCACTACTTTGCCTTTCAATTCTTTTGTTGAAGCCGGAATTTCGGTTATAGCTTCGTGCTTTTCTACGTCAAACGGTGTATTTATACTTTCCATCGGTTGCAAACCTTTGCTTTGAAGCGTAGAACGAAGTTTATTAAACACTAACTGAACTCCTTCTTTAACCTGGTTAATATCGTCCGTTTTTTGAAGTTGTTTTTCGGCACGATCGCAATCATCCAATACATCGAGCATTGAGGTAATAACTTCTTTTCCTGCAGTTTGAATTAGTTCAATTCGCTCTTTTGCATTGCGGCGTTTAAAATTATCAAACTCAGCAAACAGGCGTAGATATTTATCTTTTTGCTCCTGCACTTCAGCTTTCAAATTCTCAACCTCGCTCTCCTCTTCCATTTGATCGTTCAAATGCGAAGTTCCGGGCATATTCTCATCAGCATTTATATTCATTTCCTCCATTTCCCCAACGTTATTAATGTCATTTTGCTGCATATCTTTTTCTTCCATACTTGTATTTTTTTTCGCAAAGGTAAAGGTCAAACAGTTTGCCAAAGGTTTTTAATAGCCAAATTGACATTTAACGTAATAGCTTAAAGACAATCTGTAAAATTACCTTTGCCAAATGGGAAAAGTGTATTTAAACAAAAAGATCAGCCCACGCGTCGCAAATGGTCATCCGTGGATTTTCGGAAACGAGGTAAATAAGGTGGATGAAACTATCCAGCCCGGAGATATTGTTGAGGTTTATACGCACGACGATAAGTTTGTGGGAAAGGGCTATATTAACCCGCAATCGCAAATAACGGTTCGGTTACTTACACGCGAAAGAAATGAAACCGTAAACAAACAATTTTTTTATAATCGTATTCAGGCAGCCTGGGATTATCGAAAAAAAATAGGTTATACTAAAAATTGTCGGCTCATTTTTGGCGAAGCCGATTTTATGCCAGCACTTATCATTGATAAATTCAACGACTACTTTGTTATTCAAACCCTTTCGTTAGGAATGGACATTTGGAAGCCGGCCATTGTACAGGCACTTGAGGTTATATTTAAACCAAAAGGTATTTACGAACGAAACGATGTACCTGTTAGAGAATTGGAAGGTTTACAGCAACAAAAAGGATTTTTATCCGAACCATTCGATACAAATATTATTATTACCGAAAACGGTTTGCGGTTTTATGTTGACATTGAAAACGGCCAGAAGACGGGCTACTTTTTAGACCAACAGGATAACAGGCGGGCTATTGAACATATAGTTAAAGGTGCAGATGTTCTTGGCGTTTTTACTTATACCGGAACATTCGAAATTCATGCTGCACACTATGGTGCAAAAAGTGTGTTGGGATTAGACATTTCAGAAAATGCGGTGGCGCAGGCAACCAAAAATGCTGAGCTGAACGGACTTGAGCATGTTTGCAAATTTTTAGGAGTAAACGCTTTTGACGTTTTAAAGCAATGGGGAAAAGAAGGACGGCAATATGATGTTGTAATGCTTGACCCTCCTGCATTTACTAAAAGCCGTGAAAATATTCAGAAAGCTCTTGCAGGTTATAAAGAAATTAATCTTCGTGGGATGAAACTAACAAAGCCGGGTGGTTTTTTAGTAACGAGCAGTTGTACAAATTTAGTATCGCCAGAAATGTTTTTAGAAACCATTAATATGGCTGCAAAAGATGCGAAGCGAAAATTAAGACAGGTAACTTTTAAAGCTCAGTCGAGCGACCATCCTATAATCTGGGGAATTGAAAATACAAATTACCTAAAATTTTTGATTATACAGGTTTTGTAAGATGAACTATTTAGCTATTTGAAACTTACCCGATTCTACAACCCGGCCAGCTTTATCTCTTAGTTGAAAGATGTAAACACCCCGGTAAAATTCAGTTAACGGTATAGCATTTTTTTGAGAAGCATTAACTATTTCAAATACTTTTTTCCCAATAAAATTATATATCTGTAAAGTAAAGTTTTTATCAACCTGTTTCGGAAACTCGAAATTAATTACACTGGAAGCCGGGTTAGGATAAAATTTAATCAACTTAATATCTATAATTCCTGACTGAGAAGGAGAGTCTACAGTTTTACCGGTTTGAGCGCCGGCAAAAAAAGTACAACACAGGAATAGAATTAAGTAAAAAAGCTTCATAAAATTCTCGTCATTAATATAAAATTAGTTATTAAGTTTTACAACTACAAATTTTTTGCTAAATAAGCTTATTCTATCAGTTTAATTTGTTTATATTATTCATGTTCCAAATAACGCAAATTTTGGTAGTATTTAAACTAATGCATTCTCTATTGCGGCTATTACATATCAAAAAGAATTTCAAAACTAACTAAAACTTTGGACACAAAACCGCATTCCTGCTGCTGTTACCCCTATCAAAAAAGCCTCTGTAAGTTATTGAAAGTTCCATACCACCTTTGCCCTGGCTGGCAGTTTTTAGTTCGCTTACGTTTACATCATAACTAAGCGCAACCGAAAAGGGGTTATAGTCTAACTTAACTACCGGAACAAATGCATCTTTCCATCGAAGGAAACCACCGAAATGCAAAGTGTAATCAGGATTGTTGTAATCCTCGCCAATTTTATAAGAATACAAAGCGCCACCAATGGTCTCACGGTAAGGGCCTTGTATATTATGGTCTGCCTGCAAAGTAAAGAAAGAAGTTTCATTAAGGTCGAAACGAACGCCGGCAGAAATTACCCATTTCGGATTTAACTCAACCGCAGGCGATGTATAAAAGGTATTTGTAGGCCGGTTGAAATGGTGATAAGCAACGCCAACAAAATAGTTGTCACCTGCTTTTCCATCACCTATGGCAGAATTGAAGCTCATACCAACACTTCCGTCTAAATAAGAATAATTGGCATTTACAAAAGTTTCTCCATCAGCTAATCCAGGGTTATAGCCATTGCCATCATAGTGGTTATTGGTGGTCATTTTGCTGCGGTCAATCCTGCGTTGTACTATTCCGCCCATAAAACCTAAGGAAAGATATTTGGTCTTTTCGCCGCTTAACGATTTATGATAGTTTAAAGCAGGAAGAACATTTGTGGTTGTAAAATTGGTTGTACCCGCTTTATCGTACAATACCTGTAAACCTGTTGTAATAAAATCATCGGTGCGGCCAATCGGTTTCTTGTATTCAAAATTAAAAGAGCCGGTTTGATAAGGAATAGTAACGCTTCCCCATTGATTTCGATACACGCCCTGGAAACGAATATCGCCTGTAAAAATACCGGCGAGTGAAGGGTTACGTAAAAGCGGCGCTTCAAAAAACTGAGAAAAGTGAACATCCTGTGCAGCAACTTTTATAGTTGAAACTAAGGCAACAAAAACAATCAGTAAGCTATATTTAATACGCCTTGGAGGGTAGTTCTTAAATAAATTATACAACGTTAACTTCTTTATTTTATTATTCTCTTTCACAGTTTTTCTTTTACTTCAAACAAAATTATTTTATAAGTGTAACGTTCCCTTTCATTGGGAAAACCTCGTTGTTGTCACAAATTATTTCGGCTTCATAAACAAATACATCAGGTGTTAAAGGTTGCCCGTTATACCTGCCATCCCAACCAGCACCCGGCTCATTAATTGAAAGATTAAGCTTACTGAAAACAACCGTTCCCCACCTGTTAAAAATACGCAGCGACTTAATTCCGGCAATGCCCTTCCCCCTGATATAAAAAACATCATTCATTCCGTCGTTATTGGGAGAGAACGTATTCGGTATATATACATTACCATTATTGCAAAACACCTGTATCGTTACATTGTCTTCGGCAGTACAACCTGCAAGGTTCGTTGCAATTGCTTTATAAGTAATATTTGTTCTGCCGGTAACAACCGGTTGGGCACAATTGTAACAACTTAAATCCATGGGAGGCAACCATCTCCAGCGATTAACATCAGGCGAGTTAGTAGTGGTAAGCGTAACCTGGTTACCAACTGCAAGGGTTATTTTATCGGGCACAATATTAAAAACAGGTTTTGTATAAACTATTACCGGAACCAACGCTGTATCGGTAAAACAACCGCTCCTGTCAAAGCCAACAACAGTATAAACTGTAGAATTTAATGGCTTTGCTACAGGGTTTTCACTATTGGGATTATCTAAGGTTTCAGCAGGAGACCATGCATACCGCTCTGCCCCTCTTGCCCAAAGGTTGGCGGTTTCGCCCACGCATAAAGTGTCGTTAGCAATTGTTGTCATCTTAAATGGCTGTATCACTTGTATAGCAACTGTATCTGTATTTCTGCAACCTATATTGGTTATACCCGTTACCACATAATTAATATTGGTATTCGGTTTGGCAACCGGGTTAGTGCATAAAGTGCAACTTAGAGAGGTATCATAATTCCATTGATAAGTGTTTGCACCCGATGGGTTTAGAATAAATGACTGGCCACGGCAAATTGTTGTATCGGTGCCGGCATTTACAATTGGCAAACCCGAAATTTTTACAACGGTTGAAGCAGTAGTTATACAATTAGCAGCATTCGTTACCGAAGCAGTAATGGTATAATTGCCGGGCAAAGGATACGTTTGCGGAGCAGGAACAGCATTTGAAGAAGTTACACCGTTTCCAAAATCCCACTTCCAGCTTACCCGTGAAGTGTCTGGCTGTAAAAGAGCAGCCCCCAAATTTACAGGCTGGTTTATACATGCTACAGTATCACCGGTAAAATTAAATTTAGGGCTGGTGTTGATAGTGATAGTTGAAGCATTCGTTGTATCGCTGCAACCATTCTGGCTGGTTACAATTAGTTTAACAGCGTGTTTGCCTGCAGTTGTAAAAATATGAGAGGGGTTTTGTAAATTAGAAATAGTTCCATCACCAAAATCCCATTGAAGCGATGAGATTACATCGTTTTGAATAAGACTGTTGCTTTTAAACTGCACCGTTCCGCTATCACAAAAAGAAGCTGTAATGGTGTCCATCCTTGCCTGCACTCCACTGATAAATAAAGGCGACGTACCAATAAGAGGCGTTTTGCATCCTCTGTTTACCAAAAGCAAGTTTGGTATAAATTTACCCGACGTTTTATATACATGGGTAATAATGGAATCTTCTGTTACACTTGTGTTTCCATCCCCAAAATCCCAAATAAATGAGTCGTTATTTTTAGCATGCGCTTCAAACCTGACTGTTGCCGGAGCGCATTTCGCTAATGTATCGTAAATAAAATTCCCTTCCGGTCCCCTCAGGTTTACTGTTTTAATTATAGAGTCTGTGCAACTGCCATAACCAAAAGCTTTTAGTTTTATATTGTAAATACGAGGTATGGAAAAAAAATGAGAAGGACTATCAAGGTTTGAAAAGCCCCCATCATCAAAGTTCCATGAAAGGGAAGATGCATTTGTCGAAGTGCTTATTAAAGTAATTAAAACCGGCGGACAGGCACTGTTTGAGTCGCTTAGCTTAAAATCTGCTTTTACATTATCAATTAAAAGTGCATTTGGTTTGGTAACACTGCTTTTACAACCAAAACGATCTGTAACGTTTAATGAAACCGTAAAATACCCGTTGCTTGCATATCTGTAGGATGGTGTGCTGTCGGTACTCGTACTGCCATCGCCGAAGTTCCATAAGTTGGTTAAGCCTAACCCTTTTGAAGTATTTTTAAATTGAATTGCTGAATTTGCACAACCAATAGAGTCATCTAAAGCAAAATCAGCAACCGGATCGGTTATAATAATAGCTTTAGTTTTTACAATACTGTCAATACAACCATTATCAGCAATTACTTTAAGGGTAAGATTGTACGTTCCTGCTTTTGTATATTTATGAGTAAACGGACCTGTTGCTGAAGACTCAATACTGCTGTCGCCATAATTCCAGATATAAGTTTTAATGGTTGATGGCGCTTCTATCTTAGACTGGTCTGTAAATGTAACAACATCGTTTAAGCAACTGCCCGGAGGACTTGTAAATGCAGCCGTAGGACCAAATACTTTAACCGTTATATTTTTTGTAGCAGTATCAGTACAGCCTAAATTATTCATAACAACCAGTGAAGCAGTGTAATTGCCACTAACCTTATAGGTATGGGTAACAGGGGACGAAGTACTGCTGCTTGTGCTTCCATCGCCAAACTCCCACTTGTACGAAGCAACATTACCCATATTGACATTGGAAACATTAAATGTAACGGCAGTAGAATTACACTTTACACTGTCAGTTGTGGTTAAGGTAATTTTTTCATCTAATATAAATACAGTAGTCTGGGTAGTATCTGCGCAAGTATTGTTTTTAACTTCAAGCTTTACTACATATTGCCCTGTTTTCTGATACCGGTGCTGGGGATTTTGAAGCGTAGATGTAGTGCCGTCTCCCAAATCCCATTTCCATTCTGTTGCTGCAACCGATTTGTCTGTATAAGTTCTAAAAAACGGATCGTTACAATTTAAATCTATATTAAATCTTGCAACAGGGGGATTAATGTAGATATACTTAGGCATAATTACCGAAGCCTCGCAACCATTATTTTTGAGAGTTAATGTAACAGTAAAATAGCCGGTATCTTTATATTGATGCACCGGATTTTTTTCATTTGAAGATCCTCCGTCGCCAAAATCCCAGATATATTCTGTAATCTGCCCGGTAGAAAGGTTTGTAAATTCAATTTTTTTCCAGGCACACGCATTTGTAGGGTCAGCAGAAAACTTGGGTACTGGTTGCGGATCTATTTTAATTGCCTCAGTAAAAGTTTTGGTAACAGAGCAGCCATTTGCAGTTGTAATAGTTAAGGTTATATCATAGGTTCCGGTAGTGCTGTACGTATGAGAAGGATTTGCGAGGGCAGATGTAGTTCCATCGCCAAAAGACCATAAGTATGTTGCAACCGGGTCAGGCGAACTAATATTTGCCGACAAATTTGCGGTATGAGGAGCACAACCTTTGTATGGAATGCCGCCTAAGCTATTTATTACAGGGGCAAGAAAGTTTAAAAGGTTGGGCTTTACTAAAGTATCTGAGCAGCCACTTGCGTTAGTAATAATCAAAGTTACTGTGTAAGAGCCTGCACTTGTATATACATGAGTTGGATTAGGCAGATCAGAAGTTGAGCTGTCACCAAAATTCCATTGGTACTTAACTGCATTATTTGCAGTACTGCTAAATGAAACAGTAGCAGGAATAGCGCAACCTCCAAGAGAAGAATTTACATTAAAGCTTGACACAGGCTTAGGCAGAACACGAATTTGTTTAGAAGCAGAATCTTTACAGCCTTCAGCACCATTAACAAGCTTAACTGTAAAAGTGCCTGTAGTGGTAAAGTATTTTACTGGGTTTACCTCTGTAGATGTTGTTCCATCTCCGAAAGTCCAGAAAGAAGTACCTGCACCTGGTGTTGAGGCATTTAAAAATTTAGCAGGAGTCCCAATGCAGGTTTCATCGGGGCCGCTTAAAGCAGCCTTTGATGCTCCAAGGGTAATAATATTATTTTTTGTCATTGTATCAACACAACCAAGTTGCGTTTTCACTACAAGGCTTACCGAGTACGATCCTGCAGTTGTATAGTTATGCGATGGGTTTGTGGCGGTAGAAGTACTGCCATCGCCAAATAACCATTCGTTACTTATTATACCAACTCCTGTAGATGTATTTGTGAAGTTAGCCTGCACAGGAGGGTTGCAACTTGCGATAGGCCCCAAAGTAAAATCTGCCTTAACTCCTCCCTGAATACTTATTAAATTCACTTTACTTGATATTTTACTGCAGCCATTGCTATTAGTAACACTTAACGCAATAGTAAAGGTTCCGGCAACTTTGTAAGTATGCGAAGGCGAAGGATCGGTTGAGATAATGCCATCTCCAAAATCCCAAACCCGTGAGGTAATAGTGCCCGAGCCTGGAGTGCTTTTATCGGTAAATTGAACATTTAAAGGAAAACAACCCGTTGTAACGCTGGAAGAAAAATCTACAACTGGCGAATTATTAACTGTTATATAATCAACTTTAGTTACTGAATCTACACCAGTGCTGGTTCTTACAGTAAGTCTTACTGTATAAGTGCCGGGATTGAAATAAATGGTATTAGGGTTTTGTTGAGTGGAAACATTGCCGTTTCCCAAATCCCAACGCCAACTTGTAGGGCTGCCAGTGCTTAAATCTTTAAATGTAACTACCAAAGGGGCACAGCCCTTTGTAGCATCAGAAGAAAAATTAGCTGAAAGCTGAGCAAAAGCCTCTGTATTTAGAAACTGCAAACAGAGAAAAAGAAAAACTCTTCCCAAAATTTTATATGACTCCAAAAACTGCAATTAGTTATAGGATATAGTTTTATGTGGAAAATGGAACAAAAATTATTTTCGGCTCTGCTTATAATAAATAAATGTATTATGCCTTTAATACCCGTATAAAAAAATTTGCTTCAATCTTACTACAACACTGTCTATGAAAGAACCTGTCCATTAAATTATGTCCTGCCATTTCATCTTATTAAAACTAATTATACTTCATAACCTCTACTGAATATTGGAGTTTTACGGATTTGTATATACAGCCTTTAAAAACTCAAAGAGATCAAAAATAAAGAAATTATTAACAAGCGAAAGAAATCTTTAATGTTTTCGCCACTGATTAGCAACATAAATCACTTTTTGGTTAGTTCCATCTGATAATCCATCCCCGATTTTGTTTGCGAAAATTCGGCAAAGGTGTAATTGGCCTTAACAATCTTCCATGTTCCGTTTGTTTTTTCTAAAGGAGCAGGACTGCCTGAAGGAAACTGGCCGGTAATAGTTTGAGTAGCAGTACTTGCATTCCATGTGCCGTAACCTTTTGAGTGCCTTTTCTTGCCTCAGAGGTTAAATTCGAATAATACTGACACTCCCACCCTGCAAAATCACTTGTAATATCACTTTGACCTTCAATAAATTTTGAGACTATCCAAGTATCGTCGGTCATTATTTTAATTGCCATGTCTTCCACCTTTTCCTCAATTTCGCCTTTGAGCACAAAACAATAGTTGTTATAGTTAATGCTGCTATGCCTATAGCCACAAATAGTTTTTCCTTAGCAATTATTTTTTTTAGGATATTTTGTACAACCACATTTAAGATCATGTAATTTTTCTATACACTCATATTATTTGTACGAATAAAATTAGAGAAGATTTAATTTCTGCCTCAAATAGTTGACGAAAACTGCACTATCTAATTCTTTTCCGGTTACTAAAGTACATAATTCTTTGCTGTTGTAGTTTTTTCCATAAATATGAATAGAGGAACGCAACCAATTTAACAACAATCCAGTTGCCCCTTCCTTAGCAATTTTAGCAGATAATTGCGGAATCTCACCTTGCGCCTTTTCCCAAAATTGTGCTGCATAAAAGCTGCCCAAACTATACGTGGGAAAATAGCCAAAACTACCGTGGCTCCAGTGCACATCCTGCAAACTTCCGTGTTTATCATCCCGCACATTTACGCCAAGCAGCTTCTTATACTGCTCGTTCCAGTAATCAGGAATTTCTTTTACCTGCAAACTGCCGTCAATCAAATTCTTCTCAAGCTCATACCGTATCATCACATGAAAATGATACGTAAGCTCGTCGGCTTCTGTTCTTATTAACGATGGCTGTACTTTATTAATTGCCTTTATAAATTGTTGAAATGATATTTTATTAAATTGTTGAGGGAAGTACTTCTGTAATTTGGGAAAGTAGAATTGCCAGAATTCCTTTCCGCGACCAACGCAATTTTCCCATATTCTTGATTGCGATTCATGAATACTTAGTGAAGCATATTCTCCTGAAGGTAATCCGTATTCTTCCACAGGTAAACCTTGTTCGTATAATGCATGCCCCACTTCATGGATAGTGCTCCACGTCATATTTGCAAAGTCCTGCTCATCAATTCTTGTAGTAATTCTTACATCCTGGCTGTTGAAATTAGTGGTAAAGGGATGTTCTGAAATATCCTGCCTTCCGGCTTCAAAATCAAAACCAAGTTGTTTAGCCAGGTACATTCCCCACTCCCATTGTTGCTGCTTAGGAAAATTCTGGTGAAGGAAAGTATCATCTGCCGAAGGTTTTTGCTGCACTTCATTTAGTAACGTTAGCAGTGGCTGTGTTACATCAGCAAATATTTTATCTAACATGATAACTGTAGCCCCTTTCTCAAATTCATTCAGTAAAGCGTTGTACGGATGATGTTCATATCCCAGTATTTCGGCCTCTTCCCTTTTTAAATCTGTAAGCCTCGAGAGTGCGGGTTCAAAAACACGAAAATCATTTTGCTTTCTTGCTTCAATCCAGGCATGAAAAGAAGCAGAAACAGTTTCACTCATTTTTCTTACAAATGCCGATGAGAATTTGGAGAGCTTATTATAATCTTCCAGAGAAAGTTCAACATTCTTTTTTTCTTTCGCATCCAGATCCCTTGAGGTCAGCTCATTTAACAGCTTACCCAGCTTTTCATCTGTAAACATGGTATGGGCAATTTCGCTGAGGGTTGCAAGTTGCTGTCCTCTAAAATGTGCACCTTTAGTTGGCAAATAAGTTTCCTGGTCCCATTGCAAAACTGCGGTTGCATATTTTACATCTGCAATTTTTCTCATGGTTGCTTTATAGTCGTTATACAGCAATTGCTTGTCTGGCATGGGTGGTTTTGAGGTGAAGATTTCAAATATACATATTGGGATTGTTTAGGACTTTATTTATTTTAATCACTGCTTTACAGCTTTTAGCATGCTTAATATTGCTCCTCACTTACATGGTAATATAAATCTACATACGGTTCTCTTTATCGCTACCTGCTGCATATTTCAATACTTATTTAATAATTGCAGAAAAACTTAAGCTAATTATAATGCTTGCAGGTTCTATAACTAACCATCCCTATATGTTAACTGAACCGGGTGATTGTAACCTATACTTAACCCGCCGATAAAAACCTGTATTCGGGCTAATAATTTCATCCCCTGTTTACTTATTTTAAATTGCAGAAGACTGGCATGATTTTTCAATCGGGTATTCTAAAATTTTATGAAAAACCATTTATTAATTCTGTCACTTCTGCTATCAGGAGTAACGTATGTGGCAAAAGCTCAACTTCAGAAAGGAAATGTATTGGTAGGTGGTGACCTTGCAAACTTACAACTAAGCCTAAATAAAGGGGGCTATTTTAGTATGAGAATAGACCCTAAAGCAGCATGGTTTGTAAAGGATAATACTGCTTTGGGCGCTTATCTGAATTTTCAAATTGCAACAGGAAAGAATTCAGGGACACAGACTAATTATGGAATTGGCGCTTTAGCTCGTCAATATATGGGTGGTAATGCTGTTCCTGAAGTTGCCCATACCCGTTTTTTTGTTGAAGCAAACGCGGGTATTGAAGGAGCTAATAATAATTTATCGGGAAATAAAACAAGCACTAACGGGCTTGGATTTGGAATTGGTCCTGGCCTGGCTTATTTTATAACTCCTAATATAGGTGTTGAAGGTTTATTTAAGTATAACGGAATTGTAGGTTTTGGAAGTTCGACCAGAACAAGTTATTTAAATCTTGGCGTAGGCTTTCAGGTTTATTTACCCGGAAGATCTGTAAAAGCAGTTTTAAAGAATACTCAATAAATCTGGTACTTTATAATCTGGTTTTATTTGTTTGTAAGTTAACGTTATCACCGGGCAGCCAAAAGCTGCCTTTTTTTATTATTGTAAATATCTGAATTAAACAGTTTTCCCTCTGCAAAAAAGATAGGTACTTAAAACTGTTGCTTAAACTAATAGTACTTTATAATTGCCAATTAGCTAAAACAAAAAAAGCTTAAAGCATTATGTTATGCTTAAGCTTTTGTAGCGAGGAGCAGACTTGAACTGCCGACCTTCGGGTTATGAATCCGATGCTCTAACCAGCTGAGCTACCTCGCCATTTTGGGCTGCAAATATAGCGTTTGTTGGTTTTAGAGAGAAATATATAAAGGAGAAAATTACAAGGATCTTAAAAAAGTATAAAGCAAGCTGCTAAGAAATCTCAATGGCTCTGCTTGTAATGTTCCAGCAACACATCCCCACCAAAATCACGTTTAAGATCGCGGATTACGGAATGAGCATGATTTGCCTGGTTTTGCGAGTTATCATATTCAATAATAATGGTAGGACCCTGAACACGGTAATAGTGTGGTTTACCAATCATCGGTTCCTGCGCACCAGCCCAGCTAAACCGAAGATTATTTAATCCTGCCTGTTGTATTTCTTTAAGCATCTGGTCGGCAAACAATTTAGTGTAGCGATGCACATATAAACTAATCAGTTGTAAAAATTGTTGTTGCTGCTTAGTAGTCATCTCATCATATCGAATGCCGGAAGGATTTTCAATGAGGGCTTTGCGGTTAACAAAGGTGATGATCTCTTTTGGTGCAATCGTATCCATAAGCGCTTTTTTTAATTCTTCTTTTGTTAGCGAATGGAGCAAAGCAAAAGCCATGTCTGCTTCTTCTTTTAAGACCTGTTTCCCTTTTTCAGGCCCGGTTTGAACAATGGCAGGATTAGACCCTAAAAAGCCCGGCGTTCCTGACACCAATTTATTATTTTCGGCAGAAAAGTTAAATGAAACATGATGCCCTTCAAGTCGCCAGCCCCAAATAGTTTTAGCGCCTGGCAAACCAAAAATGGCAAAATAATATTTACCCGAATCACGATAATGATCTTCTGGCTTGCGGCGTTCTAACTCTTTTAAAATATTTTCAAGCTGCATAATTGCAGTCACTTTTTCAACCGTTTGGTTACTTAAGCAGCTCTTAATTAAATTCATTGCCTCTTGTTTTTGAGAAGATGATAGTTCATTCATCGTTACTCCTTTCCTGTCCTCAATTGGGAAAAAATGAAAACTATAACGCTCATCAACATCAAAGGGATAAAGCGCTTTTGCCTTTTGCATGGTATCCAGCGTACTTATAAATTTTGCTGCGGCATTAACCATATCCTGTGCCGCCGTGCTTACTAAAAAAACAAGGTTTATACAAGTGGCTAAAAGCAATCTGGTCATAACAAAAGTTTGTAGAAATTGAATATACACTATACATTTTATAATCAATAAGTTTTTGCAGAAAGGGAGCTTGTTAATCATAACTTATGCAAACATTTCTAAAAAGAGGAATTATTAGTTTGCACTTGTAAGGTTATTTGTATTTTGTAAAAAAATAACCATGATAGAACCGTGGCGAAAAGGAGTTGTTATAAAAATTATTGACGAAACTCCTACAACCAAAAGATATTGGATAGAAATTCCTGAAGTAGAAAAGTTCGACTTTAAACCCGGGCAATTTGTAACCCTCGATCTTCCCATCCACGAAAAAAAGAATAAAAGATGGCGAAGTTATTCCATTGCATCTTCGCCCGACCAAAGCAATATTATCGAACTGATAATTGTTCTTTTAGAAGGAGGTGCAGGTACGGCTTATCTTTTTAACGAAGTAAAAGAGGGAAGTGAATTGTTATTACGCGGTCCGCAGGGTGTATTTGTTTTACCAAACGCTTTAGATAAAGACCTCTTCTTTATTTGTACGGGAACAGGCGTAGCACCTTTCCGCAGCATGTTGCATGATATTAACCGCTACAACATTGCCCATAAGAAGATTTATCTCATTTTCGGATGCCGCTATACAAGAGATTGTTTATATGGGCAGGAACTTAAAGCATTAGAAACAGAAATTTCGAACTATTATTACATACCTACCTTCTCACGGGAACCGGAAGAAAACAACTTTGTAAGAAGAGGATATGTTCATGCGGTTTACAATGAAATTTTAAGTAAGGAAAAAAATCCCGCAAACTTTTATTTATGTGGCTGGAAGGAAATGATTGATGAAGCCAAACAAAAGATCTTAAGCTTTGGTTACGACAAAAAAGACATTCATCTTGAATTGTATGGATAGTAAGGAAGGACAACTGACAACTGACAACCGACCAACGACGACCACATGCACAAACTACAACTATCAACTATCATCGGTCATTTGTCAACTGTCAACTTCCCACTACATAATATTATTTAAAACAATTTCTTTCACCTTACTTATCGGTATTCGTTCCTGCTGCATTGTATCTCTGTAGCGGATAGTTACAGTTTGATCTTCTTTTGTCTGGTGATCTATTGTTATACAGAAAGGAGTTCCAATGGCATCCATGCGGCGATAGCGTTTACCAATGGTATCTTTCTCTTCGTAAAAACAGCGGAAATAATTTTTGCATTCGTACATTACTTCGCGGGCAATTTCAGGCAACCCGTCTTTTTTGGTAAGTGGGAGAATGGCAAGTTTTATGGGAGCAATCTTAGCAGGTATCCTCATCAATGCTCGTGTATCTGTACTTCCGTCTTCCTTAGTTAATGTTTCTTCCTCGTAGCTTTCGCTTAGGATAAGCAGGAACATTCTGTCTAAACCGATAGAGGTTTCAATGACGTAAGGAATATAGTTCTGGTTGATCTCATTATCGAAATACTGCAGTTTCTTCCCGCTCAATAACTGGTGGTTCTTCAAATCAAAATCAGTACGTGAATGAATGCCTTCCACTTCCTTAAATCCGAACGGAAATTCGTATTCAATATCTAATGCTGCGTCCGCATAGTGAGCAAGTTTTACATGATCGTGATAACGATATTTTTCCCTTGGGACGCCGAGGCTTAAATGCCATTGCAAACGTGATTCTTTCCAATGCTCGTACCATTCTTTTTGCGTGCCGGGGCGAATGAAAAATTGCATTTCCATCTGCTCAAACTCGCGCATTCTAAAGATGAATTGGCGGGCAACAATTTCATTTCGAAATGCCTTGCCTGTTTGTGCAATGCCAAATGGAATTTTCATTCGTGCTGTTTTTTGCACGTTTAGAAAGTTTACAAAAATTCCCTGGGCAGTTTCGGGTCGTAAATAAATTGTGCTGGCTTCTTCAGCTACGCTTCCAATTTCTGTTGAAAACATTAAGTTGAACTGGCGTACATCCGTCCAGTTGCTTGTGCCGCTTATTGCACATACAATTTTATTTGTAACAATCAATTCTTTAAGCGCTGCATAATCTTCTGCAATAAGCAAACGATCCATTTCGGCAAGCAGGCTTTCAGCTTCCTGCGTTTTGCCTTCTTCCTTCAATTTATCAGCAAGTCCTTCAATTAAATGATCAACACGGTAGCGCTTCTGGCTGTCTTTATTGTCAATCATTGGATCGCTAAAATTATCAACGTGACCACTTGCCTTCCACGTAAGCGGATGCATAAAAATAGCTGCATCAATGCCTACGATGTTTTCGTTCATCTGTGTCATTGACTTCCACCAATAATCCCTGATGTTCTTCTTTAATTCGCTGCCATAAGGACCATAGTCGTACACAGCACTTAAGCCGTCGTAAATTTCGCTGCTGGGGAAAACAAAACCATACTCTTTTGCGTGAGATATTATTTGCTGAAACTTATTTTCGTTTGTCGTCATAATGCGGCAAACCTACACGAAAAACAGTAAAATGAAACGGAGAAAATGCTTTACAATCCTGCTAACTATTGCAGCTTTTCATTATTCTTATGCCTCTCAGAATCACGAAGGTTCTTTTTTTGGAAGTTCTTTTCAAGGGCTTCTGTAAGATCAATCCCGGTTTGGTTTGCAATACAAATTAAAACCCAAAGCACGTCAGCCATCTCATCTTCCACCTTTTTGTCCTTATCCTTTTCTTTAAAAGATTGCTCGCCATATTGCCTTACCATTATCCGGCTTAGCTCACCGACTTCCTCCATTAAAATGCCGAGGTTTGTCAGCTCGTTAAAGTAACGTACGCCTGTTGTTTTTATCCATTCATCTACTTTGGTTTGAGCATCGCGTATGGTTAGTTGCATTATTGAAAGTTTAATGTTTACAAGGTTGCAGGTTGTGTACGAGTTTAGGAGTCTATATGGTTAACTCACGCCATCTGCCTATTTACTTAATGACCTTTTGACCCAATGACCCTTTGACTTACTGGCCTATTGACTATTCCCTATTCCTGCTATCAATAATTATCGTTACCGGTCCTTCATTTAATAGCCGCACTTTCATATCTGCACCAAAAATTCCTCTTTGTATTTTTTTATCAAGTTGCGTTTCCACTTCTGTTATCAGCTTCTCGTACAAGGGAATGGCTATGGAAGGTTTTGAAGCTTTGCTGTAAGATGGCCTGTTTCCTTTTTTTGTGCTTGCATGTAAGGTAAACTGGCTAACAAGCAAAAGCTCTCCGCTAATATCAACCAGGCTTTTGTTCATTACACCGTCTTCGTCGTTAAAAATTCTCATATTAATTATTTTGCCTGCAAGCCAGTTAATATCTTCCTGTGTATCTGCATCTTCAATACCAACAAACACTAATAATCCATTTTTAATCTGGCCTGTTATTTCGCCTTCAACTGTAACAGAAGCTTCGTTTACCCGTTGGATTACCATCTTCATAAATATAATTTTCCATGTACCTTTAGGCAGATGAAGATAGATGTTATAGATGAAATTGTTTTTGCTACTGCACGCAGCGGAGGCAAAGGCGGACAAAATGTAAACAAAGTAGAAACAATGGTTGAAGGCCGCTGGAATGTAGAAGGATCTTCGTTATTTACTGACGAAGAAAAAAGACTGATTGCAGATAAGCTATCAAATAAAATTACATCCGAAGGTTTTTTACTGGTAAAATCTCAAACAGAAAGAACCCAGCTTGAAAACAAGGAACAGGTAGTTAAAAAAATAAACTCGCTGATTGAAAAGGCGCTCCTAAAAAAGAAAGCAAGGATAGCGACAAAACCTTCAAAAGCTGCTAAAGAAAAAAGAATACAAGGCAAAAAAATAAAATCTGAGATTAAGGAGGGCCGCAAAAAGTTCAAGCCTTAGTGAACCTACAGCTTTATTTAACAATCAAACTTTCATTAAAGTAAACAGGTAAAACATTAGCCGCATCGGGTGTTACACAATAAGCTAGATCTTTGTGTAAACCATAAGCAGCGAGCCTGTGATAATGCGTGGTTTGCTGAATAAAAGTATGCAAATCATTCTTATGCAACCGGTACATTGTTTCGGCCATTAAGCTTGAATCGCAATGAACAGTAAAATGTTGTTTAATATTATTTATAACAGCACCTGCAAATAGTGTATCCTCGAGATTAAAGCGATCCTTCCAACCGGAGCAACCAAGGATTACATTCTTGTTCTGCTCTATAAGATATTGGCAAACAGAACTTAGATTTACAAAAGAACCTGTAACTACTTCTGCAGCACCTTTGGCTAAAGCCATGTGTAAAAGCTTTGTTCCGTTAGTAGTGGTTAAAACAAGTGTTTTCCCTTCAATAAAGCTCCTGTAATACTCCGCAGGCGAATTACCGTATTGCAACCCTTCAATTACTTTACCATCGCGTTCGCCTGCAGTAACTGCGCCTGTCAATTCACTTCCTATTCTTTTACATTCATCCACTGCTGCTACTGGAATCACCCGCAGCGCTCCGTTATATAAAGCCGTTGCGATAGTGGAGGTTGCCCTGAAAACATCAATAATAACAACAACGGCATCATTAAAATCATACAGGTGTAAAAGAGCAGGAGAAAGTATAGTAAAGATCGCAGGCTTTTTATTCATCAGGGCAAAGATAGATCGCAGATTAAATCGTGGATTAAAATATAGATTTCACGGGAGTGTAATTTAAACTGTGTCAGATTTCAATTCCATTTTAATCCATTAAATTTAATCGTCAGACTATACGGAGAAAAGCTCTGCTGAGGAGCAACTTTTCAAGGGATAATCT
>JAABUN010004412.1_pt1 | contig 19251 bp, 17 predicted proteins | sample 5559311 | NCBI WGS metagenome assembly JAABUN01 (sample SAMN10711877, study PRJNA513370) | rock metagenome | isolation source: Antarctica rocks | place: Antarctica: Victoria Land, Siegfried Peak sud | reverse complement strand
CGGGGTTGGCCCACTCGAGCGCGACATCGGCGCGGAACGTGGGGCGCAGCCCGTCGGCTCCGCCCACCACCACATCCCCGCGCTCGACCTCCCCCACCGCAAGGCCACTCAAGTTGAGCGCCACCCGTTGACCGGCGTGGGCGCGCGGGACCGGGGCGTCGTGGACCTGCACGCTACGCACACGCGCACGGCGGCCCGACGGCAGGATCTCCACCTCGTCACCACGCTCGGCCACACCGGACCAGAGGGTTCCGGTGACCACCGTCCCCGCGCCGCGGATCGTGAAGGCGCGGTCGACGTGCAGACGGAGGGGGCCCGCCACCCCGGCGCGGCTCGAGGACCGGCTCGCCGCCCGGTCGAGAGCGCGACGCAGCTCGTCGAGCCCCGTGCCAGTGCGCGCGCTCACCGTGACGAGCTCCGCCCCGGGAAGCAGTTCGGCTGACTCCTCGCGGGCAAGGGCCGGGTCGGCCACGTCGGCCTTGGTGACGGCGACGACACCGATCTTGACCCCGAGCGCCGTGAGTACCGCGGCATGCTCGCGCGTCTGCGGCATCACGCCGTCGTCGGCGGCGACGACCATCAGGTAGAGGTCGATGCCCGTAGCGCCGGCGACCATCGTCCGGACGAAGCGCTCGTGGCCCGGAACATCGATCACCGAGAGCGATCGCCCTGAAGGCAGCTCGAGCGGCGCGTAGCCCAGCTCGATCGAGATCCCGCGCTCCTGCTCCTCCGGCAACCGGTCGGTTTCCACGCCGGTGAGGGCCTCGACCAGCGCGGTCTTGCCGTGATCGATGTGGCCGGCGGTGCCCAGGGTGAGTGGGAGCTCGCCCACTATCGGCCCAGCGCCCTCCGCACCGCCGAGGCCGCCGGCTCGAGCTCGTCTTCGGCCAGCGTCCGGGGATCGAGCAGCACTTGTCCGCCCTCGATCCGGGCGACCACGGGCGGATGGCCGGCCCGCAGCCGGGCGGCGAGCTCCCGGGGCGACGGCGCGTCAAGCGCCACCACCGGCCCGGGAAGCTCGAGCAGCGGCAGGGCGCCTCCGCCGACCCGCGCGACGCCGGGCACCACCTCGCCACCCACGGCGGCGGCGAGCCCCCACGCCCGCTCGCTGAGCTGCGATTCGGGCATGCCGAGCATCGCCAGGACCGGGATCTCGGAGCGCGCCCGCTCGGGGTCGCGGTAGAGCCGCAGGGTGGCTTCGAGCGCCGCAAGCGAGAGCTTGTCGAGGCGCAGGGCACGGGCGAGTGGATGGGCGCGCGCGGCGGCCACCGCATCGGCCCGCCCGACCATCAGCCCCGCCTGCGGGCCGCCGAGCAGCTTGTCGCCCGAGAAGCACACGAGCGCCGCACCCGCGGCGACCGACCGACGGACCTCCGGCTCCTCGGCGAGCATCGAGAGCCCCTCGGCCAGCACTCCCGACCCGACGTCGTCGATCACCGGGACGCCGAGCCCGCACAGCGCCTCGATCTCGACTTCCTCGACGAACCCGAGCTGGCGGAAGTTCGACGGATGGACACGGAGGATCGCGCCCGTCGCGTCACCGAGGGCCCGCTCATAGTCGACCGTGCGGGTCTTGTTGGTCGTCCCGACCTCCACGAGCCGCGCCCCCGCCTGCGCGATCACCTCCGGGATCCGGAACCCGCCTCCGATCTCCACGAGCTGGCCCCGGGAGACGATCACCTCCCGGCCCGGTCCGGCCATCGCCGCTGCCGCCAGGAGCGTGGCACCGGCGCAGTTGTTGACCACCAAGGCCGCCTCGGCGCCCGTGAGCTCGTCCAGCAGTTCCTCGACGTGGGCGTGGCGCGAGCCGCGACCGCCCGTCTCGAGATCGAATTCCAGGTTCGCGTAGCCCTCGGCCACGCGCGCGACCGCCGCGCGGGCGCTCGCCGCCAGCGGCGCCCGCCCGAGGTTCGTGTGCAGCAGCACGCCGGTGGCGTTGAGCACCCGGCGCAGCGACGGCGCCGCGGCCTGCGCCGCCCAGATCCGGGCGCGGGAGCCCAGGTCCTCCGCACCCTCGCCGCGACCCGCCAGAAGCTCGTCGCGCCGCTGAGCGAGCACCGCACGGGCCGCGGCGACTGCCAGCGGCCGCGGCGCGTCGACCTCCGCAGCGAGGGCATCGACCGCGGGAAGGTCGCGCAGCGCGCTCAAGCTTCGTCGAAGAGGGCGGTGAGGTCGAGCGCGAAGCCGGGAAGCTGCGGCGAAGCCAGCGTGTCGCCGCGGCCGAGCTCGAGTGCAAGGTCGAAGCCGGCCGCCGTCGGACGCGACCGGCGGGCCACCATCACCGTGTCGTCTGGCTTGTACACATTGCGCTCGTCGAGCCGCGTGTCCACCTCGAGCGAGACCTTACCGCGCCGGCCGGGCTCAGCGACGGTCCAGGCACGCAACTCGCCGTGGAGGACGCCGACCAGCGTCTGATGGCGCATGATCGGGCGGTTCACCACGACCTCGCCATCGATGAGCTGGACGTGGCGCTCGTTGCCCTCGCACTCGAGGAACTCCGTGGCGGTGAGTCGCGTCGTCGTGGCCATGGCACCGCGAATGGTAGTCCGACGGCGGTGTGCGCTGGCCCCCCTTACCATCATCGCCATGGCCCTCGAGGACGCAGACACCGGCGACGTCTCCGTCGCCCCGATCGTCGGCCCGGAAGATCCCCGACGCTTCACCGACTCGGGGATCGAGGTCAAGGCGCTCTACACCGAAGCCGATCTCTCCGACGATCTCGCGGAGCGCCTTGGTGAGCCGGGAGAGGCGCCCTACACCCGTGGCGTGCACCCGGAGATGTACCGCAAGCGCCTGTGGACCATGCGCCAGTACGCGGGCTACGCGTCCGCCAAGGAGTCCAACGCGCGCTACAAGTACCTGCTCGAGCACGGGTCGACCGGCTTGAGCATGGCCTTCGACCTTCCCACCCAGCTCGGGCTGGACTCCGACGATCCGATGTGCCTCGGCGAGGTGGGCCGCACCGGAGTGGCGATCGACTCCATCGACGACATGCGCACCGCCTTCGACGGCATCCCGCTCGACACGGTCTCCACGTCGATGACGATCAACGCGCCCGCCGCCGTCCTGCTGCTGCTCTATCAGTTGGTGGGGGAGGAGCAGGGTGTCGATCCGGCCAAGCTCCAGGGGACGACCCAGAACGACATCCTCAAGGAGTACATCGCCCGCGGGAACTACATCTACCCGCCCGAGCCGTCCATGCGGCTGACCACGGACCTGTTCGCCTACTGCCGCGAGACCATCCCCCGCTGGAACACGGTGTCCATCTCGGGCTACCACTTCCGCGAGAAGGGGTGCTCCGCCGTCCAGGAGGTCGCCTTCACGCTGGCCAACGGGATGGCCTACGTCCAGGCCGCCCTTGACGCCGGGCTGGCCGTCGATGACTTTGCCCCGCGCCTCGCCTTCTTCTTCAACGGCCACAACAACGTGTTCCAGGAGGTGGCCAAGTTCCGTGCCGCGCGCAGGATGTGGGCGGAGTTCATGGCCGATCGCTTCGGCGCGCAGAATCCCAACTCGACCAAGATCCGCTTCCACACCCAGACCGGCGGGGTGACCCTGACTGCACAGCAGGCGGTCAACAACATCGTGCGCGTGACGCTCCAGGGCTTCGCCGCGGTCTGCGGCGGGACGCAATCCCTGCACACCAACGGCTACGACGAGGCGCTGGCGCTGCCGAGTGAGCGCGCCGCCAAGATCGCCCTGCGCACGCAGCAGATCATCGCCCACGAGTCGGGCGCCACCGACACGGTGGACCCCTTCGCCGGCTCCTACTACGTCGAAGCCCTCACGGACGAGATCGAGGCCCGCGCCCGCACGCTGATCGCGCGGATCGACGAGATGGGCGGCTCGGTGAACGCCATCCCGTACATGATCGGCGAGATCGACGAATCGGCGTGGGGCTATCAGGAGCGCTACCGGACAGGTCAGGACGTCGTCGTCGGAGTCAACAAGTACGTCGAGGGGGAACTCGAGATCGAGGACATACTTCGAGTCGATCCTGACTCAGAGCGCGCGCAGGTGGAGCGCCTGAAGGCCTTCAAGTCCGGGCGCGATGCCGAGCGTGTGGGGCGCCGGCTGGACGAGGTCCGCGCGGCGGCGCGGGGCACGGAGAACCTCTTGGGTCCACTGCACGAGGCGCTGCGGGACTCCTGCACGCTGGGCGAGGTCTGCGGCGCCATGCGCGACGTGTTCGGCCGCTACCAACCCGCGGCATGACCCTCGCCATCGTCTTCTACGACGTCGTGCTGTTCGTGCACATCGTCGCCGTCGTCGTCGCCTTCGGCGTGACCTTCACCTATCCGCTGATCTACGCCGTCGCCGGCCACTCGGATTGGCCGCAGCGCGCGGGGCTGCATAGCGTCCAGCAGCGCGTCAGCCGCAACTACGTCTCATTCGGGCTCCTGGTGGTCGTGCTCGCGGGCGCCTACCTGGCCTCCGACCGCAGCCTGTGGGGCGAGCCGTGGGTGGCAGGGCCGATGGTCATCGCCATCCTGATCGGCGGGATCGGCGGGGGCTACCTCGGCCCGCGCGAGCACCGGCTCGCCGAGATCGCCGGCGCCGGAACGGATCAGGCCGCGTACGGCAAGGTGCTGCGCGAGGTGAGGCTCGCGAGCACCGTTGTCAGCCTGCTGGTCCTTCTGGCCATCTTCCTCATGACCACGAAGCCCGGATGAAGCACGGGTTGCAGGAGTCGGGGCCGCCGAGGGCGAAGCTCTGAGTCAAGCGACGCCTGGGAGGGCGGGGGCGGGCCGGCAGGCCCGCCCCGCGGCGCCGGTAGCATCCCGCGACTCAATGACCCACCGCCGGAAGAGCCCCGAGACCTACGAGGAGAAGCTGGCTCAGCTCTCAGATCTACGCCATGCCGCGATCCACTCGGCCTCCGAGGTCGCCGTCGAGAAGCAGCACGCCAAAGGCAAGTTCACCGCACGCGAGCGCCTCGACAAGCTGCTTGACCCGGGCTCCTTCCAGGAGCTCGACACCTTCGTTCGGCACCGCACGACGGACTTCGAGATGCAGAGGAACCGGCCCTGGGGCGACGCGGTGGTGACGGGCCACGGCACGATCGACGGCCGGCGGGTCTGTGTCTTCTCGCAGGACTTCGCGGTCTTCGGCGGCTCGCTCGGCGAGGTCATGGCCGAGAAGATGTGCAAGGTCATGGACCTGGCGGTCAAGATCGGCTGCCCCATGATCGGGATCAACGACTCGGGCGGCGCCCGCATCCAGGAGGGCGTCATCTCCCTCGGCGCCTACGGCGACGTCTTTCTTCGCAACGTGCGGGCCTCCGGGGTCATCCCGCAGATCTCGCTGATCATGGGGCCGTGCGCCGGCGGCGCCGTCTACTCCCCCGCGATCACGGACTTCGTGTTCATGGTCAAGGAGACCTCGCACATGTTCATCACGGGTCCCGACGTGATCCGCACCGTGACAGGCGAAGAAGTCGGCTTCGAGGAGCTCGGCGGGGCGATGAGCCACAACTCGAAGTCGGGCGTGGCGCACTTCGCGTCTGATGACGAGGACCACTGCCTCGAGGACACCCGCTACCTGTTCTCATTCCTGCCGTCCAACAACCTCGAGCGAGCCCCTCGGGTGGCTCCCTCCGACGATCCCGGGCGGATGGACCCTGAGCTCGACACCGTCGTCCCCGACAACCCGACCAAGCCCTATGACATGCGCAACGTCGTACGCCACGTGGTCGACGACGGAGAGTTCTTCGAGATCCACGAGCATCACGCGAAGAACATCGTCTGCGGCTTCAGCCGTCTGAACGGCTACGCGGTGGGCGTCGTGGGCAACCAGCCCGCGCAACTCGCGGGAGTGCTCGACATCGACGCGAGCGCCAAGGCCGCCCGCTTCGTGCGGACCTGCGACGCGTTCAACATCCCGATCCTGACCCTGTGCGACGTGCCTGGGTTCCTGCCCGGCACCGCGCAGGAGTGGGGCGGGATCATCCGCCACGGAGCCAAGCTGCTCTACGCGTTCGCCGAAGCGACGGTTCCGAAGATCACGGTCATCACCCGCAAGGCCTACGGCGGCGCATACGACGTCATGGCCTCCAAGCACCTGCTCGCGGACTTCAATTTCGCATGGCCGACCGCCGAAGTCGCGGTGATGGGCCCGGAGGGAGCGGTGAACATCATCTACCGTCGCGACATCTCGGCCTCCCCCACGCCCGACGAGCGGCGCTCACGCCTGATGGACGACTACAAGGCGCGCTTCGCCAACCCCTACACCGCCGCAGAGCGGGGCTACATCGACGACGTCATCGTCCCCCACGAGACGCGACCCAAGGTCATCACCGCGCTCGAGACGCTGCTCACCAAGCGCGAGCCGGGCCCCAAGCGCAAGCACGGCAACATCCCCCTCTGACGTCGTCCGGACTTCGCCGCGCAGGGGTGAAGGAAGGCCGAAACGCCTCCTACGCCTCCCCCATCACCAGGCCCTCGATCGTGTGTGCCTGCTCGATCGGCTCGAGCTCCTCCACGATGCGCGCGGGCAGGTGCCGGCGGGCCTCCTCCGGCAGGGCCGCGTAGTAGCCCTCCGTGAACTGGAGGTCGTGGCGCTCCGCGTTTGCGGCGTTGGGGGCGTCGACTCCCATCGACCGTCGTGACGTTGAACGCGAGCGAGATCAGCTTTCGGTCGCGCACCGTCTCCTCAGGCGCCGGGAAGTCGCGGTGCCACGGCTGGTCCATCGCGCCAGGGCCCGGGACGTCGAAGCCGACTTCGATGACCTCGTAGTCGGGCCCGAGCACCGCTTGGCAGACCCCGGTGAACCAAGGGTGGGTGACGAGCTCCTCGAAGCCTCGCAGCCGCGCGGGCGTGATCTCGACGTAGTAGCGGTTCGGCCCACGGCCAAGCGCGCCGTTCGGCTGCGCGAGTGCCTCCTCGAAGAGCAGGGCGATGTCCTCGCCCAGCTCGCGCGCCACTCACGGCTGTAGGCACCGTTGCGGCCGACGATGCCGTCGTTGTAGAGCGCCTCGCGGGCCGCCTGCATTTCTTCCTCGACTGCAGTCATGTGATGCCTCCGCCGTGGATGGCGGAACTTCGATTCATCGGATCGAGCACGGCTCCGTCGGCCACCTCGATCGGCCCGTCGAGCTCGACTTCGCCGACCACCGTAACGTCGCGGCCGAACGAGACCTCGCCTCGTATCAGCAGACGCTCACACCGCGCCAGGGATGGCACACCGACGGGAAAGCGCTGCTCGAAATCACCGAGCCGGCGATAGTGGACGGGGTCGAGCTCCACCAGGGGCCAGTGCCCCCGCGGCTCGAGGCGGCCGTCGTCAGGGCGCAGGTCACAGGCGTCAGAGCGCACGACGAGAAGATCGTCCGTCGTCTTGACGGGTACGAAGCGCCGGCGCGGTACAGAGAGCACCCGGGCCCCGGGGATGACGCCGAGCGCCGCTCCCATCGCGGTCTCGAGCTGGACCACCGCGGGGCTGCCAGCGTCAGCCGGATCGACCGTCTTGCGGTTCGCGATGAGCGGCAGCCCGAGGACGCCGCCTCGCTCCGCGAGCAGGTCGGCCAAGGCGTCCAGGTCGAGCCACAGATTGTTCGTGTTGTAGTGCCGCCAGCGCCGGAAGTCGCCGAAGGAGCCGGCCTCGTCGGGTGGTGTCTGGGCGGTCTCGCGCAGGACGTAGCGGCCGCGGCGCCGCGCGATGTGCCCGCCCTTTCGGTCGGCGGCCGTGCCGGTGACGACTTCCATCAGGAATGGCACCCGGTGGCGCGCCATCCAAGCAACGATCCGGGGCTCGACGACCGCACCGAGGTTGTCGGCGTTCGACACGAACGCGTAGCGGTAGCCGCGCCCGCGCAGGGCATCGAGCATGCCCGAGGTTGCGATCGCCGTGTACAGGTCGCCGTGGCCGGGTGGGCACCACTCCAGGTGCGGCTCGCGCGGCCACTCGACGGGGTGCAGGTCGTCCGCGCGCAGCTTGGGCTCGCGGCCCTGCAGGAAGTCCAGCGGCACGTCGGACGGCAGGTCGGCGTAGCGCTCCAGGTAGGCAAGCGACGGATGTCGAGTGGCGAAGGAGTGCATCAGGACGAGCGGGAGCCGGGCGCCGTGGCGCGCCCGGGCTGCGCGAACCTGCCGGGCGATCACGTCGAGGAAGGTCAGCGGTGGGCGGACCGCCACGAGCGATTTCGGGATCGACAGGCCCATGCTCGTCCCCAGGCCGCCGTTGAGCTTGATCACCACCAGTGCATCGAGGGGAGCCGGCTCGTCCTCGAGAGCCTCGAGCGTCGGGACGTCGAGCACCGGCTCGAGCTCGTCGGAGGGCAGCATTCCGCGCCGGCCCGCGGCAAGCTGCTCATACAGGCGCTCGAAGCTCGCCAGAGCGGCGTCCGGCAGGCCTTCCAAGCGCATCCTGCGCGTGGCGGCGGCGAGGCCCGTCACTACGCTCGACCGGGTCCCGACCAGTCGATCACGTCGGCGATCGGGATCGCCGCCGGGGCGGCCACCTGCACCTGGACGCCCATATCCTGCAGCCGGTCGAGCTCGCGCGGGTCGGCACCCTCGTCGACGATGAGGTGCTTCATGTCCTCCGGAGCGATTGTCTGGCACATGGTGTCCTGGCCGATCTTGGTGGAGTCGGCCAGCACGACGACCTCACGAGCGGCCGCCACCAGGGCGCGATCGATGCTGGCGACGAGCGGGTTGGGCGTGGTCAGGCCGCGCTCGGCAGTCACGCCGTTGCCCGAGATGAAAGCGCGGACCGTCCTCAAGCCGCTCAGCGAGCGCTCCGCAGCAGGACCGATCAAGGCATGGATGCTCGCACGCAGGCTGCCTCCCGTGACGTGCACTTCAACCGCCGGGGCGTCCATCAGGGCTTCGGTGACCAGCAGGGAGTTGGTGACGACAATGAGATCCACGCGGTCCACCAGGCGCCGGGCCAGCGCTCGTGTCGTGGTCCCGGGCCCGATCACGATCGCGTCGCCGGGCTCGACCAGCTCGGCCGCCGCCTCGGCGATCGCCGCCTTCTCGGCGGCCGCCACCCGAGCCTTGGCCGCGTAGGGCGGCTCGTGGGCCGGACTGGCCTGGAGCACCGCGCCGCCGTGCCTGCGACGGAGCCGTCCGTCGGCTTCCAGCGAACGCAGATCTCGCCGTGTGGTGACCTCAGAGCTCCCCGTCAAATCCGAGAGCTCGCGCAGCGTCGCCGCCTTACGCAAGCGCAAGTGCTCGACGATCATCTTGTGCCGCTCGGGCGCAAACACGATCGCGCAAGCTTACGATCGACAGAGGTAAAAAGGCAACTACCTGGACACAGTCGCCCAAAATCGATCTTTCCAGACGGGTTCTGCACCGCGCTAGACCCGATGAGTGTGTCGTGACGCCCCTTCCAGCTCAGTGGTGCGGCAACCGGCGCCCAGGATAGTCCAAGACCGATAGGCTGCTCGTTGTTGACAGATCGTGATCGTTCTGATCCGATTGCGTCAGGGTCCATCACTACTTGCAGTGCCGAGGAGGTTTCACCGTGAGGGGACGGATGAGGGGCGCGCCGTTGGGCGTTGCGCTGGCGGTTGCCACGCTGGCGTTCAGCGGCTGCGGGGCGGAGGAGAAGACGAGCAGCTCGAAGAGTGAGAGCTCCGGCGGCGGCGCAGCGAGCAACGAGGCCGCACAGCAGAAGGTCGAGCAGCAGTTGGGCGGATCCTGCACCCTTAAGCAGTACGGCGGCAAGGCCACCGATCTCAAGAGCGCGACGGTCGGGTTCTCGCAGAGCGAGAAGGAGGCCAACCCCTTCCGGGTCGCCGAGACGCAGTCCATCCGTGACGAGGCCAAGAAGGTCGGGGTGAAGCGCCTCATCGTCACGAACGCCAACTCGCAGCTCAACAAGCAGATCTCCGACATCCAGGACCTGGTCGCCCGCGGCGTGAACGCCCTGGTCGTAGCGCCGCTGAACTCAGAAGGCCTCGAGCCGGCCCTGGCCGCGGCCCGCAAGCGTGACGTCGCCGTGATCACGGTCGACCGCAAGCTGACGGGGCCCCAGCACTGCAAGGACTACCTGACCTTCATCGGGTCGGACTTCGTCCAGCAGGGTCAGCGTGCCGCTGACGCGATGATCAAGGCGACGGGCGGCAAGGCCAACGTCGCGATCCTGCTCGGCTCCTCGGGCAACAACGTGACCGAGGACCGCAACAAGGGCTTCCTCGACCGCATGAAGGAGAAGGCCCCGGGCATCAAGATCGTCGCGCAGCAGACGGGCGAGTTCCTCCGCGAGAAGGGTCAGTCGGTCACGGAGCAGCTCATCCAGTCAAACCCCGACATCACGGCCATCTACGCGCACAACGACGAGATGGCGCTCGGCGCGCTGGTAGCCCTGAAGGGCGCGGGCAAGACGCCCGGCAAGGACGTCAAGGTGGTCTCGGTCGACGGTACCCGCAACGCCGTGAAGGCGATCACCAAGGGCGACATGAACGCCGTCATCGAATCCAACCCGCGGTTCGGGCCGCTGGCCTTCAAGACGCTGCAGCAGTTCTGGGGCGATGAGAAGATCCGCGAGAACACGATCATCTCCGACCGCGAGTACGACGAGGCAAATGCCGAGCAGTCCCTCTCAAGCGCCTACTGAGTCCCAGCCCATCCTCGACGTCCGCGGAGCGTCCAAGCGCTTCGCGGGCGTCGTCGCGCTCGACGACGTGAGCCTGCACCTCGCCCCGGGGGAGGTGCACGCGCTCGTCGGCGAGAACGGTGCGGGCAAGTCGACGCTCATCAAGGTGATCAACGGCGTGCATCCCGCCGACGCGGGTGAAGTAAGGCTGGCCGGCGAGGTCGTCGCGTTCGCGGGGCCTCGCGAGGCCCAGGAGGGCGGGGTCTCGACGATCTTCCAGGAAGTCAACCTGGTGCCGCTGATGACCGTGGCTCAGAACGTGTTCCTCGGCCGTGAGATCCGCGGGCGCTTCGGCCTCATCGACCGCAGCCGCATGGAGCGCGAGGCGCGCGAGCTGCTGCACGACTTCGGCGTCGCTGTCGACGTGAGCCAGCCCCTGCGCTCGCTCGGCGTCGGGATCCAGCAGATGGTCGCGATCGCACGCGCCGTGTCGCTGCAAGCGCGCGTCGTGATCATGGACGAGCCGACCTCCTCGCTCGAGCCGCGGGAGGTCGAAGTGCTCTTCGGCGTGATCCGCCGCCTGCGCGACGACGGTGTGGCCGTGATCTACGTCTCGCACAAGCTCGACGAGCTGTTCGTGATCTGCGAGCGCGTCACCGTCCTGCGAGACGGCCGGCTCGTCCACACGGGACCCATCGGCGGCCTGAACCGCACGCAGCTCGTGGCGCACATGCTCGGCCGCGACGTCGCGGAAGTCGAGCGTCACGGCATGACGAGCTTCGGCGAAGGACACGAGGAGCTGACCGACGCGCCGGTGCTCGAGGTGACCGGCCTGACTCGGGAGCCCGTCCTCCGCGACGTCTCGCTCGCCGTGCGCCCGGGTGAGGTCGTCGGCCTCGGCGGCCTGCTGGGAGCGGGTCGCTCGGAGACCGCCAAGGCCATTGCCGGCGCGGAGCCGCTCGACGCCGGCGAGGTGAAGGTGGGCGGCCGCACGGTGCGCCGGGGGAGCCCGATCGCGGCGGTCAAGGCCGGGATCGCCATCATTCCGGAGGACCGCAAGGCCGACGGGATCATCCCGCAGCTCTCGGTCCGCGACAACATCACGATCGCCGCGCTGCCGCGACTTTCGAAGGGCGGCCTGGTCTCCGAGAAGGCGCAGGACGAGCTCGTCGAGACGTTCATGCGCCGTCTGCGGATCAAGGCCTCCTCCCCCGATCAGAAGGTCTTCGAGCTCTCGGGCGGCAACCAGCAGAAGGTCCTGCTGGCACGCTGCCTCTGCATGTCGCCCAAGGTGCTCATCCTCGACGAGCCGACCCGCGGCATCGACGTCGGCGCGAAGGGCGAGATCCAGGCCCTGGTCGACGAGCTCGCAGAGCAGGGGCTGGCCGTGGTGCTCATCTCGTCCGAGCTCGAGGAGGTCGTCGAGGGCGCGGACCAGGTCGTCGTGCTCAAGGAAGGCGCCGTGGTCGACGTGCTGCGCGGCGACGACGTGACCGAGGCCAAGCTCGTCGGAGCACTCTCCCGTGGCTGATCTCGCCGTGTCATCCTCGGGCACGGCACCCTCGGCGCAAGCCGGGCGCGGCTCGCACGCTGCGGGCTTCCTGCGCGACAACGGCGTCTACGTGGCGCTGGGGCTCCTGGTCCTCGGCAACCTCGTCCTCACCGACAACTTCGCCACCGGAGCGAATCTACGCACCCAGTTCGTGCAGGTGGCGCCGGTGCTCATCGTCGCGCTGGGCATGACGCTCGTGATCGGAACGGAAGGCATCGACCTGTCCGTGGGATCGGTGATGGCGCTCGCCGCCGCCCTGATCCCGCTATGGCTCGGTCTCGGGCCAGGCCCCGCAATCCTCATCGCGCTCATGGTGGGCGCCGCCGCCGGTGCCTTCAACGGTGCGCTCGTCGCCTACGTGGGCGTGCAGCCGATCGTGGCCACGCTGGCGCTCTTCGTCGCCGGGCGCGGCCTCGCGCTGGTCCTCGCCGACGGCCAGCTCAAGCAGATCGAGAACGAGAGCTTCCTGTCGCTCGGGACCAGTGACGTGCTGGGCGTCCCGGTCATCGTGCTCATCGCCGCGGTGCTCGTGCTGCTGGTCATGTTCGTCGCCCGGCGCACCACGTTCGGGCGCCATGTGGTGGCGGTCGGCGGCAACCCAGCGGCGAGCTACCTCGCGGGCCTGCCCGTAAAGCGCACCCTGCTGACCGTCTACGTCATCAGCGGCCTCCTTGCCGCCGTCGCCGGCGTGCTGGCCACCGCCCGCCTGACGGCCAGCGACCCATCGGCGATCGGCCAGCTCATCGAGCTCTCGGCGATCACCGCGGTGGTCGTCGGTGGCACGCCGCTGTCGGGCGGAGGAGTCCGCGTGGTCGGCACGGTCGCGGGCGCCCTGCTCGTCCAGCTCATCGACTCCACGCTCATCAAGAACGACGTGCCCGATTCCCTGTCGCAGATCATCCAGGCGCTGCTCATCGTCGCAGCCGTCGCTGTGCAGCGCCGGGCGGGAGCGGCCCGGTGAGCACCGCTACGGACGCGACACCCATCGCCACCCACGACGTCGGACGAGGCGAGCGCTTCGCCAGGCTGGCCCAGCGAAACGGCGCGCTCATCGTCCTCGTCCTCGTGTGCCTCGTCGGCGCGGTGTCGTTCGAGTCCTTCGCCACCAGCGAGAACCTCCGCAACATCGCGGTGCAGAACGCCTTCCTCGCCCTCGTCGCCTGCGGCATGACCCTCGTCATCCTCACGGGCGGCATCGACCTGTCAGTCGGCTCGGTGCTCGCTCTGGGCGGCGTGCTCGGGGCGACCGGGTCGGACGCCGGCCTGCTGGGGGCGATCGGCCTCCCGGTGCTCGTGTGCGGGGCGATCGGACTGCTGCAGGGCCTGCTCATCGGCAAGGTCGGGCTCGCGCCCTTCATCGTCACGCTGGCAGGCCTGCTCGGGGTGCGCGGACTTGTGTTGACGCTCACCAACGAAGGAGCCGACACGCCGACGATCGAGCGCGGATCGTCGTTCAGGGGGCTGGGTCAGAACGAGCTGCTGGGCATCCAGCTGCCGGTCTGGATCGCCCTTGCGGTGTTCGCCATCGCCGGCGTCGTCCTGCTGCGCACCCGCTTCGGCCAGTCGCTCTTCGCGGTCGGCGGCAGCGAGTCGGCCTCGCAGCTGATGGGCCTGAACGTGACTCGCACCAAGGTCCTCGTGTACGTCATCAGCGCCGTGCTGGCCGGGCTGGCGGGCGCGCTGCTCGCCGCGCGCTCCTCTTCCGGCGTGCCGACGGTGGGCATGGGCCTCGAGCTCGACGCGATCGCCGCCGTGGTCATCGGTGGGACGTTGCTGGCCGGAGGTGCCGGCTCGCTGTCGGGAACGCTTGCCGGTGTGCTGCTGCTCGGGGTCATCCAGAACCTCATCAATCAGGTCGGCGACCTCAACTCGTCGTACCAATCCGTCGTGTCGGGCGCCTTCCTGGCCATCGTCGTAGTGGTGCAGACCTACCTGAGCCGCAAGCAACGGCTCTGATGCCCGAATCGTTCGGCACGCTGCCGGGGGGTCAGCCCGTCGTGCGACACACGCTCGACCGCGGCGGCCTTCGCCTGCGCGTCCTGAGCTACGGCGCGCTCGTGCAGTCGCTGGAGCTCGACGGCGTCAACGTCGCACTCGGCTTCGACAACCTCGGCGACTATGTCGAGCGCAACAGCCCAGGGCCGTATCTGGGCGCCACGATCGGCCGGTTCGCGAACCGGATCGCCGACGGCCGGTTCACGCTCGACGGGCGGAAGCACAGGCTCGACCGCAACGACGGCCCCAACGCCCTGCACGGCGGCGCCGACGGTTTTGATCGTCGGCTCTGGACGGTCGTCGAACGCACAGAGCACGCGGTCAGGCTGCGCCACACGAGCCCGGACGGCGAGGAGGGCTATCCCGGGACCCTGACCGTCGAAGTCCTCTACGAGCTGCAGCCAGGTGGCGTGGTCGGGATCGCCTACCACGCCGTCACGGATAAGCCGACGGTCGTCAACCTCACGAACCACACGTCGTTCAACCTCGCGGGAGAGGGGTCCGGGACCGTCGACGGACACGAGCTCGAAGTGCGGGCCTCTCGCTACCTGCCGGTTGACCTGACGGCGATCCCGGCCGGTGGTCCCGCCCCGGTCACCGGAACGCCGCTGGACTTCACGAGACCGGCGGCGATCGGGCCGCGGATCCGCACCCACCACGCCCAACTCGCAATCGGGCAGGGCATCGATCACGCGTACGTCCTCGACCACGACGAAGGCCTCGGCCTCGCCGTACGACTCTCTGATCCAGCGTCGGGCCGGACACTGGAGGTCCGTACCACGGAGCCCGGGCTGCAGGTCTACACCGGCAACTTCCTCGACGGCTCACTGGTGGGATCTGGCGGCCGGACCTATCGCCAGGGAGACGGCATCGCGCTCGAGACTCAGCATCATCCGGACTCGCCGAACCGGCCGGACTTCCCCAGCACGGTGCTCCGGCCCGGCGAGGCTTTCGCGTCGCGCACGGAGTGGCGCCTCATTGACCGGCCTCGCTAGGCCGGATGCGTCCGTCCCGTTACGAGCGGGTGGCGCCGCGGACTCCGTCGTGCTTGTCTTCGCCGCCATGCCGACCCGCCGCCAGTTTCTTCGACGCACAGGTGAAGCCGCCGCGCTCGCGGTCCTCGCCCCCCAATCGCTTGCCATCGCGGCCTCCGAGCCGCGGGGCCGTGCCAGCGCGCTCCTGCGCGGCGGCTCCTTCGCACAAGGGGTCCTGTCCGGCGATCCGACGCCCGACGGCATCACGTTGCTCACCCTGCTCGAAGGAGTCTCCCGAGCGGGGTCCGTGCGCCTCGAAGTCGCGCGCGACCCTGACTTCCGCCGGGTGGTGGCCCGGGAGATCATCGCGACCCGCGGCAGTGTCGGGCATTCGGTCAAGGCCCGCATCCGCGGCTTGAAGGCGCACGAGCGCTACTACTACCGCTTCGAGACCCGCGACGAGCAGAGCCGCGTCGGCCGCTTCCAGACCGCTCTGCCGCCGGGCTCGAACGAGCCCGTGCGCTTCGCCTTCTTCTCGTGCTCGGACTACACGCACGGCTACTACAACGCGTTCGAACTGATGGCCCGCGAGAAGGACCTCGACTTCGTCGTCAACCTCGGCGACTACATCTACGCCGAGAGCTACCACACGCGCAAGGACGGAACGGGCGTTCGCGACGACCGGATCGGCAGCACGAGCACGGGCGACACATCTGTGTCCCGCGTGGCGGTCTCGCTCGACGACTACCGCGACAAGTACGCGCTGTACCGGTCCGACGCGAGCCTGCGCAAGCTCCATGCCCGCGTGCCGATCGTCTCGATCTGGGATGACCACGAGGTGGTCGACAACTATGCCGGCGGCGTCCGCAACGGCGGCCTCCCAGCCGCCAAGGACGCACCGGCCAAGCGCAAGCGCGCCGGCTATCAGGCCTTCTTCGAGAGCATGCCGTTCTACCCGTCGGGGCGCAGCCGGATCTACCGGGCCCTCCCGTTCGGCTCGACCGTCGACCTGATCATGCTCGACCAGCGCCAATACCGGGGCGATCAGCCCTGCAACGACGGCGTGGTGCCGCCCTGCCCCGGCTACGACAGCCCCAACCCGTTCCTCGGCCGGCCCCAGATGGACTGGCTCAAGCGGCGACTCGAGAGCTCTAAGGCGACGTGGAAGGTGATCGGCAACGAAACGCTGGCGATGCCGGCCAAGGTCACCGGCGGGTCCTACGTCGGCTTTGACTCGTGGCAGGGCTATCCCGTCGAGCGCGAGGAACTGCTCTCGCACATCAAGGCGCGCGGGATCCAGGACGTGATCTTCGTCACGGGAGACATCCACGCGTTCATCGCCGGCGATGTGCGCACGGCGCAGGGCGATGGCGAGACCGTGGCCCTCGAGTTCGTCGGGGGCTCGATCACCTCCACGGGCTTCGGCGAGACCGACCTCGACATCGGTGGCGGTCAGATCCTGAAGGGCAACGACGCGAACCCGAGGACCGACCCCGGGGTCATCGCCGCTCTGCGCGGCATCAATCCATGGGTCGACGCGGCCGACTTCGATCATCACGGGTACGGCGTGGTGCGGGCATCGAAGACCGAGTTCGACGTCTCGCTCAAGCGCGTGCAGACGATCAAGAAGCGCTCGCTCGCGACCCTGCCCGACGAGCTGCGCTACCGGGTCACTCCCGGCCAGAAGACCATCAAGGGCGTCAACGGACCGGCTTGAAGATGCCGAACCGCCGCCCGCGCCTGACTCTGCGCGGCTCCTCCGCCACGCCGGAGGAGACCGCCGCCGTGATCGCCGCCGTGGAGCAGTTCCTGCGCGACACCGTCCCGCCCGCCGCCCCCGTCGCGGAGCGACGCGATCCCTGGGTGCGCGCGGCGCTGCTCGAGGGCGTCGGGCGCGAGCCGGACGAGCCGACGCCCTGGGGCGACCCGCACCCGTGGTGAGCCACGAGCGGTCTCAGGTCTTCGCGATCGCCTCCACCACGGCACTGGGGCCGTCAAAGGACTCTTTGTCCATGTTCTGGAGCTGATCGACGACCTCGGACGGCGCGCCGTTTGACTGCGCGGTGGAGACGAGGTCGTCCCTGGAGGCGGGGTAGCTGACGCCTTTGAGGTGCTTCTGGACCTCGATGGGATTGAAGTCGGCCATGGCGGGAGGATCCTCCTGAGTGGTGTTCCGGTCGGGACGCGCGGGAACTACCCCGGGCCGTTTCGCGGCACCCCCTGCCTGGCGCGGATAGCATCACGCGCCCATGTTCGCCAAGGTCCTGGTCGCCAATCGCGGGGAGATCGCCGTCCGCGTCATCCGCGCGCTCGACGAGCTGGGCGTGGCGTCCGTCGCGGTCTACTCCCAAGCCGATCGCGACGCCCTCCACGTCAGGCGCGCCGGTGAGGCCTATCTGCTCGGCCCGGGGCCGGCCGCCGAGTCCTACCTCAAAGTGGACAAGCTGCTCGAGGTCATCGAGCGTTCCGGCGCCGAAGCGGTTCACCCTGGGTACGGCTTCCTGGCCGAGAACGCCGCTTTCGCACGCGCACTGGAGCAGCGCGGGATCGTGTTCATCGGCCCGCCGGCGTCGGCCATCGACGCCATGGGATCGAAGACCCGCGCGCGGGAGCTGATGCAGGCGGCGGGCGTCCCGATCGTGCCGGGTACCACGGATCCTGTGGAGACCGTCGACGACGCCCGGGCGATCATCGCCGAGTCCATTGGCTTTCCCGTCGCCGTCAAGGCCGCCGGGGGCGGAGGCGGCAAGGGCTTCAGGGTCGCTTTGAGCGACGACGAGCTGGAGTCGGCGTTCGAGGGCGCGGCGCGCGAGGGCGAGAAGTTCTTCTCCGACGCGACGGTCTACCTCGAGCGCTACCTGCACGACCCGCGTCACGTCGAGGTCCAGATACTCGCAGACGGACATGGGAACGTGATCCACCTCGGAGAGCGCGACTGCTCGATCCAGCGACGCCATCAGAAGCTCATCGAGGAATCACCTGCGCCGATGGTCGACGAGGCGCTGCGCGAGCGCATCGGGAGGATCGCGGTGGAAGCCGCCCGCGCCGTCGACTACCGCGGCGCGGGGACGATAGAGGGGCTGCTGCAGGACGGCGACTACTTCTTCCTCGAGATGAACACGCGGGTACAGGTCGAGCATTGCGTGACGGAGGAGACGACCGGCGTCGACATCGTGCGCGAGCAGATCCGCGTCGCGGCGGGCGAGCCGTTGGCCTATGGCCAGGACGAGATCGTGCTCCGCGGGCACGCCATCGAATGCCGCATCAACGCCGAAGACGCCGCGCGAAAGTTCGCCCCCGCCCCCGGGTCCATCAGCCACTACCGGGAGCCGAGTGGCCCCGGCGTGCGGGTCGACTCCGGCGTCAAGAGCGGCTCGGAGATCACCCCGCTCTATGACCCGATGGTCGCCAAGCTGATCGTCCGCGACGCGACTCGCGAGCTGGCCACCGCACGGATGCTGCGGGCCCTCGAAGAGTTCGAGATCGAAGGGATCAGGACGCTGTTGCCGTTCCACAAGGCGATCATGGCTTCCGAGCAGTGGCGTCGGGGCGAGACTTGCCGCGACCTCATAGAGGACGCGGGCTGGCTCAAGACACTGGCGTTCGAGACGCAGGCCAAGCCGGCGGACGAGGAGGTGCCCGAGCCACTCGAGCGGACCTACACCGTCGAGGTGTCGGGCAAGCGCTTCGATGTCCGGGTGCGCGGCGACGCCCTCGACGCGCCTGCCGCAGCATCCAACGGCGCCGCCCCCGCCGCACGCAAGCCGGCCCGGCGCGAGCGATCCGGAGCGAGCGCTGGAGGCGGCGCCGACGAGTTGCTGGCCCCGTTGCAGGGCAACCTGTGGAAGGTGCTCGTCGAGCAGGGCCAGAGCGTCGAGGAGGGCCAGCTCGTGTGCATCATCGAGGCGATGAAGATGGAGAACGAGATCACCGCCCACAAGGCGGGGGTGATCAGATCGCTGGACGTCAAAGAGGGCGATCCGATCACCTCGGGCGCCACGATCGCGGTCATCTCTGCCGCGGCGGACGGGGGGCAGGCGTAGGCCGCAGAGCCGATGCGGGAGACTGCCTGACCATGTTCCTCGGACTGCGCACCGTCATCTACCCCGCTCCCGACCTCGCCGCCTCGAAGGCGTGGTGGTCGAAGCGCCTCGGGATCGATCCCTACTTCGACGAGCCGTTCT
>JAABUN010004410.1_pt1 | contig 19270 bp, 18 predicted proteins | sample 5559311 | NCBI WGS metagenome assembly JAABUN01 (sample SAMN10711877, study PRJNA513370) | rock metagenome | isolation source: Antarctica rocks | place: Antarctica: Victoria Land, Siegfried Peak sud | reverse complement strand
TCAGGACAATCGCGGGCGGTTTCGGCCCTCGCATGCGTCTCTCCTTGCGCTGCACCGAACTAGCGGCACGCCGAGACGCGTGCTACCCCAGTATACCCTAGAGCTATCTCGGCCCGCGTGTACTAGGGCGGGGCACACAGGCACCCTGCCCCTAACCTCGGTGTTGACTCGAAGAGTTACGGGACGAGTTCCGGCCCCTTGTCCACGAACTTCTTGTAGAAGCGGGTGATCATCGCCTCGTCCACGGTGTCCAGCTTCTGCTCGTGACTCCAGGCCAGGAGGGTGATCTTGGCGTCGCCATCGGTGAAGGGCTTGCTGTAGGAGGTGACGACGAACTTCTTGTTGCCGAACTGACTGTCCGGCAGCCGCTTGGAGATCTCGTCGAGCTGGGTGTAGACCTCGGGGCAGGCGTCGGCGCACTTCACGAGGACGACGATGTAGCCATGCTCCAGGCTGTGAACCCAGAGGCCTTCCTGGACTTCCTGGCGATAGATCCCGGCGGGCTGTGCGCTGGTGTAATGGGTGCCGGACGACGGCGGGGTATGCTTGAAGGTGAGGACTTCGCCGGGATTGACATGGCCGCGCCCTTCGTCCGCGACCGGCGTGCCGACGCTCTGGTTGATATATTGCTCGCGCGCGAAGAAGCCGATGGCGACCAGCAAGACGACCGCGCCGAGCGCGCCGAGCAGGAGGTTGCGCCGTTGCCGACGCTGCTGCGCGGCCTTTGCCTCAGCGGCGCGCTGGACACGACGCTCGGCGGCGGTCACTTTCTGCGCGGCGGCGGCGGTGGCGGTAGGGATTTGCGCCGGTCGCGCCGTGTTCCGGGGAGTCCTGGTCTGCGACATCTGTGGAACCTATCCCTTCGTTGGCCGGATATATGTACTAATGAGGATACCATACGGCTTTAGACCTGCGCCAAGATAGCAGCGGCGAGAGGCGCGGTCCAAAGTTTTGCGTGGCGCGGGCAGGCGGTGATGACGGCGAGGTGGCACGTAAGGCCCGATGCGGCGGGCGAGCAACGCGGGGCCTCAACCGCCTGCTCCCTCGCCCTTGCCTCACCGCGCGAATCTTTGAATCGCACCCACCGATGAGGTCAACAGCCTCGCGGTGCAGCGGCATGGTGGGGAGGGTCGCGCGCAGCAGAACATTGGTATCGAGGAAGGTGTCACCATTCGTCGTCATCGTACCACTCGGCGCGCTGCAAGGGGATGGGGCCGAAGAGGGGGCGGTCGAGTATCAGCGACTGGAAGGCCGCTCGCCACTCCCGCTCGGTCAGCGCTTGCCGTCCCGCCCACTCCTGCAGCTGGTGCAACAGGTCGCGCCGCTCGTCGGCTGGCAACTGCTCCACCAGCGCGACCAGCGTCTCATAGGGAATCGTCAGTTGCACGGCCATCGCCAGTATCCCTCCCAGACCAATCTGCGGCTGAGGGCATTATATGCCAGGGCGGTCGGACGGGCCGATCGGCGCGACTCGCGGGGCGCGGTTCGCAGCTTTGCAGGGTGGGTGCTGAAATCAGTCGATACTTCGCGGGCGGCGGCGATACTCCTCGCCCAATCTGCGGATGGTCGCGTATTCCGCGTCGGTAAATGCCGTGCCGACCGGCTTGACCAGCCCGCCGAGAATGACAACCAAGTGCCTGTCCAAGCCCGGCCTTGGGTGTTCGAGGAAGCAAAAGAGGCGATAGAGGCGTCTGTCGGGGCCGCGCGTCCGAGCCTCGTAATAGCCCGCCATATCGCCGTGCATCGCCTCCCACATGCCACCGCCGGTGAATTGCGGGGGCGGAGCGGCGACAACCGCATCGATGATGGCGACAAGCTTTGCTGCAACTTTCTTAGGGCAACCGATCAAGAACGTTCGACCAGGGCGACCCTCGCGCGGATCGTCGTCCCGATGCCGCTTGAAGAAGACAGCCTGCCACCGCTCCGGCATGTCAGCCGACGTTCGCCCGGTCTCGGGCGAACGGGCGGGTGGCCAAAGGCCGCGTTCGGCGCTTGGAACGCTGTGCGGGCTTGAGGGATATTTCAAGGCCCAGCACGTCGAATATACCCAGCATGGTCTTAAGTGTCGGGTTACTCTCCTCGGCGGTGAAAAGCCTCCTGATGGAGGCGGGATTCATCCCCACACGCCGCGCCAATTCCGCCTTCGTGAACCCGGCCTTCTCGCGCCGGGCCTCACAAGTCTGAAGGATCTTGCGGATGGCAACGACCTCACGGAAGGTGCGCTCGTATTCGGCGCGATTCTCCGGATCCGCGAGTAGCACCGCGCGGAACTCCGTCCATTCGTCGGGGTTGGTAGTGGGTTCATCAATGGCGTCCGTGACGTTCGCGGCCATGTTCCTCCGCCATTAAGAGATTGAGATTGGTGCCAGGCCACCAGCTCACAGGTCGATGCTATCAAGTGTAACATTCGTGTTACACACGATCAAGGCATGCAACCGCTCGAGTGCAGTCCAACGTCTTCGCGAGTAACCGAGACGGTATAGCGGACGGCGTGGGAGGCGCGGTGTCAACCGCCTGCCACGCCGGTCACGCCGCGCGCCTCCGCCGTGCGGCATGGAAAAGCTGTCGCCCCGCCCCCCTGCGGGGCGAAAGATGAGGGCGGGTTTGGGCGTTGTCGGGCGCTACAGGGAGAGATACCACTGGCGGGCGAGGTCGAGGATGGGGCCGGAGAAAACGCCGAGGACGAGGGTGGCGGCGACCATCGCGGCGATGCCGACCCCGAAGAAGCGGGCAGGGACGCGGGTCGGCTCGCTGTCGGGCTCGCCGAAGTACATGGCGGCGACGATCCGCAGATAGTAGAAGGCGGAGATCGCGCTGAAGAGGACCAGCACGAGCGCCAGCCAGGTCAGGTTTGCGGCCAGCGTGGCCTGGATGATGTAGTACTTCCCGTAGAAGCCGAGCAGCGGCGGGACGCCGGTCAGCGACAGGAGGAAGACGGCCATCGCGGCTGCGTGGAGCGGGGCGGTGGTCGCGAGGCCGTTGAAGTCGTCGATCTGCTGGCCTTTCCCGTGGGACTCCAGCCAGGCGATGATCGCGAACGCGCCGAGATTCATGAACGTGTAGGCGAAGTTGTAGAAAAGGAGGCCGGAGATCGCCGTGTCGTCGCCGTTAATCGCCTGGAAAGAGGCCAGGCCGACGAGCATATAGCCGGTGTGGGCGATCGAGGAGTAGGCCAGCATCCGCTTGACATTGCGCTGGGAGACCGCCACCAAGTTGCCCAGGGCCATCGTCAGGACCGATAGCACGATCACCAGCGGCACCCACTGCTCGCGCAACGGGCCGAAGCCCTGCACCAGCACGCGGATGATCGCCGCGAAGGCGGTGACTTTCGGCGCGACGGACATGAAGGCCGTCACCGGGGTCGGTGCGCCCTGATAGGCGTCGGGCGTCCACATGTGGAACGGGACCGCCGCCGCCTTGAAGCCGAGCCCGACGACCAGCAGCAGGGTCGCGATCAGGAGCGACGGCTGGTTGCGATCGGCCTGGCCGAGCAGGCGCAAGCTGATGTCGTTGAGGTTGAGGGAGCCGGTGACGCCGTAGGTCCAGGCCATGCCGTAGATCAGGATGGCGGTGGCGAACGAGCTGAGGAGGAAGTACTTCAGCGCGCCCTCGATCGACTCGCGCCGCCGCTTGGCGAATGCCGCCAGCACGAATACCGACAGCGAACTCAACTCGATGCCGACGAAGATCATCACCAGATTCACCGTCGAGGCGACGAGCATCCCGCCGAGGGTGGAGAGGGCGATCAGGACGTAGAACTCGCCGAGCGGCATCCGCAAGCGCGGGATCGTCGTCGCGGAGATGAAGACCGTGGTCAGCGCCGCCGCAAGCAGCGTCACCATCAGGAACACCGCCAGGTCGTCGATCTTCGCCATGCGGGAGAAGGTCTCCTCGTAACGCCCGCTGAGCAGCAGCGCGGCGGCGATGGCCCCGCCGTAGCCGATGATCGACATGGCGGTCAGGATACGCCCGTGCCACGCGTCTTCCTGGCTGAGGATCAGGTCCACCACGAGGGTGAGCAGCGCCAGCGCGAGGATAATCCCGTGCGGCAGCAGGACGACCCAGGCGATGACCGGCGGGTTGGCTACGGGGTCTGGCATGGGGCCTCCGGGGGAGTCGGTGGTCGGTGGTCGGTGGTCGGTAGTGGGGGGCGTGAGTCGTGAGTCGTGAGTCGTAAGACGTAAGGCGTAAGTGGGGACGTGAGTCGTGAGTCGTCGGTCGTGAGTGGGACGGGGGTGGGGGTTAGCGGCCGAGGGCGGCGGCGGCGGTGCCGCCGTCGAAGGGGCGGAGGATGTTGGCGAGGGCGTGGGAGAGCAGGGCGAAGACGGGGGCGGGATAGACGCCGAAGAGGATGGTCAGGGCGAGCAGCGGGACGAGGGTACTCAGTTCGCGCGGGCGGAGGTCGGGCCAGCGGATGCCGCCGTGCTGGTCGGTGCCGTGGTCGTCGTGGGCATGGTCGTCGTGCTGGCCTTGGCCGTGGGTGCTGGGCGGTTCGGGCTGGCTCTGACGCGTCTCCAGGCCAGGGGAGTGGGGGTCGGCGTCCTGGACGTCGGCCCCGTGCGCGGCGAGGGCATGGGACTCGCCCGCCCCGACCGGCGTCCCCTGCGCGACCCGCTGATAGAGCCAGAGCATGTACCAGGCCGAGAGGATGACGACTGCGGTGGAGACGATCGCGGCGACGCGGTAGAGGTCGGTCCCGCCGCGATAGGCCCCCATCAGGGCGTGGAACTCGCCGACGAAGCCGGTCATGCCCGGCAGGCCGATCGAGGCGAAGGTGAAGGCGAGGAAGATCGCGGAGTAGATCGGCATGGTGGTCGACAGGCCGCGGAAGGCGGCGATCTCGCGGGTGTGCGCCCGCTCGTAGATCATGCCGACGAGGAGGAAAAGGGCGGCGGTGTTCAGGCCGTGGGCGAACATCACCATCGTCGCGCCCTGCAATGCCTGCTGATTAAAGGAGAAGATGCCGAGGGTGACGAAGCCCATGTGGCTGACCGAGGAGTAGGCGACGAGTCGCTTCCAGTCGGGCTGCGGCAGGGCGACCAGCGCGCCGTAGATGATGGCGATGGTGGAGAGGACCATGATCGCGGGGGCGAAGTAGCGCGCGGCGTCGGGGTAGAGCGGCAGACAGAAGCGCAACATGCCGTAGCCGCCGAGCTTCAACATCACCCCGGCCAGCATCACCGAGCCGGCGGTCGGGGCCTCGGTGTGGGCGTCGGGCAGCCAGGTGTGGACCGGCCACATCGGCACCTTGATCGCGAAGGCGATGAAGAAGGCGGCGAAGACGTAATACTGGAAGGGGAGGGTGTAGAACTGGCTCATCGAGGTCATGCCGAGTTGCTGGAGCGGCGGGTTGGCGAGTTGGAGGATGTCGAGGGTGCGGATGCCGGTGAGGGTGAAATAGCGCTGGTAGGTGGCGACGATCGCCACCAGCATCAGCAGGCTCCCGGCTAGGGTGTAGAGGAAGAACTTGATCGCGGCGTAGACGCGGTTCTTGCTGCCCCAGATGCCGATGATCAGCGCCATCGGGATGAGGCTCAATTCGAAGAAGACATAGAAGAGGAAGAGGTCGAGCGAGACGAACGCGCCGATCAGCCCGGTTTCGAGCAGCAGCATGGCGATATGGAACTCGCGCACCCGCGTGTTGACCGAACTCCAGGAGGCGATGATCGCGAGGGGGGTCAGCAACGTGGTCAGGAGGACCAGCATGATGCCGAGGCCGTCCACGCCGAGGTGGTAGCGGATGCCGACCTCCGGCAGCCAGAGGATGTCCTCGTTGAACTGCATCGTCGCGGTGCCGAAGGCGTCCCCGGTGAAGAGGAGCAGCGAGAGCGCAAAGGTCGCGATGCTGGTGAGCAGCGCGGTCCAGCGGGCCGTGTCGGCGCTCATGCGCGGCACGATGAAGATCGCCAGCAGCCCCACGAGGGGCAGATAGGCGATCAGCGACAGGAGGGGGAAGCCGTCCACGGGCGGTACTCCATTTGAGTCGTAAGGCGTAAGACGTAAGGCGTAAGGGGCTACGCGGAGGTCATCGGACATTGCGACTGGCGGCGAACCGCTTCTTCTCGCGACCTACGTCTTACGCCTTACGACTATCTCCCGAGAAACTGCGGCCCGAACACCAGGTACACCCCCACGATGACCACGGTGCCGAGGACGATCGCGAGGGCGTAGTTGGAGACGACGCCGGTTTGCACGCGTCGCAGGCGCTGCGAGATGCCGCCGGTGAGCAGGCCGATGCCATTCACGGTACCGTCGATGAAGCCCGCATCGACCCACTTCCAGAGGAGGCGGGAGAAGAGGGCCAGCGGGCGGACGATCAGGGCGGCGTAGATCTCGTCCACGTACCACTTGTTGGCGAACAGTTCGTAGAAGAACGCGAACCGCCGCCCCATCGCCTGCGGCGAGATCCGCCCGGTGACGTACATCGCGTGGGCGAGCGCGACGCCCGCGAAGGAGATGATGATGGAGGCCGCGAAGCCGCCGTAGGTCAGCGCCGCCGAGGGGAGCGACTCGCCCTCCGCCGCCGTGGGGATCGCCAGAACGCTGGTGACGCCCGCGTGGCCGCCGCCATGCGCCTCGAAGACCGGGCCGAGCCACTGGTGGATGAGGCCCTGGTCGGCGGGCCAGCCGATCAGCAGGCCGATCAGGAGCGAAGGGATCGCCAGGGCGATCAGGGGGAGGGTCATCACGCGCGGCGACTCGTGCGGCGTGTGGGCCGGTTCGTCCTGTTCACCGGGCACGCCGCCTGTAAGAAAGCGCGGGGTGCCATGGAAGGTCATGAAGATCATGCGGAAGGTGTAGAAGGCGGTCATGAAGGCGACCACCCAGCCCATGATCGCCACGAACGGGTAGCCGCCGTGCCAGGTGCCGACCAGGATCTCATCCTTGGAGAAGAACCCCGCCGTGCCGACGACGCCGGCCAGGGCCAGCGCGCCGCAGAGCAGCGTGGCATAGGTGACCGGCATGTACTTCCGCAGGCCGCCCATATAGCGCATGTCCTGCGTCTTGACCGGGTCGTGGCCGTAGACCGCCTCCATGCCGTGGATCACGGAGCCGGAGCCGAGGAAGAGGAGCGCCTTGAAGAAGGCGTGGGTCAGCAGATGGAAGATCGCGGGGATGAACGCGCCCGCACCGACCGCGAAGATCATGTAGCCGAGCTGGCTGACGGTGGAGTAGGCCATCACGCGCTTGATGTCGTTTTGTACCAGGCCGATGGTCGCCGCGATGAAGCAGGTCAGCAATCCGGTCCAGAGGATCGTCTGCATGGCGAGCGGCGAACCCTCGTAGACGGCCCAGGAGCGGACCATCATGTAGACGCCCGCCGTGACCATCGTGGCGGCGTGGATGAGGGCGGAGACGGGGGTGGGGCCTTCCATGGCGTCCGGCAACCAGACGTAGAGGGGGAATTGCGCGCTCTTGCCGATGGCCCCGACGAAGAAGAGGAGGGCCATCGCCGTGATCGTGCCCTGGCCCTTGCCCGCGATGTTGGCGAAAATGCCCTCGGCCCCGAAGAAGCTGAGGGTGTTGAAGGTGGTGAAGGCGATGAACATGGCGATGATGAAGCCGAAGTCGCCGATGCGATTGACGATGAAGGCCTTCTTGGCCGCGTCGCCCGCCGATTTGCGGTCGAACCAGTAGCCGATCAGCAGGTAGGAGCAGAGTCCGACCCCTTCCCAGCCGAAGAACATCACCAGATAGTTGTCGGCGAGGACCAGGACGAGCATCGAGAAGATGAAGAGGGAGAGGTAGGCGAAGAAGCGGTAATAGCCCGCGTCGTGGCCCATGTACCCGGCGGAGTAGATGTGGATGAGGAAGCCGATGCCGGTGATGATGCAGATCATGATCGAGGTCAGTTGGTCGATATAGATGGTCAGGGGGATATCGAAGCCGCCCAGATATGCGCCCGGCATCCAGTGCCAGAGGGTCTGCCGGATCGGCTCGCCGGTGCTGCCCACCTGCATCGCCGCCGCCACGCTGACCCCGAGGGCGACCGCCATCGCGATCCAGGCCGGGATATGCGCCGCCTTCCCGATGAACCGCCGCCCCAGCAGGATATCGAAGGCGAAGGCCAGCAGCGGCATCAGCGGGATCAGGAACAGCAGGTTCTCCACAAGGCCCTCCGAGCAAGCGAGCAAGGTGTCGTCAGTCGCGCAGCAGGCTCACCGTCGTCACGTCCACCGTGTCGCGCGTGCGGCTGAGGACCAGGATGAGGCCCAATCCGATCGCGGCCTCGGCGGCGGCGATGGTGATGACGAAGACCGCGAAGACCTGGCCGGCCATCGAGTTGAGGATGGTGCCGAAAGCGATCAGGCTGATGTTGACCGCGTTTAGCATCAACTCGACCGACATGAAGATGATCAGGATGTTCTTGCGGGTCAGCACCCCGAGCATCCCGATGATGAAGAGCAGCGCGCTCAGGACGAGGTAGTGTTCGAGTGTGAGTCCGTTGCCCATCGGTACTCCTCAGTGTTCCGTAGCAGGTTCATCCCCAGGCTCTCGATGGGGGCCGGGGGGCGCGTCTACTCCCGCTCGACGGTGGTGATGCGCGTGCGCCCGCCGACCGGGACGCGATCGATGTCCTGCGCGTCGGGGTGGGCGAGGTCGGGCACGGCAATGGCCGGTTCGTCGCGCTCCTCGGCCTCGGCGATGCGGTCGCTGCCGGTCGGGTGGCCGAGCGAGATGGTGCCGGTGGAGTGGGTGGACGTGTAGTTGGCGACCCGTTCGGGGACGCCGAGGACGATCGCGGCGATGGTGGCGACGAGGAGGACCAGCGAGGCGGCCTCGAAGGGGAGCAGGTATTCGGAGTAGAGGAAGCGCCCGAGCGCCTGCGTGTTGCCGCCGACCTGGGCGACGGCCTGCGGGGTGATCTGCCCCTCCTGACCGCGCACGATGCCGGTGGCGATCACCGAGCCGATCTCGCCGAAAAGGGCGAGGCCCAGGAGCCAGGCGAGGCCGGTCTGGATGGGCGAGCCGTGGCTAAGGTCGCCCAGATCTTCGGGTCGCACGAGCATGATCACGAAGAGGAAGACGACCAGGATGGCACCGGTGTAGACGATCACCTGCACCGCCGCCAGGAATTCGGCCCCCAGGAGGACGTATATCCCGGCGATATTGAGGAAGCAGATGACCAGGAAAAACGCCGAGTGGATCGGGTTGCGCGCGAAGACCACGCCCGCCGCCATCAGCACGGCGACCGCCGACAGGAAATAGAAGACGAGTTCGGATCCGCTCACGCGCGCCCCCTACGGTCTGCGGCATGGCGGGTGGGACGAACCCCTCCCCACCCCGCTCCGCTCTGCCCTTGCCGCTGCGGCGGCGACCCTCCCCTAAAAGGGAGGGTGGGCTGGCCCAGACTGGCCCGACACGCGCTGGTGAAACGCAGCACTAGGCGAACTTTCGACCCACCCTGCATCCTGGCTGCTCCGTTCACTGCTGGTAGTACGCCGACTCGTCCTGGCCGAGGATGGAGAGTTCGCCCTTCTGGCGGAAGAACTGATCGCGCGATTGCGAGACCAGTTCGTAGTGCTTGCTCATCGTCACGGCGTCCACCGGGCAGACGCGCGCGCAGAGGCCACAGAACATGCAGCGCCCCAACTTCAGCGTGTACTCGACCAGATTGCGCTCCTCGTCGCGCTCGGTCGGCACCACGTTGATGACGATCGCGCCGGTGGGGCAGATCTGCTCGCAGAGTCCGCAGGCGACGCAGAGCACCCGCCCGGTGTCCGGGTCGGAGCGGAGCGCGGGCATCCCCCGGAAACGCTCGGTGACCGGCTTGCGCTCGTCCGGGTACTGGATCGTGACCGGCTTCTGGAAGAGTTGCCGGAACGTGACGAAGAATCCCTTGATCGGTGGTAGCATGAACGGCTCCGTTCAGGGTTGAAGGTCCAAGGTCCAAGGTCGAAAGGGGGCTTTCGGGCCGAGGGCCGAAGGTGCCAGAGGGGTTATACACCACTTGGCGTAATTTTGCCGCGTCGGGCGCACCCTCCTGCGGCTTTCGACCTTCGACCTTCGACGCCCCACCTAAAAGCGTAGCAATCCCAGCGCGTAAAGGCGCCCGAACGCCGTGACGACGATATTCAGCAGGGCCAGCGGGAGCAGCAGCTTCCAGGCGAGGCCCATCAGTTGATCGTAGCGGAAGCGCGGCAACGTGGCGCGCAGCCAGATGTAGAGGAAGATGAAGCCGCCGATCTTCAGCAGGAGCCAGAGAGGACCCGGCAGCAAAGGCCCGGCCGGCCCGCCGAGGAAGACGATCGCCGCCGTGGCGGAGATGACCAGCATCGCGACGTATTCGCCCAGGAAGAAGAGCGAGAAGCGGAAGCCGGAGTACTCGGTGAAGAAGCCGCCAACCAATTCGCTCTCCGCTTCGGGGAGATCGAACGGGGCGCGGTTGGTCTCGGCGATCCCGGCGATCAGGTAGAGGAAGAACGAGGGTGCCTGCACAATGATCAGCCAGGTGTTGGCCTGCTGCCAGGCGGTGATGCCGCGCAGGGAGAGGGTGCTGGTCAGGAGGAAGGGGCCGACGAGGGCTAGCCCGAGGATCAGTTCGTAAGAGATGACCTGCGCGGCCGCGCGCAAGCCACCGAGCAACGAGTAGCGGTTGCCGGAGGCGTAACCGCCAAGAATGATGCCGTAGACCCCCAGGCCGCTCATCGCCAGGACGAAGAGGACGCCGATATTGATGTCGGAGACGAAGAGGCTGAGGCGGGTATTGGTGAACGGGAGGGGCAGCGTCTCCAGGCCGAGCGGGATGACCGCGAAAGCGATGAACGCCGTGGCGAAGGTGATCAGCGGCGCGAAGAGGAAGAGGTAGCGATCGGCGTTCGCCGGTACGAGGTCTTCCTTCGCGAGCAGCTTGATCCCGTCGGCCAGCGGTTGGAGCAGGCCGAACGGGCCGGTCCGGGTCGGGCCGTAGCGATTCTGCATCCGGGCGAGTACCTTGCGCTCGACCCAGGTGAGCATCGCCATCGCCGTCAGCAGGATGACCAGCAAGGCACCCATGAAGATCGCGGTCAGCCCGAGGCCCTGACTCGTCGGCGGGATCATGGGGGCTCCCTTCGGTGGCGGGGTCGAAGGTCGAAGGTCGAAGGTCGAAGGCGGACAGTGGTTTGCGGCCTTCGGCCTTCGACCTTCGACCCCCGAGCCTATTTATCATCTCCCGCTTCTGCGGCCAAGTGTCGGGCGGGTGACGGGGTGACGCGGACGGCGGCGTGCTTGAACTCCGGCGTGCCGGTGGTCGGCTCGAAGGCGTCGCTGACAAGGCGGTTGAACGGCGCTTGCGGCCAGTGGACGTGTAGCTGGACCATGCCGACGGGCAGGGACTCGGTGACGCGCGCGCGCGTCTCGACCATGCCGCGCCGCGAGGTCACCTGCACCAACGCGCCATCGCGCACCCCGGCCAACGCCGCGTCCTGCGGATTGATGCCGATCGACGGCTCCGGCTCCAGCTTGCGCGGACCGGTCGCTCGGCGCGTGCGCGAGCCGGTGTCCCAGTGGTTCAGCGACGCCCCGACTTGCAGGACCAGCGGGTAGGCTTCGTCGGGGGCCTCGCTGGGGATAGCATACTGGGTCGGGATGAGTTGCGCCTTGCCGCTCGGCGTGGCGAAGCCATCGAGGTGCAACGTGGGGGTGCCAGGATGGTCGGCGGCGGGGATGGGCCAGTGCAGCCCCTCCTTCTCGATCCGCCGATAGCTGAGGCCGGCGTAGTCGGGCACCATCGTCGCGATCTCGTCCAGCACCTGACTCGGGTGGCGGTGGGGCAGATCGTAGCCGAAGCGGCGCGCGAGGTCGGTGAGCACCTGCCAGTCGGGCTTGATCCCCGCCACGGGGGGGATCGCCTTGCGGACCCGTTGCACCCGCCGCTCCAGGTTGGTGTAGGTGCCGTCCTTCTCGTAGCCGCTGGTCATCGGCAGGATGACGTCGGCGAGTTGCGCGGTCGGCGTCAGGAACATCTCCTGCACCACCAGGAACTCGGCGCGCTCCAGGGCGCGCTCCATCCGCTCCTGGTTCGGCGCGGAGTCGACCAGATCCTCGCCCTGCACCCACAACGCCCGCACCTTGCCCGCTTCGAGGGCCAGGGGCAATTCGGTCAGCGTGTAGCCCGCCTCGGTCGGCAGGGGCAGCGCCTGCGCGCCGGGTGCCCAGCGCGAGAGCCACAGTTCGGCGAAGCGCGCGCGCGCCGCCTCGTCGCGCAGATCGGCCCAGCCGGGGAAAAGGTTCGGCGCGACCCCCATGTCGCTGGCACCCTGGGTGTTATTGTCGCCGACGAAGGTGTTAACGCCCGCGAACTCGCGCCCGACATTGCCCGTGAGGATGGCGAGGTTGTTAAGCGCGAGGACGTTGTCCACGCCGCCGAGGTGCTGGGTGAGGCCGTTGCCGAAGAAGGCCGCCGACGGGCCCCAACCGTCCCCCTCGCGGTGCTCGTTGCCGGTGGCGTAGATGCGCGCCGCCCGGCGGATGTCGTCGGCGGGGACGCCGGTGACGCGGCTGACGCGGTCGATGGTGAAATCGGCCAGCGACTCCTGCCACGCCGCGAAGCCTTCGGCGCGGGCGTCGAGGAAGGCGGTGTTCGCCAAGCCCTCGTCGATGATGTGCTTCGCCATGCCGTTGAGCAACACGCCATCGGTGCCGGACTTCGGTCGCAGCCAGAGATTGGCGGTGTCGCAGAGGAGGTTCCACTGCGGGTCGATCACGATCAAGGCGGCGGGGTCGCCGTGCGTTCGCACCGCCAGGTTCATCCAGTAGGAGGTGATCGCGTGCGTCTCGGGCGCGTTGGCCCCGATCAGCAGCAGCGACTTCATCTTGCGGATCTCGCCGATCTCGTTGGTGGTCGCGGCCAGGCCGAATGACTGGGCGAACGCGCGCTGCCAGGGGGCCTGGCTGTAGCGCGTCTTGCTATCGAGGTTGTTGGTGCCCATCACCACGCGGGTGAAGAGTTGGAAGAGATAGGCTTCCTCGTTGGTGGCCTTGGCCGAGCCGACGCCGTAGAAGGAGCCGTCGCGGAACTCGCTGAGGCGCATCGCGATGTAGCCGAGCGCCTCGTCCCAGGTGGCGGTCTCGAAGCGGTCGCCGCGCCGGATGAGCGGCTGCTTCAGGCGGTCGGGGGACTGCGCGTAATCGTAGCCCCAGCGGCCCTTCACGCAGAGGTAGCCGCTGTTGACCCCCTCGTACATCACGCCGTCCATCCGCTTCAACTCGCCGCTGATGGTGCGGGCGTCAATGGTGCAGCCGACCGCGCAGTAGTGGCAGGTGGTGACGGTGTGGTCGAGCTTCCATTCGTGGTCGGTGTAGTTGCGGTCGAGGATCGCGCCGACCGGGCAGACCGCGATGCAGTTGCCGCAGTGGGTGCATTTGGTGTCGGCCAGGGCGTTGCCGAACGCGGGGACGACCTCGGAGTCGTAGCCGCGCTGCGCCATCGTGATCGCGGTCGCGCCGACGATCTCCTCGCAGACGCGGACGCACTGGGCGCAGACGACGCAGCGGTCGAGCTTGTAGGAGATCAGCGGCGAGTAGGTGCGCATCTCCTCCGCGCGCTTGGGGCGGCGGAGCGGATTGTTGTAAACATTGTATTCGTAGGTGTAGTCCTGCATCTTGCACTCGCCCGACTTGTCGCAAACCGGGCAATCGAGCGCGTGGTCGATCAGGAAGAAGCGCATCATGTCCTGGCGGGCCTGCACGCAGCCCGGCGAGTGGGTGGAAATCTCGGTCCCCTCGCGCATCGGCAGGGAGCAGCCCTCGGTCAGATAGGGCCGCCGCCCGTGGACCTCGACCATGCACATGCGGCAGGAGCCCCAGGGGCGCAGGCTCGGCTCGTAGCAGAAGTTGGGCACATCGATCCCTTGCAAGCGGGCGGCCTCGATCGCCAGCGTGCCCTCGGGCACCTGAAACTGCTGGCCGTTGATCGTGCAGGTGATCAGCTTCGGTGGCGCTTTGGTCGGCATGGTTCCCCTTCGGGTGAGTCGTCAGTCGTCAGTCGTCAGGCCCCGCCTACGGCTCTGCCCTTGTGGCTACGCGGTGGCGTACCGGCGCTGCGCCGAATGGCGAAGCGCCCCTGACGACTGACGACTGGCGACCGACGATCTCGTACACGTCCATATCGAGCGGCGAGTCCCGTTTCACCGGGCGCAGGTGTTCTCGTACGATCGGGTCGCGCGTGATGATCTGGCGCATCGTCTCGCGGAAGGTGATCGTCTGGCGCGGTGATTCCGGTCGCTGCATCACCGGCAGCCCGGCTTTGCTCCAGGTGACATCATTGACCGTGAACGCGATGGTGTCGCAATCGTCGTGCACGGCGGCGGTTATCATACCGTAGGTGAAGAGGATAATGTGATTCATCTCCTCCGGCGCGAAGTAATCGAGCGGGTCCATATCGCGCAGATGGTCGGCGAACACCCTCACCCCCGGCATCGCATTCGCTCGCCACCCCCTCTCCCCATCCGAGGAGAGGGGAGAATGTATCACCAGTCCAGAGGGTAGCCGCCCACCCGTCTGAAGAGAGAGCGGAGATGGGGGCAACGCTGCGACCGCTTGTAAAGGCGGTGTTTAACGGTCGACGTCCCCGAGGACGATGTCGATGGTGCCGATGAGGGCGACCATGTCGGCGAGCATGGCACCACGGGCGAGCTTGGGCAGGATTTGCAGGTTTACGAAGCTCGGCGCGCGGTAGTGCAGGCGGTAGGGGATGGCCGAGCCGTCGCTGATGATGTAGAAGCCGATCTCGCCCTTCGGCCCCTCGGTCGAGACGTAGACCTCGCCCTTCGGCGGTCGCGGCCCCTTGATCGTCCAGACGAAGTGGCGCTGCATGTCCTCGGCGTTGTACTGCGAGGCCAGATGGGGCGGCATCACGTAGTTGGACTCGCGCGCCAGGAACGCGCCGTCCGTCGGCATCTGATCGAGGCACTGCTCGATCATCGAGAGGGACTGGCGCATCTCCTCCATCCGCACCAGATAGCGATCGTAGGTGTCGCCATTCTCGCCGATCGGCACCTCCCAATCGAGGCGGTGGTAGACGAGGTAGGGCCGCGCCTTGCGGAGATCGTAGGCGATGCCCGAGCCGCGAATCATCGGCCCGGTCAGCGAGTAGGCGACCGCCTCCTCCGGCGTGATGATGCCGATGCCCTTGGTGCGGTTGAGCCAGATCGGGTTCGCCGAGAGGAGATCGACGTACTCCTGAATCCGACCGGGGAAGACCGCGATGAACTCGCGGCACTTCTCGATCCAGCCCTCGGGGATGTCGCGCGTGAAGCCGCCCAACTCCATGATGTTGGTGGTGAGACGCGCGCCGCAAAAGGAGTCGAAGAGGTCGAGGATCATCTCGCGCTCGCGGAAGGCGTAGAGGACCATCGAGAGCGCGCCGAGGTCGAGCGCGTGCGTGCCGAGTTGCAGCAAGTGGGAGGAGATACGGCTCAGTTCGGCCAGGACGACGCGGAAATACTCCGCGCGCTCCGGGACCTCGATGCCGCAAAGCTTCTCGATCGCCAGGCAGATGCCGAGGTTGTTGCTGGGGGCCGCCGCGTAGTCGGTGCGGTCGGTCCAGGGGATGAGTTGCGGATAGCGGTGATTCTCGAAGAGCTTCTCCACGCCGCGATGGAGATAGCCCATCACCGGGCGCGCGTCGGTGATGATCTCGCCTTCGAGGTCGAGGATGACCCGGAAGACGCCGTGCGTGCTCGGGTGCTGCGGTCCCATGTTGAGCGTGATGACCCGATGGACATCGTCGAGCCGCTGCTCGTCGGTGATCTCGAGCTCGGTGCCGCGCGAGGGGACGATGGTGTTGGCCATGGGGGCTCCGTATAAGTCGTGAGACGTGAGGCGTGAGTCGTGAGTAGAGGTCCGCTATGAGCGCGGTGCCGGATCGCCACCGCGCAGCCACTCACGACTCACGCCTCACGTCTCACGACCCACTACTCCGTCAGTCGAATCGGCACGCCCTGCTTGGCGAGCCAGCGGTCGGCCTCCAGGCGGTCGCCTTCCTGGGTGACCTCCTTGCGGAGGGGGTGTTCGTGCCAGTCGTCGGGCAGGAGAATACGGCGCAGATCGGGGTGCCCGTCGAAGACGATGCCGAACATGTCGTAGGTCTCGCGCTCCTGCCAGTTGCCGCCCGGCCACAACGGCGTCACGGATTCGACCGAACCCCACTCGTCGACCGACACCTTCAGGCGCAGACGGCGGTTATGCTGGACCGAGTAGAGCTGGTAGACCACATCGAAGCGCGGCGAGTCGCGCAGCCTGCTCATGTCCACGCCGCACAGATCGGCCAGCATGTCGAAGCGCCATTCCGGCTCGTCGCGCAGATAGCGGCAGACCGCCGTGAGCGCTTCCGGGCGGATGCGCACCATCAGTTGGCCCCGGAAGTTCGCCGTCTCCTCGATGGCGTCGGGGAAACGCTCGCGCACGGCGACGACGACCGATGGTTCGCGCCGGGTCTCGGGTGCCCCGTCCTGCATCACTCACCGCTCCCGAGGCGGGGGCGATCGTCGCCGCCTCGCAGCGTCGAGATCGAGCGCTCACCGGTCGGGTCTTTCACCAGCAGGGTGTGCGCGGTCGGGCCGGAATGGCGGAGCGAGACGACCTGCTTCAGCCCGGCCTCCTCGCGCTCCTTGAGGCGCATGTTCCGGGCGATGACCGGCCCCTGCTTCGTGACGACCGACTGGTACTTGATGACCCGGTTCTGCAACTCGAGGATACCGGCGATCAAGCCTTCCGGGGTGGGCGGGCAGCCTGAGACATAGACATCGACCGGGATAATCCGGTCCACGCCCTGCAAGGTCGAATAGGTGTCGAAGGGGCCACCAAAGTTGGCGCACGCGCCCATCGAGATAACCCACTTCGGGTCGGGCATCTGCTCGTACAACTGGTAGACGAGCGGGGCCATCTTGTAGGTGACCGTGCCGGAGACGATCATCAGGTCGGACTGGCGGGGCGAGGCGCGGTAGAGCATCCCGAAGCGCTCGGCGAAGTCCCAGCGCGACTGCGCGCCGGAGATCATCTCGATCGCGCAGCATGCCAGGCCGAAGCTCATCGGCCAGAGGCTCGACCGCCGCGCCCAATTGAACAGGCCATCGATGGACGTCGTCAGGATGTTCTTCTCGAAGCGATTCTCTAGCATACGGCCCTCACTTTTTTCGGGGGGTCGAAGGTCGAAGGGGGGAAGGTCGAAGGTCGAATGGTCCAGTCCGACTCCCTTTCGACCTTCGACTTTCCCCTTCGACCCGGAACTCATACCCATTCGAGGCCACCCTTACGCCAGGCGTAGATGTAGCCGAGGAGCAGGAGGCCGATGAACGCGACCATTTCGAGGAGGCCGAAGAGGCCCAGCCGGTCGAAGGCGACGGCCCAGGGGTAGAGGAAGATGGCCTCGATATCGAAGATGACGAAGAGGATGGCGATGACGTAGAAGCGCGGGGTGTAGCGGCCTTTGAGGGGTTCGACATCGGGCACGCCGCTCTCGTAGGGGGCGCTCTTGCGCGCGGTCGGGCGGTGCGGGCGGATGACGATGCCGAGGCTCAGGAGGACCACCCCGGCACCGAGTACGGTGAGGATCATGATCAGGATAATCGCGTAATTATCGACCAAGCGCCCCGCTCCTTCCCCGCAATAGCAGTCGCCCGAAGCGGTCCCCTAACCGCAGTTTTGGACCCGATCAAACTATATCATGGCGTCTGGGGCGGGGCAATGCGTTTGTCGCAGATTTCACAAAGTCGGTCGCGCCCGGGCGCGACCGACTCATACGGCATGGATTGGGCGTGGGGTGGCGCGTGCAGTCGCGTTCAGCGGGGCAGGGTTGTCGGCAATTGCAGGCGGGCGACGCCGATACGCGCGTCGGCCATGCCATAGTACACATCGACGCGACCGTCCTCACGGGGATCGATGGCGGTTGGGAAGACGACGTTGTCCACGGTCCCCTCGCGCTCCTCCGCCGTGTCGGGCTGGAGGATCGGCTCCACCGAGCGGTAGAGGATCCGGCGCGGGTCGTCGCGGTCGAGGATCATCACCCCGCCGGCGTAGGGCGGGCGCGGGGCGCGGTCGCCGTGGGAGACGGGGGTGCCGACGCCGTGGTAGACGAGGAGCCAGCCGAGCGGGGTGAGGAGCGGGGGGGCACCGCCGCCGATCTTGCTCACCTCCCACGGCTGCTCCGGGTGCGCCAGCACCCGGTGATCGGACCAGCGTTCGAGCGCGTGGATGTCGCGGCGGACGTCATCGAGCGGCGTGTAGGAGATCCACATCGATGGGCGTTCGTCCGCCACGCCGGGCGGGACGACCTGGGTATACCCGCCATATTCCCAGGCGATGGTGTAGTCGGGGCGGTGGATCAGGGCGAGGGCGAGGCGGCCCTGCGGATCGCGCACCGGCTCGGGGAAGATCAACGCGTCCTTGTTGTGGTAGAGGTCGAAGTCGGTCCCTTCGCCGGGGGCGTAGGCGAAGTTGACCGGCCCGAGGCGCTGCCAGGTGCGCGCATCCTCGGAGACGGCCAGCGCGATCCGCGGCCCGATGGGGCTGAAGGCGGTGTAGGTCATCACGAAGCGATCGAGCGCGGCAATGAAGACCACGCGCGGGTCCTCGACCCCGGCGGTGTTGGCGTTGCGCTCGAAGCCTTCGGTCGGCTCCAGCGCGTAGCCGAGGCGTTCCACCTCGACCGGCTCGCCGTCCTCGAATCGCACGCGAGCCAGGCCGATGCGCGAGTAGTTGTTCCCCGCGACGATGCGCGGGTAGAGCAGCAGTTCCCCGGCGCGGTCGCGGCAGCAGGCGGGGTTGAGCACGCCCCACGCTTCGTCGGGGTTGGCCGGGTCGCCGACCATGATGGTGCGCAAGCGGTGGAGTTGGAAGGGCTGCCCCACGTCGGTGGGGGCGAGTTGCGGCAGCGCCATGGTGTCGACTCCTCCTTGTCGCCTCGATGTCGCCCCGACCGTTGCGGGGGCGGGGGCACTCATGTTCCCCATTCTGCGGTAGGGTGTCGCCGCGCGCTATAGCCGGTTGGTCCCGAGTCCGCCAGCCCGGATCGCCTGGTGTCCGTACACATAGAGTAGCGGCGCGTGGCGTCTTTGCCAAGGGGGAAACTGGCGGTGGTATCCCTCCTGCATTAATACGCCGCAGGTGACGGGTGGGTTACCGTGAGTCGTGAGTCGTGAGTCGTGAGTAGGGGACGGGGGGGACGGGGGGGACGGGGGGGCCCCCCCCCCCCCCCGGCGGCCGCCCGCCCCCCCCCCCGGGGGGGGGGGGGGGGGGGGGGTGGGGGGGGCGGGGGGGGGGTGTGGGGGGGGGGGGGGGGGGAGAG
>JAABUN010004409.1_pt1 | contig 19277 bp, 16 predicted proteins | sample 5559311 | NCBI WGS metagenome assembly JAABUN01 (sample SAMN10711877, study PRJNA513370) | rock metagenome | isolation source: Antarctica rocks | place: Antarctica: Victoria Land, Siegfried Peak sud | reverse complement strand
GAAATTTCGATGGAAGAAGTTTTTTATTTACCTTAAAATGTAAAACGATTTGCTATGCAAATAGAAAAATATAAAATTGATGAATTTAATCAAAACGGTTTAGATGAGCACCAAAAAAAATTTGAATCTTGACAGCGTGGCTGTAAGAGGTTAGCGGTTATTTGCGGAAACAAGCATGAACAACAGGTAGAAAGAGTTGCAATGTTCTCAATAAAAGCAATTCTTTTTATAACATAATCGAATAAAACCGGAAATAATTGCTTTGCCAAATGATATTATTGAACTGAAATGTTTTTCCACAATCCATCCTGTTATATTATGACCGTCGGATTATTTATACCTTGTTACGTAGACCAATTTTATCCTAAGGTTGCCATTGCCACGTTGGAGTTGCTGGAAAAACAGGGAGTTAAAGTAGTCTTCCCCTTAAAGCAAACGTGTTGCGGACAACCTATGGCTAATTCAGGTTTTGAAAACCTGACTAAAGGATGTAATGAATTATTTATTGATAATTTTTCCGGGTTGGATTACATTCTTTCTCCATCCGGCAGTTGTGTATTACATATAAAAGACCATTTGCATGATAAAAAAAGAGAAAGTGAAGCCAGGGCAATACGAACCAGAATTTATGAGCTCACAGAATTTCTTACGGATATACTTAAGGTTGAAAAACTGAATGCAAGGTTTCCATATAAGGTAGGTGTGCACCAGAGTTGCCATGGGCAAAGAGGACTAAAGATCTCACAAATGAGTGAACTGGTAGCTGAACCTTTTTCAAAACCCGGGAAGCTGCTGAATATGGTAGAAGATATAGAATTAATAAATTTAGGAAGACCGGATGAATGTTGTGGTTTTGGAGGTACATTTTGTGTGTTTGAAGAAGCTGTAAGTGTAAAAATGGGAAAAGACAGGGTAAAAGATCATCTGCAACATGGTGCAGAGTTCATTACAAGTGCAGATATGAGTTGCCTGATGCACATGGAAGGAATACTACGCAGAGAAAAAAGCAAAGTACAGGTTAGGCATATTGCAGAGATATTGAACGCTGCCCCCAGCCCCTAAAGGGGAGTAAGGGAAAGCAATTATATAGTTTTAAGCCCCTTTAGGGGTTTGGGGTTATTATTCTTTGCGCTGCTTAATGTCTTAGTGCCTTCGTCGCTAGAAAATAAAGTAAAAACGAAGCTGAATAGAATTACAAAAAGTATAAGGGCCACAACTGGAGCATTATGAAAGTACAAATGCTAATACCAAACAATAATTAAAAAACAATTTCTAAACTCCCCTTTAGGGGTTGGGGGCATTATGTCAAATAAAATAAAAGATCACGCAGAGCTTGCAGATGAATTTAATGAGGATGAAGACCGGGTGGAATGGCATGATGAAACGCTGTGGTGGATAAGGCAAAAGCGGGATAAAGCCGTACACGGAATTGCTGAGTGGGAGGAGCTGAGAGAAACAGCTTCGCAGATAAAAAATAATGTACTTGCAAATTTATCAGAATACTTAACTCAGTTTGAAGCGCAGGCGAAAGCAAATGGTATGATTGTGCACTGGGCGGCTGATGCAAATGAACATAACACTACTGTTCGATCAATCTTACAGAAACATAAGGTTGACAGGATGATAAAAAGTAAGTCTATGTTGACGGAAGAGTGTCACCTGAACGAGTATTTGCAGCAACATGGCGTGGAAGTGATTGATACGGATTTGGGAGAGCGTATAGTACAACTGGCAGAAGAAGCGCCAAGCCACATTGTACTGCCATGCATACATAAAAAGAAAGAAGAGATAGGACAGTTGTTTCATGAAAAGTTAGGTACACCGGAAGGAAATGCAGATCCGCAGTTTTTAACAGCGGTGGCACGTGAACACATGCGCGATACATTTCTTACAGAAAAAGTGGCATTGACAGGGGTAAATTTTGCCGTCGCAGAAACGGGCGAATTTGTTGTCTGTACCAATGAAGGAAATGCAGACATGGGCGCTCATCTTGCAGATGTGCACATAGCATGTATGGGTATTGAAAAAATAATTCCGCTTCGTAAACATCTTGGTTATTTTCTGCGGTTACTTACACGCAGCGCTACAGGCCAACCTATTACTACTTATTCCAGCCATTTTAAGAAGCCACGAAAAGGTCAGGAGATGCACATAGTCTTAGTTGATAACGGACGAAGCGTTCATTTGGGAAAGGCTGATTTTCGTAATTCATTGAAATGTATTCGTTGCGCGGCTTGTTTTAATACATGTCCTGTTTACAGGAGAAGTGGCGGGCATAGTTATCACACTGCTGTAGCAGGTCCTATAGGTTCTATACTCGCTCCCAATTTAGACATGAAAAAGTACGCTGATCTTCCTTTTGCCTCAACTCTTTGTGGGTCTTGCAGTAATGTTTGCCCGGTAAAAATTGATATTCACGAGCAGTTATATAAATGGCGGCAGGTTTTGGTAAAAGAGGGATATGCACCTGCATTGAAGAAGGCAGGCATGCAAGGAATGACTTTTACTTTAAGTAACCCGGCTGTTTATCATATAGCTGGTAAAGCAGGTAGGTGGTTTATGAGAAATACTCCTTTTATATTAAATAATAACCTAAACCCGTGGTATAAACATCGTGATATGCCTGAACCTCCTAAACAATCTTTCACTGACTGGTACAAAAAGAACAGGAAACCCCCAACCCCTAAAGGGGAGTAACACTTAATTTTTTAATTACATTATTAACATGGAACTTACTACTTCATCAAATAATCTAAAAAATCCTTTAGGGGCAGGGAGCAGCCGGGATAAAATTTTAGCTGTTGTAAAACAAAATCAGCCGATAAACAGAGGTTTGCCTGCGATAATAAATCATGATCAACACTATCCTGATAATGTTCGGAGGTTTATTGAGATATTGGGATTTATCGGAGGAGCAGTTATTTTGGTAAATGACTTTGAACAGGTGATAAATATTATTAAAGGAAATTTTGCTGATGCAGAGAGTATTGTATCGACATGCAAAGAGCTCTCTTCTATTGCTGAGGTAAATACACCTGTTGATGATCCGCATGATTTAGCAAGCGTTGATTTATTCATTACAACGTCAAACCTTGCTGTTGCAGAAAACGGCGCTATATGGATAACAGACAATCAACTTCAGGCAAGAGTACTGCCTTTTATAGCCCAGCAAATTGCAGTTGTTATCAATAAAGAAAATATAGTAGCAACTATGCACGATGCATATGATGTTATTGCTGATGCAGATTATGGTTATGCAGCATTTATAGCTGGTCCTTCTAAAACTGCAGACATAGAACAGTCATTGGTTTTAGGCGCACATGGGCCTAAAACAATGACGGTATTTATTATGTGATACATTTTTTATTTTATTCTTGACTTATGAATATCAATCGCAAAGTACAAACCTTAGATGAATTCACTATTCAGCAACGGCGTGATTTTCCGCAGGCTACAGGGGAGTTAAGCATGCTCTTAAAAGACATTGCCCTTGCAGCAAAGCGTGTAAATGTGGAAGTGAACAAAGCTGGTTTAGTCGATATTTTAGGTGATGCGGGTGAAGTAAATGTTCAGGGTGAAGATGTAAAGAAACTTGACATCTTTGCAAACAACCAATTTATAGGTGTTACAAGACATGGTGTTAGCTGTGCAGGTGTCGGAAGCGAGGAAAATGATGATATTGTTGTTTTTGATGATCCTTTAAGCAATAACAGCAAATACATAATGCTTATGGACCCGCTGGATGGAAGTGGTAACATAGATGTAAATGTTTCGATAGGAACCATTTTTAGTATTTACAGGCGGGTAAGTGAAAAGAGCACGCCTGTTATAATTAACGATTTTTTGCAACCCGGAAATCAACAGATTGCAGCCGGCTATGTTATTTACGGATCCAGTACTATGCTTGTATATGCAACTAGGATAAGTGTAAATGGATTTACCCTCGATCCGACCATTGGGGAGTTTACCCTTAGTCACCCGGATATAAGATGTCCTGAAACGGGCAGCATATATTCTGTAAATCATGGAAATTTCTGGCAGTATGACGAGGGCATCCGTAAATACATAAATGTGTGTCAGAAAAAGGAAGAATCAGAGGGAGGCCCATACACACAGCGATATATAGGGAGTATGGTAGCAGACGTGCATAGAAACCTTATTAAAGGGGGAATTTTCATGTATCCTACTACCACAGATAAGCCTGAAGGAAAGTTGCGTTTGTTATATGAATGCAATCCACTTGCGTATATTGTTGAAAAAGCAGGTGGTAAAGCAACAAATGGAACACAACGTATTCTTGATATTAAACCTAAGGAATTGCATCAACGCTCATCGTTGTTTATAGGAAGTCTAAAAATGATGGAAGAAATGGAATTTTATGCAAACAAGGTTATTTAGGTTTTGCTGAAAAACTATAAAACTCAATAGCTTCAATATTTTTAGTAACTTTTGCACTAATAAAGTTCAAAGAAAGATGGCAAAAGCTGTTAAACCCGCCTGCTCCTTTTACCCGTCGGCGATGACACACAAAACAAACAGCAACGCACAGGAGTGAAGAGTCTGTTATACAGAAGTCAACCGAAGTACAGCTTGCTGCTATTACCTATTTCGGTAAATTATACTAACACAACCGGGGCATGCACAACATTGCCAGGTGATTATGTTATGATGGCAATATTTGTCCCGGATGGTATATCCATGCAAAAACTCAATATTTCGGATCTGCCCGCTTATTGAAATGTATTTCCACACCCAACATCCACTCCGTCGATTGGAGATAAATTTGTTTTGGATAATAAATATTGTATGCTTCAAATTTCATCATCCGTGACATTAGGTGACCTTAATTTTCTTATTAACTCCAAACACCCCGATTTTAGCAGGATAAAATTAATTGATACAGTTAATTTCCCGTTTGATAGAAGGATTTTCAAATAAACCTGTAGCAGCAGCTTTAAGAAATAAGGGCTGAAGATTGTTTAGCTGAAATTAAAATCCAAGATTAATTCTAAGAATCAAATTATAGAGCTTGCAGATGTAATTCTTTTAACAAGTGTAGGAAAAGTATTGATTGGAAGCACCTTAAAAGTAACAATAATTTGTACAAACTACAATTATGCCTTAGGGTGAGCCTTCTTATATACCTCTTTCAATTTATCAATTGTATTATGCGTATAAACCTGGGTAGCTGCAAGACTGCTATGACCAAGCAACTCTTTTACTGCATTAAGATCGGCTCCGTTATTCATTAAATGAGTTGCAAATGTATGCCGGAGAACGTGAGGGCTTTTCTTCTTCAGCGTGGTTACCAGAGCAAGATTAGCCTTTACAACATTATATACATATTTTGCATATAAAGGCTTTCCTTTTTCGTTTGTAAAAAAGTTATGATAAACATTTTCTCCTGCTATTTTCTTCTTATTATTGATATAATCTTTCAACTGGTTAATAAGATCTTTTGAAACAGGGATAATTCTTTCTTTATTGCCTTTACCTAAAACTTTTACCTGGCAATTTGCTATATCAACCTGGCTTTCTTTCAGGTTTACCAGTTCACTTAAACGCATGCCGGTAGCATAAAACAAATCCAGCAGCAACTTATCAGTCAAGCCTTTCCAGGTATCAGGAAATTCAACATACTGCTGTAATGTATCCATGTCGTTTTGAGCAACAAAAGATGGGAGGCGCTTACCAACTTTTGGAGAGACAATAGTAGTCAATGGGCTCTGCTTTACTTCACCCACTTTCATCGAATATTTGAAAAAAGATTTAAGTGATGATATTTTCCGATTCAGGCTCTTAGGTGTCATATTCTCATTTCGCATTTCTGCAAGCCAAGAACGCACAAAAACAGCAGAAATATCGGCAAGAGGCGGACTATCATACTGACTTATAAGAAAGGTAAAAAATTGTTCGAGGTCAGTTTGATAAGATATAATTGTATGTTGCGAATATCGCTTTTCAAACTTGAGATATTCTATAAATAACTGTATTTGAGGATAGGTAGTAGTAAGCATAAAAAAACTGGTAGCATGAAGTTAACTCACTTTATGCTACCAGTTAAATATGTTGAGAAAAGATCAGATTAATCTTCAAATTCTCCATTCGCCATTTTCTGTCGGTAAACTGCTTTCAACACCTGAGTTCGGCGCTCAACAGAAGGTTTCATGTAAGATTGACGTGCTCGTAATTGCAATAAGACCTTTGATTTCTCAAATTTCTTTTTATACTTTTTAAGCGCCTTATCTATATTTTCGCAATCTTTCGAGTCAATAATCAGCATAATAAATATCTCCTTTGATAAATTTTGGAGAGCAAAGATAAGGGAAGCAATGAAATTTCCAAAAAACAGGAAAAAATTTAAAAAGAGCGGTAATTTGCACACATGTTTACAGGAATTATCGAAGCATTCGGAATTATACAATCTGTTGAAAAACACGGAACTAATGCTACTTTTTGGATATCATCTCCTGTTTCCCACGAATTAAAAGCTGACCAAAGTGTTTCGCATAACGGAGTATGCCTTACGGTAGAAGAAGTAAAAGAAGGAATGCACAGGGTGACAGTTATAGAGGAAACGTTAAAAAAAACCAATCTTTCAGCATGGCAGGAAGGAACCCTGGTAAATCTCGAGCGTTGCATGACTATGAATAGCCGCATTGACGGACATATAGTACAGGGTCATGTAGATACCACTGCAACCTGCATCGAAAAAAAAGATGCTGATGGCAGTTGGGAATTTCGCTTTGAATTTCCGCAACAATTTGCAGCACTTATAATTGAAAAAGGCTCTATAAGTTTAAACGGCATTAGCCTTACTGTTTTTAATGCAGATAATAGTTCATTTTCTGTAGCCATTATTCCTTACACTTACACTCACACCAATATACAACAGGTAAATGAAGGGAGTACTGTGAATATAGAGTTTGATATGATTGGAAAATATGTGAACAGAATGTTAGCCTTACCAAAATAATATGAATATATCCGCTCCTTCAGTTGGTATAGGTATTTTAAACTGGAACGGTAAAAAATTTTTAGAAACATTACTGCCAAAGCTTAATAACCTTACTTACCCCAATTACATTATATATGTTATTGACAACAGCAGCAGTGATGGTTCTATACAATATATACGGAAATTTCACCAGGCAGTAAAAATTATTGCTTTAGATAATAACTATGGTTTTGCAGGTGGATATAACAGAGGATTTGCTGCCATGCATGAAGATTATTATTTAATGCTAAACTCTGATGTCGAAGTGTCTCCCGGCTTTATTGAACCATTATTGCAAATGATGCAGGCAGACAGCAGCATTGCTGTTTGCCAGCCAAAGCTGCTTGCCCTGTTAAACCCTCAAATGCTTGAGCATGGGGGTGCAGCCGGCGGAATGATTGATTTTTTAGGTTATCCCTTTTGCAGGGGAAGAATTTTTGATTTCTCTGAACAAGACCGGGGACAATACAACGCTCCTGCAGAAATTTTTTGGGCAAGCGGAGCCTGCTGTATGATAAGAAGAGAAGCATACTGGAAAGTAAACGGCATGTACGAATTCTTCTTTATGCATTCGGAGGAGATAGATATGTGCTGGCGGCTGATAGCCGAAGGATATAAAATAATGTACTGCCCAACCTCATATATATATCATTTGGGAGGCGGCACCCTAGCCTATCAATCTCCACGCAAAACATATCTTAATTTCAGGAACAACATAATCATGTGCTTTCGAAATTCGCCCTGGTATGTTCTTATTTGGCTGCTGCCATTAAGAGTTGTTTTAGATATCATCGCTTCCTTACGGTTTTTAATGCAAAAAGACTGGAAGAACTGCAAAGCTGTTTTTAAAGCACATAAAGATTTTATAAAATGGCTCGTAACTGAAAAAAACAAATTTCCCTCAAAAAAAAGATCTCTGCTCTCTATCCCTTTTGTACTTCAAAAATCTATTGTATGGGAGTATTATATCAGGAACATTAAATACTACAGCGAAATAAAAGGTTGATACGAGCAACTCATGTATTAAAACAATAATCTTTTTTAACTGCTCTTTGAAGCTTTTCAATTGTTTAGACAGTAATAGGAATTTTGGTACAGGCTTTTGTTTTTTATTGCATCATTTGTTGCGTCGCATTTCGTTCATCTGTATATCTTTAAGCAACTTTTTCCATGTTATAATAATTTAGTGCCTGTTATATTATCAACAACAGGCAAGCAAACGCTTTTGAAAAAAAAAATAACCTTACAACCACTAAACTTCAAGCCTTACCTGCTTCTGCTTATTATTCTTTTATTAGCATTTCTTCCCGTGAGCACTTTTTATTTCGGAATGAAAAATGATGCTTTCAGCGACAATTTCCCTAATAAATTTTTTTTCACTGAAGCAATTCATTCCGGCTTTCTGCCCTTATGGAATCCATATATGAATTTTGGATTTCCTGTTTATGCAGACCCTGGTTTTGCGTTTTGGAATCCCATTACCTGGTTTTTTGGAGCTGTCGTTGGTTATAATGCATATACATTTACTATCGAGGTTTTACTATACATTTATATAGCAGGCATTACCATGTACCGGCTGGGCAGGTATTTTCATTTTACTTACCCGATAGCGATTGCCGTTGCATCAATGTATATGTGCTCGGGATTCTTTATTGGAGAATTACAGCATATTAATTTTTTAACCTGTGCTGCTTTTCTCCCGTTTCTTTTACAGCAATTCCTGGTTTTGTCTCATCGGCCAAATTTTAAAAACTCATTTCTTTCTTCTATTGCCATATATATTGTTTTTGCAGGTGGACATCCCGCCATACCTATTGGAACAATATATTTTTTAACCACCTTTTGTATTTCGATACTTATTCTCAATAAAGAAATCAGACAAAACGGGAAAGTAGTGTTACAGTTTCACCTGCTATCTGTTTTTATATTTATCCTGCTGTATTCACCTGCAATCTATAGTGTTGTAAGTATTATTAATGAATATGGAAGAGGAGCAACATTAAATCAATTTATTGAGACAGAATATGGGTTTTCTCCAACCTCGTACTTGTCCTTTCTTTATGCTTTTGCCACTGTAAAAGATGCTTCTTTTTTAACAGATGATCTGTCTATGAGAAACGCTTATTTTTCTCTTGCAGGTTTTGCATTTGTATTATGCCAGTTAAAAAATAAAAGCTACTTAGTTCGTTCGTTTCTTATATGTGCTGCAGTTATGTTAGTGTTAAGCAGCGGAGGTTATATAAAAGGTGTATTGTATTCGTACTTACCTTTTCTTAAATATATCAGGACAAACGGTGAGTTTAGGATTTTTAGTATTCTTTGCTTTTGTATAGTAGCAGGTTTCGGACTAAATGAACTCGAGATAAAACCTCAAACTATCTACCCGAGATTTAGAAGAATAATTAAAATATTACTGCTCATTAGTTTATCAATACTTTTCTTCGCTTTATTTAAAAGTCTCAGAGATCCATTGCATTTATTTAGCCTTGGTATAAAAGACCCGGTAACAGCAATAAAAGCTTTTATTAATAACTTAAACTTTTATAATGCCCTTTTTATAAGTGTAACAGTTCAATCAACGGTCATTTTAGTTGTGTTTTCAGCAAAAGCCAATACAAAGAAGTTAGTGTTGATTATTATAGCTGACCTGATAATTAATAGCATAGCTTATCTGCCTTTCACCGGTGTCGGAACAGTCACCCTACCAGAAATTCAAAAGACTTATAACCTGAATGAAAAGGGCATAACCAACCCTCCCATAATACCTTTAAAAAAAATTGATACTTTTTCTGCAAAGAAAACAGGTCTTGCAGGAAGCTCATCGTTTTACAATAAAAAAATCGGGATTACTAAACTTACAGATTATCCATCTTATTTCTCAAACACTGATACATATTTCAAAAGCAGCCTTCCAGGTATTATAAATAATTTACCTTATGTTTTTTTAAAAAAGAATATTGTTGCCTATGCAAATCACCAAAAATACTTTGACAGGGCTTTAACAGTTAATTTTTTCTCTCCGCAAAAAATAAATATTAAGGTAAATGCATCTCAACAGGATTCGCTTGTATTACTGCAAAACTTTTACAAGTTCTGGAAGGTAAAAGTAGATGGACGTGAAACTCCTGTAACCAAATCGTTTATCACTTTCATGTCTGTGCCTTTAAATAAAGGATTTCATTTTGTAGAGTTTTATTATGAAGATAAATGGTTGTTTTTATTTGTCTTGTTAAGTTTGAGCACTTTTACAACTATTGTTATATACATTTTCAAAAAATGCTTATGAGCTAATTATAAGTATTACTTGACAACCTGCAGTTTTATTAGATCATTAATAGCTGAAGGATATATAAAAGTATGTTTTTTTCACCCTTAATTCTGCTACAAGTTATGCAGGACGGCTGCTGGAGCGTCCATGAAATTCCGGCATAAACACAGCCCCTGCCCAAAAAGCCATCATTTATTCCGTTGCTTCATGTACTTGATTGCCCTCTGCCGTCAGGTGCACCGTAATTAATTTTTCAACTTTAGAAATCAAAGATTAGGGGATGAAGGAATCCAGTAAGGTGTTACTTTTCTGTATTTACGAACTAATGGGGAAAGGTGTATAGACGGTTCTTCTCTTTCCATTTCTACATTTTTTTGTTTTTTTAACATTCTTTCTTACTCAATTAGCGGTACAGCTTCTACCTGTTTTATTTAAGATGAGTTACTATGAATATCAGCATTATATCTTTTGAAGAATACTTTATACTCTGTTAATGACTTAAGTCCGGTAAAGTGAAGTAAGAAAACTTCGTAATAAGAGTAGTAAGCGGGCCTTACGGTACAAATCTCGAACCTTCTTTTGATGGACTTGAAGAGATTGGCAAATTTATTCATAAGTCAATACCCGTAATTAAAGTGGAATAAAATTGATCGCTGCTCAAATTTGAAATATTTCTTCAGCAAATTAAAACAAAGTTATTATTATTGTAATGGCAACGGTAAATAATTGAAATCTGTTGATTTGATCGAATGGTTATTATTATTGCAACTATACAAACCTATCAATTTCACTGTAGTTGTAATAGGATGTTACTGACATAAGCTTTGATAAAAGAATCAAAAATTATTTGAGAATGCTTCGCCTTATGGAATTACAAATCTATGATCTCCTTCTATCCTAGTATTTATATTTAAATATTTACATTGCCTGATTCTTATTGTCTTTATACTCCGTTTATTATGGGTACTTGTCGCCTCTTTGTTCGCTCCACTCTTATCAATATTATTCTGAGCGGGACATTTTCAAATGCCGCGCACAACGCAAAGCTTTATTCGTTCTGCGTCATGTTAACTTCAATTTTTAATATTTTTACAGGATGAGAATACTCCATACAGCCGATTGGCATTTAGGAATCAAGCTTCATAAGAAAGATTTATCCGAAGACCATAAGATCTTTTTTGAGTGGCTTATACATCTCATTAAAGAAAGAGAGATTGAAGTACTTTTAATTTCGGGAGATATTTTTGACCATGCTAACCCTGCATCTGACGCCCGTCATCTTTATTATTCATTTCTTAGGAAACTTATTCACGTTAAATGCAAGGTTATTATGACGGCCGGTAATCATGATTCTCCTGCGGTTTTAAACGGTCCAAAAGACATTCTTGCTATGCTTAATATTGATATTGTGGCAAACGCCTCCACTGCAATGGATGAAGGTATCATTGAGTTGAGAAACAGAAGCGGCAAAACAGAATGTGTTGTCTGCGCCGTTCCCTATTTGCGTGATTCAGATATCAGAACAGCAATGGAAAGTGAAACTTACAAGAACAGGGTCGAGCAAAAATTTTTTGGGATGAAAACATATTTTGATACGGCTGTAGATAATGCATTGCACAAATATGGAGAGCATATTCCGGTAATATTAATGGGACATTTATTTACTTCGGGGGTTGCTGTTTCCGATAGCGAAAGAGATATTCAACGCGGAGGTTTGGAAATGTTTAGTGCAAATGATTTTCCAAAAAATTGCGAGTACATTGCTTTGGGGCATATTCACAAGCCTCAAAGAGTTGGTAATAGTGAAACCATCCGGTACTCAGGCTCGCCAATTCCGCTGAGTTTTAGCGAGAAGAATGATAAAAAAATTGTTCTGGAGTTAGACGTATCCGATGGCTGCATTCATGAGGTATTAATTCATGAGGTGCCTCCGGCGAGAACACTTCGCAGATTTTCCGGAAGCTTTAGAGAGGTGCAGGCAAGTTTAGGCGCTTTTAAGAATGATAAAACATTGAAGTGTTTTGCGGAATTAGAAATAATTGAAAAAGATCGCAATCCTGCACTCACTGTTAATCTGCATAAATTCATTACGGAATTTCAAAGTGATGAAGTTGAAATTTTAAATTATAAATTCAAATTCACAAGCACAGCATCCGGTCTCCCACTTTATGGCGACAGCAGGAATATTGAAGATTTAACTCCGAAGGAAATTCTGCTAAAGAAACTGGAAACAGAGGAGGTTGAAGAAGACAAAAAAAATTTAATAATTGAAGCCTTTGATGAGCTGTTAAATGAAATTGTTGAGAAAGATTAACGATGAAGATTTTAAAAATCAAGATTAAAAATATCAATTGCCTCAGGTCTGAATGGGAAATCAATTTTCAGTCACCGCCGCTATCCGAAGCAGGGCTTTTTGCCATTACAGGTCCCACCGGTTCCGGGAAATCTACCATTCTTGATGCCATCACCTTGGCATTATTCAACAAGATACCACGCTTTGAGTCAGATGCAATCTCGAAAAGCTTTATAGAAAAATCGGGTTCTGTAATCACAAAAAATGAAACAGACTCTTTTGTGGAAGTGGATTACAGTTGCAGCAAAGGTATCTTTCGCTCAAAATGGTCTATAGCAACAAATAAGAGAGGTGGCCTTAGAGATACCGATATGGAACTTATCGATGTTTCAACAGATAAGCCTATACTTTCCGGAAAAAAAGAAGTTCCTAAAAGAAATACTGAATTAATTGGTTTAACCTACGACCAGTTCATCAAATCGATATTGCTGTCGCAAGGCGAGTTTGCCAGGTTTTTAAAATCAAAAAAAGATGAACGTGGAAAGCTTTTGGAAGATATCACGGGAATGACCGTTTACCGGGAACTTGGAAAACGGGCATTTGAAAGATTTAAAGAAAAGAATGAAGCAATTAAATCAAGAATTGAAATTATAGAATCAGAAGAAGCTCAGTTATTGCCGAAAGAAAAGGAAGATGAGTTAAATGAGTTAATTCAAGCTATAAACAAAGAAATTAACAGTGGAGAGTCTAATCGTGCTGCAATAGAAAAAGCAATTGATGTCAAGAATCGTATTCAATCAATAGAAGATGAAATTGAAAAGCACAACCGGGAAGAAGTGCAAATAAATGAAATGCTGGAAGCTTTTAATGAAAAAAATGCACAACGCATATCGAGGCATGAGCGGCTTCTGCCACATCTTGATGAGATAAGAAATTATTTCAATAATCATAATTCTATAAACGATACAACCAAAGAAATACAAAGTGAGGAGCTGGAGTTAGAAATTAAAAGAACAGCGGTAAATGAAACGCTGAATGCAATAAGCAAACTAACAGGCTCAAAGGTGGACATGCAAACTGCAATCAAAATTCTTACTGACTTTCGGGACAGAGTTATATTTTATACAACAAAAAAAATAAGTGCAGAAGATGCATTGAATCAACAGAAAAAAAAATTTGGAAGCCATCTCAAAAACCCAACTCTCTTTTCTTATAAAAGTTATGAGACCAGCGGTAAGATTGATGAATTGAAATCAAAACTGTCTAAGGAACTTAGTGCAATTGTATCTAATACTGAAGATTTAATAAATCAGACGAAAATAAAAACGGATAACATAAATGATCAGAAAGAATTAATTAATCCGAAGCTAAGAGCAATGGAAGATTTAAAATTGCAGGTTGAAAAATTTAGAGAAAGCAGAGAAAAATCCGGGGAGAAAGAAAAGCAAATTAAGGAAGTATCGGAGCTAATAAATAAAAGTAAACCAGAACTCGAAAAAATTATTGCACTAAAAAACTCAATCTGCCTGCAGATAAATGAAGTTAGAGAGAAGCGCGAAATAAAACTAAGAGAAAAAAACCTGGAAGACGACAGAAAATTATTAAGACAAGGTGAACCTTGCCCATTATGCGGCTCACTTCATCACCCATACGTTCATGAATATTTTAATAATGTTTCAGCGCTGACAAAAGAATTACAGGATTTAGAAAATAAAGAGAAAAAGTACGGCACAGAGATACAAAATTTGCAAAGAGATATGAGCACGCAATCCGGTATTTTGGAGGCGCTGCAAAAAGAGAAGATGGGGATTGGAAGAGAAATGACAGAGCAAAAAAATAAAATCGAAGCGCGAAAAAAACAACTTGCAATAGAAAAAGTCGGGAATGTGCAAACCATTGAAGCCGCGATAACAGATCTCGAAAAATCAGTGAAAGCAATCAATGATTTGGAAAAATTGCTTGGAGCCAGGAAAGAGTTGGAAGATTTTAAAGAAGCGGTTGATGAACTTGCCCTGCGTTCAGGAGATTTTGAAAAAGCAAAATCCGAAGTTGAATCGCGTTATAAGGGAAACAGCATACGGAAAGATTGTGACGAATTAAGCAAGCAATTAAATAATTACAATGATGCAATTCAGAGAAGCGAAACAAATATAAACGCTTTCAAAAAGCAACTTCACGAATTGAATAAACAACAAACTAAAATAGAAGACTCTTTGAGCGCAGTTGTTTTATCATTTGGATACCCGGATATTTTATCCTCTTTCACCGATAGGCTGGCCGGCGCGGAATTCAGTAATCTTAAACATCAATTAGCAGATCTGGAAGGCAACATTAAAAGAATAAATGCTTTAATTGAAGGTGCGAATGAAAGAAAGCAACAGTTAGTTTTAAATGATGATACAGCCAAATCAAAAGAAGTTCTGCTGGAAGAGATCAATACAATTGTGCAACAGATAAAACAGGACAAACAAAACCTCGACGAATATCGTGTGCAACAAAGAGAAAATGAATCGAGAAAAAATAGAATAATTAAGCTGAAAGAACAGGTTGATGAAACAAGGCAAGCCAATCTTAAATGGGAACTGCTCAATAAATATATTGGAGATGCGACAGGAAAGAACTTCAGCACTTTCGCGCAAAGCCTAACCTTAAAAAAGCTGATTATCCTTTCTAATGAACGATTACGAAAACTCAACGATAGGTATTTGCTCGATATTCCGCTAGAAGAAGAAGATGACGATCTTATAATAATCGATACTTATCTCGGCGAAGAAAGAAGATCGGTGAAAACATTGTCGGGAGGTGAAACATTTATCGTGAGCCTTGCGCTCGCTTTGGCCCTGTCAGATTTAGCATCGAAGAATGTAAAGATCGAAAGCTTATACATCGACGAAGGTTTCGGCAGCCTCGATCCCGAAGCTTTGGACACAGCCATTTCAACACTTGAGCAGCTTCAGATAGAGAGTAATAAGACAATCGGCATAATATCACACATTGATACCCTAAAAGAGAGAATCGAAACGCAAATTCAATTAGAAAAGAATAGCAGTGGCTTTAGTAAAATTGTTATTAAGTGATTGTAAAATGTTTCCTATTGCATGTTTTGAATCGTCGCGAAAAACGACATTCTGATAACTTATCTGTTCCAACGTAGCTGATGACTTGATAGCATAAAAAGGTTCTTATAATAGTTAGTAATTACAATAATTACTCAAGCACACTTACACTCTTTTGATAAACATTTACCTTATCAATAAAACGGAGAGAGGCTCTGTTGAGGAGCAACCTTTCAAGGGATAATCTGACCCGATAGAATGTGCCAATTCAACTTTTTGAGGGAAGTGTAATTTAAACTGTGTCAGTTGAATATTCAATCTAAATTTACCTTGTCAGATAAAACTGAGAAAGGCTCTGCTGAGGAGCAACCTTTCAAGGGATAATCTGACCCGATAGAATGTGCCAATTCAACTTTTTGAGTTGGCATTTTGTTATAAAGCTAACATAGTTTAATCATTCATTCGGTATATGCCTAAAAAAAACCTTTGGGCGTAGCCCAATTTTTTACATTAAAATTAATCTGCCTTCAAAATGAATGGATAACTGCGATACTGTTAGACTCCGGTTTTGCAAAGGTTGCGTCCATTTTTTACTGATGTTCTTATAAGCCAGGTATACCAGTTTTAGTAAGGCATCATCATTTGGAAAAACGCCTTTATTTTTTGTAATCTTTCTTACCTGGCGATGAAAACCTTCAATGGTATTGGTGGTATAAATAATGCGTTTAATGTCTTCAGTATATTTGAAATAGGTGGAAAGCTTATGCCAGTTATCCTGGAGGCTGTAAAATAAACTGTGTCAGAAGTTAAAATTCCTAACTTCAAACACAGAAAATGGAAAAGCAAGAAAATCCGATTGACTTCGCGTCGATCAAACAACAAGCCCTTGAGCAGTTCCGTTTGGGCAAAAGTCTGACAGGCAAAGGCGCTTTTGCTCCTTTATTCAAACAATTTTTAGAAGCAGCCTTACAATCCGAACTGGAGCAGCACCTGGTGGTTGATGAAGGTCAGTCCTCTTCCAATCATAAAAATGGTAAAGTAAGCAAGACTGTAAAAACCGGCGATGGTGAGATTCAACTTGTCACCAGCCGCGACCGCAACGAAGCTTTGAGCCTGAGATCATCAAGAAAGTGCAAAAGCTGGTAGATGATCCGGGCTTCGCAACCAAATAAAGATAGGAAGAAGAAATTCCTGCTTTTGTTATTAAATACTGAAAATCAACCTATTAAAAGTAAAGTTGGGTAAAATAAAGAAAGGATTACTTTTGTTGTAATCCTTTCTTAAGCGGACCGGACAGTACGACAGAAGAAGTCTAGGACTTTACAGTACTTTACATAACAAGACGAAGACGGGTTGTTTTTCAATCTGTTATAACAATTTTCTGAATTCCATCATCCTATCTTTACTTGGAGTAACAACATTTAATTCGACTAAAAATTCGACTAACTATGTTGTTACCTATCAAATCAATTTGCAGCGCCAGCAAGACGCGGCGTGATGGCACAAGCCTTATTTTCATCCAGTATTGCCAGTGAGCTTCTATTGTGTCCTTCCCATGTACGTTCTGTAATTCTATTGAACTTATCTATACCGCTTTTTAAAAGCCGACGGATTCTCCCCCTCTAACTGCTTAAATACCTTATTAAAATGCGACAGGCTTTCAAACCCTACTTCGTAGCAAGCCTCTGAAACACTTACATCTTTTAATAATAACGTCTTTGCCTGCGTAATTCGGTACTGGTTCACAAAATCTGTAAACGTCATTTTTGTTTGCTTCTTAAAATATCGGCAGAAGGCAGGGTGCTTAGATGCTCATCCGCAGCTACAACATTTACATCAGGATTTTTGTCATAGTTAGCATGGATGTATTTATATATAGAACCCATCCGAATTTTATCATCCAAAAACAATTTAATGCTGGTGTCCTGTTCATTTAGTTCTGTTATTTCATTCGACGTCGATAATACCTGGAAGACTTCTAATAACTTCATTAATTGTTCAAAGTGAGGTAGATGCTGCATCTGCCTTAACTTATCTACAACTATTCGTTTCGTTTCTCCACCAAAAGAAAGCCCTAATTGAGCTTTTTCGAATAGCGCACTGATTTTTGAAAACTCCGGGGTTTCCTTAAATGCATCTCCCATAAATTTCTCTTTAAGCTGCACCACTAATTGGTGATAATCTGTTTCTATTCCGTGGTCGAAATTTAAATGGGGCACGTTAGATCCAATCAGCACCAGGTTATGGAACAAATGACAATGGCGCCAAAAATGGGCGCAGCCAATGCTCACAAAGACATTCCCGGAAATCCTTCCACTTCTAAAAGCAGCAAAGTAAAACTGAATGACCGCGGCAACGGTGAACCGCTTCGTGTTTTATCTGAAGAAGATTGGAAGTTTTGGATAGAGAACGGATATATAGTAATTAAGAATGCCGTTCCAAAAGAACAGGTTGCACGATTAGCTGCTTTTCTGTGGGAGTTTGAAGAAAAAGACCCGAATGATCCTGAAACATGGTATGCACCCCCACGTGCTGAAATGAAGATGAAGGAATTGACCAACACAGGAATGGTGGAGGTGTACAATCATCAATATTTGTGGGACAACAGGCAGATGGCAAAAGTGCACCACGCATTTGCGGACATCTGGGGTACTGAAAAATTGTGGGTGACCATTGACCGTGCAAACCTAAACTTCCCTATTCGTCCCGGGCGTGAGTATAAAGGCTTTATTCATTGGGATTATGACCCTGAAACAAAGCCGATAGTCAACAACAAATCATCATCCGGCAATGCAGTGAACCCACAGAGCAGGTAAAGGAAATTTATACAGCTTTGAAGTTTAAAGACAAACCCTTCACCCGTAAAAAATCTGTAGTCCCCCTGAAAGAATTTTCAAAAAAAGAAATTATTGAAAATCAGCTAATACCACCAAATTAGCTGCAATGTGGGTTAATAGTTTTTCCAAAATTCCAGTATTGCCACAGCGTGTTCACGAGGAATATAATCAAAATCATCCAAAAAATTTTCGAGGCTGTCTCCTGCCTCTAAATAGTCAAATAAGTTTTTTATAAGAACTCTTGTACCTGCAAAAATCGGTGTACCTCCCAATATTTCTTTATCTCAGACAATTACTTCACTTATTTTCATTATGCTTATATTAATTTTATGTGTGTAAAATAAAATATCAAGATTGAGAACCTGCAGTAAAAACAGCTTTTATTGCTTAAACTTTTTCTAATTCTTTACGTGCTATCGCTAAATCATAAGCCATCTGCGCACGAAGCCAAAAACCTGCATCTATTCCTAAATGCGCTTCAAGCTGTAAAGCAAGTTTTGCTGAAACATGTCGTTTCGCCTTTAATAGGTCACTCAAATGAGAAGGATGCATGCCTATAGCTGATGCAAAATCCTTTTTTAAAATATCTCTCGCTTCCAGTTCATCTGCTATAACTGAACCGGGATGAAGCAACGTATTTGTCTTTACGGGCTTTCCATTAGCATCTATTACTTTATATTCTGGCATATTTATTTATAATGTTTGCTGTGTTCAAGCAATAAGTGCAACAGCTGATTTTATTAAATATACCTCATTAGCTGAATTGTAGTCAAATTTTCTGATGGGTCTGTTATTGATTAATTTTTCTACTCTTTTTACGTTATTA
>JAABUN010004408.1_pt1 | contig 19284 bp, 13 predicted proteins | sample 5559311 | NCBI WGS metagenome assembly JAABUN01 (sample SAMN10711877, study PRJNA513370) | rock metagenome | isolation source: Antarctica rocks | place: Antarctica: Victoria Land, Siegfried Peak sud | reverse complement strand
GCGGGGACGGAGGTCGTCAACATCCCCGACGCGGTCTTCTTCCACGATTTCGGCCGGAACACCCGGGCGGTCCGCTTCCTGGGCAAGCGCAGCATGCGCAGCGATCTGCCCGCCTGGAAGTTGTACTACGGGGCCAGGAACCCGCTCTACACCCTGCTCAGGGTTCGGCGCAGGCCGGATGAGTTGGCGCTCTTCTTCGTGGTCCAGGCGCGCCTCCTCCTGATGGACATCGCCTACGAACCCGACCGCTGGGAACGGGCGCGGCTACGCCTGCTGGGGATGCGCGGTGGCATCATCGGTACTCTCGGCCGGCGAGCAGCGACGTGATAGCGCCCGCCCTCCTCTGTCGTGATCAGGCACACCCTGGGCGATCGGTCGCGGCGCGAGGTCGGCGGACCGAGGATGATCCGGCGGCCTGACTATCGCACGGCCGGTCCGATCGGGCGGGCCGGCGAGTACCCCGCGTTAAAGCAGCGGTCGGCTTACACCCAGAGATCCCGCGCGGCGCTGGCGAGGCCATTCGAGTATGCGTGGTACCGTGAGGTCAACAGCTCCTGGAGGATGAACGGCACACGGCGCAGCCGCCCTCTCGGTAGCTGAACCCGCCCGCGCAAGTGCGTAATCTTCGCTCGCAGCTGTGCCGAACGCCTCCGGTGGCTGGGATCGCCCCCGTGCGCCTCTACCCTGCCCAGCGCGTGCTCGAACACACTCGCCCACGCGGCGTGCGGGTCCGACCGCGCCCGGCGCGCGTTAGCCAGGGATTGCCGCAATGCCGTTCTCGCTGGACGACGACGCGCACCGATCTGGCGCACGCCGGTCTCTTGCCCCGGATGTTGACGATAATCGATGAGCGGTTCGCGAATCAGCGCCATTTCCGCGACGGCGGCGATCAACAGCGCGATCCAGCCATCGTGCATCAAATCGATCTCGTCCGGGAAGGCAGGGATGGGCAGCACCAGGGGCTTGAAGCGCGACCGGAAGGCCATTGTGGCACCGAAGACGATATTGCCGCGCAGCAAGAGTTCGAAGATCTCGCCCCCTTCGAGCAGCCGCCGCTCCCTCCGGCTGAGCCCGAGTCCCTGGTATAAACGACGACCCAGCGACCGTAGGGATTCGTCCACGAGTTCCGCGTCCCCGAAGACGCAGCCGACATCGGGCGCGGCGATGAACGCGGCCTCTGTGCGCAGCAGCTTGTCCGGATGCCACACGTCGTCTTGATCGGCGAGGGCGATGATGTCGCCCATGCACAGCTCAATCGCTCGCGCAAAGTTCTGCGTCGAACCAAGATTCCGGCCGTTCACAGACAGTTTCACCGGGAACGGCGCGGTGCGGGCGATGGACTCGGCGATCTCCACCGTATTATCGGTCGAGCGATCATCGCAGACGACCAGTTCGTCCGGCAGACGGGTCTGCGCTATGATGCTGGCGAGTTGTTCCAGTAGATAGGCCCCACCGTTATACGTGGCCATCGCGACGGACAACTTCATACGAACAATCGCCGCAGCGCGGGGTGCCGACCGCTGCTTATCCTGTCATCGATCATCCGTTTTCTCCATGCAGGTGATAGCAGACGCTCCGGAACACGATCTGCCTACTCTACTTTTCGCTAACTCAGGCGGCCTCTTGGAGGATGGCAGGTGGCGCGGGAGCGGGCTGCGCGAGGCGGCGTTGGCCGAAAAAGCCCTTGGGCAGGTGGCTGGTGACAGCGGCTTTTTCGCGAATGTGCGCGGGCAAGGGGAAGTCGTGCGGAAACGGGGTGCGGGCGAGGCAGCGCCGGAGTCGCCCGGCAAACCAACCCTTCCGACACATGTTTGCACTCACCAGTGGCAGAGAATTCGGGGGGCTTGGCGGGTGTTTGCCGCGCTACCATTGGCCTGTCGTTGTCACAATCGCCCGTTTTCCTGCCACCCCCGACAGCAAGCATGTGCCGGACAGGCCATGGCGAGGTTTGCTCCAAACGAACGCGGGGCGGCTCCTCGGGCCCCGCTATTCTCCGAGCGACTTGGCGAATGCACCACTAAGAGCCTATCCATGAAGACATAATTGTGGTAGGCTGGGTGGCGCGAGAGGGGTGGGTGCGGCTGGAGGGGTGGCATGGCGCAGCGGGACGATCCGACGATCTGGCGGGTGGACGACGCGCTGTGGGCGGAGTTGCGGCCGTTGCTGCATGTCGCCAAGGTGCGCAAGCAGCCGGGGCGACCGCGCCTGGACGACCGGGCGATCTTCGACGGGCCGATCCGGCTGGCGCGGACGGGCAGCCAGTGGGCGGCGCTGCCGCGCGCATTCGGGGCGAAGTCGACGGTCCACGCGCGCTGCCAGGAGTGGGTGGAGCACGGCTGTTTGGCGCGGGCGTGGGCGCGACCGCTGGCCGTGTACGACGATGCGGTGGGGCTCGACTGGCGGTGGCAGTCCGCCGACGGGTGCTTGGTCAAAGCGCCGCTCGGCAAAAAGGGGGGTCCGGCGCGGCGGAAGCCACCGGGCGCAACCCCACCGACCGGGGGAAATGTGGGACGAAACGCCACTTGTTGACCGACGGGGCGGGGATTCCGCTCGCGGTAGTCATCAGCGAGGCCAATCGCCACGATATGAAGCAGCTCGACGCGTTGCTGGACGCCCTGCCGCCGCCGCCACCGCCGAACGAGGCCCGGCACTTGTGCCTGGACCGGGGCCATGACTACGCCGCCTGCCGCGAGGCCGCCACCAGCTGCGGCTACACCCCGCACATCCCGCCCAAAGCGACGGACGCGCAGCCGTTGCCGCCGCCCGGCCACCCCGACCGCCACCCACCCCGGCGTTGGGTGGTGGAGGTCACCCACAGCTGCTTCAATCGCTTCCGCCGCCTGCTCATCCGCTGGGACAAGCAGGTCGCCAATTATCTCGGCTTCGTTCACCTCGCCGCCGTCCTCATCGTCTACCGCAAGGTCCGCCATGCACGTACCCTTTCTGAATAGGCTGTTAGCCGCTGCAAAAAGCGGCGCGACTTCGTGGGAAGCGCCTTCACGCCTCCTTGGTGATAAACGAGGGAGGCCTTGACGAGCAGGGTACGAAAGCTTCGCCCTGGCAAAGCCGCCTTGTTCTGTTCCGACAACGCTTCTTCGACGGTACCCGACGCAAGTACACATTCAGTGCCGTCGTTGGATATTGCCCTCACGACGAGCATGTCTCTCGACTCAATCCCTCCCCGTATCTGGCACGCACAGCCCCACCCCGAGTACAAGAATCGTTCGTTCTCTCCATCGCCAAGGTGCTTTGCAACGTCGGGACGGGGGATAGAAGGTCTGCACTGTTGCCGGAGTTGCCCATTGACCAGGACTTGAACCTTCCTGATCGACATACCCTCGGCGGTATCCGCGGCCCACCCCGCGAGCGTCAGCTCGCCGGTCGGCGTCAGCGCACAATGATCCAGGTGGCCTACAGGGAGATTGCCTTGTGAGCGGTAATCAAACCGCAGGCCCGAGAAATCCGGCTCGGGGGCATTCACCACCACATAGATATCTTGGAGGTGGCAAAGGCCTTTCTTGATGCGCCGATATGTCTCGCGGCCAGTCGCCTCACGGATCGCCTCCCGGACAAAGGCCTCCGTGACAACAGTTGAGCCATAGTCCCGGCCGTCCAGAACGTCGATCTCCCTTTCTTCTCCATTCAGAAAGCCCGATTCCGGCACGATCACACCCGGCGGCGACACAGCCTCGTCATGTACGCTGAATATCAGCAGACCATCTGGAGCCAGCAGGCTATTCAGCTTGTGCAGCCAGCGCACGAACGTTGTTGCTGGGAGATGGGTGAACAGGGAGGCGACAAAGATGCAATCGAACTTGCGGTCACACGAGAAATCTTCGGGCCGGGTTGTCGATACAATCCCGTTGACCCCAAACTGCTCCTGTTGAAACGCGACCGCATCAGCCAGAATATCCGCAACCCAAACTCGCTGTGCGGGAATTTCGGTCACCAGGAAGCGGGTGGACCGCCCATATCCGGCGGCGAAGTCGAGAAACGTCGACACCCGGTCAACGCCGCCAAACTTCCATTTGACGATCCGTCGTGCCGCATCCACGATGGCCATACCCGTTTGGAAATACTTGCTACGGCTATGTTCAGCACCGCCACCTGCGGCTGCGATGGCCTTGTACCTCTGGTCGTCAGGGTGAATCGTCGTGTTAACGCCTGACGGCACTTCAAACTGGTGATGGTGGGAACTCGAGGAGTGAGGGGAGTCCGGGATATGGCCAAAAAGCGGCTCGACGACCGGCAATTCGGCAAAGGCCTTCTGGTCGTCATCGCTTGTCATGTCCCTCTTCCGGAACGGAATCACACTGTCGGCATATGATGCAAGGGCATCAATCTGGTGGCGGCCCTCCGTTTTAGCCCAGAGCAGGGTGTTGTTGCTCGTGCCAAGGTTGAACATGTTCGGGAACCGCTCCTGCAAGTCCGGCCTTTCCTGCCAGAGGGATTGCAAAATCGAGGGAATGACCTCCGACATCCCCTGTGGTGACTTCACACCGAAGTAGAACGTTCCCGCCGCGGTGTACAGAGCAGCCTCTTCGCTAAACCGACCGTCAAACGTGCCCCAGGGCTGCTCGAGGAGGTCTTCGAGCTGCTGCCGGAAATGACTGACGACGGGATCGTCATCCTGCCCCAGGTGGTGCAAATACGTTCGCAGCAATGGTCGGAACCCGAACGATGGCATCTGATAGGGGGCGACGCCGGACCGCAGAAGTGTAAATGGAGTGAACACTTGTTCCAGACCTTGGCGGGACGCATTAAAGTAGTGATATGGATAACCGTGGTAAGGAAATACGAAGCTGCAATCACCAAAGACATATCCTCCCCGGCGGAGCGCGTTGTACATCTCCTGCGCGGCAGCAAACGGTTGTCGGAGGTGCTCAACGACCGCCAACGAGAAGATGAAATCAAAGGCCTCCGGGAGAAATGGTAGCGCATGAACATCGCCTACCACGTCGACATAGGGCGTGAGGGTAACATCCATACGAATCAGATTGGGCAGATCCAGCACCATATTGCCCGCCCCCACTTCGAGAGTGATCGAACTGGTGGGGAGCGATTGCAGAACAACACGGTGTAGCCAAGGATCATACCCCTGCCTGAGCAGAAGTTCATCCTGATGACGCGGAACCGGAATGTCGCCATCGGGAAGGAGGACAGGCACGTTATCGACGATTGGGTAGACACGATCACACTGCGAACAGGTTAAAGTTTGTTCCTGGCGAATCAGGGCGGCCTTACAGAGCGGACACGCGAGGATATCATACAAGTTCATAGCCGTACCCCGCCCCTGCACGCGCGAATGAATGATCCGGATGGCCTGCTCAACATCTACGCCCCATGCTGCGATTCATTCACGGTCGGATCGCCACTAGAGCGAAGCTCGGCCCGTTCGGGTGAGCCGGATCGTCGAAGTTGATCTGGATATCGCTGAGGCCGAAATGCTTGAGACAGGCCAGGATATCCGTGCGGCTCAACCAATGGCTGTACTCACTGCTGCCGCCGCAGAAGCCCTGGGAGTTGAGCGCTTCAGCATATTGGAAACGATGCAGCGTGTGGCGGAATCCATCCCGCTCTGCCGTCGTGCTGCCCGTGAACTTCTGGGTGAGGTGGGGTGCTTGCGCGAGGACCGCCCGATCATAGTAGTGGGTCCAGATGAACACCCGATCGGTCGCGCGGGCGAGGAGGGCGATCAGTTCGACTGGGTCCCGCATGTGATAGAGCACGCCGCTGGCGAGGCAGACATCGAACGTCCCCTGCACGGCGCGTAGGTATTCGACGAAGTCGCCGCACAGGAACCGGGCGCGCTGCAACCCCAGCACTTCCTTGACGATCAGGCACTTCAGGTACGCCCGGGTGTTGGCTTCGACCGCGATGATCGACGCCGCTCCACCCTGCTCGAGCATGTAGGTGTGACCGGCCTCCAGTGGGCCGAGTTCCAGGACGGTCTTGCCATCGACACCGCCCAGGACCTGCATACCCCAGGCGACTCGAGGATCTCCGAACAACCCGGCCGATCCGGCGCGCAGTGCCGTAAATGGCGCCGGCAGCATCGAGGCCCACTCGCCCTCGAAGATGTCGAGCGCGGCCTGCTGGCTCGGCGCGGTGGTGACGTATTGATCGAGGATTTGCGAACGCTCTTGTGCTTGCGGGGGTCGCCGGGATTTCGGCGCGACCGCGTCGGCTGCGGAATTGGGTGCCCCGGCACGGGGCAGAGCCCAGCGAGCTTTCACCGATTCTTGTTCCTCCTCGCCAGGGATGGGGGTGCCCTGTCGTCCAGTCTTGCGGATCACGGCGAAGATATGGTTGTGGAAGGTTTCGCCATTGAGCTGGAACTCCCCATAGGTCGCAACCTCATAAGCGATGCCGGGGATTCCTCGTAGATAGGTGCGCAGCATCTCCGGAGTGAAGAAATTGACATGGGTCGCCTCCAGCAGATGCCACGGGACCACCAAATGGCGCGACATGGGTGGGATCACATCGATGTTCGGCACGCTGATCAAGACAGACCGCCGGGCGACGCGCAGCATCTCGCGCAGGCTGTGCTGCCAGTCGGGGATATGCTCGATCACCTCGATGGCGATCGCCGTGTCGAAGGTTTCGTCGGGAAAAGGGATTGTCGTACCATCATATACCTGGATATCGCGCCCCAGGGCCTTGGCGGTGGCGACGTAGTCGGGATCTACTTCGAGCCCTGTGGCGGCGATGCCCCGTTGCCGCAGCGCATCCACATACACCCCGATCCCGCAGCCCAGATCGAGCACCGGCGACTGGCAATGCTGGGCGATCAGCGACAACACCTGGGGATTGGCGACGCTGTTCGGCGGGCCGGAGCTGTAGATCTCGTCGCGTCCCAGCGTCCGCCCGGCGGCGGCGGCGGCGGCGAGGGTCCGTTGATACGGCAACTGCGCCTCGTCCGGGAGCGGCTGCTCGCGCGCGGCCCCCCCGCCGCCACCATCGCCACGGTGGCCACCGTGGCGGCTGCCGGCCCTCATGCTGTCGCCAGCGCCGACACCGGAGACGCGCCGCAACCGGTCGCCGCGCGACTCTTCGCCGCGTCGCGCGAGCATCGGTAGGCGGCTCAGGTAGGAAAGATTGGGGTTGAAGTACGGGTCGCCCGCCTCCACGAACCTGCGCAGGTGCTGATAGCCCCGCAGCAGATCGTTGGCTGGGATGTGTTGCCCGCGCGACCCCCCCTCGTGATGCCGCAACCTGGCGAACGGTGTGTACAGGTTGCGATACTGCCTGCTCGCGATCCTCACGCAGATCTCGACATCGCTGAACGCCAACTCATACTGCTCGTCGAAGCCACCGACCTCGTCGAAGAGCGCACGGCGCATCATCATGCACGCGCCGGTGACCGCCAGGTAGTCCCTGTACCATTCCACGGAGCCGAATAGCCCCGAATACCCCTCTCGGGCACCCCAGAACAGGTGACTGGCGTGCCCCTCCATGCCGATGATCACACCGGCATGCTGGATGGAGCCGTCGGGGTAGAGCAGTTTCGCGCCGACCACGCCGATCTCGGGCAGTTCGGCCCAGCGCACCAACTCCTCAAGCCAATCGGCGTCGAGCACCTCGATGTCGTTATTGAGGAACAGCAACAGCTCGCCGGAAGCATGCTTTGCCCCGAAGTTGTTCGCCGCCGAATAGTTGAATTTCCCAGGGTAGTCGACGATGCGAACGCGCGGATCGGTGGAAAGGTGCGCGTAATAGGTGCGGGTCTGCTCCTCGCGGCTGCCCGTATCGACGAGGACAACCTCGAAGTTGCGGTAGGCGGTCAGCTCGAGCAGCGAGTCCAGACAAGGGCGCAGCAGCTCGACTTTGTCCTTGGTCGGGATGATGATCGACACGATCGAGCCGCGCGCCGGCCAGAGAACGCGCAGGACGCCCTGCCTGTCGAGGCGAGTCGTGGTGCCCGCGATGCCCTGGCGTTGCAGGTGCTCCGCCACACATCGCTGTTGGCGCTCGAAGACGTACGGTTTGGCGAACTGTCTCCCGGCGGTGGACCCGGCAGCCTGTCGCCAGTGATACAGCACTTTCGGGATATGGGCGATCGCCGATGTGCGCTCCGTGCAGCGGAGCATCAGGTCCCAGTCCTGCGCGCCGTCGGTGTTCGGGGCGAACCCGCCCAACTCCTGAAAGAGCCGGCGACGGATTACCGAGTGCATCAGGTAATTAGCCGAGAGCAGCATCTCGGGCGACCAGCCGGGCTTGAAGAACGGCTCCAGGCGCGTCGTACCATCCTCGGTCAGCTTGTCCTCATCGAAGTAGATCAGGTCGGCCGCCGGATCGGTGTTGAGCAGGCGCACGACCTCGAAGAGCGCGTTCGGCGCCAGGAGGTCGTCGTGATCGAGCAAAGCGAGGAACTCGCCGGATGCCAACTGTGCCGCCTGGTTGGAGTTGCCGGCAATCCCCAGGTTATGGTCGAGAAACTTGACGACGACGCGCGGCTCCCGCTCGGCGAGTTCGGCCAGCAGTTGCCGGATTGCCGTTCCCTCCGAACCGCCGTCCACCAGGCAAAGCTGCCAGTTGTCGTATGTCTGGTTCTGGACCGACTCGACCGTCGCGCGCAGAATATGCGCCGGTGGACTGTACACCGGGGTGATAACGCTGATTAGCGGGCGATAGTCGAGGTGCGACGACTCGGCACGTTGCGCCCGCAACTCCTGCGGACCCGGTTCGTTCGCGGCGATCCAAGTCTGGTATGGATCGATCGGGTCTTCAAAGGGAGCCGCCGCGGGTGCCAAGGCCGACTCTCGCGGCGCGGACGGGCGTAGCTGCGGCGGCGGGGGCGGCGTGATCAAGTTATTTTGACGTCCGCTCCTGGTCATCCTCCGGCGCAACGCTTCACGAGAGGCGCGTGTCAGCGATAGCCAAGCTTCTCGCCGTCGGCTGGCGGGAGGGGCAACGTCCAGCAGCAGTTGCAGCGACCGTTCCAGGACCTGCCAACTCACCCGTGATTCGATACTCCTCAGTCGCTGGCTCAGGTAGTTCCGCTCCAACGCGAGCGTGTCCAACTCCCGATTCATCCGCTCGTTTTCCGCCGCCTGGGCGGCGAGCGTTTGGATCGCCTGTTCCGTGTCGGCCGCCTGGGCGGCGAGGGCCCGCTCCCGCTCCGCCGCCTGGGCGGCGAGCGTTTGGATCGCCTGTTCCGTGTCGGCCGCCTGGGCGGCGAGGGCCCGCTCCCGCTCCGCCGCTTGATCCCGCTCGACACAAACCGCAAGGCGCTGGCCAAGCTGGTGGAAAAACATGCGTATACGCGTCGCATCTTCCCTAGGTACCGATACCAGCGTGCGCAGTGAATGGTTAGGAGCCTGTCCCGTGATGAGTAGACCCAAGCCGTGACCATGCAGGAATTCGAGATAGCCCTCAGGATGCTGCCGCTTCAGCTCTTCCCAGAGCCTCCACACACCGTAATCGCCCTCCCGCTCATTCGTGTCGTGAAACAGGATAACGCCCTGGTCGCTCATCTTCGGCAACCACTGCTCATAGTCATGCTTGACCACCTCATAATTGTGGCAACCATCGATGTGCAGTAGATCAATTGTGCCGTCCGTAAATAAGTTTAATCCCTGGTCGAACGTGCTCTGTATCAGGCGGGAAAAGCTGCTATAGAGCGGATCATGGTGAGCACGCAGGTCCGCGAGCACTTCCGGCCCGTAGTGCCCGGATTGAGAATCCCCCTGCCAGGTATCGATTGCATAGCAGCTGGTATCAATTCCCAATTCCCTAACAGCTTGACAGAAAGCGCAATAAGAAATCCCTATGTGGGTCCCCAATTCGACAATCACCTTTGGACGCACGATGTCAACGAGGAACATCCCGAAGGGGGTGTGTTCAATCCAGTTCGGAGTCGCAGGATGAAGCGGCATCCGTGAGGGATAAGCGAAACAGATGGGATGGTTGAAGGGGTGGAACGCGTACATTGGAACTCCTCAATCGGTATTTAGCACCAACGGTGAACATTGGCGCTTTCTGCTCGGCCAGCTGTCTCTGGTTGGCGCATCACGGCTGGTGCATTGATCATACGCCCGCTGTCTGCGCTGCCAGCATCGCCGTATACCCCGCGAGCACCTGGTCAGTCGGTCCGTCCAGACGCAATTCTCCCCCGTGCAGCCAGATGGCCCGATCGCAGAGCTGGCGCACCAGACCGGGCGCGTGCGAGACGAACACCAGCGTACGCCCCGCCGCCTTCATCGCCAAGATCCGCTCGACACACTTCTCCTGGAACGCGGCGTCGCCCACGGCGAGCGCTTCGTCGATGAAGATGATGTCCGGCAGGATATGGGCCGCGACGCTGAAGCCCAGCCGCGTGATCATGCCGCTGGAGTAGCGCTTGACCGGGACGTCGATGAAGTCGCCGAGCTCTGCGAAGGCGATAATCTCATCAACGGAGGCAGCCACCTGTCGCATCCCCACCCCCTGGATCGCGGCATTCAGGTAGATATTCTCCCGGCCGGTGCGCTCGAAATTGAAGCCGGCACCGAGCGCCAGCAGCGCGGCGAACCGGCCATGCACGGCAGCGTCGCCTTCGGAGGGATAGGTGATGCCGCAAAGCACGCGCAAGAGGGTCGTCTTGCCCGAGCCGTTGCGCCCTACCAGCGCCACCGACTCGCCCGCCTGCACTGTGAAGGAGATGTTGCGCAGCGCCCAGAACGCCTGCCCAGCCATGCCGATTTCAGGAGCAGCGGACCGGCCAGGGCGGATCATGCGAAGCGACTGGCGCAGCAGCTTCAGCGCCTCGTGCCGCAGGACAATCTGGTGCGCCTGCGGGCGGTAGCGTTTGGAGACGCGATTGACGACGATGACCGGCGGCGTAGCCTGGGACAGGCCCGGTTCGGCCAGCGATTGAGGCAACCGGTCGGCGACTGGAATCAGCACATCACCTGCCATTGGCTACAGCTCACGCTAGGTCGGCGAAACGCGCTTCGTTCGCCTTGAAAAAGCGATAGCCGAAGACTAAGATACCAAACGCCAGCGCGCCCGGATAGAGCAGGCTTAACCAGTCCGGTGCGCGGCCATAGACAATGATGCCGCGATAGGCGTCGATCAATACGGCGAGCGGATTCAGCGCGATCAGGAAACGATATCGCTCGGGAACGATGCTGAGCGGGTAGAGGATCGGGCAGAGATAGAACGCCAACTGCAGTAGTACGGTGACCAACTGGGGTATATCGCGAATCAGCACGCTGAGGCAACTGAGCAGCAACATTAGACCCAGCGACATGGCCAACTGGATCGTCACGAGCAGGGGCAAGGCGGCATAGAGTGCGTTCGGCCAGACGCCGACAGCGGCGTTGACCAGCAGCATCGTGCCGAACATGAAGCCCGCGTCGACGAGCGCCTCGCCGAGCGCCGAGAGGACGATGATCTCGCGCGGGAAGTAGGCCTGTTTGATCAAGCCCATCTCGTTGAGGATGGAGCGCATACCGGCTGAGACCGACTGGCTGAAGAGCCCCCACGGGACTAACCCCGCCAGGAGGAAGGAGATGTACGGCGCATCGCCGGTGGGTATGCGCATGATCTCGGAGAAGACGATCGTCATGATCAGCGCGCTCGAGAACGGTAACAACGCAATCCAGAGGATGCCGAGGATTGCCTGTGCATAGCGCGACCGGACATTGTAGCGCACCCAGAGCTGCAACAGGCTGCGGTTCGCCCAGAGTCGAGTGAGGTTGACTCCGAACGACTGGGGGCGAAACCTTCCCCCGGTGCCGTCGTACCAGGGCACAACCAGGAGGATTAGGAGTAGGGCGAGCGCGGCAAAGTAGCCCGTTTGCAGTCGCGAGTGCCCCGGCACAACGACCGTCACCAAGCCGCCCGCCAGCACTACTCCAATGATCGGAACCTGCAGGCGTCGCCTTCCGCGCCCTAGCCACGCGCCGTCCGATACCAGCCGCATCGCGTGCGCTGCAGTCAGTCCGAACACGATGGCAAGATAGATGCGGGGGTCAGGCCAGCGATTGCGATCATCGACAACCATGCCCAACGGTACCGCGCGACGCAGATACCAAGCGATTAGGGCCGCCAGGAGTAGGATACTTAGATCCACGAGGTACTCGAGCAGCAAGCCAATAGTATGGCCGGAGGAGCCTGGTCGTTTGCGAGCCGTGACGGCGGTGTAACTCAAAGCTAAACCCATCACCCTATAGCGTGCATGCTTGACAACGGCTGAACGATACTATAGAAGTTATCTGCTCTGCAACAGCCGTGGACGACTGAGACAGCAAGTTCGCCTGAGACGGTGCTGGCGGCGATTCCACGATCCCAAGCGCCAGTCCGGCGTCGCCCGCACGGCCAATGTGCGTCCCACCTTGCGGATGCACCACTCAGGTGATCGTCCTTGTCCTGGTCCGATGCTCTCACACTGCCGGACGCCACCAAAGTAGCGCTTGCTGGTACGATGGTGGTGGGAACGTCCCTCCGCGTTCCGAAGGATGGCCTGGCCTTTCATCGGGAGTGGCGGCGGGCGATGGATGAATGGATGAACGAGCGGGTCTGCGCGGTGATCGTGGCCTATAATCGTCGGGCACTCCTGGCCGCGTGCCTCGCTGCTCTGCAGACCCAGACCCGGCCACCCGACGAGGTCCTCGTCGTCGATAATGCTAGCACCGATGGCACGCGCGCGATGGTGCGGGGGGAGTTCCCTCAAGTAGTGGTGCTGGCGCTAGTCATCAACCTGGGGGGCGCGGGCGGGTTCCACCATGGCATGAAGTGGGCATATCAGCAGGGCTTCGACTGGACCTGGGTGATGGATGATGATGCCCGCCCGGCACCGGATTGCTTGGAAAAGCTCCTCGCGCATCGCCGTTCGAATGCCGTACTCGTCCCGCTGCAGCAGGATAGCAGCGGGCGTCTGTATGGGATTAGTGCTTGGCGGGGGCGGCATGTCGAGGTAACAATGGAAGTCATCGGGCGTCAGGGACCGGTCGGCGGCGACTTCCTGTTCGCGTTCGTCGGGCCACTGATCGCTAGGGAGATCGTGGCGAGGACCGGCCTGCCTAACAAAGATTTCTTCATCTGGTTCGACGATATCGAGTATGCGCTGCGGATTAAGAACCGCGCACACGCAGAGATCATTGTCGTCCCCGACGCGCGGCTCTTCCACGACCACTACGGGATAGCGCGGGAAGTCCGCTTCCTTGGGAAGCGCAGCATTCGCGGTCAGCAAGCCGCGTGGAAAACGTACTACGGCGCAAGAAACTATCTCTACACCCTGACCAGGTCTAGGCGCAAGCCTCAGGAGATCCTCCTGTTCTTCTTGCTTCAATTTCGACTCCTGTTGCTCGATGTCGCGTATGAATCGGACCGATGGGAAAGGGTGCGCCTACGCTTACTGGGTATGCGGGATGGCATACTCGGGCGGCTCGGCAAGCGCGTCTGAGCGAGCAACTCCCCGGTCGTTCACCAGCTAGGGATGGAGGAAGACGAATCTTCGGAACGGACGACGGATGGCGGTTGGGCGAGTCCAGCAATCTCCGAGCGCAGGAGGTGCGTCACCAGACGATACAACCGCTGGCCTGCGACAGCGTTTAGATGTGAGTACACTCGGTTGCAGACGAGCGGCGGTGTCATGTAGACTGCCTCATCGCTGAGAGTCGGCACGATCGTGCGCGACGCCCGAGTCAGGGATGTCGCTCCCGTCTAAGTTACTATAAGCAGCCTCGGTGGATAGGTAGCTGGGGCAGCCGCGAAGCCGGTTTGGGTTTGGTGGACGATCGAGAGGAGCGGTGGTGGAACTACGAGTTGGTGCGCTGCAAGATTTCCGGCGCTACTTGAAATTGCTGCGGCGCTGGTGGTGGCTGCTGGTGCTCGCCCCCCTGGTCGGTGCCGGCATCGGTCTCGTGGTCGGCCTCTGGACGCCGCGCGTCTATCAGGCCGCGACGTATCTCGTCATCAACCAGATCGCCAACCCTTACGCGCCGAACCCCAACATCGATCTGGGGCTGAGTCAGGGTGCGGCAGTGCAGTACGGCCAGTTGATGCGCACCGATCCATTCATGGCAGAGGTAATACAACAGCTCGGCTTACCCTTAACGTTGAAGGAAATGAACGAGAAGATCATCGCGGTGCGCGTCTTGTCCGGCTCGCAATACCTCTTGCTGGTGGTGCAAGATACCGATCCGGCTCGCGCCGCCTTGATCGCGAATAAGATGCCCGAGATCCTGCTGCGTCGCGTCCAGGAGCAGCGGGCCAGGGATGTGCAGCCGGTGCGCGCGGAGATCGAGCGAGAGCTCGACGACGCCCGCCAGCGCGTGACTGAGGCGTCGAACCGCCTGACCCAGATACGCGCGACGCCCTCTGTGGGTGGCGACACTCTCCTCGAGGAGCAACGTTTGCAGACCGACCTGGCACTCTATCAGAGTGTCTACTTCGGCCTGCTCGGCGAGCAGCGACGCATGCGGTTTGAACAGTTACATATTGCGTCGGCGATCTCAGTGGCGATCCCCGCCGAGGTTCCGGTCGAGCCGGTGCCGCGCACGGTCGCGCCGCAGATGCAGCGCTTCGGCCTGATCGGACTCCTGCTGGCGCTCGGGTTCGTCGTCGCGAAAGACCTCCTCGACGACCGCTTCCGGAGCCTGCGGACGCTGCGCCGACGCTACGATCTCGCGCCACTCGGCGTGCTCCCGGCCATCGGGGCTGGGGAAGGGGCACCGATGGCCGCGCCCGCGCTGCTCCAGGATGACCGCTTGATCGAGCCGCTGCGCCTGTTGCGGACGCGCCTGGGATTCGTGAACCCAGGGATGCCAACGGCGATCTGCGTCAGCGGCGCGCGGCGCGGCGAGGGCGCGAGTACCGTCGCCGCGCACCTCGCCATCGCCGAGGCACAGGCCGGGAAACACGTCATCCTGATCGACGCCGACCTGCGCGAGCCGGCGCTCCACCGGTTCTTCGACCTGGACAACGAGCACGGCTTGAGTACCTGGCTCGCACGGTCGCCGGGCAGCCCGCTCCAGCTGCCGCTCCAGGATGGCCCGCCTGGTCTCCGCATACTCACCGGTGGCCCCGTCCTCGCCAACGCGACTGAACTGCTCAGTTCCCCGCGCCTGGGCGAGTTGCTCGACGATCTCCGTTCGCAGGCGGATATCGTCATCCTCGATGCCGCGCCGCTCTTGCCGTTCGCCGATACCCTGGCCCTGCAGCGCCTCGTCGACGGGGCCGTGCTGGTCGTGGACGCGGGGCGGACGGGGACCCGACTGCTCGAGCGCGCCCTCGGTGCCTTGCAGCAGACCTCGGGGAACGTGCTCGGCGTGGTGCTCAACAAGGACACGGAGCAGATAGACGCCAACGGCTACGGATACGAGCGCTACAGCGAGCAGCGGGACGGCGGCGAACCCAGCGAGGCCGCGTCCGTGCGCACCGCGTCGCGGGCATACGTCAACGGTGCCGATGCGCGCGAGTCGCTAGTCACCGATCTTGACGAGCGTATGATCCGCAGGCGGTGATCACGCCTGTCGGCTCGCGATCCTGTCATCACATGGACCCACAGGAGTGCCCCGTATGGCGGCGAAACGGCGTATCACGTTCGTCACAACGGCCCTGAGCGACGGTGGCGCGGAGAACCAACTCGTCTACCTCGCCACCCAACTCCAGGCGCGGGGCGGCTGGGACGCGCGGGTAATCTCCATGTTGGCCCCTAAAGCGTACACCGAGAAGTTGCTCTCAGCTGGCATCCCGGTGGTATCCCTGGGCATGCGACGGGGGATCCCGGACCCGCGCGCAATGCTGAAGCTCGCGGCGCTGCTGCGCCGGACACAACCCCAGATTGTCCATAGCCACATGGTACATGCCAATCTGCTGGCCCGCGTGACGCGGTTGCTATACCGGGTGCCGGTACTCATCTCGACCGCCCACAACATCGACGAAGGGCCGGACAAGCGCACGACATCGGCGGTCGGGCGCGTATTCGCTGGCTCTCGCAGGGTTGCGAGCAGCCGCTGGCGGGAGCGCGGCTACCGGCTGACGGATCCCCTCTGCGACTTGACCACGAACGTCAGCCAAGCGGCGGTGGAGCGGTATATCCAGATCGGGGCGGTACCGCGCGCGAAGATCCGATTCGTGCCCAACGGGGTAGACACCGCGCAGTTCCGGCCCGACCCGATCGCCCGCGAGCGGGTGCGCCGGGAACTCGGGTTGGAAGAACGCTTCGTGTGGCTCGCCGTGGCCCGGTTCGAGGACGCCAAGGATCACCGCACCATGATCCGGGCCTTCGCGACCCTCGGTCGGTCGCACCCGGCGGCGCTGCTCCTGCTGATCGGTCAGGGGACGCTGGAGCCGGCGAGCAAGGCGCTGGCCGCTTCCCTGGGACTGGAGGATAGGGTGCGCTTCCTGGGGGTGCGCTGGGATGTGCCCGACCTGATGAACGGGGCAGATGCCTATGTCATGTCCTCCGCCTGGGAGGGGCTGCCGATGGTGCTGCTCGAGGCGGCGGCGGTGGGACTCCCGATCGTGGCGACCGATGTGGGCGGGAATAGCGAGATCGTCGTCGATGGCGAGACCGGCTTTGTCGTGCCGCCGCGCGACCCCACGACCCTGGCACGCGCGATGGACCAACTGGCAATCCTCCCCGCAGATGAGCGCCGACGGCTCGGCGAGCGGGGCCGCGCCCGCGTAGGGACCCAGTACAGCCTCGAGCGCGTGATCGATCAGTGGGAAGAACTCTACAGAACCTTCCTCGCGCGCAAGGGGATCGGGGGGCGGCGCGGTGGCGCGGTCGGGTCCGAAGGGTGGCGGGCGTGACCGCACTGTCGGGCAACAGCGGAACGGCGCTTGGCAGACCGCGAGCGCGTGTGGCGTACGACACGCCCGACATCGCCCGGCGCTGGTTCGGCATCGCCTTCCTCATCCGGCTGCTGATCGGTATCGTCGCCGACCTCTATTCGACGATCGCGGGCTTCGAGGGGTTCTTCCCCCTGGCCTCCGGCGCGGACGACCGCTTCTACTGGTTCGCCGTGCAGGAGTACTTCCGGGGCAACCCGGTCTACGTGTCCAACTCCTACCCGCTCGTGCTGGTCGCGCTCTTCTTCCTGACCGGCCCCAACCTCGTACTCGGCAAGTTGCTGAACGTGCTGGCGGGTGCGCTGACGGTGTACCTGGGCGTGCGGCTGGTCCAGACCCTGACGGAGCGGCACCCCCCCGCAGCCCGGGATCGGGCGGCCCATCGGGCGGGTGCCTTGCTGACCTTCTATCCGTCGCTCCTCTTCTATTCCACTCAGCTGCTCCGGGACGCTATTCTGGTGTTGCTGGGCGTGTGGGGACTCTACCTCGGCATCCACTTCCTGCGCCGGCCCGATCCCCTGACCGCCGGGCTCCTGGCGCTGGCGGGGGGTGGGCTGTACCTCTTCCGCTTCTACGCGGCGGCAGCGCTGGCGCTCAGCCTGTTCCTCTTCACGCTTCGGGCTAGGCGACAATGGTTCATCCCGACCGCCGTGCTGGGTGTCCTGGCGCTCTTCGTGGTGTCGCGCGGCGCGTTCGGCACGGGGATCATCGGCCAGTACTTCAACCTCAACCGTATCACCAGCTTCCGTGCAGAGAGCTATTCGATCGGCGGCAGCGCCGCCGGTATTCGGATCGACTTCAGCAATCCGCTCACCTTCCTGGCGACCTACAGCTATAGCTTCGCCACCGCCATGTTCGGGCCCTTCCCGTGGCAGGCGAAGTCGCTGGTGCAGCTGATCGCCCTGCCCGAGGCGATCGGCATGTGGGTCCTCTTCCCGCTTTGGTTACGCGGCGCGGTGCGCCTGATGCGAGAGCGGTGGGACGAGGGCACGTTGCTGCTGATCTTCAGCCTGATCCTGATCGGCATCATCGCGCTCTTCAGCGACAATATCGGGGCGAACACCCGGCTCCGGTTGCTGCCCTGGAGCGCCTTCCTCCTCTATACCACCTTGCGCATGCCGCGGGTACGGCCGCGATGAACCTCGTGTCGCTCGGGCGGGCGCTGCGGGGCGTGAGAGGTGCGGCAGGCGCGGGGGCGTGCTCGTCGCCGCGCTCGTCGCGGCCGTCGCCCTCAGTGCCTGCACCGGTGCCCCGGCCTTCCCACCCCCTGTGCTGGCCGTTTACTCCATCCGGCCTGAATGGGTGGCAGTCTAGCTACGAGAGTGCCAAGAATTGTCCGCAGATCGAGGAAACGGCCAGCACAGGCGACCGGGAGCTGCTCCGGACGGTCCTCGCGCGGGGCGATCTCCGCTGCCAGCCAGTGGGTGAGAGCCTCGGCGTCCTGCACCGTGGCCGGTCGGAAGCCCAGCGCCTCGCGGATCCTGGGCGCGGTGGTACTCGCTCGCCCGGCCGCGCCAGTCGTAGGCGAGCCAGGCGCTGGTCGGCACAGCGACCTGCTGCGCGAGATGCGCCACCACCGCGCCGGGCACGTCGCCCTTGTGGGCTGGGAAGCGCCCGTCGTGCTGGAACGCCTTGAGCAGCGCGGCGAAGCCGAGGCGCGTGGCCCCCGCCTTGTTGGCCAGCAGCGCCACGTCGTCCGGCAGGAGCGTCCAGTGTTCGAGGAGTTCGTCGATCCCCCACAGCCGCTTCATCGCCCCGCTCCCGCCGCCCCCCGCCAAGAAAGTGCCGAGAATCGCTGGTATCGGCACTTATCCCCGTCGCGAGAGTATACGTACACAGCAGCAGCGGCACAAGCAGGGCGGGAACGGGGCGAAGGGCCAGAGCCGGGAGCAAAATCGGAACTCTATGAGCGGCGCTCGATCATCGGCCCGATGCTACTTTGCGGCTGGTGACAGCTTCCGTAACTCACCCCCTACACGATGCGCACGGAGGGCGCAAACGGCGCGCCGCGACGGTCGAACGTCCCCGCCCGCCGTCGATCGCGACGGTGCATCGGCATTCGGTGCCGGCACGGGGAGCCGCCCGGGCGGGGCGGGGCGCGCCCGGCCGACGCCCTCCCTCGCTTCATCCGGCGCTCGGCACCCGGTCCCGAGCGGCCGGGGCGGGGGCGGCGGTCGCCGACACGCGCTGGCCGAGCCGCCCGAGCACGCCATCCCGCAGACCGAGCAGGCGCATCCGCACCCGTTCCCGGCGGTCGCGCTCGTACAGCACATCCATCAGCAGGAGTCGGGACTGGACCAGCAGGAAGATAGCCAGTTCGTCCGGCCGCCGCCTGGCGCGCAGCAGGGTGTACAGTGGGTTGCGCGCGCCGTAGTATAGCTTCCATGCGGGCAGATCGCTGCGCATGCTGCGCTTGCCCAGGAAGCGGACCGCCCGGGTGTTCCGGCCGAAATCGTGGAAGAAGACCGCGTCGGGGATGTTGACGACCTCCGTCCCCGC
>JAABUN010004407.1_pt1 | contig 19284 bp, 20 predicted proteins | sample 5559311 | NCBI WGS metagenome assembly JAABUN01 (sample SAMN10711877, study PRJNA513370) | rock metagenome | isolation source: Antarctica rocks | place: Antarctica: Victoria Land, Siegfried Peak sud | reverse complement strand
TACCGCTGCAGCTCTACTTCCTCAACGGCCGGGCCAAGGTGGAGATCGCGGTCGCACGAGGCAAGCGAGATTACGACAAGAGGCAGACCCTGCGCGAGAAGCAGGACAACCGGGAGGCGCTGCGCGCTATGCGCGAGAAGAACCTCGGCGCGTGAGCGATGTCTCCTGGGAGGCCCAGGAGGACGTTGACGAGCCCGAGCAGTCGGAACTGACCTACAAGCGGCCGTGGTGGGTGACGATCGGCGCCGTCGTCGACCTGATCCTGCTACTCATCGTGGTGCCGGTGGGCATCCTCTCGTTGATCCCGTTCGTTTTCCTCGTCTACGTGTTCTTCGCCCAGGTCCTGGTGTGGATCTCGCCAGCGCTACTCGTCCTCAACATCGTCATCTTCTGGTGGAGCTTCCGCCGCAAGCAGGCTGCGGTTACGGCCCTGGCAGCCCTCGGCATCGCCTTCGTCACGCTCGCATTCGTCGTCGTGAATCTCTGCCAGGCACCCATCGTCGTCCTCGGCATCACCATCGGACGGTAGGTCGGGATGTTCTCCTCCGATACAGCACCACAGAAGGCGGGCGAACGTGCGCTAGAATAAGGAAATCGAACGGCCGGTGGGCCGGGCGGCGCAGGAATCATTTGATAACTGAACACGGGGATGACAGGTTTCGACGATGTTAGTCGCGACAGGGGAAGCGGGCCGAGGATACAGGGTTATCTCGCAAACGCTCCTTGTAAAACAATAAGTGCCGAACAAAAGCGCACTGACTTCGCTCTCGCTGCCTAAGCAGCCTAGCTAGTCCGTCAGCCCGGGTGTGCTCTCGCCCCGGATACTGGCGTCATTTAGAGGGCCACTGCTCCCGGTCCTCGTTGTAGGGACCGGGGGGACTTTTATACAACTGGGCTTGGCAGCCACTTGTTTGCACGATGGCTGAAGCCGAGAAAAACCGACGCGAACTGCGCCCGGAGAAGCCCTGACTACACTGCATCGGACGCGGGTTCAATTCCCGCCATCTCCACCACCCACGAAGCGCTCCGCCAGCACCCGGCGGGGCGCTTCGTCGTTATCAGCGCCCCTATGTCGTATCGCCCGTACAAGGAATGGATGCGCGGAGGACCGCCGTCCGCCCTGCCCCGGCATCCCGCAGCCTTTTTCGCCGCCGCTCGCCGGGGCAGGTCGCTGGGCGGTCGCCGGGTGCCGTCGCCGGTGCCTTCGCGACGCCCGTCGCCAGGGTAGCGCTATCGGCGTGGAAAGGCACCGCACCCGCGCCTGAGCGCGAACTAGACTTGGGCAATGAGCTGGACTGACAGACCGCCGTCGTGGCTCCCGCCATTGCCGCCGCCGAACAAGGGCCGGGCTCTGATCGTGGTCGGCTGGATCCTCGTCGGCGGGACGTTCGTCTACATCTTCGTCATGAGCTACCTCGGCGGCACACACACGCTCTTCACCCTGGTGCCGCTCCTCCTGGGACTCCTCTGTCTGATCATCGGGCTGCTGCGGCGGGACAGCCGCGAACGGTAGCGCTCCCCGTGTTGTCGGACGGTTACTTTCACGATAAAAATAAACAATGAGCTTCGAACCCCTCCATCTCTCGAGCGGAGGCACCAGTGTGGTGCTCGAGCCCCACGCCTACGGCCTTCCGGCTCTCACCTACTGGGGGCCGGATCTCGGGGACCTGGCCGTCGGGGAGATCTCGGCCCTGATCACCGCCCAGCAGCCCCAGCGCGTATCCGGCGGTATCGACATCCAGGCTCGGCTGACCCTTGTGCCGCTGGAATCGACGGGATGGCAGGGGACACCCGGGCTGACGGGCGACCGCGCGGGGACACATCTCTACCCGCGCTTCACGGTGGTTTCGGCGGAACGCCACAGCAACGGCGAGACAGCCGTGATCGACGCGCGCGACGACGACGCCGGGCTGGCGCTGACCGCGCACGTGGGACTGACGACGTCGGGCCTTTTCACGCAGCGACTGGTGCTCACCAACACGGGGGACGACGACTACGAGGTGCGGTCGCTCAAGCTCTTCTTCCCGCTGCACCACACTGCTGCGGAGGTACTCGACACGACGGGACGGCACCTTCGGGAGCGGACCCCGCAGCGGCACAGGCTGACCGCAGGCACCTACGCGCGGACCAGCCGGCGCGGACGGCCCGGCGCGGATGCGACGGTGCTGCTGGCCGCAGGTGCCAAGGGTTTCGGCTTCGAGCACGGCCTGGTGCAGGGCATTCATCTGGTATGGAGCGGTAACCAGCAGGTCCTGGCGGAGAAGACGCCCGCAGGGTCCGCGTTCCTCGCCGCGAGCGAGGTGCTGTTACCCGGCGAGGTGGTCCTGGTACCGGGGGAGAGCTATTCGACCCCGGAGGTCATCGGTTCCTGGGGCGAAGGACTGAACGAGCTCTCGGGCCGGTTCCACCAGTACCTGCGGGCGCGGAAGTCACACCCGCAGCGCGCCCGCCCGGTCACGCTCAACACCTGGGAGGCCGTGTACTTCGACCTCGACCTGCCGCGGCTGCTGGCCCTCGCGGACCGCGCGGCCTCCCTCGGCGTCGAGCGGTTCGTGCTCGACGACGGCTGGTTCCGGGGACGGCGCGACGACACCTCGAGCCTGGGGGACTGGTACGTCGACGAGACGGTCTGGCCTGAAGGACTGTCACCGGTCATCGACCACGTGCGCGGCCTGGGGATGGAATTCGGTCTCTGGTTCGAGCCCGAGATGGTCAGTCCCGATTCCGATCTCGCCCGGGCGCATCCGGAGTGGATCCTGCAACCCGAAGGGCGACTGCCCCTCCCGGGGCGCCAGCAGCAGGTTCTGAACCTCGGGAACCCGGACGCCTACGCCTACATCCTTGAACGGCTCGACGACATCCTGACGGCGAATGACATCGCCTACGTCAAGTGGGACCACAACAGGGATCTGCTCGAGGCCGCGGATGCGCTCACGGGACACGCCGCCGTCCATCGCCACGTCGAGGCGCTGTACCAGCTGCTCGACGAGCTGCGACGCCGCCATCCCCGCCTCGAGATCGAGAGCTGCGCATCGGGCGGGGCCCGCGTGGACCTCGGGATCCTCGCGCGGACGGATCGCATCTGGACGAGCGACTGCATAGACCCCATCGATCGGCTCGTGAACCAGAAGTACACCGGCCTGGTGGTGCCGCCCGAACTCATGGGCATGCACGTGGGAGGACCCGTGTCCCACTCCACGGGCCGCGCGCATACCTTGCCCTTCCGGGCAGGTACTGCGGTGTTCGGCCATTACGGTATCGAATGGGACATCTCCGACCTGACGGACGGCGAGTACGAGGTGCTGGGCCGCTACGTCGCCCTGCACCGGGCCTGGCGCGACGATCTGCATCGCGGCGCCGTTGTTCATGCCGACCTGACGGACCCCGCGATGGACCTGCGGGGCATCGTGTCGAGCGACCGACAGCGCGCCCTGTTCGGGTACTCGCTCACGGGTTCGAGTACGAGCTACCCGCCCGGCCCCCTGACCTTCCCCGGTCTGGACCCGGACGTGCACTACGAGGTGCGTCCCGCTGTACCGGAGGAGGGGCATCCGGGCAACGGACAGTCGCCCCTGGCCTGGCTGCAATCAGCGCTCGACGGCGAACCCCTGCGGCTGTCGGGCAGGACGCTCGCCCAGGCCGGCGTACAGGCCCCGGTGTTGCTGCCCGAACAGACCCTGCTGATCGAGCTCCGTGCTGCAGCATGTTGATCCGCCCCCGCTTCCGCCTCGACGGCGACGGCGGATTCCACCTCGACGAAGCCGTCGGCTTCGGCAAGGAGGAGCCAACGACGCCGCGGACGGGTCCGCCTCGACGAAGGCGGGTTCGCCAAGGAGGGGCCGCCGGCGGCCCTGGATCCACCGACGCCTGATTGCCGCACCAACTACGGCAGGACTACGGCAGGACTACGGCTCCTCGGTGAGCGCTGTTCTGTAAAGAGCCAGCAGCGCGTGCATCCCGCCGTCGCGCATCGCCCGCCGCTGACGCTCCGCCCCGGTGCCGCGCTCGGCGATGGTGGCGAGACCTGCCCGGACCCAGTCCGAGTCGCCCTCGGCGTCGAGCGCGGGTCCGACGTGCTCAAGGAACGCCGCGAGGCGCTGCTGCGCGGGAATCGTCTCCGCGGTGGCCAGGTCCACGAGGCGGCGTTCCATCCCGTCGCGGGCGGCCTGCCACAGGGCCGCGTCGAGCAGCTCGGGGTCCGGCACCACGGGAGCGATATCCGTCTCGGCTTCGCCGAGTGCCGTGACGACGAGAGCCCGCGTGAGCGACCCGAGCAGTACCGAGTCCTGCGCTTCGAGCTGCACGTCGCAGGCCCTCAGCTCGAGCGTGGGGTAGTGGTCCGAGAGCCGTGCCACCCAGGTGAGCACGCCGCGGTCGAGGATGGCGCCGGAAGCTCCGAGCCGTGTGATCCGCCGCTCGTAGTCGGCGGCGTCGGCGAAATAGGGGGCCACGCCCTGGACTGCCCAGCGGCGGTAGTGGATGACGCGCCAGCTGCCGAAGCCACTGTCGCGTCCGAGCCAGTAGGGGGAGTTCACGCTCAGGGCGGTGAGGAGCGGGATCCAGGGCCGGATGCGGTTGAGGGCCTGGACGCCGCGTTCCTGATCGGGCACGCCGACGTGCACGTGCAGGCCGTTGACGAACTGGTCGCCGACGATACCAGGAGCGCTGGCACGCAGGTCCTGGTAGCGCTGCTTGTCCGTGAGTTCGGGGTAGGCCTGCCGGATCAAGGGCGCCGTACCGGTGGCAGCCCCGATGCTGCCGGTGAGACCGGCTGCGTCCGCGAGTGTCCGCCGGAAGTTGAGCAGGGATTCCTCGGCCTGCGTGAGGGTGTCGCAGACCTGCGTCGCCGTCTCGATCTGGCAGGACAGCAGTTCGCGCTGGATCTCATGCTCGCTGATCTCCGGCCGGGATTCGAGCGCTGCCTGCACGTCGGCGGCGCGGTGGGCCGGAAGTCCCGATTCCGGTTCGAGGAGCAGGTACTCCTCCTCAAGTCCGAGAGTGGTCATCGGGCAACTCCATTCAGGGAGGTCGGTAGGGATCCGGGGACGATAGGGACGCGCGTGTCCTTCAGTGTAGGAGCGGGCGGCGGGCAGGAGTGATTTCTGTGCCCTGAGGACTTAGCCTTGCTCTGAGGACGTAGCCCTGCTGGGTGCCGGGAGGTTCCTCAGCGTCGCCCTCCCGCGACCGTGCAGCCCTCGTGCAGCGCGGTGTTCTCGATCCAGAGGGACCGGGCAAGTTCCGCATCGACGGACAGGTTGAGCGATGCGGCGTCCGTACCGAGGCGGAGCTCGAGCAGGGAACCGGCGCCGCGCCCGGTCAGCAGCAGGTGGTCATCGAGAGAGATGCCGTGCCTGTCGAGGAAGCGCAGGACGTCCGGATTGTCATCGCTGACCCTGACGAGCCTGCCCGCATGGCCTTCGTCGAGGCCATCGAGCCGGAGGGCCGGTGGGTACAGGACGGAACCATCCGGAGTAGGGATGGGATCACCGTGGGGGTCACGTCGGGGGCGGCCGAGCTTCGCGTCGAGCCGCTCGACGAACGCGTCCGACACGGTGTGCTCGAGCAGCTCCGCCTCGTCGTGCACTTCGTCCCAGCCGTAGCCGAGTTCGGTGAGGAGGAATGTCTCGATCAGCCGGTGACGGCGCACCATGGCGAGGGCGAGCGTCCGGCCGGACGGCGTGAGGCTGATGGGCCCGTATTTGCGGTGGTCGGCCAGTCCGAGGTCCACCAGCTTCGTGACCATTTCGGTGATGGAAGAGTTGGCGACGGACAGGCGGGTGGCGAGGTGGGTCGCGGTGATGGCCTCGCCCTGCCACTCGGTGAATGCGTAGATGGCCTTCACATAGTCCTGCACGCTCGTCGACTCGACACTGAGGACGGCACCCCTTCGGCCCGCCATCACACGTCCCCTGAGACGGCAGCATCTGGCGTGCGCGGCGTGCGAGGCGAGACGGCGGGAGCGGACGGGGTGGCTGTAGTGGCTGTAGCTGAGCGGGCGACGGCGCGAGTGGCACCGGACCGGGTGGCGACGGACCGGGTGGCCGGTCGCCGTCGTCGTAGTCGCCACAGCACCCCGTCAGGCCGACCGACGAGATACACGACGGCGAATACGAGCGCCTGGCAGAGGACCACGGCCGCGCCCGTGGAGATGTCCAGGTAGTAACTGGCGTAGATGCCGGCCACGGACGCGGCCACGGTGAGCACGACGGCGATCACCAGCATGCGGTCGAAGCTGCGGGTCAGCAGGAACGCCGTGGCCCCGGGCGTGATGAGCATGGCGACGACGAGGATGATCCCCACGGCCTGGAGCCCGACGACGACGGTCAGGGCGAGCAGCCCGAGCAGGAGCGCGGACAGGAACCGCGTGCTGAGCCCGATCACGTGCGCGTGCGTGCGGTCGAATGCCAGCAGGGTGAGGTCGCGCCGCTTGAACAGCAGGATGGCGAGCGTCAGGGCGCCGAGGATGAGGACTTGCCAGACCTCACCAGCGGACACGCCGAGGACGTTGCCGAACAGGATGTGCATCAGGTCGATCTGGGACGGCGTCGCGGACACGATGGCCAGACCGGAGGCGAAGAGCGCGGTGAACACCACGCCGATCACGGTGTCGGCCTTCAGCTTGGTGGTGGACCGGACGATCCCGATCAGTGCGACGGCCCCGACCCCGAAGACGAAGGCGCCGATCGAGAAGGGGATGCCGATGATGTAGGCGAGGGCGACGCCGGGGAGGACCGCGTGGGATACCGCGTCGCCCATGAGCGACCAGCCCATCAGGATGAGCCAGCAGGAGAGCACGGCGGCGACGACGGCCGCGGCCAGGGTGACGGCCAGTGCCCGCGTGAGGAAGCCGTACTGCAGCGGCTCGAGGAGAAAGGCGAGGACGTCCATATCAGGATCCTCCGTCCGAGGCGGCGGGAGACAGCGGAGAAAAAGGCGGGGCGGCGGCAGCAGCGGCAGGGGTCCCGGGCGGTACGGGGCCGAACGCGAGGGCGAGGTTGCCGTGCGTCAGCACCTGCGACGGCTCGCCCTGGGCGAGGACGCGCCGGTGCAGGAGGATGGCTTCGTCGCACAGCTCGGGGACACCGGCGAGGTCGTGGGTGGAGACCAGGACGGAGCGGCCCTCGTCCCGGAGATCCTTCAGCAGGGCGGTCATCGTGCGCTCGCTCGTCCGGTCGACGCCGGCGAAGGGTTCGTCGAGCAGGAGCAGACGCGCGTCCTGGGCGATGCTGCGGGCGATGAACACGCGCTTGCGCTGACCGCCGGACAGCTGACCGATCTGCCGTTTCCGCAAGCCGGTCAGGCCGACCCGCTCCAGGGCTTCGTCGACCGCGGCGCGGTGCGCGGCCTTCAGGCGGCGCGCCGGACCCAGCTGTCCGTACACGCCCATGGCCACGACGTCGGACACGGACACCGGGAAGGTCCAATCGACGCTCTCCGCCTGCGGCATGTAGGCGACGAGGCCACCTCTCCTCGCGCTCGCGGTGGACGTCCCGAAGAGTTCGACGCTGCCCGCCTGCGGGACGAGGAGGCCCATGAGCGATGTGAAGAGAGTGGACTTTCCTGAGCCGTTGACACCGATGAGCCCGCAGATCCTGCCGGGTGCGAGGGACAGCGTGACGTCGTCCAGGGCCAGTACCTCGCCGTAGTGCACGCTGAGGTTCCGTACGTCGATGACCGGCACGTGCTCGGACATGGGGAGTGCGGTCACCGTGTGAGTCCTTCCGCGACAGTCTGCAGGTCGTACCGGATGAGCTCGAGGAATGTCGGCACCGGCCCGTCGGGCTCGGAGAGGGAATCGACGTAGAGGGTCCCGCCGAGCTCCGCCCCGGTGGCGAGGGCCACCTGTTCCTGGGCGGAGGGATTGACGGTGGATTCGCAGAAGAGGGTCGGCACGCGGTTCTCCTCCACGAAGGCGATGACGTCGCGGATCTGGCGCGGTGTGCCCTCGGAGTCGGCGTTGACCGGCCAGATGAAGGCCTCCTCGAGGCCGGCATCGCGGGCGAGGTAGGAGAAGGCACCCTCGCAGCTCACCAGTGCCGGGGCATCCACGTGGGCGATCTCCTCGCGGAACCCGACCAGCAGCCCCGCGAGGTCGGCCTTGAGCTGCCGGCCGTTCGCCTCGAAGTCGTCGGCATGGTCGGGAGCGAGTCCGCTCAGGGCCTCCACCGTGTTGTCCACGTAGGTCTGAGCGGCGAGGGGCGACATCCATGCGTGCGGGTTGGCGCGTCCCGTGTAGTCGCCGGAGCGGATGCCGACGGCGTCGACGCCGTCGGACAGGACCGCGTGCGGGGCATCCACGGAGGTCAGGAACCGCTCGAACCACCGCTCGAGGCCCAGTCCGTTGTCCAGGATCAGGTCGGCTTCCTGCGCGCGGACGAGGTCCGACGGCGTGGGCTCGTATCCATGGATCTCGGCGCCGACCTTCGTGATCGACTCCACCCGAACGTGCCCTCCGCCCACCGTGTCGGCCAGGTCCGCGAGGACCGAGAAGGTCGTCAGCACGAGCGGGCGGTCATCCGTCGGAGCAGCGGGGGCGGCCTGTGCCGCACACCCCGCGGACAGGAACACCACGGAGAGCCAGGCGACCAGCGTCCAGGTACTCCGATGTGCGTGATTTTGAGGCATACCTAAAAATAGCGCCTAGTGGCGCCGAAACCTAGCGCGGGAGTAATTCGGCGCGCCAGGCGTGGGTGTAGTAGGGGACGCGGACCGTCGCGTCCGGGGCGAACGCGAGATAGTCGGTCAGGTACCACCGGAGATTCGACTCCACCCGCGCCCGCAGGGCAGGCGACGAACGCTGGTAGAAGCTGCGCGACCGCGCGAGGTCGACGACGTCGTTCACTCGCAGTTCCTGGGCCCAGTGCACCAGGATCTCCTCGGGGGCACTGAAGGAAGGTCCCAGCTCCGGACGGTACTCGGGTGAGAACACGTCGCCGGCGTGCATGATCCTCGAGAGGCGGTGCACCCAGGGGAGCGAGACGTCGAGCTGGTTCCAGATGAGGGCCAGGCGTCCCCCGGGTTCCAGCACCCGAGCGGCCTCCCGTACGGTGGCGGGGTGGTCGCACCAGTGCCAGGTCTGGGCCAGCGTGAGCAGGTTCCGGGACGCGTCCGGCAGTGATGAGTGCTCGGCCGTGGCCCGGAGGAGAGGCACCCCCGGCACGCGCACTGCGAGGACGGCCAGCATGTCCTCCGAGGGATCCACGGCCGTCACCTTGAGCCCACGATCGACCAGCAGCCGGGTGAAGATGCCCGTCCCGGCGCCGATGTCCGCGGCACGGCGGGTACCCGGGTGCACCACCCAGTCGACGACGGCCGGGGGGTAGCCGGGACGTATCCGGTCATACCTGCCGGCCCCTGACAGGTAGGCGCTCGCGAGGTCCCGACGGCGCTGCGCGTCGAAGCGCGGGCCGCCCGTCACCACGGAGGGTCCTCCGGGTCCGTCGAACGGCTAGAGCAGGTCATCCACATCGGGATTGAGGGTCCGGAGGACCTCACTGTGCAGGGTGCCGTTGGTGGCCAGGGCGTTGCCGCCGAACGGCCCGTCCTCGCCGTCGAGCGAGGTGAAGCGCCCGCCGGCCTCGGTGACGATGGGCACGAGTGCCGCCATATCGTAGAGGTTCAGGGCGGGCTCGCAGGCGATGTCGACGGCGCCCTCGGCGACCAGACAGTAGGACCAGAAGTCGCCGTACGCACGCGTGCGCCACACGCGGTCCGTCAGGTTGACGAACTCGGCCAGGACGCCCCGCTCACGCCACCCGGACAGGCTCGAGTAGGACAGGGAGGCGTCTGCGAGCCGGGACACGTTGGAGACCCGCAGGCGCTGTGCTGCGGCGAGCGACTTCCCGGTGAAGGCTCCGGTACCCTGGGCTGCCCACCAGCGCTTGCCGAGGGCCGGCGCGCTGACGAGGCCGACCACGGGCTTGTCGTCATCGATCAGGGAGATGAGCGTGGCCCAGACAGGGACGCCGCGCACGAAGTTCTTGGTGCCGTCGATGGGATCGATGACCCAGCGGCGTGAGCCCGATCCGGTGCTGCCGAACTCCTCGCCGAGGACTGCGTCGCGTGGACGCGCGCGGGACAGTTGGCCGCGGATGGCTTCCTCCGCACCCTTGTCGGCATCCGTCACGGGGGTGAGGTCCGGTTTCGTCTCGACGCGGAGGTCGAGCGCCTTGAAGCGAGACATCGTCTGGTCATCGACCGAATCGGCCATGATGTGGGCGAGACGGAGGTCGTCGTTGTAGCCCTGCGTGAAACTCATACCGATCAACCTATCGCCTCGGGGGGTTCTTCCCCTGAGGGGCGCGAGGGACGGTCCGTGACAGCAGAAAGCCACCGCGGGCTCGCGCCGCGCGGTGGCTTCCTGTCCGGCGCCGCAGTGCGGCCCGGAAAACGACTAGAGAACGGTGATGTTCTCGGCCTGGGGACCCTTGGGGCCCTGGGTGGTCTCGAAGTTGACCTTCTGGTTCTCTTCGAGGGAACGGTAGCCGTTCGAGTTGATCGCGGAGAAGTGGGCGAAAACATCAGCGCCGCCGTCCTCGGGAGCGATGAAACCGAAGCCCTTTTCGGCGTTGAACCATTTCACTGTGCCAGTAGCCATGTTGTACATCCTTACCTGGGAGAGCATCCCGACGTTCGGGGCTCATCGTGGTGTTCGTTACCCGCTTATCAGAAAAGCTGTCGAACTCCAGGTGGAGGGTCAAGGCTTGAAATTCAATGCGCAAACAACAACAGCATCCAGCATAGCAGTGATCAGGGCGTGTTACTGCTGTCCGAGTTCCTTGGCGTGATGGGAGGAGCCCCGCGCGTCGGCGGTCCCGGCGCTGAGCAGGCGCCGCAGTGACGCGAGCCGCACCGGTCCTGATTCGCCGGCGAGTCCTTCGGCCACAAAGCTGTCCAACCCGCAGTCGACGGCGTTGTCGTCGTGCCGGCACCCGCGCTCGCAGCGCTCGGTCCCGGGTTCGAGATCGGGGAACGCCTTGAGAATTCGGTCCGCATCCACGTGCGCGAGCCCGAAGGAGCGGATCCCCGGGGTGTCGATGATCCAGGTGCCGGGCTCGGCGTCGGCCGCTTTCAGGGCGAGGGCCGACGACGACGTGTGTCTTCCCCTCCCCGTCACCGCGTTCACGCCCCCCGTGGCGCGGCTGGACCCGGTGAGGGCGTTGACCATGGTCGACTTGCCCACGCCGGAATGGCCGAGCAGCACGCTCACCTGCCCGTCGAGCTCCTCGCGCAGCGCGTCGACGGCCGTGTGGGACAGCCGCGCGGACTCGCCGTCGTCGGACGTCGCCTCGATGCCCACGCCCTCGTCCGTCCGGCTGATGATGACGCGGAGGTCGAGGTGCTCGTAGTTCGCGAGCAGCGCGGCCGGGTCTCGGAGGTCGGCCTTGGTGATGCACAGCAGCGGTTCGATCCCGGCATCGTAGGCGGCCACGAGCGCCCGGTCGATGAATCCGGTCCTCGGTTCGGGGTTGGCCGCCGCGACGACGATCACGAGTTGATCGGCATTGGCGACAACGACGCGCTCCACCGGGTCGGTGTCGTCCGCGCTCCGGCGCAGGACCGTCCTCCGCTCCTCGATGCGCACCAGGCGGGCGAGGGAGTCGGGTCCGCCGGAGAGGTCACCGACGAGGGCCACGAGGTCACCCGCGACGACGGCGCTGCGTCGCAGTTCGCGTGCCCGCGCAGCTATGACGGTCCGTTCGTCGGGCGTGTCCTCGTCGACCACGGTCGTGTAGCGCCCGCGGTCCACCGTCACCACGCGTCCTGTCACGGCGTCCTCGTAGGCTGGGCGGTTCTTGGTGCGCGGACGTGAGCCTTTCTTATTGGGCCGGATCCGGACATCGGATTCGTCCCAGGAACGCGATCCGCGGCGGTTGCCGGCCTCGCTCATGCGCGAGCGCCAGAGCCCGCGAGGCCCGAGGCTTCCGCCGTGCCGGTGACGGACGCCCACAGCGCGGGGAACTCCGGCATGGTCTTGGCCGTGGTGCCGATGTTCTCGACACCCACGCCGTCGACTGCGAGGCCGATGATCGCACCGGCCGTCGCTATCCGGTGGTCGTCATAGGTGTGGAACGTGCCGCCGTGGAGGGGCGCGGGGCGGATGACGAGGCCATCGGGTGTCTCTTCCGCGTCACCGCCGAGCCCGTTGATCTCCGCGACGAGGGCGGCGAGGCGATCGGTCTCGTGCCCGCGGAGGTGGGCGATGCCGGTGAGGGTCGACGGCGACGTCGCCAGCGCGCAGAGCGCCGCGACCGTGGGAGCGAGCTCGGAGGTGTCGGCGAACGTACCGCCGGAGATCGAGGCTCCTCCCGTGACCGTGAGGACATCTGCGTCGAGGCTCGCCGTCGCGCCCATCAGGGGCAGGATGCGCCGCCACGCGTCGCCGACCTGCGTGGTGCCAGTGGGCCAGTTGCGCACGCGGACGGTACCGCCGGTGACGACGGCGGCCGCGAGGAACGGGCCGGCGTTGGAGAGGTCGGGCTCCACGGCCACGTCGAAGGCCGCGATCGGCCCGGGGGAGACACGCCAGTGATTCGGCACGGAATCATCGACCACGACTCCGAGGGACCTCAGGGTCTCCACGGTCATGCGGACGTGGTCGAGGCTCGGGACGGGCTTGCCGACGTGTTCGAGGTGCAGTCCGTCCGCGAACCGGGCGCCCACGAGCAGGAGGGCCGAGACGAACTGCGACGACGCGGAGGCGTCGATGACGAGCAGGCCGCCTTGCACCTGACCGTCGCCCTCGACCGTGAAGGGCAGGGACCCGGCGCCGCCGTCGTCGACCGCCATTCCCAGTCCACGCAGCGCGTGGATGATGCTGCCCATGGGGCGGCGGCGTGCGTGCGGATCACCGTCGAACGCGGTGGTGCCGGCGACGAGGCCGGCGAGAGGGGGGACGAAGCGCATGACCGTACCGGCGAGACCGCAGTCCACGGTGCGAGTAGTCGCACGGCTTCCGCCGGCCCGCAGGGGAGTCACGCGGAGGTCGGGACCGAAGCCGCCGTCGCCCGGTACCTCGTCGACCCCGGCGCCCAGTGAACGCAGGGCGGCGACCATCAGGGCCGAGTCACGGGAGTGCAGGGGCCTGCGGATGACGGACGGCCCAGCCGCGAGGGCCGCGAGCACGAGATAGCGGTTGGTCAGGGACTTCGAACCAGGGACGGAGATCTCTGCGTCCACGGGACGCGTCAGGCGGGGCGCCCGCCACACCTGCTCGGACACCCCGCCTGATGACGCTGCCACGGAGTTTAGGAACCGACGACGTCGGCGGCGGTCTTGCGCATGGCCCTGTCGGCCTTCTTCCACTGCTTGCGGGCATCCCTGCCGAGGCCGGTGGCGTTCTTCCTGGCATCCATCGCGAGGTGCTCGGCGCGCCAGGCGATTCCAGGACGTCCGTTCGTGTCGACGGTGGCCAGCAGGACGGCGCCGATCAGCGACAGGTTCTTCAGCAGCTGCGAGCGGCGGGCCTTCTTGCCCTCGGCCGTCGATGCATCCGCCGAACGGTAGTCCACGAGTGTGTTGAACGTGGCGGTGACCGTGAGCAGCAGGGCGGCGATCCGGGAGAACCGGCCGATGCCGAGCAGGAGTGCGGTTCCTACCTGCGTGGCGCCGAGGATCTGGCCCACGAGCTTCTCATGACCGGTGACGGCAGCGGCGGAAGGGACCACCTTGGCCACACTCGCGAGGACGGGCTTGAGCTGCGGGGCGGTAGCACCGGCGGTGCGGAGCCGGGTGACTCCGGAGAAGACGAAGCTGCTGGCGATCAAGGGTCGGGCTACTACGCGGACAAGGGTCACAACTGCCTCCTGGTTGCCGGCGCGGTCTGCCGGGCATCGGGTTTGTAGTACGAAGCACGCTGAGTCTAGTTTTACACGCCGCGCCGGGCGGAGCGATCCGGCATAGGCCCGACGGCGGGATTTGCGGCGCGGTGGGCAACGCTGGATAAGACGGGCGCGGGAGGGACGCGGACGGTGGCAGGCGTGCAGGGCAGGAATAAGGGGATGCTCGCACGGGTTGTGGGAGGGGTACGGCAATCGGCGGACGGAGAGGGATGCGCGCATGACGGGTGTACGGACGGCGACGGTCGAGAGACCGGATCTTCAGCTCTCGACGACGGTCGAGCGGAACGCGGTCACGGTGCTGCGACAGCGCGGACGCGTAGACTTCAGCACGATGAATACAACAGCCCCCGCAGGCAGCAATCAGGCCGAAGATGCCGAGTTGGACGTGTCGACGGAGTCGGACGCCGACCGCAAGGCACGCTTTGAGCGCGATGCCATGCAGTACGTCGATCAGCTCTATTCTGCCGCCATGCGCATGGCCCGGAACCCGAGCGACGCGGAGGACCTGGTGCAGGAGGCCTATACCAAGGCGTTCTCGGCCTTCCACCAGTACAAGCCGGGCACCAACCTGAAGGCCTGGCTGTATCGCATCCTCACGAACACGTACATCAATCTGTACCGCAAGCGTCAGCGCGAGCCGCTGCAGTCGCACTCGGACACCATCGAGGACTGGCAGCTCGCGAAGGCGGCGGAGCACACCTCGGCCGGGCTCCGGTCTGCTGAAGCAGAGGCGCTCGATCACCTGCCGGATTCCGACGTCAAGAGCGCGCTGCAGTCCATCCCGGAGGAGTTCAGGCTCGCGGTCTACTTCTCGGACGTCGAGGGCTTCGCGTACAAGGAAATATCGGAAATCATGAATACGCCCATCGGCACCGTTATGTCCCGGCTGCATCGCGGACGGAAGCTGCTGCGCGAACTTCTTGCCGAGTACGCGCAGGAGCGGGGTCTTGGCACCGGTGCCAGGACCCAGGTTGCAGCGGGTGCTCAGGGCAGGGAAAGGGAGATGGAGAAATGAGCGATTGCGAGAGCATGGGCGACTGTGCCGACTCCAGGATCGAACGGCTGTACGAGTACCTCGACGGTGCGCTGTCCCATCAGGATCTCGTCGAGATCAAGGATCACTTGAACGAGTGCGCCGAGTGCGCTGAGGAGCATGACCTCGAATGCCTCATCAGGTCCGTCGTGAGGAGGTCCTGCACCGAGGTCGCGCCGACGGCCCTGAAGGCGAACATCCTCGACCGCATCAGCCAGCTCAAGACCGTGGACCACTGAGCAGAACCGGGCACCATTAAGCGGTGACAAGCACCACTGACGACAGAACCTCCGGCACCGATGGTGCCGGAGGTTCTGTCGTCCTGCGGATAACACCTGGACTCAGGTGTTGGGGCGCTTACCGTGGTTCGCGCCTCCACGCTTTCGGTCGCGACGCTTGCGTGCTCGCTTGCTCATGGCTGCCTCCTTCTTCTTCAGGCACTGTCTTCTTCAGGCACTGTAGCCGTACAGAACTGCACCCAAGTCTCCCACACGCGAATGGGCGCCGCCTAAACAGCTCCCAACAGCTCTGAACGGCGGGGTCGGGACAGCGCCAGCACGTGCAACCACACCATCCTTCCACCATCACCCGGTGCAGCAGCGCACGGAGTAATGGTCAGAGATGACGTAGGGCGGAAACGCCCGCAGCCGTGGAATAGGCAAGCCAATCCTGCATGGTGCGATGTAGCGGTCAGTGCTTGACTGCTTGGATGACTCGTATGCCCGACGACAGTAGCGAACCCCACGACAGGGGTGTGGCAGCACGCCTGAATTGGTTACGCGCTGCAGTCCTCGGTGCTAATGACGGCATCGTTTCAACGGCAGCCACGGTTGTGGGTGTGGCCGGCGTGACGAATTCCGTCGCTCCCATCCTCATCGCGGGTACTGCCGCGGTCGTCGGAGGATCCGTCTCCATGGCCCTCGGCGAATATGTCTCGGTCAGCAGCCAGCGCGACAGTCAGGAAGCCCTGATCGAGAAGGAACGACAGGAACTGCGTGAGGACCCGGCGGGGGAGTTGAGCGAGCTTGCCGGGCTTTATGAGCAGAAGGGTCTGACACCGACAACGGCCCGACAGGTCGCCACTGAATTGACGCAGCACGACGCCCTCGCAGCGCACCTCGCCGTGGAACTCAACATCGATGAACTCGAAGTAGCAAATCCCTGGCAGGCAGCCATCGCGTCAGCAGCGTCATTCGCAGCAGGGGCAATTCTGCCTCTGCTGGCCATCCTCCTCCTACCGGCAGAGGTACGAATTCCCCTCACGTTCATCGCTGTCCTGATCGCCTTAATCATCACGGGTGCGATCAGCGCTTACGCCGGTGGCAGTTCACAGCGCCGCGCCATCATCCGACTCGTCGTGGGAGGAGCGTTGGCGATGACTTTCACGTATCTCGTCGGTAACCTCCTCGGAGCCACCGGCATAGCCTGACCAGAGGGAGGATGACCGTCCCGTTGCGATGCCGGGACTAACGGCGTGCGGTCATGATGAACGCACCTGATCCGCTTACCGCAACGAATCCGGTTCCGTCTGCGCCCAGGAACTGAACGCCCTATCCGGGCCTGGAAGCCCGGCCTGCGTCCACGCGAGGTCTCCGCTCACTCCCGCAGCACCGGAGCCTGGACCGACGGTCCCGGTGCCCGCATCATTCGGGTGGGAAACGATCCCTCCGACGGCCGCCGTCACCACGAGCAGCGCGCCCGCGACGAAACTCGCACCGGCAGTCATAGCCGCCCGGCGTTGCTCGCGTCCTGATCGGTACATGGTGTCCTCCTGGGAGCCGCCTCGTTCTTCGTGAGTAATTCCTGCACGCCCGCGCTGTTTCGGCTCAGCCGCCCGTCGATGGGTAGATACCGTGCGGGTGGTGCATTCAGTGTGGTCCGCGGCCACTGAACGGACACTGAGGACTCTCAGTTTCTCTCAGCGTTCTCTTAGTGGGTGGGGGTGAGGGTTGTACCAGGCACCGCGAGACGGGGCCGGACCCGGCAGTAGCGCAGGGACATCCGATGTCTGTTGCGGCAGTGACGGGTTCACGTCCATCGATTGAAAGGCACTCACGCCATGAACGTCACCCAGAACAAGAAAGCCATCGTAGGTTCCATCGCCGGTCTGGTCCTGATCGGCGGGACCGCTGTCGGTGGTGTTGCCGTCGCTAACGCCAATACCACCGGGACCCCGTCGTCGGGCACCGCCCAGAGCACGCAGGGCGAGCAGCAGGAGGCGAAGGTCAGAGGGTCTGTCGCGGTTCCCGAAGCGGCCACGGAAGTACCCGACGCTGAGGAAGCAGCGCAGCTCGCCAACCTCGCTACCATCGATGCGACGGCAGCGGAGGCGGCCGCGACGGCCTCGGTACCGGGCAGCAGCGTCGTGAGGACCGAGCTGGGCGACGAGGACGGTTTCCTGGTCTACGACGTGAACGTCAAGGACGGAGCGGGTACCGTCACCGAGGTGAAGGTCGACGCGGGGAACGCCACCGTCCTTGCTTCTCAAGCCGGGGACGATGAGGCCAACGAGGGGCCCGAGGGGTCCGGAGCTGACGAAGCCACCGAGGGCCCTGAAGGCACCGAAAGCACCGGGTCACAGGCCGGCTCGGACCAGAGCGACGACAACGGAGCTGACGGCGAGATGAACGACGCCCAGGAAGCCGCCCAGGCCCCGGCCAACGGCAAGTAACCCACCCCGGCTCCCTGGACACCAGGAGCCCCGATAGGAGCCCCGAATGCTGGCCGCGCACCTGCCCCCACGGCAGTGCGCGGCCGGTCTGTTCTCACCCGGCGGTGGGACGCCCCTAGGATTGGAGGACCATCCATGATCGAAGGAGCTTTGCATGCGCGCCGCCTACGCAGCTACCCAGTCCGCGGACGAGCCGCTTGCCGGACTCACCGTCGGCGACCTCGAGACCCCTGATGCGCCAGCAGGTTTCCGTCGGGTGAAGGTCGTCGCGTCCAGCCTCAACCACCACGACCTGTGGTCCCTGAAGGGCGTCGGGCTGTTGCAGGACAGGCTGCCCATGGTGCTCGGGTGCGACGCCGCGGGGATCGACGACGACGGTGCCGAGGTGATCGTGCACGGGGTCGTCTCATCGCCCGAGTGGCGGGGCGACGAGACCCTCGACCCGAAGCGGTCCCTCCTCTCGGAGCGATTCCCGGGGACGATGGCCGATTACGTCTGGGTGCCCGAGCGGAACCTGGTGCCCAAGCCCGCCGAACTCTCCTTCGAGGAGGCGGCCTGCCTGCCCACGGCCTGGCTCACGGCCTACCGAATGCTCTTCACGGTTTCCCCGGCGGCGCCGGGCTCCACCGTACTGGTGCAGGGAGCGGGTGGCGGGGTCGCTTCGGCGCTCATCGCGCTCGCCGCTGCGGCGGGCTTCCGCGTTTGGGCGACGAGCCGCAGCGAGGAGAAGCGACAGCGGGCGCTGGACCTCGGTGCCGAGCAGGTGTTCGACGCCGGTGCCCGGCTGCCGGAGCGGGTCGACGTCGTGTTCGACTCGGTGGGAGAGGCCACCTGGGACCACTCCCTCAAGGCACTCGTGCCCGGCGGGACCGTGGTCACGTGCGGCGCGACGAGCGGCCCGGCCCCTTCGGCTGACCTGAACCGGGTGTTCTTCCTCCAGCTCCGCGTGCTCGGCTCCACGATGGGGACGCGGGAGGAACTCGTGCGGCTCACGCGTTTGCTCGTCGCCACCGGCGTGCGGCCCGTCATCGACACCGTCCTGCCGCTCGACGACGCGGCCCGCGGCTTCCAGCGGATGCTTGACGGTGACGCCTTCGGGAAGATCGTCTTCCGCCACTGACCGGCGTATCCACTTCGGCTCAACGCACGCAAAAACGACGAACGCACCGGGAACATCCGTTGCGTTCGTCGTTTTCGCGTGCGTTCGTCTCTCTCGTGTTCGTTCGTCGGGATCGGAAGCTTCCCCCGACCGGGCTACTCGGACAGGCCCGCTGCCAGGATGGCCGTCCGCTGCTCCCGGCGCAGTGACTGCTCCCCTGGATCGGGCACGGGCGCGGCGGCGAGCAGCCGACGCGTGTACGGATCGCGGGGGTATTTCAGGATCTGCTCCGTGCTGCCCTGCTCCACAAGATTGCCCTTGTTCAGCACGGCTATGTGGCTCGCGAGCAGTTCGACGACGGCGAGGTCGTGGCTCACGAACAGGCAGGCGAACCCGCGCTCGCGCTGCAGTTCCTGCAGCAGGTCGAGGACCTTAGCCTGCACGGAGACGTCCAGGGCCGATGTCGGTTCGTCCGCGACGAGGAGGTCGGGCCGCAGCGACAGGGCGCGGGCTATGCCGACGCGCTGGCGCTGCCCACCGGAGAGCTCGTGCGGGTACCGGTTGCGGAAGGCGACCGGCAGCTGCACGTCCTCCAGCAGACTTTCGACGCGCTTGTCGAGGTCTGCGCGGCCGAGCTTCT
>JAABUN010004405.1_pt1 | contig 19293 bp, 14 predicted proteins | sample 5559311 | NCBI WGS metagenome assembly JAABUN01 (sample SAMN10711877, study PRJNA513370) | rock metagenome | isolation source: Antarctica rocks | place: Antarctica: Victoria Land, Siegfried Peak sud | reverse complement strand
TGAAATCGAAGCCACCGATTGACCGTCCAAATATTTCTTAACCGCTTCTTTTTTGAATTCTTTATCGTATTTTTTCATCCTCTCATTTTACAGAGAGTTTTTTCTCTTGAATAATTAAACCATCTCACCCAAAAGAGGCTTCGGTTTTACGCAGAGAAAAATCCATAAGCATTAAGACTCACGGTTTTTTTACTTTGTAGATTCAGTAAATAGTGTATAAGTACTTGAAATTAACTAAACTGAAAACCTATGAGCGAAAACACTGTTGTCATTACTGAGAAAGACGGCAAATATCATATAAATAATAACGGAATATCAGAATTTGCTCTGCTTGGAATTTTGGAACGTATTATTTTTGAAATGAAGAGCGTCAAACGTCAGAAGTTGTCGAGTCATCAATTGTTGGGTAAAGAAGTATCAACGGGCAACACACAGGATAGGGTGGAATTTACTGTGCCTAATTCAATTTCCCCTGAATCAACCGCATCAAAATCCAATGCTCCAGAACTGCGAACCCGTATCAGCAATGCCGTTAAAGCAATAAAAAGTTTAGGCGGAGAAGTGCCGGATTTTAATGCCGGCGATGCAACGGACGAAGAACTGCAAGCGGAATTGGAAGCATTAACCGAACAATACAAAAGATTAAAAAATTCTAAAGCGGCAAGGAAATAAGCTATTGTCCTGTGATGCTTATAGTAATCATCAAGTACAGACCATCGAAAATTGAATTAAAAATGCCTCCGACAATCTTAGAAACTCAGCGCGATAAGTATAAAGCCATCAAGCAAGTAATGGTGCCGGAACTCTTGACTGGCAAAACGAGGTTGAGAAGAAAGAATACCAGCGAATAATGCTCAGTGCGAAAAGCGTTTATGCTGATGCGTGTTATAAAAACAACTTTATCGGCGCGGACTTTATGAATGACAAGTAAAATGGTAGTGGTTAAGCGTTCAGAGATTGGACTCGGCTTATTCGCGACAGCAGATATTCCGAAAGGCACTAGAATCATTCAATACACTGGAGAACGCATCCGTAAAGATGATGTTGAGAAACATAAGCACCCCTACAGAAATAGGCTAAACTATTTTCTGAAATGGGTAAAACAAAAGTAGTTCAATTGAACGAAGAGCAACGGGCTGAACTGGACAAAGGTTACAAAAATGGCAAAAGCCACGCCTTTCGCACTCGTTGTCGGATGGTGTTGTTGAAAAGTGAAAAACGAACTTCCGTAGAAGTCGCGGATTTTTTAGGATGCTGCGAAGTGGCGGTCAACAATTGGCTGGCACGTTTTGAGGAAGTAGGCATTGAAGGTTTGAAAACACGCGCCGGGCGCGGACGACCGCCGATTTTATCTGAGCAAAATCCGCTTCATCTGCAAAAGGTCAAAGCTGAAATTGAGAGACATCCGAACTCGGTCAAAACAGTTGTCGCGCGATTGGAAGAAGATTTGGCTTTATTGATGCACCCGGAAACCTTGAAACGCTTTCTAAAAAAAATGGTTACCGATTCAATCGCGCCAGAACGTGGCTCAAAGAGCGGCAGGTGGCGGTTGAGCGAGCCGAAAAAGAAGCCGTCTTAAACAGATTGTGGCAGTTTTATCGGTTTGGCTGGATAGATTTGTATTTCGGCGATGAGTCGGCGTTTTCGATGAATCCGAAGTTGCCATATGGTTGGTCACCCAAAGGCGAGCGGATCAAAATCTTTCCGCAGCGGGACAAGAAAATCAATTTGTTTGGCGTGTTTCGCCCCGATAACTTTTGCGTGACATATGAAAGCGCGGAGAATATCAACTCGGATTTTCTGATTCGCGTCATAGATGATTTTTGCGGGTATCTGAAAAAACCGACCGTTTTAGTTTTGGACAATGCGCCCGTGCATCGGTCGGAAAAGTTCCTGGCGGCAGTGATGAGATGGATGGAAAAAGATTTGTATATCTTCTTTTTGCCGAAATATTCACCACATCTGAATCTGGCAGAAACCTTCTGGCGCAAAGCCGAGTACGAATGGCTCAGACCAACTGATTATGGTTCGTTCGCCAAATTCAAAAGGAAGATAAAATACATCAATTGGATTGGAATACAAAATCCAATTTCATCAAATGATGGTTTATCCTATTATTGTTAGGGTGCTTAGTAGAAATAGAAATAGCCGAATCATCTACTTCACAGGCGGCAAACTCCGAAGAGAACCAATCCTTGCAAAACAATTCAGCTACAACTATTAAATTATCCGAATTACTTCCAAATTACAAGGAAAATTCAATTCTCAAACGTCTCGAAGCGACCGGCGAAGATTTCCACCAGATTAGATTGCAACCGACCAGCGAACTGATCGAAAACGTCACGATTGAACGCAAGGGCGATAGAATCAAAATCAATCTGGAAATGCAGGAATTCATCCGGCGTTTGAAAGAAGAAATTGACATCCGCGTAGCTTTGCTAGAGAGAGATGCAACTCAGTAGTTACACGATTATTATCAAGTAAAGTATTGATGACATCAAAGAAAAAATACATCAGATGATTTCATACAAATTTTTGCGCGAATAAAAAATTAACCTTTCTGTTACTTATTTTACCGCCCAAACTGACATTGCCAAAATCTTTCTTCTTAAAAACGGCTTGTGTTTATCAAATATGAATCTTTTGTATGAAAGCATTGTGTAAAAATAAACTTTGTATAAACCAAGTTTAACAAGGTAATATATATGTGAAAAATCATTATGAAAAATAATGATTAAGTTATCGATTGCGAACAAATAATCAGTAACTGTTAAACAGACGGTATTTTTTATTAATTATTGTTTCTGAATTATAAAACTCAAAATGCTCTGCGGAGAGTTGCGGGCGCGGATATAATAATTTATTTAATTGCGATGCTTTCAGAAGAAAAACAAATCAGCCCTTCGATTATGATCATTGAGGATGATCGTATTATCTCCGGTTTGCTGCAGCACATTTTAGCGAGACGCGGGTATCAAATTCACGTCGCCCTCGACGGACGTATGGCGACCGCGATGATCGAAGAAATAGAACCGCCGCACTTGATTCTGCTCGACGTGATGCTTCCTTTTGTTGACGGCTTCGAGCTGCTCAAACAAATCCGCTCGAAACCGAATTGGACTGAGCTTCCGATTATTATGCTGACTTCGAAAGCGCAGGAAAAAAATATCGTTCGCGCACTCGAAGCCGGAGCCAACGATTACATTGTCAAGCCTTTTCAACCCGAAGAGTTGGTCGCCCGCGTGCGCCGGTTTGTAAAGTAAAAATGAAGATTTCAATTCATCTGTTCATAATTATCTTGGCGGCGCTACTGCTTGAAGTTTCAATCGTCGCGCAATCTAACGGGACAAATACTTCCGGCTCGCCCAACTCAGGCGTCGCTTCGTCGACGCCGATTCCGAACACGGCGAAAAGCGAAGTCGGATCTGTCGACGAAAAGCGCACCGACGTTCAATTTAATTACAGTTATGAAAGTTTGACCAAAAATTTCGGCAGCTGGCAAACCGCTTCCATTGATTTCAGCCATAAATTCGCCGCCAGACAAACTTTGTACGGCTCGTACCGTGAAACCGAGCGTCTAAATCAACGCGACCGCGAGTTTGTCGTCGGTTACTACCAGCCGTTAAGCCGAAAATGGCTGCTGTTGGTCGAAGCCGGCGCCAGCCCGACGCATAAAGTTTTGGCAAAATGGTCGGCGCTGGTGCAGCTCGAACGCAGCTTTAAGAAAGGCTGGAACGTGCAGGGCGGCTATCGAAGAATTCAGTACAACGCAGCAAAGGTCAATCTCGGAATCGGGGGCGTGGAAAAATACTGGGGAAATTACCGCGCCGCCTATACGCTCTACGTCAATAATCTGGAAAACAGCGGCACTTCGGCTTCGCATCGCCTGCAATTTAATCGTTATTACGGCGATCCGGTCAGCTCGGTGGGAATCGGATTCGGATTCGGGCGCGAGCTTGAAAGCCTGGGCGGCGGGCGCGGCGTTCTGCGAACCGACGTGCAAAGTTTCTCTTTTTCGGGACGTCATTTTTTTAATAAGCGGCTCGGATTAAATTACGGCTTAACAATTCATCGGCAGGGAAATCTGTACGTTCGGAGAGGAGGCAATCTTGGTATTGACTTCAGATTCTGAATCAGCCGTTTTGCTGGCTTGGTGGATTGGTATAGGAAGTATTTTATTTTGTCTGCTCTTGACGCTTTATACCTTTCTGCTGCGCATTTTATTTGTCTATAGAAACCGCCGCTCAGCAAATTTTCGGCTCGAATGGGAAGGCTTGATTGCCGAGAGCCTTGACCAATTGCCCTCAAAATTGCCCCGCATACGAGAACGTGACGCGGTTAGTTTCCTGATGCTCTGGAATCATTTGCAGGAATCGCTGCGCGCCGAGTCGAAAGAGAAACTCAATGAACTGGCACGCGAAGTCGATATTGATGTCATCGCTATAAATCTGCTCGAACGCGGAAGCCTCGACGAGAGACTGCTTGCCGTCAATACGCTCGGGTGGCTGCGGCACGATACAAATTGGGACAATTTCGTCTCGATTGCCCACAGTGAAGATGCGGTGTATTCATTGACGGCAGCCAAAGCGCTGGTAAGAATAGACGCCGAGAAAGCCATGCCGAAATTGTTGCCTTTAATCGTAAAACGTGAAGATTGGGCGCTTTCAACGGTGGGCGGGATTTTTCGTGAAGCCGGAGCCGACCTTATTTCCGAGCCGCTCGGTCGAGCAATTTTGCTGGCGCCTAAAACGCAAACCGCCCGTTTGATTCGTTTCCTCGAAATCGCTCACGCGGATGTCGCCGTTCCGACGATTAAAAGAGTGTTGAAAGACACCTCGGATATGGAAATCATAACAGCTTGTCTGCGAGTTTTTCAGGACACGGAAGATTTGGAAACCGTTCGAAAGTTTCTAAAAGACGAGCGCTGGCAGATTCGCCTCCAAGCGGCTGTTTGTCTCGGGCGGCTCGGAACAGAAGAGGATGTAGATGTTTTGGCGGAGTCGACAGCTGACCCGGAATGGTGGACGCGTTACCGGGCGGCGCAGTCTCTAGCAAATTTGCCGTCGATGAATCTGGAACGACTCAGTGACATTGCAGAGCGTCACCCGGATGAATCGGCGCGCAATATAATCCGGCAGGTGATTGCTGAAAAACAGGTGGCGGAAAATTGATGGCATACGTTTTTGTTACTCTACAATGGATTTGCCTGCTTTTTTTCATAGGAATAAACCTGGGGTATATTCTGCTTAATATTCTTTCCTTTTTAAGCCTGCCGCGTTATATCCGCAGGCAGGTTCTGGCGCATTTGCCGGAGACGCATACCAGTTTTAATTTGCCGATCAGCATTGTCATTGCCGCCTACAATGAAGAAGCCGTTGTCGTCGAATCGATTCGGTCGCTGCTGCAGCTGAACTACCCGAATTTTGAAATCGTCGTCGTCAACGACGGCTCGAAAGACAATACGCTTGAGGTGTTAAAAAAGGAATTCGGATTGGTTCTGATGCCGGAAGTATTTCACCAGAGAGTAGCGCACAAACCGATCCGGGGCGTTTATCAATCGCCGCAATATCAGGAATTGCGCATCGTCGATAAAGAAAACGGCGGCGCCAAATCCGATGCCATTAACGCCGGAATCAACGCGGCGCGCTTTCCGCTGTTTCTGCCGCTCGATGCCGACACGATTCTTGAGCGGGACAGTATGAAGCTTTTGGCGCAGCCGTTTCTGGAAAACCCGCACACGATTGCCGTCGGCGGCAGCGTTCGTATCGCCAACGGCTGTGAGGTGTCCGGCGGTTTTTTAACGCGCGTCGGCGTGCCGAGCAATCCGGTCGCATTATTTCAAATCGTCGAATATTTACGGGCATTTCTTTTCGGGCGTGTCGGTTGGTCGGCTATCGACGCGCTGCCGCTTATTTCCGGTGCTTTCGGGCTGTTTAATAAAGAAGCCGTGGTCGCGGTCGGCGGTTACCGGCACGATACGCTCGGAGAAGATATGGAACTTGTCATGCGCCTGCACCGCGAATTCAGGCTCAAGGGAAAACCGTATTCCATAACTTTTGTCGCCGATGCCGCTTGCTGGACGGAAGCTCCCGAATCGCTCAAAGTCCTTAAACGACAGCGAACGCGCTGGCAGCGCGGTTTGATGGAAAGCCTCTGGATGAACAGGCAGTTGTTTTTTCATCCGAAAAGCGGTTTTTTGGGCTGGCTGGCGCTTCCTTTTTTTCTGATTTTTGAAGGATTAAGTCCGGTTATCGAAGTCGGCGGTTATTTTGCGCTCATCTTCTGTTTCGTTTTCGGATTTATTTCGCTCGAAGCTTTTTACTCGTTTATGCTGCTTGCCATCGGTCTAGGTTTGCTGCTGTCTTTTACATCGATTTTTCTCGAAGAAATCACTTTTCGCACTTACCCGAAGACAAAACATTTACTGGTTTTATTCTGCGGCGCCGTTCTCGAAAATTTTGGCTACCGGCAGCTTAATGCCATCTGGCGTCTCGAAGGTCTGATTCGCTGGCTCGTCAAAACAGAATCGAAATGGGGAGATATGACGCGCACCGCTTCGTGGCAAGCATCAGCGCCGGTAGATGTCGTTTCGCCGAAAACTCTAAATCCGAAATCGACAAACTTCGAGTTTGCGCCCGAAAAAAAACAACGAAAGAACAACCTCCCCGTAATTTGAGTTTCTCTGCAAAACTGCTTTGTTTTCGCTTGTTTGAGCAAAACACTTTTAAATTATGAAAGACATTATTCAATTCCGAAATCCAACGCCGGAGAAGAAAATTCTCGCCGGTTTCGGACTAATGCTGACCTTGTTTCTGGTCGTGACAGTCTTGTTTTACTACAACACGCGAGCTTTTCTTGAAACCAACACTTGGGTCGAACATACGCATCAGGTTATCGAGGAAATCGAAGAATCAATGTCTTTACTCAAGGACGCGGAAACAGGGCAGCGCGGGTACGTTATCTCGGGCGACGAGCATTTTCTGGAGCATTACACAAAGGCTTTGGATAGAATCAAACCGCAGTTTGCAAAAGTTCGGCAATTGACCGCCGATAATCCGAGACAACAACAAAGACTCGACCGGCTAGCTCTTCCGGTCGAAGCCAAAATCAATTTTCTGACAAAGGTTGTCGAGCTCAGAAAAAGCGGCGATTTTTCGGCTGCGCAAAACCTAGTTTCAAGCCGACGAGGCGAAACCGAAATGGATGCGATTCGCAAGATTGTCGGCGAAATGGAAGAGGAAGAAAGAGCTTTATTAAAAGAAAGGACTGAAAACCTATCGGCAAGCCAAGGAAACGCACTGTATGCGACCGCCGGATTCAGCATGCTTGTTTTAACAAGCTTTTTTGCCGGATTTCTTGTCATACGGCGTGATATAGGCAATCACCGATTAGCCGAAGTGGGACAGGCGCGACTGCTTTCCGTTATTGAAACCAGCCAGGATCTTATAGGAATCATAGATTTGGAAGGCAAAATAATTTATGTAAACCAAGCGGGACGTAAAATGATCGGAAGAGCCGAAGAAGCCGACATTCACCAGACTGTTATTCCCGACTTGTATCCGCAGCAAGCCCGTGAATTGATTAATCAGCAGGGAATTCCGACCGCCATAAAGGAAGGATCGTGGCTCGGGGAAACTTCTTTTATTTCTCCGGACGGGCGTCTAATTCCGGTTTCGCAATTAATTCACGCTCACCGAGACGCGCAGGGCAATGTCGAGTTTCTTTCCACCATCGCGCGCGACATCACCAGGCAAAAACAAGCCAAACACGCCTTGCGCGAAAGCGAAAACCGCTTTCGCATTTTGACCGAAAAAAGCCTCGGTTTAATCTGCTCGCACGATCTTGACGGAATTTTGCTGTCGGTAAATCTATCGGGCGCGGAGTCGCTCGGTTATCGACCTGACGAGATGATCGGCAAATCCTTAAAAGACTTTTTATCGACAGAAGGACAAACGGCTTTTCAAATTTATCTTAAACAAATCCGCCAATCGGGCGAAGTTTCCGGTTTAATGCACACTATGACCAAAAGCGGGGAAGAGCGAGTCTGGCAATACAGCAACGTTCTTTATAAAAACGGCAAGGACGAATACGTTTTAGGCTACGCGCTTGATATTTCCGAGCTGAAGCGGTTGGAGGACGAGTTAAAGGAAGCCCGCGACGCCGCGCTTGAATCAGCCCGTCTTAAGTCGGAATTTCTCGCCAATATGTCGCACGAAATCCGCACGCCGATGAACGGTATTATCGGTATGACCGATATGCTGCTCGAGGTCGAACAGGACAAAACCAAAAGCGGTTATGTCGAAACGATAAAATCCTGCGCCGACGCTTTGCTGACAATAATCAACGACATTCTTGATTTTTCGAAAATCGAAGCCGGCAAACTGCAAATCGAAATTATCGGTTTTAATCTGCGAACTACCGTTGAAAGCACCGTCGATCTTTTTGTCGAACAAGCTGCACGCAAACAAATCGAAATAGCTTCGCTTATCGAACCGGATGTTGCGACCGCATTGCAGGGCGACCCCGGAAGGTTGCGTCAAATTTTGACAAATTTGATTGGAAACGCCGTTAAATTTACCGAGCAGGGCGAAGTTATTGTCCGTATTTCCAAGGTAAGCGAAACAATCGATGCCGTTACACTTCGGTTTGCCGTCTCCGATACGGGAATCGGGATTTCCGAAGAAATACAAAAATATTTATTTCAGGCATTTATTCAAGCTGACGGTTCAGTTGCGCGACGGTTTGGCGGGACCGGTCTGGGACTGGCGATTTCAAAACAGCTCGTCGAGTTAATGAACGGTCAAATCGGTGTTGAAAGCGAGCCTGAAAAAGGATCTACTTTCTGGTTCAGCCTACAGTTAAAGAAACAAACCGAATCAATCAGTCAAAAGACCAAGTTTCAGGCGGATTTACAAAATCTGCGGGTGCTCGTCGTTGACGACAACGCGACAAATCGAAAAGTCATTGCGCTCCAGACCGCTTCCTGGGGAATGCAAACAGTTGAGGCAACAGGCGGAGATGAGGCATTGAAATTGTTGCGGGATTTTAGCGAAAAAGGAACGCCTTTTGATTTAGTCATTCTTGATTATATGATGCCGGGTGTGAACGGATTCGAATTGGCACGCGCTATCAAGGAAGATTCTTCGACGGCAAACGTGAGGCTTATTCTAATGCCTTCGATTGGCAGACGCGGGCACGGGCGCGAAGCCAGACAATCGGGCGTTAAGGGATATTTGTTAGAACCGGTTCGACAATCGGACTTGTTCGATTGCATCGCGACAGTTATGTGCCGCAATATTCATCAATCTCAACTGGACGGAATGCAGCCGACAAAACCGGTTGATTTGGTAACTCAACACACGTTGGAGGAAAATCGCTCCGTCCTGCGCGAGCGCATTCTGCTTGCCGAGGACAATAAAGTTAACCAGCAGATAGCGCAGGGGCAACTCGAGCGCTTGGGCTATCAGGTAGATGTGGCTTCAAACGGGCTCGAAGCAGTCGAAGCCGTTGAAAAACAAGAGTATTCCTTGATTTTAATGGATTGCCAGATGCCTGTAATGGACGGATACGCCGCTACTTTAGAAATTCGCCGGCGCCAGACGAATAAAAAACGAATTCCGGTGATTGCGATAACCGCTAATGCTCTGCAAGGCGAGCGCGAGAAATGTCTTGCTTCGGGAATGGACGATTATCTTGCCAAGCCATTTAAAAAAGAGGAGCTGTCCGGCATCGTAAAACGATGGGTGAAATCCGGTTTGACGCCTTCAACCGCTCAGCAGTTAGAAGATAGGATCCAATCGTTTTCAACAAATGACTCCAACACGATAATTGCGATAGTTAACGAAGAATTTCAAATAGTTTCAGGTCAGGTTAAAGAGCGCCTTGATGTGCTCCGGGCGGAAGTCGGACCGGAAATCATCGATACGATAATCGGTATTTTTCTCGAAGATACCGAAGAACGCCTAACAAAACTGCGTGCGATTGCCGAAGAACCAGATTTTGTTCAACTCGTGCAGGAGGCGCATTATTTGAAAGGAAGCAGCGGCAATATGGGTGCTAATGATATGGCAAACTTGTTCGCGCGTCTTGAGGATCAAGCCGAGACAGGTAAATGCACGGAAATAACTTCTTTAATCAGTGAAATAGAAAAAGCATTTTCAATGCTTAATAAAATTCTCAATATAATCAGAAAAGAAAACGCTCACCGACCCAATTTTAAAGTACCTGCCGAAAACCGTCAAAACTTCGAAGCGTAACGGCAGAGAAATTACCTTGCTCAACTTGGCGACGCAATCGTCCGCTCTGCCCGGCTTGCCGACCAACTTTGCGCCAAGGAGGCGGGTACTCCTTACGCCGATTACACAGTAGCGCAGATGTATAATGTTTGGGTCAAGACTAGATAAGACCATTACCTTTTGTAATTTTCAAAAGTAAAGAGTAGAGATTTTCATTTCTGTAATTAAAACGAAACTCACATTCTTTCAAGTGAAAATAGAAACTGTTTTTTGACAATTCGCGAAACTTGGTTAAGCGCACTTTAGCATAATCCCAAAAGCCTTCGATGCCGTTAATGTGATTGCTGCCGATAGCGAACTGACCGTCCGAATGCAGGATTCGATAATGCTTTTGATAACCCAGATGAACGATGCCGTCTTAGGAATGGAAGCCGTCAGCGTGAATCGTTGAATCAAGTTCGACTTTGCCTTTTACTATTTGCAGCAGCGTCGCTTTAGTTACGTTCGGAACGATTTCGGTGTAAACTTTTCCGTTCCGTTTATAGATGCCGGAGGCGATAGTTTTAGCTGCCCCCTCCGCGCCAGCGTTTGCCTTTGACACGCTTGGTTCCAAAGTAGGATTCGTCCAGTTCGATGACTCCTGAAAAAGGCGATTCCGATTCGCAAAAGCGAGCTACAGCTTGGCGGGTAAATGTCAAATAACGATTCACCGTGTTACGGTTTAAGTTAGTCAAAACAGCAATTTGAGTGGCGGTCAAATCAAGCGAAAGAGCGCAGAATCTGACGAAATTTCTTGCTGGAAATTTTGGCGCGAACAAATTGCTTATATTCTACTGTCATCAATAGATTTAACTATTGTATCTTAGTTCTTATCTAGTCTTGACCCTAAATTTATTAGCTTGAGAATTCGCGGGTTGGTTTACCAATTTTTTTTGAAAAAATAATGGTAGGATTTTGGTAGGATTTATATTAAATTTTATGGATAAATCCTCTAAAATATTACGGCTTATGTTGAGCTGAATTTGTAAATATAGCTGTGTTTTATTGAGTTTTGTATGATTTTGTAAATTGCGAATTTTGCGTTCGCAATCTTCAAGCCACATATCTCACTTTGACCATCTGATATGTTTCTCTTGATTTTTTGGCTAGTAAGATTATTATTCATCATACCTTCTGATTAAAAACATCGAATATGGAGTCTGCTAGAGCAAGAGATGAGTCGTTATTACCCGAGAAAAACAAACTTCTGCGAATTCTCGGTGTTGGCTTTGGTCTCGCAATTACCATCGGTGCGGTGATTGGCGGTGGAGTTTTGCGAATGCCCGGAATTATCGCCGGACATCTCGGTAATGATTGGCTTATTATTGGTATTTGGATTTTTGGCGGTATGTGGGCTTTGATGGGCGCGAATATCTACTCCGAATTCGGCACGATGTTGCCGGAAGCGGGTGGTCCTTATGTTTATCTGCGCCGCGCTTACGGGGATTTCGTTGGATTTGCAGGCGGTTTGAATGATTTCATTATAAACATTTGCGCAGTTGCTTACGTCTCTATCAATGTGGGCGAATTTAGTTCGGCGCTTTTTCCTTCTTTGTCTGGAAATGAAAACATCATTGCTGTCGTCACTATTCTCACGCTCGGTCTTTTGAATTGGCTCGGTTTGCGTGAAGGAGATTTTACACAAAAGCTGACAAGTCTCATAAAGGTGGTTGCATTTTTCATTCTCATCGCTGCCTGTTTTATTTTTGGAAGTAGTGGAAGTAATCCTTCATCTGAGTCAATCGTGAAATTTGACAATTCGTTCGCGCTTTTCGCTGCGATGATGCTTTCGTTTCAAGTTGTTTCTGAGGCTTATGCAGGCTGGAATTCAATAGTTTATTTTTCGGAAGAAAACACCAATCCTTCACGCAATGTGCCGCGTTCGATGTTCGGCGGAATTCTCATCATAATGGCAATTTATGTGCTGCTCAATATAGCTCTGCTTTACGTTCTGCCAATCTCGCAAATCGCTGGCTCGAAGATGCCTGGAATGGATGCAGCCGTTATAGTTTTTGGAAATTGGGGCGGAAAAATAATTAACATTGTCGCGTTAATTTCAACACTCGGAGTTGTCAATGCTCTGCTCTTATATGCGCCACGAGCGCCGTTTGCAATGAGCCGTGATGGACTCCTTCCAGCACAGTTGATGAAGGTGAATAAAGGCGGAACGCCAAGCCTTGCGCTCCTTTTACTTGTTTCCTTTTCGATAATTGCCGCTTTGAGCGGAAGCTATGAAACATTTTTGGCAATGGCAGCTTTTTTTAGTCTTGTCAGCGACAGCTTTGTTTATCTCGCGCTTTTCGTCTTGCGGCGCAAAGAGCCGGATTTACCCCGTCCGTATCGTGTCTTCGGTTATCCATTTCTACCGGCAATTGTATTAATCATTGCGATTATTTTCTTCGTTGGGTATGTTGTTAGCAATACCCTTAACAGCCTTTATTCAATTGGAATCCTGCTTCTAATTTACCCGTTATATCTAATAAGCAAAAAGCTCATAGCCAAAGGACAATGAGTGTTTCCTAAATTACAATTCAGGCTTATCAAACTATTAGTTAGCACGTTACAATCCGCTTTTGGAATATTTTTTCTTAAATATAAATAAAATCAAAAGCTAATCGAAAGCACTTTTACTATTTTGACCCGTCCTGTTCTTAAGCCTGCAACCCAGCAAAGTATTTAATAAACTGTGGACTCGTGCTAGAATTTGCTCACTTTACGAATGATTTCAACAGGCGAACAAATTGGACGATACAAAATCCGTTCCGCAATCGGAAAAGGCGGAATGGGAGAAGTGTTCCTTATACGAAAAGCATGCGGTTTCTAACGGCGCGCCGCCTGCGGAAGTTGCTAAAGAAACGGCACTGATGAGAGAAGCATATAAAAAATCTGGCGCGAACGGTTATTGGCGAAAACAAATTGAGATTTATGAAAGGATGCAAGTATTACAACCTGATTCTGTGCCTCCGTTACGTATCGTAGCATCTTTTTACGCGCAGCTCGGAGAGAAAGAGAAAGCCTTCGCTTTTTTAGAAAAGGCATATGAGAAGCGGGAAGTAGATATAGCAAATCTCAGACTAGCGGTCTATGACCCAATTCGCTCAGACCCGCGCTTTCTGGATTTGATGCGGCGCATCGGTCTGCCACAATAAAACTCCGCGCAAAAAGAATGTAATGACAATTACTGTCGGCACACAATTAGGGCGATATAAAATACACTCCGCAATTGGCGCGGGCGCGATGGGCGAAGTGTTTCTGGCGGAGGATACAAAATTAGAAAGAAAAGTAGCGATTAAAATACTGCCTGAAGATTTTGCTCAAAACGACGAAAGAATGCGTCGTTTTATATTAGAAGCAAAATCAGCGTCAGCGCTTAATCATCCGAATATCATTACCATCCACGAAGTCGGTGAAATTAACGATACACATTTTATCGCTACCGAATACATCGAAGGCGAAACGCTGCGTGAAAAAATCGAACGCAATGAATTGACGCTTTTGGATTCTATAAAAATCGCCGAACAGATTGCCGCGGCATTGTCGGTTGCGCACCGGGCGCATATTATTCACCGCGACATCAAACCTGAAAACGTGATGATTCGCCCTGACGGAATTGTTAAGATTCTCGATTTCGGAATAGCGAAATTAACCGAACAAAAAACTGAGATTGACGCTGAAGCGGCAACGGCAATCAAATCGGGAACGAGCGCGGGAATGATAATCGGGACGGCAAACTATATGTCGCCCGAACAAGCCAGAGGAAAACCTGTCGACGAAAGAACCGATATTTGGAGTTTAGGCATTTGTTTGTATGAAATGCTTTCAGGCAAACAGCCGTTTTCTTCGGGCGATTCAATCAGCGATATGATTGCGGCGATTCTAAAAAGCGAACCTGCACCATTAGAAGACAACATTCCTGCCGAACTACAACGCATTGTTAAAAAGTGTCTGCAAAAAGATGCCAGCGAGCGTTACAAAGAGGCGAAAGACTTGTTAGTTGATTTGCGGCAAATGGCGAGGCAGCTTGAAATTCGCTTAGAAGTTGAACGCGCCAATTCGACAGGTAAAAACGAAGCAAAAACTCAAATCATTGACGCGCCGACGACCGCCGCGCCCGCGCTTTCAAGCGCCGAATATCTGACAGGCGAAATCAAACAACACAAACGCGGCTTTCTGGCAGTTTTATCAATCTTGCTTCTTGCAACGATTGGCTTAGGATATTGGTTTTACTCAAATCGCTCTGCAAACACCAAACAAATCGAATCAATCGCCGTGATGCCGTTCGTCAACGAAAGCGGCAATGCCGACACGGAATATCTGTCAGACGGAATGACGGAAACTTTAATCAGCAGTTTGTCGCAACTGCCAAATCTTAATGTCAAGGCGCGGTCATCGGTGTTTCGTTACAAAGGCAAAGAGGCAAACACACAGACGATAGGCAAAGAATTAAACGTGCAGGCAATCTTGAATGGTCGAGTTGTGCAGCGCGGACAGGATTTGACTTTGTATGTCGAGTTGGTTGATGTGGCAACGGAGAATATTTTGTGGAAAGAAAACTACAACAAACCGATGTCGAATCTGATTTCTCTGCAAACAGAAATTGCCCGCGATGTGTCGCAGAAATTAAAAACCAAATTGTCGGGCGCGGACGAGCAGAAATTGGCGAAAAATTACACGGAAAACACGGAAGCCTACCAGCTTTACTTGAAAGGTCGTTTTTATTGGAACAAGCGTTCGCCGGATGGTTTAAGAAAAGCCGTCGAATACTTTAAGCAAGCCATCACGCTTGACCCGAACTATGCTCTGGCTTACACGGGACTTGCCGATTCTTACAGCTTGCTTCCTGTATTTGACAGCAAGGCGACGAGAAGAGAGACGATGCCACTGGCTAAAGAGGCTGCGCTAAAAGCATTATCGTTGAACGATAATTTGGCGGAGGCGCATGTCTCTCTTGCGCCTGTCCTCAGTGACTACGACGGTGATTGGACGGGCGCGGAACAACACTTCAAACGCGCCCTCGAACTCAATCCGAATTATCCGACGGCGCATCAGTGGTATGGCGAGATGCTTGTTCGTGAAGGACGCTTTGACGAAGGGTTGGCTGAAACGCGCCGCGCGCTTGAGTTAGACCCATTTTCACTGATTACAAATTTGGTTCTGGGCATCAATCTGAACGCTGCACGCCGCAACGACGAGGCGATTATCCAGATACAGAAAACTCTTGAACTCGACCCGAACTTTGCCGACGCAAACGAATTTCTTTTTGAGGCATACGCTAATAAAGGGATGTATGCGGAAGCGGTGGCGGCATATTCCAAGCAAAAGACGCTCGATGGCGAGCTGCCGTCTGAGATAGAAGCGACGAGAGACGCTTTCGCAAAATCGGGTTGGAACGGCTTTCTGCGGCATGTCATAAATTATCTCGAAAGCCCGCCTAATCAAGGAGATGGGGTCGATCTCGCAAGTTTTTACGCGCGTCTCGGAAATAAAGATAAAGCATTGGCGTGGCTGGAAAAGGCTTACGAAGCGCGGAGCGAAGGATTAACTTTTTTAAAGGTTGATGCGCGATTCGACAACCTGCGCGACGACCCGCGCTTCAAGGATTTGCTGAAACGGATGAATCTGCCGGAATAAAATTCTTAATTGATAGTTTTCGTGGGTTTGGGCGGAAAACCCCATAAAGAACATACCTAAGTTCGTCTTTTGTATAGAGTTTCGCTAAAATTTGCTTGTCAATTATTTTTAATGACCTTTTGCGCGATTTAATAAATTTATCAGTTACAGTTATCTCTCGGCGTGGACAACCGGCTTTGCAGAAAACAAAATGGAGCTGCCCAATGGTTAGTAAACAAAAATTTAACACGCATCTTCCGGTATGGTTAAGCGTTATCGCCGCATTATTTGCCGGAGTTTTCGCACAATCATCGCTCGCCCAGAAACAATACGACGCAAGCGCGTTCTCCGATATGAAATGGCGGATGATTGGACCGTTTCGCGGCGGTCGTGTAAATGCTGTTTCGGGTGTTTCAGGTGAACCGAATACTTTTTATTTCGGCTCGGTTGGCGGCGGTGTGTGGAAATCGACTAACTCCGGTAGAACTTGGACGCCGATTTTTGACAATCAACCAATCGCGTCAATCGGAGCAATAAGCGTTGCGCCGTCGAATCCGAACATTGTTTATGTCGGTACGGGCGAAGCCGATATGCGCTCGCAGATTTCCTACGGCAACGGAATGTATAAATCCGTTGATGCAGGCAAAACCTGGAAACACATCGGTTTAGACGACACCCGCCAAATCGGACGAGTCGTCGTTGACCCAAAAAACCCGAACGTTGTTTTCGTCGCCGCGCTCGGTCACGTTTACGGCGCAAATCCTGACCGCGGAGTTTTCCGCTCGAATGATGGCGGCGCGACGTGGCAGAAAGTTCTTTTCAAAAACGAAAACGTCGGCGCTATTGATTTGCAGTTCGATTCAAACAATTCGCAAACGATTTACGCAACCTTATGGAATACGCGTCGTCCGCCGTGGAGCATTTATCCGCCTTCATACGGCGCGGGCGGAGGCATTTTCAAATCAACCGACGGCGGAAATACGTGGAACGAATTGACGAACGGCGTTCCGGTCGAAGGAGGCGGAAGAGTCGGAATAGCTGTCGCACGAACAAATCCGAAACGCATATACGCAATCATTGACGCCAAAGCCGGCGGGCTTTATCGCTCGGACGATGCGGGCGCAACGTGGAATTTAATTTCCGAAGACAAACGAATCTGGGGACGCGGCTGGTATTTCTGCAAGGTCATCGTTGACCCAAAAAATCCAGATATTGTTTACGTTTCTAACACCTCGGTTTATAAATCAACTGACGCAGGCAAAACCTGGACGGCAATAAAAGGCGCGCCCGGTGGTGATGATTATCATCAGCTTTGGATTTCGCCCGATGACTCGAACCGGATGATTTTAGCGAGCGACCAGGGCGCGATTGTTAGCGAAGACGGTGCGCAGACGTGGAGCAGTTGGTATAACCAGCCGACTGCGCAGCTTTATCACGTTGCCGCCGATAATCATTTTCCTTATTGGGTTACGGGCGCACAGCAGGATAGCGGCGCAGTCGGAACGCCGGTTGCCACAAATCACGCCGAACTTTCAAATCGCGATTGGTCTCCCGTCTGCGCGGGCGGCGAATCCGGCTACACCGCGCCCGACCCGCTACATTCCGAAATTTTATTTGGCGACCGGGTTACGCGCTGCAATGTTGTAACGGGCGAGACAAAAGACGTTTCGCCGGAAAAGGCGATGACTGTTACGGCACGTCATACATGGACATTGCCGCTCGTTTTCTCGCAAGCTGACCCGCACGCGCTTTATTACAGCAATCAGTTTTTATTCAAAACAACCAACGGCGGCGAAAGCTGGACGCAAATTAGTGGAGATTTGACACGCGAAAATCCGGGCATTCCACCGAACCTGAACGAAGCGACAGCAGAAGATGCGCCGAAGGATGCCCGACGAGGCGTAATATATACAATCGCTCCGTCGCCGCTTCGAGCGCAAACCGTTTGGATTGGAACTGACGACGGCTTGATTCAATTAACGCAAGACGACGGCAAAACCTGGATGAATGTTACGCCGCTCGAACTTTCAGCTTGGAGCAAAGTCGTGATGATGGATGCTTCGCATTTCGATGCAAAAGAAGCATTTGCCGCGATTGACCGGCATCGTCTCACCGATAACGAGCCTTATATTTACCGCACACGCGACGCCGGAAAAACCTGGCGAAAAATTACGAATGGTTTGCCGAAAGGCGTTTATCTCCAAACGATTAAAGAAGACACGCAAAGAAAAGGTTTATTATTTGCCGGAACAGAATTAGGTGTTTTTGTGTCGTTCAACGACGGCGACAACTGGCAACCGCTTCAATTGAATTTGCCGCCGGTTTCGATGCGGGATTTGGCGGTTCACAACGACGATTTAATTGTAGCGACGCACGGGCGCGGATTTTGGGTTTTAGACGACATCACCCCGCTTCGTCAAATCAACGATGAAGTCGTCAAATCAAAAGCATTTCTTTTCCGTCCGTCTGACGCTTTAGTCATTCCGCAGCCGTCGGAAAATGGCACGCCGCAGCCGCGCGACGAACCGCTTGCGGAAAATCAGCCTTACGGAGCAATTGTTGATTATTATTTGAACAAAAATTTTTCGGGTGTAGTAACACTGGAAATCTTAAATCCGGCGGGCGAGATGATTCGTCGTTATTCGAGCGAAGATAAACCAACGCAGGTTAATCCCGACACGCTGGATATTCCGGCTTTTTGGGTGAAAACTCCGCCGACAATATCGACTGCTGCAGGAATGCATCGATGGATTTGGGATTTGCGTCCGACACCGACGCCAGCCGACAAAAGTGCGGGGGGCGGATTTCAGCGCAGGGCAAATCCGGTTTTGCCCGGAATCTACACAGTCAGATTAACCGTGGACGGCAAAACTTTCACTCAGTCGTTAATGGTAAAATCTGACCCGCGAATTAAATAATAATGACAATTGATCAAAGTATTTGAGCGAGCCAATTTTTTATCTACAGACAAATGAAATTAAAGTCAAAACTCTGTGGAAAAAGTAAATCACTTCCGTTAAAAACGGTAAAGACTAAACCTTACTTATATGATGATACGCCGATAACGCGCCTGTACAAGCATATAAAACCCGTAAGCTACTAAACCGAGTGCTACAATTCCCAACAGCCACTGACCGTATGACTGCTGCTCCAAAGCTCGAAGCGCACCGCTCAAACCGCGTGCTTCGCCCGCACTCGAATGCATAGCAGCTTGAATCAGGAAAAAACCGATAATTCCAAATACCACTCCGCGTGCCGACAATCCTGCTTGTCCGGTGCGCATCGCAAAAGTTTGCGTCTTTTCATCCATCTCGTTTGTTTCGAGCTTCTCACGAAATTTAGCCGTGTAAGCCTTATAAAATTGAGATACGGCGAAAGCGATAAAACCCAACCCGACAGCGCCGACGAG
>JAABUN010004404.1_pt1 | contig 19305 bp, 18 predicted proteins | sample 5559311 | NCBI WGS metagenome assembly JAABUN01 (sample SAMN10711877, study PRJNA513370) | rock metagenome | isolation source: Antarctica rocks | place: Antarctica: Victoria Land, Siegfried Peak sud | reverse complement strand
TCCGCTTGCGAAGCATCTTATCACGCTGGAACAAGTCGTTCGGCCCTGACAAGATGCTTCGCAAGCGGACGCCAGATGAGCATGAGAGACGGTTTATTGCTTAGTTTGCCAGTACGTACAGCAATTATGCCCCTGCTCTCTGTTCAGCACCTGACCGTCGATTTTCACGCGCAGCGCGGTACTACCCGCGCCGTGGCCGATATATCGTTTGAGGTAGGTAGGGGAGAGGTGGTGGCAATTGTGGGCGAGTCGGGTTCGGGCAAGTCGGTGACTTCGCTGGCGCTGCTGGGCCTGCTGAGTAAGCCCGCCGCGCACATCGAGAGTGGCACGGCCGTGTTCGAGTCGGAAAAGCTGGGCCAGGTAGACCTGCTCCAACTCAGCGAAACGCAGCTGCAACAGGTGCGGGGCAACGACATCAGCATGATTTTTCAGGAGCCCATGACCTCCCTGAACCCCGTGCTGACCTGCGGCTACCAGGTGGTGGAGGCGCTGCGGCTGCACACTACGCTCAGCAAGCCGGCGGCGGAGGCCCGCACCATCGAGCTGTTTACGGAGGCGCAGCTGCCGCGCCCGGCCCAGATTTCCAAAGCCTACCCCCACGAAATCAGCGGGGGCCAGAAGCAGCGCGTGATGATTGCGATGGCGATGGCCTGCCGCCCGGCCCTGCTCATTGCCGACGAGCCCACCACGGCCCTCGACGTGACGGTGCAGGCCCGCATCCTCGACCTCATCCGGGACCTGCGGCGCGACTACGGCACGGCCGTGCTCTTCATCACCCACGACCTAGGCGTGGTAGCCGAGATTGCCGACCGCATCCTGGTTATGTACCGGGGTAGGGTGGTGGAGCAGGGCGCGGTGCTCGACATTTTTACCAACCCCCAGCACCCCTACACCAAGGGCCTGCTGGCCTGCCGGCCGCGCCTGTCCATTGGCAAGAGCCGCCTGCCGGTGGTGGCTGATTTTATGCAGGCTGATGGGGCCGGCAACTTCGTGGCGCGGGTGGCCGGGGCAGGGCCGGAGCCGCTGCAAACCAACCCGGCCCAGTTACGAAGCAATTCTGATACTGCCAAAGCGTTTCCCGTGGAACAAAAAGCGGGTTTGGGGCAGGTGCCTACCCCCTTGCTCCAGGTCGAAGACCTGCGGGTGTACTTCCCCATCCGCAAAGGCTTTTTCGCGCGCGCCACCGAGTTTGTACGGGCCGTTGATGACGTCAGCTTCGTTATCTATCCCGGCGAAACGGTGGGGCTGGTGGGCGAGTCGGGCTGCGGCAAAACCACGCTGGGCCGGGCGCTGCTCCGCCTTACGGAACCAACCGCCGGCCGCATCCTGTTTGAGGGCACTGACCTGGCCCGCCTGCCCGCCGGCGAATTGCGCCACCGGCGGCGCGAGTTTCAGCTGGTGTTTCAGGACCCCTACGCGGCCCTGAACCCGATGCTCACGGTGGGCGAGGCCATCCTGGAACCGCTGCGGGTGCACGGGGTAGGCGGCAGCCGCGCCGAGCAAAAGGCTCGGGTGCGGGAGCTGCTGCGCACCGTGGGCCTGAGCGACGATGCGGAACAGCGCTACCCGCACGAGTTCAGCGGCGGGCAGCGGCAGCGCATCTGCATTGCGCGGGCGCTGGCCTTGCGGCCCAAGCTCATCGTGTGTGACGAGTCGGTGTCGGCACTCGACGTGAGCGTGCAGGCGCAGGTGCTCAACCTGCTCAACGACCTCAAGCGCGAGCTGGGCATTACCTACCTCTTCATTACCCACGACCTGTCGGTGGCCCGCTTTATGAGCGACCGCCTACTGGTGATGAGCCAGGGAAAAATCGTGGAAAGCGGCCCCGCCGCTGAGGTGTACGCCCACCCACGGCACCCGTATACCCAGCAGCTGCTGGCCGCCATCCCGAGCGACGACCCGGCCCGCATCGCGGCGCGGGTAGCATCGTAGAATTGAGTGGCACTCCGTTCCCGGTCGCGCTATACTGGCCAGGTAGTAAAGACCAAACAAGCCGCTTCCGTCCACGTTCTACTTTCATTCAACAACGAACGGAGTACCACTCCGTTCTACTTTCTTTACTCCGCGTCGCCTTCGTCAATCTTACCTCAAGCTGTCCGGCGGCCGTCTTACCCATTTCATGAAAAACCCCCAAGACCCCGCCGCCCCCCGCGCCGCTCGCGCGAAGGCAGCCCCCGCCACTAAGGCTCCTAAAGCCCCTAAGGCTGCTACCCCCGCCGCGCCGGCTGGCCTGAGCCAGGACCTGGTGTACCGGCAGTTTGCCGACAACCCCGGCAAGGTGCTGGGCTACCGCCAGCTTTCGCGCCGTCTCGGCATCACCACCAAAGCCCAGCGCGAGGAGCTGTTTGCCTACCTCAAGGAACTCAAGCAAACCGGCCGCCTGGAGCTGCTGCAAAACGACGAATACCGGCTGGCCGACCCCACCGACCTGCAAGTGGCCGCCAGTGCCGCCAAAGGCCGGAAATCGACCAAAAAGGCCCCGGCGGCCGCAGCGCCCGAGCCGGTGCTGGAAGAAGAATTTGGCCAGGACCCCATCATTCACCGGCGCCGCGCGGCGGGCTTCGACCACGTGGGCGATGGCCCCGACCGCCGGCCGCACCGCGACAGCAATACCGTGATTGGCACGGTGTCACTCGCTACCCCGCGCTTTGCCTTCGTGGTGCGCGAAGACAGCGAGGGCGACGATATCCGCGTCTTTACCGACCAGCTGCGCTACGCCCTCGATGGCGACCTGGTGCGGGTGCGCCTGCGCGGTATCCGCGACGGCCGCCTTACCGGCGACGTGGTGGAGGTCATCAAGCGCCAGCGCGTGGAGGTGGTAGGCCGCCTGCAAGTGCAAGGCTCCCTCGGCTTCGTGAAGCCCGATAACCGCAAGTCGTACTTCGACGTGATGGTGCCGCCCGGCGAGTTGAATGACTCACGCAACGGCGACAAGGTGCTGGTGCGCATCACCGAGTTTCCCGACCACGAGGGGCAGGGTAGGAACCCGGTGGGCACCATCGTGCGCAACTTCGGCGCGGCCGGCCAGAACGAGGCCGAGATAAACGCCATCATGGCCGAGTTTGGCCTGCCCTTCGAGTTTCCGAGCGCCGTGGAGGAAGAGGCCGACGCCATTCCGACCAGCATCAGCAAGCAGGAAATTGCCAAGCGTCGCGACTTCCGCGACATCCTCACCTTCACCATTGACCCGGCCGACGCCAAGGACTTTGACGATGCGCTGAGTTTGCGCACCCTGGAAAACGGCAACTACGAAGTGGGCGTGCACATCGCCGACGTAACCCACTACGTGCGGTTGGGAACGGAGCTGGAGCGCGAGGGCAAGAGCCGCGCCACCTCGGTGTACCTCGTGGACCGCGTGATTCCGATGCTGCCCGAAAACCTTTCCAACGGCCTCTGCTCGCTGCGGCCCAACGAGGACAAGCTGACCTTCTCGGCCGTGTTTGAGCTCGATGAGAAAGGCAAGCTGGTGGACTCGTGGTTTGGTAAAACCGTCATTCACTCCGACCGCCGCTTCAGCTATGAGGACGCGCAGGCGCGCATCGAAACCGGCGAGGGCGACTTGGCCGAGGAAGTGAACCTGCTGAACCGGCTGGCCAAAAAGCTCTCGGCCGAGCGCTTCCGCAAAGGCGCCATCAGCTTCGAGACGCAGGAAGTGAAGTTCAGGCTGGGCGAGGATGGCCAGCCGCTCGGCGTGTACGTGAAGGAGCGCAAGGACGCGCACAAGCTCATCGAGGAGTTCATGCTGCTGGCCAACAAGCGGGTGGCCGAGTTCGTGTTTGGCCTCAAAAAGACCAAGCCGCGCTTCACGATGGTGTACCGTACCCACGACGCGCCCGACCCCGACCGCCTCGAAAACTTCGCCCTCTTCGCCCAGAAATTTGGCCACCAGCTCAACCTGAGCAACCCGAAAAAAATCAGCACCGAGCTCAATAAACTGAGTGAAGACGTGGTGGGCAAGCCCGAGCAGAACGTGATTCAGGGCCTGGCCATCCGCTCGATGTCGAAGGCTATTTACACCACCGAGCCGCTGGGGCACTTCGGCCTGGCTTTCGCGCACTACTCGCACTTCACCTCGCCCATCCGCCGCTACCCCGACATGATGGCCCACCGCCTGCTGGAGTACTACCTCGAAGGGGGTAAGAACGCGGCCGTCGAGCCCGTGGAGGAAGCGTGCAAGCACTCGTCGGCCCGCGAGAAGCTGGCGGCCAACGCTGAGCGCGCCAGCATCAAATACAAGCAGGTCGAGTACATCGGCGCGCACATCGGCGAGGAGTTTACGGGCGTCGTGTCGGGCCTCACCGAGCGCGGCATCTACGTCGAGATTGAGGCGAACAAGTGCGAAGGCATGGTGCGCATCTCCGACATTCCGGGCGACACTTTCGAGCTGGATAAGGAGAACTACCGCATCGTGGGCCGCGGCTCGAAGCGCATTATCCAGTTCGGTGACGAGCTGCAGGTCATCGTGACCTCGGCCAACCTGCTCGACCGCACCATCGACATGGAGCTGGTCGACAACCGTCCCGAAAGCGTGAAGCAGCGCGAGCGCGCCGAGCGCGAAGCCGGCCGCGGGGGCCGCCCCGCCCGCAACCGCGACGGCAACAGCAAAGGCGGCGGCCACAAGGGCGGTAGTGGCGGCGGCCGGGGGGGTAGGGATGGTGGCAAGCGCCGGCGGTAGCCTTTTCCCGTTTGTCATTGCGAGCGCAATGAAGTGGAGCGCGGCAATCTTTCCTGCACGTTAGGATTACTACCCCGACGATTAGGAAAGATTGCCGCGCTTCACTTCGTTGCGCTCGCAACGACAAGAGATTTCAGTGACCGTTATACCCCGACCTTTGCCCCCGTGCAAACCGACCTTTCGACCCTCCTCCAGCAAGCCTTACAGGCGCTTGACTACGGCCAGCAGCCCGCCACCCTCTACGACCCCATCCGCTACATCATGGGCTTGGGCGGCAAGCGCCTGCGGCCGCTGCTCACGCTGCTCGGCGGTCAGCTCTTTACCGATGATTTGGCGCCCTTGGTGAAGCCCGCGCTGGCCACCGAAGTCTTCCACAACTTCACCCTGGTGCACGACGACCTGATGGACCAGGCCCCGCTGCGGCGCGGCCAGCCCACGGTGCACGAGAAATGGAACGCCAGCACGGCCATCCTCTCGGGCGATGTGATGCTGGTGCGGGCCTACGAGCTGCTCTTCGAAAACGTGCCCCTACCCCTGCTGCCGCGGGTATTGCGGCGCTTCTCCCAAACCGCCGCCGAGGTGTGCGAGGGCCAGCAGTGGGACATGAATTTTGAGACCGATACCAGCGTCACCATCGCCCAATACCTCGACATGATTCGGCTCAAAACGGCCGTGCTCCTCGGCTTCGCGCTGGAGCTGGGCGCCGTGCTGGCCGGCGCCAGCGCCGACGATGCCGAGCACCTGCGGCAGTTCGGCACCGACATTGGCCTGGCTTTCCAGTTGCGCGACGACCTGCTCGACGTGTACGGCGACGCGGCTACTTTCGGCAAGCGGGTTGGCGGCGACATCATTTCCGATAAAAAGACCTTCCTGCTGCTCACTGCCCAGGCGCAGGCCAACGCCGCGCAGCGCGCCGCCCTGGCCCGCCACATCGGCCAGCCCGTGCCCGATGCCGAGGCCAAGGTGCGGGCCGTGCGCGCCCTCTACAATGAGCTCGACATTCGCCCCCAGACCGAGGCGCTCATCAACGATTACTTCCAGGCGGCCCTGCGGCATCTGGAGCGGGTAGGGGCCCCCGCCGCCCGCAAGCAGCCCCTGCATCACCTCGCGCTCCAGCTTATGGACCGCGAAAACTAGCCCATCGTGTTCAATCCCATTCTCATTCTCATCGGCCTCACGGTCGCCATCTCCGCCTATGCCTGGTCCAAGCCCGACCTCCTGCGCGCCTGGATACTGGAGCCCTACGTCATGGCCCGCTCCGGCGGCCAGTGGTACCGCCTGCTTACCTCCGGCTTCCTGCACGCCGACTGGGCCCACCTGCTCTTCAACATGTTTGCCTTCTATTCCTTCAGCCCCGTGGTGCTCGCCACGCTGGCCGAGGGCTACGGGCCGGGAGCGGGGGTAGGGCTGTTTCTGCTGCTCTACCTGGGCGGCATCATCGTGTCCGATTTGCCCACCTACTTCCAACACCGCGACGACCGCGACTACCGCAGCTTGGGCGCGTCGGGGGGGGTAGCGTCAGTGCTGTTCGCCAGCATTTTGCTTTTCCCGGTCAATACCAACGGGGGCGGCATCATCATCTTTCCCATTCCTTTCCCCATTCAGCCATTCATTTTTGGGGTGCTCTACCTGGCGTATTCCTGGTACATGGGCCGCCGCCGGGGCGATAACGTCAATCACGATGCCCACTTCTACGGCGCGCTTTTTGGCGTGCTGCTTATCAGTGCCCTCATTCCGGGGGTAGTACCGGAGTTTTTCCGGCAGGTGAGTAGTTATATAAGGTAATTACCTATAAATCAGATAGTTGAACTTGATAAATGGCCTAAGTTTAGTTATTTGCGTAAAGGCGTGGACACCACACTCTTTCACTCCTGCTTATGCAACGCTTCTCCACCATCGCCCGCCGCTTATCGCCGGCCACCTTGCTGCCGCTTTTGCTGATTTTCGCAACCAGTTGCAGCCGCTACAACAATAGTGGTTCGCTCAGCATCGCTGGCGTTATCTACCTGATTCTGGCTCTCTACGCGCTCTTCAGCTTGCTCAAGCAAGACTGGTCGTTGGGCAAAAAGCTCCTTTGGGGCGCCATCATCTGGTTCTTCCCTATTGGCGGTTCCATCATCTATCTGCTATTCTCTGGTCGTAGCAGCTAGCTGATTGTCCCGGTTTATAAAATCAAAAACCCTTAGCTGAATAGGCTAAGGGTTTTTTAATGACAAGTTGGGTGGTACTGTTACTTCAGCAGGCGTTGCTTTTCCAAGCGAGCGACGCCCTTTGCCAGCTCACCAGCATTCGTAATCTGCTTGGCCTGCCAATGGCCATCCGGTTGCTTCCGTAGCTGCACTTCCACCACCATCGTGGTATCGTAGCGCGGCTGTGAAAACTCCAGCCCTACCAGCGCTTCATTGCCCTTGTCAGTAGTGTATTTAATGCCCTTGAACTGGCTGTCGGGTCCTACTACCCGCCCCGCCAGACCCAGAAAAGAAAGGTTGACCAAGCGCTTTGGCGCGGCGGCCTGCGCCTCCTCCAGCGAGCCCGTCTCGACGTAGCGCTGCACCTCGTTGCGGGCAGCCCTGGCCAGCTGAGGCTTCAATAGGCTCAGGCCGCCGCGCAGCGCCAGGCCGCCACCCGGCACCAAAGCCGCCAAGGTACTCTGGCTGGCCACGTCATCCACCAGGTGGCTCGTCACGCTACTGATGTCTACGTAGCGCTCAAACTTGGCCAAGTCGTGGGTTTGCGTAGCTGCCGCGGCTTGCAGCAGCGCGTAGTCCGGCCCCGTTTTGAGGCTGTTGAAATAGTAGTAGCCACCAGCCACGGCCACCAGCACCAGGAGCAGTAAAAGTATTCGCTTCATCGAAAAGGACTGAACGGAAAAGAGGGGGTAGGGACGGCCTAAAATCAGCCGTAAAGCTACTGGCCAGCCGTCTGCCCGCGCCCTCGCCTGCGTACAATGGTATATGTCAGCAACCTCACCTATCCCTGCTTCACAGGGCTATCGACCCGAAGTACACGGCCACCGCGGCTGTCGGGGTCTGCGCCCCGAAAACACGTTGCCCGCCTTTTTACACGCGCTGGAACTGGGCGTTGATGTCCTGGAGCTCGACGTAGTAATATCCAGCGACCGGCAGGTAGTGGTAGCGCACGAGCCCTGGTTATCGGCCCGCCTGGGCACCGGCCCTAACGGCGAGTCCATTAGCCCGCAACACGAACGCGCTTACAATCTCTACCAGATGCCCTACGCCACCATTCGTCGTTGCGTGGTCGGCGAGCTACCGCTGGCGGCCTTCCCCGTGCAGGTGCCCGTGGCCACCTACCGCCCCCTGTTACGCGACGTCTTGCAAGCCGTCGAAAGCGCCTGCCGCCTGGCTGGTCGCCCTAGCGTAGGCTATGCCGTCGAGGTGAAAAGCAGCCCTGCGGGCGACGATATTTTTCACCCTACCCCCCTTCCTTTCGTCGAGCTTGTGCTGGCAGAGCTGCGAGCTGCCGGCGTGGCAGCGCGCACCACGCTGCTCAGTTTCGACCCGCGTATTCTCCGGGCGGCTCGGGCGCGAGCGCCCCGTCTGGCGCTATGCCTGCTCAACGAAAACCTCACCCCGGCGGCTACCTTGTTTGAAGAGCTTGGCTTCGTACCGGACACTTACGGCCCCGACTTCGAGTTGCTGTCAACCGATACGGTACAGGCGCTACAAGCCGCCTACCCCGGCTTGCGACTTGTACCGTGGACACTGAACAGCCTGGCAGATTTCACCCAGGCGCTAGAGTGGGAGGTAGTCGGCATCACCACGGATTACCCCGAGCAATTACTCGCATTACTGTCCAAAGCAGTGTAATACGTAAAACGCGTTACAGATTTAGCGTTACATTTTATAATGTTACACGGAATACCGTAATGATGTTACGTGATGCTTCTTTCTGTTATAATAGTAATGCCGCTTATTCACGAAACAATTTGGTTTACACTATTGTCCGCTACATCTTTGCAGTATCATTGTAACCTGTTCCCCCACCCATGCCGCATCAGGGCGAAATACTGCAAGAAGCTATCAAAAACAGCGGTATTTCCATCACGCGCATCGTGGAGGAGCTTGGTATTACGCGTCCGACTATCTATCGTAAATTCAAGGATGATACACTCGATGCCAACTTTGTAAAAAAAATTGGTCTTATTATCGGACATGATTTCTCTCAGGACTTTACGATTACCGAACAATCTGTTTTACCTTTTGTAACACAAGTTGTCCGCGTTCCCGTTACACATTCTGTTACATCTCGTGTAACAGCCGCTACTCCTATTGATTTGGACCCGTCAAAGCAGCTTTTGGCCCTGCAAACGAAATACATTGCCCTTTTAGAAGCCTACAATGAGCTGTTGTTGAAAGTGTATGGTCCGAAGTAACAAAAATGTTCCACGTGAAACATTTTTGTTTTATTTCAAATCAGCCTGTCCGTGTAGTCGGGTTACAGAGCGAGAATGGGCTTGCAAATACAAGAGGTATCGCATCATCCAATTGCTTCTGCCAGGCCAGGTTTCGGCAGGTAAGGATGGCAGACTGCGGACTTCTTAAACAGTCTTTATGGCTAGCCGCACCAATAACCACCTGCTAAAAAGGCAACGGGGTGAGCCTTGGTTATCCTAGAGGGGTAGGGAGTTGGAGGAGGCAATAGCCGCCAGAAAATCAAAGGCGGAAAATGGGGTACGTAGGTCTGTCGGGCAGCTACAGAAACACCACCTCGCTCACTACCTGAGCGCCTACTTCGTTGTTCAGCATTTCCAGCACGCGGGTCTTCGCCATCACCAGCTCATGCTTGAGCGGGGCCGAGGAGAGCCGCACAAACAGCTTGCCCTTGGCCACGTATACTTCCTGCGTTTTAAGGGCCACAGCTTTCCCCATCACGCGCTCCCAGCTGGCAACTACGGTTACTTCGTTGAGCTTGCCACCGAGCCGATAGGCCCGCACGAGAGCTTCCAGGCCTTCCTTCAGCGGGATAATGTCGGCCCGGCGAGCGGTAGGGGAGAGGCTAGGTTTTTTCACGGCTTAGGGCTGGAAATACCCAGTGCCAGCCCCTATAAAAAGGCGCGCGGCAAAGGGGTATTGCTTCCCCCAAAAATACGGCTTGGCGCTCGCGAAGCGGGTAGCCAAAAGTCAAATTGCCCGCACGTTTCCGGCTTGCACCTCAAACTGCCGGATGGCGCTGCTTACCCCGGCTAGCGCCTGGTTGGTGCGCTCCAGGTTGGTGTCGGTGAGGAAGACTTGCCCAAACGTATGGTCAGCTACCAGTTCCAGCAGCCGCGCGATGCGCTTATCGTCGAGACGGTCAAATATGTCGTCTAGCAGCAGTAGCGGCTTGGCTGGGGCAGCGCCCGCTGCCTGCGGCCGCTGCGCCAGTAGCTCAAACTGCGCGAGCTTTAGAGCAATAGCAAACGACTTTTGCTGGCCCTGCGAGGCGTAGCTCTTTACGGGTAGCCCATCCATCAGGAAAACGAAGTCGTCGCGGTGAGGGCCGGTAGTGCTGCGCTGCAAAGCCAGGTCGCGGCGCTCATTAGCTAATAGAAGATGGCGGAAGTCCTGGCCAGTCAATTGGCTCTTATAATCCAGCGAAACTTCCTCGCGCCCATCGGCCAGCTGTAGATAGTGCCGCTGAAATACGGGAACGAACTGGGTAGCGAATCCGGCCCGCAGCGCGGCCAGCCGCTCACCCAGGGGCGCGAGCTGGTCATCGAGTGATTGCAGGTAAAGGGCATCAAAACCCTGGCTGCTGCCACTTAGCTTCAGGGTAGCATTGCGCTGGCGCAGGAAGCCATTATACTGGATGAGGAGCTCTAAAAATTCATGGTCAAGCTGCGACTGAAGGCTGTCGAAATACCGCCGCCGCTCTTCGCTACCCTGCCGAATCAGGTCAGTATCATAGGGGGAGATAAGCACGGCCGGGTAGCGGCCGATATGGTCGGCCAGGCGCTCATAGGGCTGCTTATCGTGCGTAATGGTCTTCTTTTGTCCTACTCGTAGGCTAACCTGGATGGTTTCGGGCCGCTCGGCTGGTGGCGTCGAAAAGCTGCCTTTCACCACAAAAAAATCGGCTCCCTGCTTGATGGCCTGGGCATCGGTACTGGCAAATGCGCTCTTGGTAAGTGCCAGGTAATGAATGGCGTCGAGCAGGTTGGTTTTGCCGCTGCCGTTATCCCCAATAAAGCAATTGATGCCGGGGCTGAAGGCAAGGCTGGCTTCTTCGTAATTCTTGAAAAAAAGCAGGTGGAGCTGGTCGAGCGTCATTCGAAGCAATGGGGTGGGAGTACGAGCAGAATTACGTAATTTCGCCCTCCCAACGCGAAATTATATACCCCGAATTATGGCGGAGTCAAAAGTAAAGGATGCGCCGAAGGCTGGCGCTAATAGTAGCAAAGGTGCCAAAGGCCAGCCCTCGAAGGTAGTTGACGCTAAAACCGGCGTCGTAACCAAGACGCAGCCGGCTATCGAAGTATTGCCCAACGCGCACGCTGGTGATAATAATAGCGGGGAGCCCCTTGCTACCTCACCCGACCAACCGGAGTTTTCGAAAGAAGTTTACATGTCGTGGTATGAGCAGATGCAGCTCATGCGCAAGTTTGAAGAGAAAGCCGGCCAGCTCTACGGCCAGCAAAAAATCAAAGGATTTTGCCACTTATATATTGGCCAGGAGGCGTGCGTTGCCGGGGCCGTATCGGCGTTGGAGAAAGGTGACAAGTACATCACGGCCTACCGCGACCACGCGCACCCGCTGGCACTTGGCACGTCGCCAAATGCCATAATGGCCGAGCTGTTTGCCAAAGCCACGGGCTGCTCAAAAGGCAAAGGCGGGTCGATGCACATGTTCGACAAGGAGGTTGGTTTTATGGGTGGCCACGGTATCGTGGGCGCCCAGATTCCGATGGGCGCCGGTATCGCATTTGCCGAGAAGTACAACAAGACGGGCAAGCTGTGCATTTGCTACATGGGCGATGGCGCGGTGCGCCAGGGTGCCTTGCACGAGGCGTTCAACATGGCCATGCTGTGGAAGCTGCCCGTCATTTTCGTAGTCGAGAACAATGGGTACGCGATGGGCACTTCGGTGCAGCGCACCTCCAATGTGACCGACCTGCACATCATCGCGGAAGGCTACCAGATGCCGAACGAGCCCGTGAATGCTATGAACGTGGAGGAAGTGCACAAGGCCGTGGCCCGCGCTGCCGAGCGCGCCCGTGGCGGCGAAGGCCCGACGTTCCTGGAATTCAAAACCTACCGCTATAAAGGCCACTCGATGAGTGACCCCGCCAAGTACCGCACGAAGGAAGAGGTAGAAGAATACCGCCACCGCGACACGATTGAAGCAATTCGCCACACCATCCTCACGCACAACATGGCGACCGAGGAGGAACTGACGGCCATTGATGAGCGCATTAAAGGCCGGGTGCAGGAGTCGGTTGAATTCGCGGAGAATTCGCCCTACCCCGATGCGGCTGAGCTGTATCACGATGTGTACGTGCAAAGTGATTATCCGTATATCCACGACTAACCATTATTAACCCGGCCCCTTGCTTGCGTAGCCGGGTGGCCTCTTGCGCCGCTAAGCTTACTAAAGCCACGCGGCACTGAGCTACCTATCCCAATGTCTAAGATTCCATATACCGGCAAAACGCCGGGAGCCCGTCAGCCCATTCGCCCGGTTTCGACCGACCCGCTGGCCCCGGCCGAAGAAAGCTACGTGACCGAAAATCCGTTGCTCGAAGACCCCGATGCCCTGGCAGCGCGCCTGGCGGAATCGGAAGATTTTGTGCGGCGCAACCGGAACGTGCTGCTGGGTATTCTGGTGGTGGTAGTGGCGGCCATCGCGGGCACGTTTGGCTACAACTACTGGCGCACGGAACAGAACACGCAGGCGCAAAACGCGATGTTTAAAGCGGTAGACTACTGGGAGGCCGACTCGCTTGGCAAGGCCACGAAGGGCGACGGCAAGCACCCCGGCCTCGACAAAGTGGCGACTGAATATAGCAGCACGAAAGCCGGCAACCTCGCCGATTTCTACGCTGGCGTAGCCGCGCTGAAGCAAGGCAAATTTCAGGATGCCTACAAGTACCTGGACAAGTTCAGCTCGGATGACTACCTGGTGCAGTCGCGGGCTTACGCGCTGATGGGCGACGCGAAGCTGGAACTGAACCAGCCCAAGGACGCCGCCGACCTCTACGCCAAGGCTGCCGACCACAAGGCCAACGAGTACTTCTCGCCCGGCTACGTGCTCAAGCAAGGCATCGCGCTGGAAGCGGCCAAGGATAATGCCGGCGCCATTAAGGCGTACGACCGGATTCTAAACGACTACCCGGCGGCCCAGGAGGCCGGTGAGGCGCGTCAGCGCAAGGCGGCTCTAAGCCAATAAGCGCGCGTATAGAACGTTCGAAGTCGCAACGGCGCTTCCCTATCGTGGGAGGCGCCGTTGCCATTTAGCGAGCCCTACCCCCCTTTTATACCCAACCCGGCAACGAACAGAAAGGTGAGGCCCTGCTGCCCGCCCGCGCTGGTCGCATCCGCGAAATCTGCTTCATCCGCAAAATCTGCGATTTTATGGCTACTGCCCTCCAAAACCTGAGTACTTACGACAGCGCTGGCTTCACCGACATCAGTGAAAAGCGCTTTGGCCTGGTCGTGGCCGAGTGGAACCGCGAGCTGACCGATACGCTCAGCAACGGCGCCTACGAGACGCTGCTGAAGCACGGGGCCAAGCCGGAAAATATTTTTCGTAATACCGTGCCCGGCAGCTTCGAGCTGACGCTGGGGGCGCAACTGCTGGCCCAGCACGACGAGATGGACGCGGTTATCTGCCTGGGGGTAGTAATCAAGGGCGATACGAAGCACGACGACTACATCTGCCACGCCGTGGCGCAGGGCCTGACCACGGTCGGGCTGAAGTATAATAAGCCGGTGATATTTGGCCTGGTAACCACCAATACGCTGGAGCAAGCCTGGGACCGGGCCGGCGGACGCCACGGCAACAAGGGCGTGGAGGCCGCGGTAGCGGCCATTCAAATGCTCGGATTCTGAGGCAAAGGTGTAGCCGGCGAAGCAAAGCCGCTGAAACCAATTACCTTTGCCCCCGCGAAGCCAGTTCGGCGCGTTTCCTGACTAAGTAGCTGCTATTAACACTGCTAAACTTTTTGGCTTAGTGCGGCGTTGGTTTTGCCAGGCCATTGGCCTGCCGCCCTCAATTTGTTACTTTTTTACCTGCTTTTCGATGTCCGAGGAAAACCTCCGCTATTCGCGGGAAGACTTAGCTGAGTTTGACCAGATTATTCAGGATAAGCTAACGGCAGCTCGCAAGGAGTTGTCCTTCATCAAGGAGACGCTGACCCGTAACAACGAGTCGGGCACTGACACCACGGCGGCTTCACTGAAGGTGCTCGAAGACGGTGCGGAAACTGCCGAGAAGGAGAGCCTAAACCAGTTGGCTTCGCGCCAGATGAAGTTCATTCAGCAGCTGGAGAATGCGCAGCTGCGCATTAAAAATGGTACCTATGGCGTGTGCATCGGCACGGGCAAGCTCATCCCCAAGGAGCGCCTGCGCGCGGTGCCGCACACCCAGCACTCGATTGAGGCCAAACTGGCCCGTCGCGACTAGGCACTACTACGTATACTGGTCCGGACCCGCACCCGGCGCTTCGGCGGCGGCCTGCGGGTCCGGACCTTTTTTTACCGCTTGCCCATTGGGCAGGGGGTAGTACTCACCAGCGCCGGCGGCGCGGGACTATAAGCCAGCATTAGATAACCCTATAAATCAAGATGGGCAAGCAACATTTTTCGGAGGATAAACCAGGCCGGCGCGGCGCGGCTGGTGGCCCCGGGCGGCCGGGCGGCGATGCACGCGGTGGCAACGCGCCCCGTGGCAACAGCAGCAATTATAAAGGCAGCCGGCCCGACGGCCGCGGCGAAGGCTACTCGCCCGCCCGGCCTACGTTTGGGCAAGGCGGCGGCAAGTTTGGCTCCCGGCCCGGTGGCAGCGGCGGCTTCAACAAGCCCAACTTTGGCGAAAAGCGCAGCTTTGGCGGCGACCGTCCTGAGCGCGGCGGCTACGGCGAGAAGCGTAGTTTCGGTGGTGACCGCCCGGCCCGTAGCTTCGGTGGTGACCGCCCCGAGCGTAGTGGCTCCGGCGAGAAGCGCAGCTTTGGTAGTGACCGGCCCGAACGTGGCGACCGCCCAACTCGCAGCTTTGGCGGCGACCGTCCTGAGCGCAGCGACCGCCCGGCCCGCAGCTTTGGCGGCGACCGCCCCGAGCATAGTGGCTCCGGCGAGAAGCGCAGCTTTGGTGGCGACCGCGATGCCCGACCCCGGCGCTTTGAGCCGAGCAGCGAAGATGGCGAGCGCCGCGAAGAGCGCGGCGAGCGCCCCGCCTACCCCCCCAAACCTATCTGGCAGGGCCAGCCGGTGCGCTACGAAGGCAAACCGACCGTGCCGCGCGGTGACAAAGGCGAGCGCAACCGCAAGTTTATCAAAACCAACCCCGACGGCACGCCCATAACGCCGGCCAGCGACCGCCCCGTGTACACGGGACGCGATGAGCGCCGCTCGTTTGAGGAGCGTGACACGACCCCACGCCCGCGCCCCGAAGGGGGCACTGAGCGCCGCAACGACCGCGCACCGCGCCGCGAAACCGGCGGCCGGCCAGGTGGCGACGACCGCCGCGGCAGCTACGGCGACCGCCGGCCCGCGGGTGGCGAGGGCACTGAGCGTCGCAGCTTCGGCGGTGAGCGGGGGGGTAGCGACCGCCGCGATAGCTACGCCCGCCGCGACGCCCGCCCCGAGGCAGGTGGCCGCGACGACCGCCGCGGCAGCTACGGCAACGACCAGGGTCCTAGCCGCGAGCGTACCGAAGGTGCTTTTGGCAAGCCGCGCAGCTACGGCGAGCGCCCATCCAACACGAGCAGCAGCACGTTCCGCGAGCGGCGCGAGGCCATGCGCGAAGCCCAGAGCGGCCCGCGCCGCGGCACTACTTACGGCAGCACCGATAAGGGCCGCACGGGCGACACGGTGGGCCAGGCGCCCGATTACAAAAACCTCACGCACTACGAAAAGGACAAGACGCGCGGCAACAAGCGCCGGGCCAGTGAAGAAGACTTCGGCAACGAAGAGCTGCGCCTGAACCGCTACATCGCCAACGCGGGTATTTGCTCGCGCCGCGAGGCCGATGCCCTTATTGCCGCCGGCGAAATCCGGGTGAATGGCGAGGTGATTACCGAAATGGGCTACAAGGTGCAGCCCACCGACACGGTGCAGTACGGCAAAACCAACCTCAACCGCGAGAAGCTGGTGTATGTGCTGCTGAACAAGCCCAAGGACTTCATCACGACCACCGACGACCCCGAGGGCCGCAAAACGGTGATGTCGCTGGTGGCCACGGCGTCGAAGGAGCGCATTTTCCCGGTGGGCCGGCTCGACCGCAATACCACGGGCCTGTTGCTCTTCACCAACGATGGCGAGGTAGCTCAAAAGCTGTCGCATCCATCGCACAAGAACAAAAAAATCTACCAGGTGGAGCTGGACAAGCCGCTCATGGCCGAGCACCTGGGCCAGATTGCCGCCGGGCTGGAGCTGGAAGACGGCAAGGCCGAAGTCGATGACGTGGCCGTAGTGGCTGGCAACCCGCACTTCGTGGGTATCGAGCTGCACGTGGGGCGCAACCGCATCGTGCGCCGCATTTTTGAGCACCTGGGCTACGATGTAGTCGCCCTCGACCGCGTGCAGTACGCGGGCCTCACCAAGAAAGAGCTGCCGCGAGGCAAGTGGCGCTTCCTGAGTGAGCAGGAGGTTATCCGGTTGAAATACTTCATGTAAGATGTTGGTGCCTGGTGCTTAGTGCCTGGTGCTTGGGTCGTTTAAAGATTCCCAAGCACCAGGCACTGAGCACCAGGCACCAATACCCAAGTACCAAGAAATGACTACCCTGGCCCTCGACCTCGGCAATACCGCGCTGAAATACGGGCTGTCTGGGCCGGAAGGCACCCGCGAAAGCGGCGTGCTGACTACGCCGGCGCAGCTGGCGGCGCTGTGGCAGCGGGCACAGCCCCGGCAGGCCATCCTGTCGTCGGTGGCCGATGAAGCCGCTACCCAGCCCTGGCTGGCCGAGCTGGCGGCGGTCGATGGTCTGGCGCGGGTATTGCCTTTTCGGCCGGGCTTTACGCCGGTGCCGCTGCGCAACGCCTACGCTACCCCCCACACGCTGGGCCCCGACCGGCTGGCCGGGGCAGTGGGGGCGGCCAGCCACTGGCCTGGCCACGACCTGCTCATTATCGACGCGGGCACGGCCCTGAAGCTAGACCTTGTTACGGCCGATGGCACGTACCACGGTGGTAGTATCGCGCCGGGGCTGCGGATGCGCTTGCAGGCCCTGCACGCGTTTACGGGCCGGCTGCCGTTGGTAGAGTTGCCGCCGGCCACCGAGCCGGTGCAACTAATTGGCCGCTCCACGGCCTCTTCGCTGCTGAGTGGGGTAGTGGGCGGCACCGCCGCCGAGGTGCGCGGCCGGGTGGCCGAGTACCAGCAGCGCTACCCCGATTTGAGGGTAGTCCTGACCGGCGGCGATGCCCCGTACCTAGCGGCGGCCCTTACGCTGCTGGCCGGCCGTATCTTTGCCGTGCCAGAACTGGTGCTGCTGGGCCTGGATAAGATTTTACGCTATAATGTTGACAACTAAAAAACTATCCGGGGCCCTGCTGACGGCCGTTGCTACCCTCTTCGCCGGCTCGGCGCTGGGGCAGGGGCTGGGCAACTCGCCGTACTCGCGCCTGGGCCTGGGCGACTACGCGGGCAACTACGGGGGCGTGCGCCAGCTGGGTATGGGCGGCACCGGCCTGGCCGCGCCTAATACGGGCAACGTCAACGAGTTAAATCCCGCCTTACTGGCTTATACGCCCCGCACTACCTGGGAGGCCGCCTTCAGTGCCCAGGTAAAAACGGTGAGCAACGCGGCCACCTCGAACCGTAACGGTTCGGGTACGCTGGGCTACCTGGCCCTGGCGGTGCCGCTCAACAAGCGCTGGGGCGCCGCTATCGGCCTCAAGCCCTACAGCGCCGTCGATTACCAGGCTACTAGTACCGGCGTGGTCAACGGCGACCCTGGGGCCGTGGCCATCCGGCAGTACCAGGGCACGGGCGGCCTCTCGGAAGCCTACTTTGCCCACGGCATCCACGTGCTGCGCGACTTCAATATCGGGGGTAGCGCCTCGTATTTGTTTGGTACTATTGACCAGACGACGGGCACGGCCATTACTACCCCCACTATTTCGGCCCGGCAGCTGGTAGTGGCGGAAGAGTTTTTACGCTACTCCGATTTTCTGTTTCGGGCGTCGGCGCACTACCGCCACAAGCTTGGCAAAACGCTGAACCTGAACCTGGGCGGCGTCCATACCTTCCAGGCCAACCTGAAGGCCTCACGGCAGCGCACCACGGAGCAGCGCGATGCCAATGGCGCCGTTATTGGCGCTGTCACGCAGCTCTCAGACGATTCGGGCAATACCATCGTGCCGTCGCTCTCGCAGGTGGGCCTGACCCTGGACAATGGCAGCAACTGGTCGGGCAGCATTGATGGGTCATATCAGCAATGGTCCAGGTTCAATTCCTTCAGCCTGCTCTCGACGGCGGGCCTCAGCAATACCTGGCGCGTGGCGGGCGGCGGCGAGTTCACGCCCGACCCCGGCTCGGTGGAGCACTACTTCCAGCGCGTGACGTACCGCGTGGGCCTCAGCGTGGCCCAGATGCCCTATGCGCCGCTCGGCCAGCAGCTCTACGACCGGGCCGTGCACTGGGGCTTCGCGTTTCCGCTGCCCACTGCTACCCCCCTCGAATCGACGGTTATCAACCTGGCCTTCGTCTACGGCATCCGGGGCAATACCAGCTACCTCTACGGCGACAATGGTACGAGCAACGTGCGCGAAAATTACCTGCGCGTGCAGGTGGGGGCCACCCTCAGCAACCGCTGGTTTATCAAGCGGCGCCTGCAATAGTGGGCCGCTTGGGCGCCAGGTGGGAGGGTAGGGGCGCGGCGGCCTTGCTGCTGGCGGGCCTGCTGGCCGCTGGCTGCCAGAAGAAAGATGATGCGGTGAAGCGCATTATCTACAATGGCCCGCTGTTCGAAACGGAGAACGTGGTAACGCTGCTCAGCGACTCAGCGCGGATGCACATTCGCCTGACCGCGCCGCTGGAGCAGGTTTTTGAGAACAGCGACCGGCTATACCCCAAGGGCACAACCGTCACGATTTACGACAAGCCCGGTAAAATCATCGTCAATACTATCAAAGCCAGGTGGGCAAAGTTCGACAATGCCAAGCAGCTCTATATTCTGCGCGGCGCGGTGAAAGTGGCCAACGTGCCCGAAAAGCAGCAGCTCGATACCGAAGAGCTGTTTTATAACCGCAGTCAGCAAAAAATCTATACCGACAGCGCCATGTTCGTGCGCGTGCAAACGCCCACCGAGGTGCTCACCGGCTACGGTCTCACCGCCAACCAGGATTTCTCGCGCTACGGCATTCACCGGCCCAAAGGGGTTTTCTCCCTGGCCGAAGCCCAGCGGCTGGGTAAGTAATGGCTGATTGTTAGTTGTTAGCGAGGCGTCGGAGTACGGGGCGGGGGGGCCGC
>JAABUN010004403.1_pt1 | contig 19326 bp, 21 predicted proteins | sample 5559311 | NCBI WGS metagenome assembly JAABUN01 (sample SAMN10711877, study PRJNA513370) | rock metagenome | isolation source: Antarctica rocks | place: Antarctica: Victoria Land, Siegfried Peak sud | reverse complement strand
GAAAGCACCAGATCGGCCGGGCGCACGGAGTCGAGCGCCGCCAGTGAATCGGCATCCGCCCGCTCGACCGACAGCACCGTGGCCGAGCCGTCGTCCGAATCGATCGTCACCGGCCAGCCCCGCTTCAGCGCGTCGAGCGCGCGTGCCACATCGCGTCCCGGCTCGCTCACCATTCGAAAGTGGTGACGATCGGCACATGGTCCGACGGCTTGTCCCAGTCGCGGCACTCCTCGTGCACCCGGTGGCCGGTCGCGCGCGCCGCCACATCGGGGGTCGCCCACATATGGTCGAGCCGCCGCCCCCGGTCGGACGCGCGCCAGTCCTTTGCCCGGTAGCTCCACCAGGTGTGAAGGCGCTCGGGCGCGGGCACGAAGCGACGACCGAGGTCGATCCACTCGCCCGCCGCGCGCAATCCATCGAGCGAGGCGATCTCGACCGCCGTGTGACTGACGGTGTTGAGAAGTTGCCGGTGACTCCACACGTCGCTCGGCAGCGGTGCGACGTTGAAGTCGCCGGTGACGATCGTCGGGCCCTCGAGGCGCTCCGACCAGCGGGTCATGCGCTCGAGAAAATCGAGCTTCTGTCCGAACTTGGGATTGACGTCGCGGTCCGGCACGTCGCCGCCGGCGGGCACATAGACGCACTCCAGCGCCACACCATTCGGCAAGCGAGCGCCCAGATGCCGCGCCTCGCCATTCGCCTGCCAGTCGAATCGCCGCTCGGCCTCCAGCGGCACCCGGCTGACGATCGCGACGCCGTGGTAGTTGGGTTGCCCATGGAGAAGCTGGTGGGGGTAGCCGGCGGCGGCGAGTGCGGCGGCCGGAAAGTGCTCGTCGGGGGTCTTGGTCTCTTGCAGGCACAGCACGTCGGGCGCGGCCTCGCGCAGGAACCGCACGACGTGGTCGATCCGAAAGCGGACCGAGTTGATGTTCCAGCTGGCGATCGAGAGGCGGGTCACGCGGGCCTGACTAGCGGGGCGAGCCCGGCCTGCAAAGAAAAGACCCCCACTCCAGGGGGCTGGAGCAGGGATCCCATTTCGCGTTCGTCACGCAAGCGACCGAGAAGGCGGGCGGGCAACAGGGGGAATCCCGGTCCCGCATCCCGCGATCGCCCACCCGAAATAGGCGCTCGAAGCTGTCGGACAAGTGAACGGCGCGCTTAACGGCCGCGCGTCGTCGTCCGTGGGTCGCGCCAGGTGAACGTCCGGTCGCTCACGGCCACGTTGTAGCTCTGGTCCGACAGCCGCACGCTGGTGCGGTTGTTCTGGCTGTCGAGCACCACCCAACCGCTCAGCATCAGCCCGCCGGGCGCATTGGGAGCCCGCGTGAAGGCCAGCGTAATCGCACCATATTGCGGCCGCTTGGGATCCTTCGCCAGCACCAGCACGACGCCCGGATCGGACGAGGGCACGACCTTGGCATAGCGCGCCATGTTGGCGTTGGGGTCGATCAGCACCGACAGCGGGCTGTCGCCGACCGGCCAGCGCTGCACCTGATTCACCGAATAATCGATGTAGGTCAACGCCTTGCCGTCCGCGACCAGCAGGATGGGCACGCCCTTCTGATACTGGAAGCGGACCTTGCCCGGCCGCTTCATCGTCAGCTCGCCCGACAGCGTCTTGCCGCCGCGGTCGGTCTGGACGAAGTTCGCGGTCATCGACTTGGCCGCGTTGAGATGCTGGGTGACGCGCGAGAGGTCGTCGGTCTGCGCCACGGCGGGCCCGGCCACGGTCGCCGCGCCGGCCACGAGCGGGGCGGCGAAGAGGGCAATGGCGAAGCGGCGGGACGACATGGTGCGGGTTCCTGGCGTGATCATGGGCTGGGTTTGCGCGAGCGGCGTTGAATGGTCGGTGAACCCGGAGGGTTCCCGCCGTTCATCGTCGCGCGCTGGCGCCAACCACCCAACGCCGCCACGATCGCGCGCGCCGCCCGGTCGGAGGAGCGCTCGTCGGTCAGCTCGATGCTGGCCGCGAACAAGGCCTCCTGCTCGCTCCGGAACTCCGCATGGCGCTCGGTCGCCCGCGCCAGCGCGCCCCCGAGCGAGTCCACCCCCCCGATCACCTCGCCGGAGCGCCAGTGCGCCCAGTCGGATCGCCCACGCCAGTCCACGCCATGCGAGTTCAGGAACACCGCCGGGCGCGGGGTCAGCAGGAACTCGTAGAGCTGGCTCGACACGTCGCCCAGATACAGGTCGGCGGCCCGCGTGTAGGTCATGTCGGTCGACGCCCGGCTGCCCAGATCGATCAGGATGTTGGGCGCGGCCCGCCAGCGCGCCCGCATCCGCCCGGGCCGGTCGAGCGCCAGGGGCGACAGGCTGAGCGTCACCGGTCGCTCGAACAGCATCACGTGGGGCGCGAAGATCAGGTTCCACTCCGGGTGCGCCACGAACCAGTCGAGCACGGCCGGGCCGTCGCGGAACCAGGAGGACAGCGCTGGAGAGGAGTGGGGATTGTAGAGCACCGTCGGGCGGCCGGGCGGCAGCGGCAGGACGGGTGGGTCCGCAGCCAGCGTGTCGAACTTCGGATAGCCGACGATCGAGGTGCGCGCGCGGTCGATTCCGGCGTCGGCCAACAATCGGTCGCGGATCTTCGGCCCGCTGACCAGCACATGGTCGAACCCCGCGCTGGCCGCGTCGAACCCGACCGCCCGGTCGCCCGCCCCGTGGCGGGTGTGGATGAGCGGCAGGGTGAGGCCGTAGCGGGTGCGGAGGATCGCCGACGTCTTCTCCGCCACCACGAGCGCATCGAGCGAGCGGAAGAACGCCAGGTTGTCGCGATAGACCGTCACCTTGCCCGCCGGCAGCCAGCGGTCGAGCGCGGCGGTGGCGAGCCGGGCCGTGGCCGAGCGATGGCCGAGCCGCACCCGCTCCAGATTGGCCGGCGGCTCGCCCAACAGTCGGTCGAGCTCCGCGTCCAGCGCATCGGTCGTCGCCGCCACCACGATCCGCCAGTCGGGCCGCAGCCGGGCGAGCGCGGCGGCCACCGGCGCGGCGTGCGCGACCTGATGGATCTGGTCGTGGTTGAACAGAAAGCCTATTCGCATCGCCGCTCAGCGCCCCCGCTTTCCTTCGGCCCGCACCACGGCCAAGGGGGTCGGCACGGGAGGGGGCACGGTGATCAAGCAGCGCATCGGCATTGTCCTCCATGACGACGGAGCGGGCGGCGGCAGCGAACGCATCGCGCGCCGGCTGGGTCAAGCCTGGATGAGCGCGGGCCGCGACGTCGTGCTGCTGGTCGGCGATCCGACCGGCTGGCGCGAGCTCCCGGGAACGATCCCGCGCCGCCTGTCGCCACAGGTGCCCATAGAACGCGCGACGGGCTCTCGGCGACGGCTGGGACGGTGGGCGGGCGAGGCCGCGCGCGAAGAGCGCCTGGACGCCCTCTATCTGCCCGGAAACTTCCACCTCGCCGCGCTCCCGGCCCTGCGCCGGGCGGCGGCCGGCTGGCCGCTGGCGATCGTGGCCCTGCTCTCCAACCCGGTCGAGCGGCGCGACCGGCGCGGCCTCGCGCGCGCCGTGTGGCGGGCCCGCACCCGTCGCCGGCTGGCTCAAGCCGACCGGATGGTCGCCTTGTCGCAGGCCCTGGCGGAGGAGGCACGGCCGCTGGTCGCCGCCGGTGGCCTGAGCGTCATCCCGCTGCCGGTGCTCGACGACGACACCCCCGTCCGACCGCGCGCGCCCGGTCCCCGGACGACCCTCGTGCTCGGCGTCGGGCGACTGGTGCCGCAGAAGAACTGGCCGCTGCTGCTGCGCGCCGTGGCGCTGTGCGCGCCCGCCGTGCGGCTGCGGCTGGTGGGCGAGGGGCCCGAGCGGTCGCGGCTCGAGCGGCTGGCGGCCGAACTGGGGTTGGCGGAGCGGGTCGTCTTCGCGGGCCGGGTCGACGACGTGCCGGCGGCGAAGGCGAGCGCCGGTCTGCTCGCCATCGCGTCAGACTACGAGACCGGTCCGGCGGTGGCGCTGGAGGCGCTGGCCGCCGGCCTGCCGGTGGTCGCCACCGCCTGCTCGCCCTCGATCGACGAGCTCGTCCCGCCTGGCCACGGCATCATCGTGCCCACCGGCGACGCCGAGGCGCTTGCCCAAGCCATCACCACCACCCTGGCCGACCCGCCACCGCCGGTCTCGCCCGCCCATCTCGATCGCTTCCGCATCGGCGGCGTCGCGCGCGCGTTCCTCGCCCTGTTCGACGGGGTGTGAGCGCGCGCGGCCCGTTCCGGCGGATGCTCGCCAACTTCGCTCTGCTGGCGACCGGCAAGGCCGGCGCAGGCGTGCTGAGCCTGGGCGTCCTGCTGCTCGTGGCACCCCTGCTGGGCCCGCGCGACTTCGGGGTGCTGGTTCTGGTCCACGGCTATGTCACGCTGGTGGGCACCGTCGTCGCCTTTTCCGGCTGGCATGGGGTGGTGCGCTACGGCGCGGAGGCGCTGGAGCGCGGCGAACCCGATCGCTTCGCGCGGCTGGTCCGCTTCGTGGCGCTGGTCGAACTCGGCTGCGGGCTGGCGGCGGTGGCGGTGGCGGCCGCGCTGGCTCCCGTCGTCGGCCCGCGGCTCGGCTGGAGCGCGGACACGGTGGCGGTCGCGGTGCCCTACAGCCTGGCGGTGCTCGGCACGGTGCGCGCGACGCCCGGCGGGCTGGTCCAGATCGCCGGACGCTTCGACTGGCTCGGCTGGCACAATCTGGTCCAGCCTGGCGTCCGGCTGGCCGGCGCGGCGATCGTGTGGTCGACCGGCGGCGGCCTCACCGCGCTCCTGTGGGTGTGGTTCGCCTCCGCGCTGGCGGAGGGCGCGGCGATGTGGGCTTGGGGCTGGGCGGCGTGGCGGCGGCTCGGCATCGACCGGCCGCTGCTGGGGTCGATCGCGGGCGTGCGCATCGAGAATGAGCGGCTGGTGTCGTTCCTCGCCACCACCAACGTCGACCTGACCCTGCGTCATCTCGCCCCGCGCCTGCTGCCGCTGACCGTCGGCTGGGTGCTCGGCCCGGCGGCCACCGGCGTGTTCTCGCTCGCCCAGCGCGCCGGGGCGGCGTTGCAGGTGCCCGCGACCCTGATCGGCCAGGCGAGCTACGCGGTCATGGCCGACCTGCTGGCGACCGGCCGGCGTGCGGCGTTCGCCCGGTCGGTGTGGCGAGCGACTGGCTGGGCCGTGGCCGTGGCCGCACCGTTCGTGGCGGTGCTGGCGCTGTTCCCCGGCCGGCTGATCGGCTGGCTGGGCGGGGACAGTTTCGAGGGCGGCGCGCTGGTGCTCGTGCTGGTGGCGGGTGCGGGCGCGGTGCGGTTGGGCGCGTCGGCCTTGTCGAGCGGGCTGATCGCGCTCGGGCGGCCGGGGCGCTCGGCGGGCATCAACCTGGTCGCCAGCCTGGGGCTGTTCCCGCTGCTGCCGGTCCTGCTGTGGCGGATGGGCGTGGACGGTGCCGGCGTCCACGCGCTCCTTACGGCCGTGTTCGCGACGGCGGCGACCGCGTGGGCTTTTGCCCGGGCGGTGCGCTCCAGCCCTTGAGCGCCCGCAGCCGGTCGAGCGCGGCCGCTCCGCGCGCATCGAACGCGGCGCGGCCATAGAGTGCCAGCACCCGGTCACGCCCCGCCGTGCCCATCGCGGCCAGTTCGTCCGGGGCGGAGAGGAGCTCGCGCAGCGCACTCGCCAGCGCGCGGACGTCACCCACCGGCACCAGCCGTCCGGTGGCGCGGTCAAGCAAGGTGGTCGCCATTTCGCCAGTCATGCTCGCCAGCACGGGCAGGCCGGCGGCCATCGCCTGGTGAGTGGCGATGCCGAAGCCCTCGCGCCGCGACGGTTGCAAATAGAGGTGCTGCGTCGCGAGGAAGCCGGCCGGATCGGCGGTAAAGCCCGGCAGCTCGAGCGCCATCCCCGCGTCGGCCGCCTGTCCGGCAAGCGCGTCGCGCTCCGCCCCCTCGCCGGCAATCGTCAGCCGCAGCGGCACCGGCGGGGCCCAGCCGTCGGCGTGCAGGCTGGCGAACGCCGCGAGCAGCGCGTCATAGCCCTTCGCCGGATGAAGCCGTCCCAGGCTGCCCAGCCGCAACGGCTCGCCCGGTCGCCAGGGCTGCGCTTGGCGAGCGTCGGCGCCGGCCGCGAAGATCGGCCAGGTGACGAGGCGCCCGTCCGGCACCCCCAGACGCTCGGCGGTCAACCGTGCGACCGCATCCGAATCGGCCACCCACAGGCTCGACAGCCCGGCGGTCGCGCGCAGCAGGCGTCGGTTGGCGGGCTTCAGGAACGCGTTGTGCTGCCAGCTGACGACCGGCAGTTTCTTCGCGCGGCCCGCGAGCTGGCCGAGCAGGGTCGCTCGGGTGAGCGACGTCCACACCGCGTCGGTCGGCTCGGCCGCCAGCCGCCGCCACAGCCAGCGCAGCGCGGCGGCGTGGTCGCGCTCGCCGCCGTCCCGCACCTCCACCGGCACGCCCGCCCGCCGCAATGGCTCCAGCGCGCGGCCGTCGCGCAAGGTGAGCGCGAGCACGCGCACATTCGCTCCCGCCTGTGCCAGCGCGGCGGCGATGTCGGGCAGCGGCAGGGCCGCGCCGCCGCCCTCCAGCGAGTTGATGACGTAGGCGATTTGCACGGGATGTTTCACGTGGAACACGTCCGCGCCCACAAGGCCAGCTCCGCCAGGCGCAGGTCGGCCGGCCGGTCGACGTCGATGGCGATGTCGGGGTCGCTCAGCGGCACCGCGACCGCCCGCACCCCAAGCCGCCGACCAGCCTCCGCCAGCGCCTCCGCCACTGTCAGCCGCCGGGCGAGAGCGCGCACCGCCAGCGCCGGGCCGAAGGTGGCGATCAGCCGCCAGGCGCGCTTGCGGTCGCGCTCCACGCCCTCCCAATGATCAAGCGCCGGCCTCGCGTCCGGCCCGGTCAGCGCGAACAGGTTGGCCCCCGTCCAGCCGCCGTCCCGCATCCGCAGCCAGGTGCGTCGCGTGGTCGGATGGCGAGCGAGCACCCGCGCGCGCGACGCGAAGCCCACCGCCACCTCCGCTTCGCCCACGCCGCGCAAAAACTCGGCCACGCTGGCGGGGGTGAGCAGCGGATGGTCGGCGGTCGTCACCAGCACCGGCCACGGCGCGTCGGCCGAGCCGGCGACGCCACGCACGCTGGCCGCGATGCCGGGCCCGCTCGTCAGCAGGCGCACCCGCGGCGGCAGCACGGCCGCGATCGTCGCCACATCGTGGGCGAGCACGACGACGCGCGCGATCTCCGGCGAGCGGAGCAGCGTGTCGACCACGCAGGCCACCATCGGCCGGCCGGCGACCTCCACCAGCGGCTTGGGCGTGGCACCGAACGGGCGGCCGACCGGATCGTCACCCGGCCGCTCGCCCGCCAGCACGAGCGCGGTCCAGCGGGCGGGCGTCGGGTCGACCATGGCCGGGCGCATACCCGGCCCACACGCCCTTGTCGCGCGGCGCAACTTCGAGCGAAGCGCCGTCGCCGCCTTCAGATGGGCAGTCCGAAGCGTCGTCCGACCAGCAACAGAGCCGTGTACAGCAGCATCGTCAGCGCGCAGCCGCTCGCCAGCGCCGGCCAGAAGGACGCGCCGTGCCTCAGCATCGCCGGGATCAGCAGGAACATCGGCAGCGACGGCAGCACGTACCAAAAGGTCGCCTCCGCGTGCGCCGCCATCGTCGCGGTGTCCGGCCGGTCGCGCCACAGCCAGATCATGCCGAACACCGAGATCAGCGGCAGCGACGCGATCAGCGCGCCCAGCGCGGGCAACCGGCGCGCGACGTCCGAGATGAGCGCGATGAGAATGCCGGAGAGCAAGGACTTGACGGCGAAGTAGATCATCGGCCCGCCGCCCGGGGTGGGGCGACGGCGGACCTCAGAACCACAGCCGGACGCCGGCGACCAGGCTGGTCACGCTCGGGTCCGCACCTCTTTCACGCGCGAGGTCGCGGCCGCTGATGCGCCATTCCTGCGCCACGCCGACATAGGGCGCGAACTCGCGCCGGATTTCGTAGCGCAGCCGCAAGCCGAGCTCGAAACTGTCGAGGCCGCCCCCGATGCCGAGCTCCGGCACGTCCTGGGCCGCCAGATTGACCTCGGCGCGGGGTTGCAGGATCAGGCGTTGGGTGATGCGCTGGTCGAGCTCGACCTCGACTCGCGCGGTCAGGTCGCCCTTGGTGGACAGGAAGGCGGCGGCGTCGACCTCGAACAGATAGGGCGCCACCCCCTGCACGCCCGCCACCAGATGAGTGCGGTTCGGACCGGCGAAGTCCTGGCGCACGCCGACTTGCGCGTCGAAGAACGGGGCGATCGCGTGGCTCCACAGCGCCTGGACCTCGGCCTGTTCGATGGCCTCGCCGAACGCGCCCTCGCCCTCGCTCTTGAACCAGAACTTGTCGAGGTCGCCGCCGTAATAGCCCTGCAGGTCCCAGAGATACCCGTCGCGACCGGCGCGGGCGCGATATTCCGCCCGATCGGCCATGAACCAGAAGAAGTGCTGCCCACCCTGATTGTCACGCAGTTCCTCGCGCGACGCGCGCATCGCCGCCGCCCCCCAGATCGCGTCGGCGGCCAACCCGGGGCCCGTGCCGGCCTCTGGCGGAGGCGGCGTCTCGACGGTCGGCGCGCGCGCGGCCGTCATCGCCATCGAGGAATGGTCCATGACGGAATGATCCATCGTGGAGTGGTCCATCCCCTGCACCCCGGAGTCCTCCGGCTGCGGCGCCTCCGTCTGCATCGGCATGTCCGCCATTGTGTCCATGCCCGGCATGGCGGAGTGATCCATCGGCTCGGCGGCGGCGGCGGCGGGAGGCGTCGGCGCGGGTCTCGGGCGGACCACCGGCGCAGGCTTCGGCTTCGGCTTGGTCGCCGTCGGGCGGACCGGCTTGGGAGCCGGCTTCGGCGCAGGCTTCGGAGTCGCCCTGGCCGGCGGCCGGGGAGCTGGCTTGGGCATCGGCATCGTGTGCCCGGTGTGCTGCGCCACTGTGGGGGTCGCCGTCAGTGCGAGTGCCAGTCCGAACAGGCGGATCATGCCCCCGTTCCGACGGTGGTGGCGCTGCCGGGTGCCTGTCCGGCGGGGAACGCGACGCTGACGACCTGAAACATGCCCGCGTGCATGTGGTAGAGCAGGTGGCAGTGGAACGCCCAGTCGCCGGGCTCGTCGGCGGTCAGGTCGAACTGCGCGCTGCTGCCCGGCTGCACCACCATGGTGTGCTTGCGCGGCTGATGCGCCGGCTCGGCCCCGTTCACCAGCTCGAAAAAATGGCCGTGCAGGTGGATCGGATGGGCCATCATGGTGTCGTTCACCAGCTTCACGCGCACCCGCTCGTTGTAGGCGAAGCGGATCGGGTGATCGCTGACCGACGAGAACTTGCTCCCGTCGAACGACCACATATAGCGCTCCATGTTGCCGGTCAGGTGGATCTCCATCAGGCGCGAGGGCGTGCGTATGTCGCGGTTGGGCTCCAGTGCTGTCAGGTCGTGATAGGTGAGGACCTGGTGATCGACGTCGCCCAGCCCCAGGCCGGGATAGTCCATGCGGTCGACCGGGTTCATCGCCACCATGTCGACGCCCGGCCCGACCTTCACGTCGGGCGGGAGGAGCGAGGTGTCGCGCATGTCCATGCCGCCCATCGCCATGCCCGGCATGTCGGTCCGCTCGCCCCCGTTGCCGTCAGCGGGCACCGCGCCATGACCCATCGTCGCGTTGTCCATCGCCGCGTGGTCCATGCCGGGCATCGAGCCGGCCGCCATGCCCTTCATCGAACCGTGGTCCATGCCCTTCATCGAACCGGACGCGCCGTGGTCCATGCCCATGCCCATGCCCATGTCGGCCATCGTCAGCAGCGGCGGATCGCGCAGCGCGGGCACTTCGGCGCGCGCGCCGGGCGCCGACGCGAGTGTCGCCATCGCCATGCCGGAGCGCCCCATCGACTCCGCCACGATCGTGTACGCCGCCGCGCGCGCGGGCTCGACCACCACGTCGTAGGTCTCGGCCGTGGCGATCTGCAGCTCGTCGACCTCGACCGGCCGCACATTCTGCCCGTCGGCGGCCACCACCGTCATCCGCAGGCCGGGAATGCGCACGTTGAAGAACGTCATCGCCGACCCGTTGATGATCCGCAGCCGCACGCGCTCGCCCGACTTGAACAGATACTCCAACCCCTCCTTCGGCCCGTGGCCGTTGGCGAGGTAGGTGTAGGCGGGCGCGGTGACGTCCAGGATGTCGGTCGGCATCATTCGCATGTTCGCCCACATCCGCCGCTCCTCGCCCGACAGCGGATAGTCGTCGGTGAGCGTGGTCTTCTGATGGTTGAAATACTCCTCGCCGGTCTTCAGCTTCTTCATCACGACATGGGGATGCAGGGGCGTGAACTCGCTCAGCAGGAGGACGTAGTCGCGGTCGGCCGCGACCGGGTCCGTGCCCGCCGGATCGACGACGATCGGACCGTAATGCCCCGCCTGCTCCTGCAGGTTGGAGTGGCTGTGCCACCAGTAGGTGCCGCTCTGGCGCACCGGGAACTCGGCGGTGAAGCTCTTGCTGGGGGCAATGCCGGGGAAACTGACGCCCGGCACGCCATCGAGCTGGAACGGCACCATCAGGCCGTGCCAATGGATGGACGTGTCCTCGTCCATCCGGTTGTGGACGTTGAGGCGCGCCGTCGTGCCCTCCTTCAGTCGCAACAACGGGCCGGGTATGCTGCCGTTGACGGCGATGCCCATGCCTTGGCGGCCCTGCACGGTGCGTTGCCCACGCGCGACGGTCAGGTCGATGCTGGCCCCTCCGACCTCGTCGAAGCCTTGGCGCAGTTGGTCCATTTGCATGAGGCTGCCGCCGCGCGCCCAGGCGGGCATGGCGAGCGCGGCGCTGCCGATGGCGAGTCCGCCCAGGATCTGACGGCGGCTGACACTGGTCTCGAACATGGGCGCTTGAACTCCTCGACAGAATTCGTAAATACATACCCCAAACGGGTATTCAAGGCCGAGCATGGATGTCGAAGGATCACACTCTGACGCTCAACCGCCTGCGCCGCATCGAGGGGCAGGTGCGGGGCGTGGCGCAGATGGTGGAGGACGATCGCTACTGCATCGACATCCTGCACCAGGTGCAGGCGGTCAAGGCGGCGCTCGGCAAGGTCGAGAGCCGGATCCTGAAGGACCACGCCGCCTGCTGCGTCGCCGAGGCGATGGAGTCCGGTGATCCGGGCGAGCAGCGAGCCAAGTTCGGCGAGCTGGTCGATCTGTTCGAGAAGATGAAGCGATGAGAGGAGTGCGTGCGATGACGATCCGACCCGCGATGACGGTGCGATCTGCGATGCCGGCCTTGCTGCTGGCGCTTGCCGCCTGTTCCAGCGTGGCCCAGGCGACCACATACACCATGCTGCGCGATCCCGGCTGCGGCTGTTGCGAGCAGTGGGCCGGGCACATGACGACCGGACTGCACGCCCAGGTCGCCGTCGCGGATCGCACCTCCGAGGGTCGCACCGGACCCGCCGCGACGGTGCCCGTCCCGCTACGCTCGTGTCACACCATGATCGTCGACGGCTACGTCATCGAGGGCCATGTCCCCGCCGCCGCCATCGCCCGCCTGTTGCGTGAGCGCCCGGCCGGCGTGACCGGGATCGCGGTGCCCGGCATGCCGGCCGGATCGCCCGGCATGGAGATGGGCGGCACGACCGAGCCTTATCAGATTGTCGCGTTCGGGCCGGCAGGCACGCGCGTGTTCCAGACCGTCACCGGCTGATCGGGAGACCTGACGTGAACGAGCAGACCACCATCCAACGGGCCGACACCAAGAGCGCCAAGCTCTATCGCATGGTCATGGACAAGCACATCTGTCCCTATGGCCTGAAAGCCAAGTGGCTGCTGGAGCATGAGGGCTACGCGGTCGAGGACCACTGGCTCAAGACGCGCGAGGAGACCGACGCCTTCAAGGCGAAGCACGGCGTCAAGATCACGCCCCAGACGTTCGTGAAGGGCGAGCGCATCGGCGGCTATGACGACACGCGTCAGTTCCTGGGCAAGGAGGTCGCCGACAAGGACGCCGTGACCTACTCCCCAGTGATCGCCATCTTCGCCATGTGCGCGCTGATGGCGCTGGCCTTGAGCTGGGCGGCGTTCCGTGAGCTCCTCACCTTGCGCGCGGCCGAGTGGTTCGTGGCGTTGTCGATGTGCGTGCTCGCCATCCAGAAGCTGCGCGACCTCGACAGCTTCGCCACCATGTTCCTGGGCTACGACCTGCTCGCCCGGAAGTGGGTGCCCTACGCCTGGCTGTACCCGTTTGGCGAGGCGCTGGCAGGCATTCTGATGCTGGCGGGCGCGCTCGACTGGATTTCGGTGCCCGTCGCGCTGACGATCGGTTCGATCGGGGCGGTGTCGGTGTTCTACGCCGTGTACATCCAGAAGCGCGAGCTCAAGTGCGCCTGCGTCGGCGGGTCGTCGAACGTGCCGCTTGGCTTCGTCAGTCTGACCGAGAATGTGTTCATGGTCGCCATGGGCGTCTGGATGTGGGTCAAGTGAGGGGCCGCGTCTCAGCACTCGGGGTCATTACCGGCGTGTTCTTCACGCTGGCCGCGATCGCCATCGTCGGGCTGGTCGTCGCCCACACCGGCGGCTACAACGTCGGCGCGACGGAGGGCCACACGCCGTTCGAGCGCTGGGTCGCCTCCACGACTATGGAGAACTCCGTCAAGGCGCGCGCGTCCGGCATCGCCGAGCCGCAGTTCACCCAGGCGATGATCGTCAAGGGTGGCGGTGAGTACAAGGCGATGTGCTCCCAGTGCCACGGCGCGCCGGGCGTCGAGCGTTCCGAATGGGCGACCGGCCTGCTCCCCATGCCGCCGCACCTGACGGAGGCGGCGAGCGAGTGGCGGCCGCGCGAGGTCTTCTGGATCCTCAAGCACGGCATCAAGATGTCGGCCATGCCCGCACTTGGCCCGACGCACGACGAGAGCACGCTGTGGGCGATCACCGCCTTCGTGAAGCAGCTGCCCGGCATGACCGCCGAGCAGTACGCCGCCATTCCGGCCGAGGAGGAGGGCGAGGGCGGTCATCATGGCGGCGGCAAGGCCACGCCGATGGGCGGCGCGAGCGGCCACCATGACGAGGAGGGCCCCGCGCATGGCCACTGAGGGCGCGTCCAGGATGCCGATGGGCTATGGCCGCTTCGCCGCGATGATCGCCACCTCGACGGCCGTGATGTTCGCGTTGATGTACCTCAACACCTACACCATCGATCACGTGTTCTTCAGCGAGACGCGCTTCTGGATGGCGTTCGTCATGGGTGCCACCATGGCGATCATCATGCTCGGCTTCATGCTGGGCATGTACCGGAACAAGGCGGTGAACATCGGCATCTTTGTCGGTTCGGCGGTGGTGTTCGCGCTGGCGCTGTGGCTCGTGCGCTCGCAGGAGACGGTGCGCGACGTGGCTTGGATGAAGGCCATGATCCCGCACCATTCCATCGCCATCCTGACCTCCAAGCGCGCGCACATCAGCGATCCGCGCGTCCGCAAGCTCGCCGACGGGATCATCGCGGCGCAGGTCCGCGAGATCGCCGAGATGAAGGAGCTCATCGCCGACCTGGAGGCGCGCAAATGAGGCGGCGCTGCCGACGTCCAAGTTGACGGACCACGGCTGACGGCCGAACGTGGTGGCGGGGCCATGCGGGCGCGGAAAGGATCGAGGATGACCGAGGGCAGTCCGGAGGCCGATCAGGACCCGACCACACCGCATTACGAGAACGCGACCGGAGGCTGGGGCTCGCTGAAGGGCGTGGCGACGATCGTCGCGACCGAGCGGCCGGACGTGGGCGCGATCGAGACGCTGATGCGCCAGAACAAGCCGGAGGGGCACATGTGCACCTCGTGCGCCTGGGCCAAGCCGCCCAATCCGCATCTGGCGGAGTTCTGCGAGAACGGGGCCAAGGCGACGGTGTGGGAGCTGACCCGCGACCGCTGCACGCCGGACTTCTTCGCCGACCACACCGTGACAGAGCTCAAGACCTGGTCCAGCCACGAGCTGGAGATGGTCGGCCGGCTGACCCACCCGATGCGCTACGACGCGGTCACCGACCGCTATGTCATGGTCGAGTGGGCCGACGCCTTCGCCGACATCGGCGCGCGCCTGAGGGCGCTCGACCCCAAATCGGCGGTGTTCTACGCGTCCGGCCGCGCCTCGCTCGAGACGTCGTATCTGTGGGCGCTGTTCGCGCGCCTCTACGGCCACAACAACCTGCCCGACAGCTCCAACATGTGCCACGAGACCACGAGTGTCGGTCTCAAGACCGTCATCGGCTCATCGGTCGGCACCTGCGTGCTGTCCGACTTCGACCAGTGCGACATGATCCTGTTCTTCGGCCAGAACACCGGGTCGAACTCGCCGCGCTTCCTCCATCCGCTCAAGGCGGCGGTCAAGCGCGGCTGCCGCATCGTCACCTTCAACCCGGTGCGCGAGCGCGGGCTGATCGAGTTCGTCGATCCGCAGAACCCGATCCAGATGACGGTCGGCAAGCCCACCTATATCTCCGAGATGTACCTGCAGGTGCGCCCCGGCGGCGACATCGCCGCCATCCTGGGCGTCGCCAAGCGCGTGCTGGAGCGCGAGGACCGCGACGGCAACGTCCTCGACAGGGCGTTCATCGCCGAGCACACCATCGGCTTCGACGCCTTCGAGGCCACGGCGCGGTCCACCGGCTGGGACGAGGTCGAGGCGGCGTCCGGCCTGTCGCGCGCGCATCTGGAGCGCGTCGGCGACATCTATTGCGTGTCCGAGCGCGTCGTCGGCATCTACGGCATGGGGCTCACGCAGCACGTCCACGGGTCGCAGTCGATCGGGATGTTGGTCAATCTGCTTCTGATGCGCGGCAACATCGGGCGCGAAGGCGCGGGCATCTCACCCGTCCGCGGCCACTCCAACGTGCAAGGCCAGCGCACCGTCGGCATCTCGGAGAAGCCGGAGCTGGTGCCGCTCGACAGGCTCGCGGAGATGTTCGACTTCGAGCCGCCGCGCGACACCGGGCGGACGACCGTGGAGGTGGCCCGGGGCGTGCTCGACGGGTCGGTGCGCGCGTTCCTCAGCCTCGGCGGCAATTTCGCGCACGCGATCCCGGACCTGGCGCGGGTCGAGCCCTGTTGGGCCAAGCTGGCGCTCAACGTGCAGATCGCGACCAAGCTCAACCGGTCGCACCTGCTGGTCGGCGACGGATCGTACCTGCTGCCGTGCCTGGCGCGCTCCGAACGCGACGAGCAGGCGACCGGCCCACAGGCCGTGTCGATGGAGGATTCGCTCAGCCACATCTACGGGTCGATCGGCAAGCGCACGCCCGCCTCTCCGTGCCTGCTCTCCGAACTGGCGATCGTGGCGGGGCTGGCCAAGGCGACCTGTGCGCCCAATCCGAAGGTGAAATGGGACGAGTGGACCGCCGACTATGGCGTGGTCCGCGACCTCATCGCCGAGACCTATCCGGACGATTTCCACGACTTCAACGCCCGGATGTTCGAGCCCGGCGGTTTCTATCGCGGCAACGCGGCGCGCGAGCGGGAGTGGAAGACGGACAGCGGGCGGGCGCAGTTCACCGACCCGACCACGCTGACCTCCCTCGGGATCGAGCCGGGCGAGGAGGTGGTCACGCTGATCACGCTGCGCTCGAACGACCAGTTCAACACCACGATCTACGGCTTCGAGGACCGGCTGCGCGGGCTGAAGGGGTCGCGCATGGTGCTGCTGATGAACCCGGGAGAGATCGCGCGGCGGGGGCTGCACAAGGACCAGATCGTCACGCTGGAGGGGGCGACCGACGACGGGGTGGAGCGCCGCGTCGAGGGCTACATCGTCACGCCCTACGACCTGCCCGACCGCTGCGTGGGCGCGTATTATCCCGAGGCCAATCCGCTGGTCCCGCTCGACCTGCACGACATCGCCTCCAAGACACCGGCGTACAAGGGCGCGCCGGTGCGGATCGTCGCCTGACGGAGCCGGCGATCGCCGTCCGTTTCTTGAGAACGGAACCGGGCGGCGGGATCGAGGACGTCAGCCGCGAGGTGGCGGTCGAGGCTCCGGTGGCGCTCGAGTTCGACGGGCTGGGCTACGCCGTCCTGATGGCGACGCCAGCCGACCTCGACGACCTTGCGCGCGGCTTCGCGCTGTCGGAGCGGCTGATCGACCGGGCCGGGGATCTGCGGTCGGTGGCCGTGCACGACCTGCCGGCGGGTCTGCTGGTGCGCTCGGTGTTGGCACCGCATTGCCGCGAGCGGGTGACGGCGCGGGTGCGCCATCGCCTCGCCGAGTCCTCGTGCGGCCTGTGCGGCATCGAGAATCTGGAGCAGGCGATCCGGCCGCTGCCCGCCGTGACGGCTCGCACGAGCGCCGACAATGCGGCGACTTTCCGGGCGCTCGACACGCTGCGCGCCGATCAGCCGCTCAACCGCGCCACCGGGGCGGTCCACGCCGCCGCGTTGTGCGGTTCCGACGGCAGCGTTCGCCGGGTGCGGGAGGATGTCGGACGGCACAACGCGCTCGACAAGCTGGTGGGGTCGATGCTGGCGGACGGCTGTTCGTGGGACGGTGGCTTCGCGCTGATGACCTCGCGCGCGTCCTACGAGCTGGTCGAGAAGGCGGTGCTGGCCGGGTGCCCGATGCTGGTGACGATCTCCGCGCCGACCTCGCTCGCGGTCGAGCGCGCACGGGACGCGGGGCTGGCGCTGGTGGTGCTCGCTCGGTCCGACGCGCTGCTGCGGCTGCCGTGAGGACGGGCGGGGCGATCCTGGCGGGGGGTGAGGCCCGGCGCTTCGGCAGCGACAAGGCCATGGCGCTGTTCGAGGGGCGACCGCTGGTGGCCCACATCGCCGACCGGCTGCGCCCGCGCGTGGAGCGCCTCGTGATCTGCGGCGGGGAGGAGCGGCTGGCCGGTGTCCGACACCTGCCCGATCGGCCGAAGCCCGGGCTTGGACCGCTCGGCGGACTGTGCGCGGCGCTGGATGATGCCCGACACGCTGGCATTGAGTGGGTGGTCAGCGTCGGGTGCGACACACCCGTGCTCTCCGATGATCTGCTCGACCAACTGCTGAACTCGCACGCGCGCGCCTTCGTGGCGACCCTGCCGCTGATCGGTGTCTGGCCGAGCGAGCTTGCCGACGAGCTCGCCGGCTGGCTGCTGACCGATCCGCGCCGCTCCATGCGGGGCTGGGCGGAGCGGGTCGGCGCGCGGGCGATCGAGCCGCGCGACACCATCGCGAACGTCAACACGCCGGACGACCTCCGCCGGCTCGAGGCGAGGGGCGCCCGGTGATGTCGGACGCGGGTCGCCCGACGTTCGCCGAAGCACGCGCGCCGGTTCACGCGGCGGCCGCGCCGCCCCGGCCGGAGCGGATCGCGCTGACCGACGCGCTCTACCGGATCGTCGCGGAGGAGGTCGCGGCGCGGCGGGACAGCCCGCCGTGCGACATGGCCGCGATGGACGGCTTCGCGGTGCCGACCGGGCTGATGAACAGGGCGGAGTCGCTGCCGCTCGGCCAGCCGATCTTCGCCGGCACCACGGTGTCCGATGGCGCTGGACTGGCGCGTCCGATCGCCACGGGCGCGCCCGTGCCGCCCGGCACCGGGGCCGTCGTGCCGCGCGAGTCGGCGCACGGGCTGGATGGGCGCGTGCGGGTGGTGGCGTGGAGTGCGGAGGGTGCCAACATCCGCCGGCGAGGCGAGGACGCGCGGGTGGGCGAGCGCCTGATGGCGGGCGGCGACATCGTCTCGGCCGAAGCCATCGGCGCGCTGGCGAGCTTCGGCGTCGCCGAACTGCCGGTGGTCCGCGTGCCGACGCTGACGATCCTGACCACGGGCGACGAGCTCGTGGCGCTTGGGGGCCAGCGCGGGCGCTTACCAGCAGGTCGACTCCAACGGCCCGATGATCGCCGCGATGGCGGTGCGCGCCGGGGTGCCGGTCGTCGAGCGGCGACACGCCACCGACGAGGCACGGTCGCTCGGCGAGGCGCTGGCGCGGATGGTGGCCGGGCCGGCCGAGATCGTGGTCACGACGGCGGGCGTGTCGATGGGCACCAGGGACCTCGTGCGCGCCACCGTGGAGGACCTCGGTGCCAGCGTGCTGGTCCACGGCGTCCGGATGCGGCCGGGCAAGCCGGTGCTGGTTGCGCGCTTTGGCGACGGCACGCTCCGGTTCGGCCTGCCCGGCAACCCGGTGACCGCCGCGGTGGCGATGCGGTTCCTCGTGTTCGGCGCGATCCGGGCCACGCTCGGCCTGCCGCTCGAACGGGGGCGAGCGGTGGAGGTGGACGCCGAGCCGCACGCCGACTCGACGCTGATCCTGAAGGCGCGGCGGGTGTCAGGGCCGGGGGAACGCCTCGCCGTCGAGGTGGCGGCCGATCAGCGCTCGCACACGATGGCCCCGCTGCTGACCGCCGACTTGTGGATCGAACGGCCGGCGCGTGCCACGGGGGCGGCGATGGCCTATCCGATCGCCGCCCCGTTCACCGGCCAGCCGATCGCAAGGACCGACATTCGATGTGTGCCACACGTACCATCTTCGCTCTCTTCACCCTCGCCTTGCCCGGCGTCGCGACGGCTCGCGAGCCGATCGTCCCGCCCGGTGCGGCGCACATCGATCGCGCCACCGACGACCCCGCCCGGATCGTGGACGCCTTTCACGACGCGCTCGCGGCCGGGCGGGTCGACACTGCGGCGAGCCTGTTGGCCGAGGACGCCCTGATCGTCGAATCCGGTGGCGCGGAACGGACCAGGGCTGAGTATGTCGCTCACCACCTCGCCGCCGACGTCGCCTTCGCCGCGCAGGTCACGCGCTCCGTGGTGCGGCGGACAAACGGGCGAAGCGGCAAGCTGGCCTGGGTCGCGACGGAGAGCCACAGCGCCGGCAGCTTCAAGGGGAAAGCGGTCGACGTGAACTCGACCGAAACCGCCGTGCTGAAGCGGGAGGGCGGCCGCTGGCGTCTCGTTCACCTCCATTGGTCGTCCGCCCGCTGATCGAGCTCAGGCGGGTGTCGTCACCGAGGTCGGCTCGGCGGGGCCAATCTCGCTGGTCGCGCGCAGCCGCTCGACGCCCAGCAGCTTGTAGATCGCGGGCATGACGAGCAGCGACAGCAGCGGGGCGGTCAGCATCCCGCCAATCATCGGGGCCGCCAGCCGTTGCATGACCTCCGCGCCGGTGCCGGTGCCGATCAGCAGCGGGAACAGCCCCGCCAGAATCACGGCGACGGTCATCGCCTTGGGCCGCACCCGCAGCACGGCCCCGTCCATCAGCGCCTCGTCGAGGTGTTCCGGCTTAGAGAACCGCCCCGCCTCCACCCGCTCGGCGATCGCGCGGTCGAGATAGACGAGCATGATCACGCCGAACTCGGCCGCCAGTCCCGCCAGCGCGATGAAGCCGA
>JAABUN010004402.1_pt1 | contig 19327 bp, 20 predicted proteins | sample 5559311 | NCBI WGS metagenome assembly JAABUN01 (sample SAMN10711877, study PRJNA513370) | rock metagenome | isolation source: Antarctica rocks | place: Antarctica: Victoria Land, Siegfried Peak sud | reverse complement strand
GGCCAGGTAACGCGCGGCCGGGGACCTGGCGGCCTGGCTTGCCGCGAGGGCGGCTGGTCCGGCCATCAGCCAGCCGCCGGTGCGGGCGGCAGGGCGGTAACGGCGACGTCGTCGACGAGCCAGCCCGCGACCGGGTCCTGCAGGGTCAGGCAGTCGAGCCGGTAGGGCGTCATGGCGGCCGTCCAGCCGTCGGCCCCGCGGGCGGTGCCGGTGACCGTCACGGCGACCGGCGTGCCGGGCCGGAGCTGCTCCGTGCCGGGTTCCGCGAGCTCGTCGTGGGCGTCGTGGGCGTCGTGCGCCGCAGTAGCCGTGACGCGGGCTCGGTGCTGCTGCCAGGTCTCCTGCTCGCGGTTGCGGCCTTCGCCGGCGCCGTCGAAGGCGGCCTGGAGCTGGGGAGTGCCGTAGGTGCGGGCAGCGGCCTGGCGCGTTCGGCCGAGGTTGCCGGTGGTGGTGTCGACCGTGGCGGCCGTCCGGGCGAACTGGACGCATGCGGACGTGGCGTCCAGCGCACCCCGCGGTGCCTGGGGCAGCGTCGGCCGAGCCGGTACCGGCGCGGCCGTCGGTGGGGCTTCGGCCGGACTGGGCGCGGTGGGGAGCGCCGGGTCGGCGGGTCGGCTCGTGCTGCAGCCGGCGGTGCCTAGCAGCAGTGCTGCTGCGGCCGCGGCTAGGAGGTCGGCGGGGCCTGTGGGTCGAGGGTCTTTGTGGGCGGCTCGGGCGCCGGTGACCGGGCCGGGCTTGCGGCCAGGAGGAGCTCCTGGGCGCGGGTGCTGACCGCCTCGGCCAGGGCCGGGTCCTCCCGCCACAGGCTGATCAACGCGCGGAGCCGGTCCGCCATCGGGACGCGGTCCGCGTAGCGGGCGCCGAGCAGGGCGTGGTGGTCGTCCACGGTCAGGTCCAGGGTGATCCGCTTGGGATAGCCCAGCGGGTAGCGCGGCTGACTCTGGGCCTTGCCGTCCTCGCGGTTGCGGCCGTCGTCGACCATCGCGGTTCCTCCTGTCCGGACTCGTGCCGGGCGCCGGCACGGCGGCAGGGCGAGCACTGCGACGGTAACGCTCACGCCAGCTGGCGGCCGCAGGTGTCGGGTTCTCCGGCCTCGGCTGCAGCCCGGCGGCGCGCGATGTCCTCATGCCCTTGGTAAGTGCGGATCCCGGGGGGGCTGTGACATCGCGGCCCCGACTTCCTTCCGCAGCCAGCGCGTCGGATACGACTGACTGCCGGCGCCCGGCAGCCCGGCAAGACCGACAAGGGCCACCGGCAAGGGTCTGGACGCGAGGGCAGGCGAGAGCGTCGCGCTGGGGCCGACGCGGGTCGTCCCGGCGTTCTGGACTGGCAAGGGTCCGGTGGACACCGGCAAGGGTCCGGTGGACACCGGCAAGGGGTTGGGGGGCTTGACGGCGGCGTCCGGCAAGGGTCTCGACAAGGGTCGGTGCGCAGCGTGGCGAGCACCTGCTGCTGAGGAGCTCGCTGTGCCTTCGACCCTGCTCGCCCACCCGACCGTCACCGCCTCCACCGAGGCCTCCACCGGCCCGCCCCGCCCGGACGGCCTGACCAAGGCCGAGCACTGGTCGAGCTCGAGCCTGCCGAGCCGCCTGAACCGCGAGTGGGCCCTGTTGTGCGACAGCGCGGTCGGCCGGCGGTCGGTGCGTGACTGGGCGGCCCCGAGCCGAAACCGGGCAGCGCTGAGCGAGCTCGTCGGCGTGGACGGCCTACACGCAACCGTCCAGCTGCTGCAGAGCGCCGACGTGACCGCCATCGACCGTGACGGGATCCTCGTGGGGCTGCTGGAGAGGGCGCAGGACGGGGACCGGCTGGCCGGTCGGGTCGTGCTGCAGACCATGCTGCCGGCGGCGGTCCGCATCGCCCAGGCGATCACCAGCCGCCCCGACGTGCTCGGCGACCAGGACGAGGCGTTCGCCCTTGTGGTGGCCGCGCTCTGGCAGATCGTAGCCACCTATCCGGTGGCCCGCCGGCGCGCGAAGGTGCCGGCCAACCTCTACCTCGACACGCTCGCGCTAGTGCGGCGTGGCCACACCAGCAGCGCACACCGGGCCGCTCGGGTCTTCCCGGAGCAGTCCTACGCCGACATCCGGGTAGCGGCCGAGCCCGGCCGGCTCGACGCCGGCCAGGACGACCTAGCCGGCCCGGCCGACGCGCAGCTGTGCACCGTCCTGGCCTGGGCCGTGCGCTCCTGCGTCCTGAGGCTCGACGAGGTCCGCCTGCTGGCGCGGGTCTACGGGCTCGACGGCGGCCCGGCCGACGCGGGCCCGACGGTGGCCACCGAGTACGGCATCTCCTGGCCGGCGCTCCGGCAGCGCTGCCACCGGATCACCCGGCGGGTCGGCCAGGCAGCGGTCGCCGCCGGGATCGACAGCGTGGTCCAGCACGGCGCGGTGCTCTGTGCGGCGTAGCCCGGACCGCCGAGCTGCGCGCGGCAGGGGGGTGATCTGTGGACAACTGCGCCGTCCACAGGGACGCCTTGGCCGTGGCACCGTCCCTCGTCACGATGGCAAGACCGACGACGGCACACTGGTTCAGGCGGCGATTTACAAGCTCGCGCAGATGTATCTGAATGGGCCCACCACATCGGCGCACGGAACAACACAGAAGGCGTTAGTCTCAACGTCGACGCCTACCCCACGAGGTCACATGAGCAGCAACGGCTCCGCGCCCACCACGCCGGGACCCTCGCGGTCCACCGCCGTCATGACTCCCGGCAAGGGCGAACGTGGCCGCCGGCAGCAGAGCCGCACGCGCCCGGCGAAGGCCCCGACGATCACGCCGACCAAGACGCGCCGCCGCTCGGGCGTGCTGGCCGCCGGTGTCGCGCTCGTCGTCGTCGGCGCGCTCGGCGCGGCCTACCTCACCCAGGTCGTCGGTGACACGGTCGAGGTCGTCGCGGTCACCCGCGACGTGCAGCCCGGCGAGGTCATCGAGCGCGCGGACCTGACCGTCGCTGACGTCAGCGCCGACCCGGCGCTGGACCCGGTCCCGGCCGACCGCCTGACCGAGCTCGTCGGCCAACGGGCCGCGGTCGCGCTGACGATCGGGTCGCTGCTGACCGCCGCCGCGGTGACCGAGCAGGTCCTGCCGGCTGCCGGCCAGTCGCTGGTCGGTGTCGCGCTGCAGCCCGCGCAACTGCCCTCCGAGCCGCTGCAGGCGGGCGACCGCATCCGCATCGTCGACACCCCGGCCAGCCAGGCCGAGCCGCCGGCCTCGACGCCGCAGACGATCCCCGGCGTCGTGGTCTCGGCCGCCGCCCCGGACGACAGCGGCCAGACGATCGTCAACGTGACCGTGCCGTCCGGACAGGCCGCCGCCCTCGCCGCCCGGGTCGCGACCGGGCGCATCGCGCTGATCCTCGACACCCGGGAGCGTTGATGGCGGTCCTGGCCCTCACCTCAGCCAAGGGCGCCCCCGGGGTCAGCACCGCCGCCCTGGCCATGACGCTGCTCTGGCCCCGGGCCGCGCTGCTGGCCGAGTGCGACCCGGCCGGCGGCAGCAGCGTCCTGGCCGGCTACCTGCGCGGGACGGTCGACCACTCCCGCGGGCTTCTGCCGCTGGCGCTGGCGCAGCGCCACGAGGCGCTCGAACAGGCGCTGTGGCCGCAGACCGTCCCGCTGACCGGCGATCCGCACGCCGCGTCGGTCGCGGCAGGCGCCGGGGACCGCTGGCTGCTGCCCGGGCTGTCGGACGCCGCGCAGGCACCGAGCACCGCGGCGCTGTGGGGTCCGCTCGGTTCGCTGCTGGCGAGCCTGGAGCGCGCCGGGACCGACGTGGTCGTGGACGCCGGCCGGCTCGGGACCGCGCATGCCCCGACCGCGCTGCTGCGCCAAGCGGACCTGGTGCTACTCGTGATGGACACGAACCTGCCTGCGGTCGCGGCCGCCAAGGCCCGGCTGAACCTGCTGCGCGAGGACCTGTCGGTCACCGGCACCGCCGGGCGCCTGGACGGCCCCCTGTCCAGCCTGGGTCTGCTGCTTGTCGGTGAGGGCCGGCCGTATTCGGCCAAGGAGATTTCGGCCGCCTGCGGCGTCCCGGTCGTAGCCTCACTGGCGTGGGACCCGGCCAGCGCCGAGGTCCTGGCCGCCGGAGCGACCCCGGGCCGGCGCTTCGACAGCTCCCCGCTGGTGCGCAGCACCCGGGCGGCGATCAGCGCCAGCCACGAGCTCATCCGCCAGCGCCGCGACCGGCTCGCCCCGCCCCTCCCCGCGGCCCCGAGCATCGCCGAGCGCCTCCTCGGTCGGGAGGCCGCCAGTGACGCCTGACCAGACCCAGCCCGGCGCCGCCGACGAGCTAAACCGGCTCGCCGCGCTGCCCTTGTTTTCGACCCCGGTCGTCACACGACCATCGGTGCCGGGCGCGCTGCACGCTGTCCCCCCGATCCCGGACGACGCCACGGCGGCATGGCAGCCGGCGGCCACCACCGGGGCGCCGCCCAGTCCCACCGCACTCCCCGCAGCGGCCGTGTGGCACCCCACCACGGCCGGCCGGGCGGCCTCGGTGTCGATGGCACCCGTGGCACCCGTGGCGTTGGCGGCTCCGACCGGCGAGGTCGACTGGGGCCAGGTCCGGGCGTTCCGGCAGCAGGCCGCCGAGCTGCTCACCGCGCAGCTGCGCGACCGTCCAGGCCTGGACGAGGCGACCCGCCGCGAGATCGGCCGGGCGCTGATCGTGTCGATGCTCAACGACCGCGTCGACAGCCTCATCGCGCAGGGCACCCCGGCCCCGACCCCGGCGGCGCAGCACGCCCTGTCGACGGCGATCTTCGACTCGCTGTTCGGGCTCGGCCGGCTGCAGCCGCTGGTGGACGACCCAGACGTGGAGAACATCGAGATCCGCGGTTACGACCGGGTCCACCTGGTCTACGGCGACGGCGCCGTGCAGGTCGGCCCGCCGGTCGCCGACAGCGACGAGGAGCTCATCGAGACCCTGGCGTTCCTGGCCTCGCAGTCCGGCCGTGCGTTCACCCCGTTGAACTGGGAGCTGGACCTGCGCCTGCACGGCGGGCACCGCCTGGCCGCCCGCGCCTGGCGCTGCCCCCGCCCGACCGTCGTCATCCGCATCCACCGCTACACCGACATCGACCTGGGCGACCTGCAGCGCCTCGGGATGGTCGACGGCGTACTGGCCCACTTTCTCGGCGCGGCCGTGCGGGCCGGCAAGGCCATCGTCGTGTCCGGGGAGCAGGGCGCCGGCAAGACGACGCTGGTCCGCGCGCTGTGCAGCGCCATGGACCCATGGGAGAGCATCGCCACGATCGAGACCGAGTTCGAGCTGCACCTGAACGAGATGCCCGCCCGCCACTATCGAGTCGTCCCGTACGAGGGCCGTCCCGGCTCCGGGGAGCGTGGCCTCGACGGCCGCTCGGCCGGCGAGGTCACCCTGGACGGGCTGCTCTACTCGGTGCTGCGCACGAACGTCTCGCGGATCATCGTCGGGGAGGTCCGCGGACCCGAAGTCATCCCGATGCTCAAGGCCGCCCAGTCCTCGACGGGCACCCTGAGCACGACCCACGCGCACAGCGCCCGAGCCGCGATCGACCGCCTGGCGACGTGCGCACTGGAGTCCGGCCCGCACGTCACCTCGGAGTTCGCCTACCTGCTCATCGCCGGCGGCATCGACCTCATCGTCCAGATCGGCGTGCAGGACGACACCCACACCGGTGGACGCAAGCACCGCTACGTCTCCGAGGTCCTGGAGGTCGCCCCGGGCGAGTACGGCCGGCCGGCACTGTCGGACGTGTTCACCCCCGGCCCGGACGGCAGAGCCGTCCCCCGGACCCGCCCGTCGTTCCTGGCCGACCTGGAGCGCGTCGGCTTCGAACCGGCCTGGCTCGACCAGACCAGCGGCACCTGGACCGACAGCACCCGGGCCGGCGGAGCGCCGCGGTGACCGCCCTGATCGCGGCACTGGCCGCCGCCGCTGTCCTGGGCGGCATCCTGCTCGTCGTCGCCGGTCTGCAGCCGGTCCCGGAGACCGAGCTCGTAGCCCGGCCACAGTCCCCGCGGATGCTGCGGCTGCGGGCCGCCATGAGCGGCGCCCTCGTCGAGGGCCCGGACGTGCGGCGCCGCCGCACCCAACTGGTGCTCGCCGTCGGCGGCGGAATGCTCGCGTTCCTGCTCACCGGACTCGCGCTCATGGTGCTGGCTATCCCGGTGGCCGTCCTGGGCCTGCCCAAGCTGCTCGGCACCCCAGGCAGCGCGGCCGACGTCGACCGGCTCGAGGCGCTGGAGGAGTGGACCCGCAACCTCGCCGGCGTCCTGGCCGTCGGCGTCAGCCTGGAGCAGGCGATCCAGGCCGGCCTGCGCTCGACCCCGGAGCCGATCCGGCCGCAGGTCGAGACCCTCGTCGCCCGGCTCGCGACCCGTTGGCAGACCGACGCCGCGCTGCGGGCGTTCGCCGACGACCTCGACGACGCGACCGGTGACCTGGTCGCGGCCAGCCTGATCCTGTCGGCCAAGCGCCGCGGCGCCGGCCTGGTATCGGTCCTGGACGGGCTGGCAGCCAGCGTCGCCGAGGACGTCCGGACACGCCGGCAGATCGAGGCCGACCGGGCCAAGCCCCGCTCGACCGCACGGGCGGTCACGTTCATCACCCTGGGCGTGCTGGTGCTGCTCGCACTGAACCGAACCTACATCGAGCCGTACACCTCACCGCTGGGTCAGGCACTGCTCGCAGTGCTGCTGACGGCCTACACCGCGACGCTGCTCTGGATGCGGCAGATGACCTCCGGCAAGCCCACCCCGAGGTTCTTGACCGCAACCCCAGCGCCCGGCTCGGCGCTCGCACCGGTCGAGGCCGTCGTCCCGCTGCAGGCCGTCCAGACCAACACCCCGAGAGCGCTCGCGTGAGCGCCGGGCTGACCGCCGCCGCGCTGCTCGGCGCGACCGGCGGGCTGGGCGTGACCCTGATCGTGCGCGAACTGCTGCCCTCAGACCCTCAGCTGGCGTCCGCGCTGGACCGGCTCGCACCCACCCGCATCGGGTCCGACGCCCCCGCCGTCGAACAGCCGGCCGCCGGCGACGGCAGCACCGGCGAGCTCGAGCACCGGGTCGGCATCTGGGCCCAGCGCTACCTCGCCGACGCGCCGTTCGTCCAGATCCCCACCAGAGAGCTGCTGCTGCTGCGGATCCCGGTCGCCCGCCACCTCGGCCAGAAGGTCCTCATGGCGCTGCTGGGCCTGCTGTTCCCGGTCGTGTTCCTCGTCCTGACCGCCGCGGTGGGCTACGCGCTGCCGATCGCGCTGCCCGCCGTGGCCGCCCTCGTGCTCGCCGCGGTGCTGTTCGTCGTCCCGGACCTCGACGTCGCTCGCAAGGCGACCGCCGCCCGTGAGGAGTTCGCGCGCGCCACCTCGGCCTACCTGGACCTGACGGCGCTGGAACGGGCCGCCGGCGCCGGCGCCACGCAATCCCTCGAGCAGGCCGCGACCGTCGGGGACAGCTGGGTGTTCGTGCGGCTGCGCGAGCAGCTCATCCGGGCCCGGCTGTCCGGCACCCCGCCCTGGGACGGCCTGCACGACCTGGCCGAGGAGCTCGGCCTGCCCGAGCTGTCCGACCTGGCCGACATCATGCGCCTGTCGGGCGAGGAGGGCGCCGCCGTCGCCGACACCCTGCGGGCCCGCAGCCGCGGCCTGCGCGCCGCGCTGCTGACCAAGGAGCAGACCCGCGCGAACGAGGAGTCCGAGCGCATGGTCGTCCCCGTCGCGTTCCTCGGCCTGATCTTCCTGGTCATCCTCGGCGCCCCCGCCATCGTCCGGATCCTGTGACCCGCCACGACTTCCCCGCCGCCGTGACCGCACCGACCCAACACGACCGCACCGCCCAACACGACCGGCACCAGCCACCAGCCCCACCTTCACAAGGAGCCCGTCATGAACCCGCTCGTCGCCCTGCACCTCGCGCTGCTGACCCTGACCGAACGCAACCGCACCGGCCTGTCCGCCCGGCGCCGGCAGCACCTGGACTCCGACCCGGAGGCCGGCCTGTCGACGCTGGAGATCACGATCCTCGCCCTGGGGCTGTTCCTCATCGCCGGCATCGCCGTCGTCGTCCTCACCGGCGCCACGCAGGGCCGCCTGAACCAGATCAAGTAGTGACCGTGGCGACCCCCGCACGGCCGGCCGGTTCGGCGACCACAGGCCGCCGGGCTGGTCTGCCGCGCCCGCACCCGAGACGCGGGGACGACGGTGTCGCCACCCTCGAGCTGACGGTGCTGTTCCCGGTCGTGCTGCTCATCCTGTTCGGTGTCATCCAGGGCGCCCTCTACTTCCACGGACGCAACGTGGCCATGGCAGCCGCCGAGCAGGGCGTGCGGGCAGCCCGCGCCGACGGGCAGACCAACCGCACCGGCACAGCCGCCGGCCAGGCCCGGCAGTTCCTGGCCGACACCGGCGAGCTCGACAACCTGACCGAGCTCAGCGTCACGCCCGACGTCGACGCCGAAACCGTCCGAGTGACGGTCAGCGCCCGCACCGTCAGCCTGCTGCCCGGCATGCCGGGACCCAGGATCAGCCAGACCGCCTCCGGCGACATCGAGCGGTTCACCAACGGCGGTGACCGATGAGCTGGCACGTCGACCCGGACGACCGCGGCTCCACGACGCTGGAGCTGGTCGTGTGGGCGCCCGGGCTGCTGCTGATGATCGGGCTGCTGACCGTCGCTGGACGGGTCAACAGCGCGAACGCGGCGGTCGAGCAGGCAGCCGTCGACGCGGCCCGCACGGCCAGCAGCGCCCGCAGCACCGGGGCCGCCCGTGACATGGCCAAGGCCAGCGTCGAGAAGAGCCTCGCCGTGCAGGGGCTGCAGTGCACGACAACGACGATCGTGCTCGACACGGCCGGCTTCGGCACCCGGCCCGGCCAGAGCGCGACCGTGACGGCCACGGTCACCTGCCCGGTCCGCCTGAGTGATCTGGCGATCCCGGGCCTGCCCGGGACCCGGACGGTCAGCTACACCGCCACCTCGAGCATCGATACGTTCCGGGAACGCACGTGACCCCCCGGGCGCGGGTCCCAGCAGCCGGCGGGCAGGAGGGGTCGGTGTCGCTGTTGCTCGTCATCGCCGTCTTCGGCCTGCTGATCGCGGTCGGCCTGGTCGTGGACGGCGGCCAGAAGCTGCGGTCCAGCCAGCGCGCCGACGACGCCGCCGGCGAGGCGGCCCGCGCCGCCGTCCTCAGCATCGAACCCGGCAACACGACCCGAGGCGAACGCCCCAAGGTCAACGCGACCGCAGCGCGTAAGGCCGCCGAGGCCTACCTGCAGCGCGCCGGTGTCTCGGGCAGCGTCACCGTCGGCGACGGCCGAGTGCAGGTCCGCACGACCAGCAGCTTCACGCCCAGCTTCCTGTCGATCATCGGGCTGGGCGCCCAGACCGTCACCGGGCAGGCATCTGCCCGGCTGGCTCGCGGCATCGATCAGGAGCAGCCCTGATGAGCAGATCCCCACGCAGGCAGCAGCCCCGCCGCCGGCCCCTGGCCGCCTGGCTCCGCGGCCTGGCGGCAATGCTGGTAATGCTGGCACTGCTGATCGGCATCCCGGTCGCTCTGTGGGCGCTGCGGGGCAACCCGCTGCCCGACACCGGCACCGACCTGTCGGGCCTGCTCGACCGGCTGCTCGCCCCGGACACCGACGGCTCGCTGTTCCTGGGCGCCCTGACCTGGCTCGGCTGGCTCGCCTGGGCCAGCTTCGCCCTGACCGTCCTGCTGGAGGCCGTCTCCCAGCTGCGCGGCCTGCCGACCCCGCGCCTGCCTGCGCTCGGCCCGCAGCAACGTGCCGCGAATGTCCTGGTCGCCGCGGCCGCGCTGCTGTTCACCGTCCCGCTGCTGAGCGCCGCCCCGGCCCTGGCCGCCAACGACGCGCCCTCGCCCCCGCCCGCCGCAGCCTCCGTCAGCGCGCCCCTGCCCACGACTCCGGCGGCGTCGGCCGCTGGAACGACCCATGAGCAGACCCGGCCGGCACCCGGCGCCGCCAGTCCCGCCCGCACGTACACCGTCCAGCCCGGTGACACCCTGTGGCAGATCGCGACCGACCAGCTCGCCGACGGGTCCCGCTTCACCGAGATCGCCCAGCTCAACTACAGCGTCACGCAGGCCGACGGCCACGCCCTGACGGCCGCGCACTGGCTCACACCCGGCTGGCAGCTGACCCTGCCCGGGGACGCTGCCCCGACGGCCGCCGCGAGCACCCGGACCGATCAGACCGTCGTGGTCGAGCCCGGGGACACGCTCTGGCAGATCGCGCATGACCAGCTGGGCGACGGCGGCCGCTACCCCGACATCGCGGCCGCCTCGACCGGTCTGCAGGACGACGGCACCCACCTGGTCGACCCGGACCTCATCCGGCCCGGCTGGGAGCTGACCCTGCCCCGCAGCACGGCGGTCACGGCTGCCGCAGCGCCCGACACGACGATCCCCGTCGAGCCGCCTGCCGCGCCCCCGATCACGGTGCCCGCACGGCCGACACCGCCCGCAGCCGCTCCTGAGACTGCCCCCGCAGAGCCTGCTCCGGCTACCACCATCCCTTCCGCCCCTGCCAGCCCGCCGACCGAGGCGCCTGCCGAGACCTCCGCCGCCGCGACACCTGACCAGAGCAAGGACACAGCACCGGCCGCAGACAGCGACCAGGTGACCATCCGCACCGCTGGCGGTGTCGGCGCCCTGATGGCCGCCAGCCTGCTCGCGCTGCTGGGTCTCAAGCGCACCCGGCAGCAGCGTCGCCGCCGCCCAGGCCAGCGGATCGCGATGCCCCCGCCTGCCCTGCAGCCCGTCGAGTGCGAGCTGCGCATGGTCGAGGACCCGACCGGGCTGGCCCGGGTCGACCAGGCCCTGCGCAGCCTGTCGGTCCTGCTCGCCGAAGCCGGTCAGCCGCTGCCCGCGCTGCGGGTGGCCCGCCTCGTCGACGAGGACCTCGAGCTGTACCTGGACGGCACGACCGTCCTGCCCGCGCCGTTCCTCGCTACAGGTGACCCGACCATCTGGACCCTGCCAGCCGACGCGCCCCTACTGGCGGTCGAGGAACTCGACCAGGTCGCCGCACCGTACCCGAGCCTGATCACCCTCGGGCACGACCTCGACGACGCGCACGTGCTGCTCGACCTCGAACATGCCACCGCCCTCGCCGTCGACGGCGCCCCGGCCGCCAGCGTCGCGGTCCTCGCCGCGATCGCCGCCGAGCTCGCGACCTCCCGCTGGGCCGATGATCTGCAGGTCACCGTCGTGGGCTGCCTGCCCCAACTGCCGGACGCGCTCGGGACCGGACGGGTCCGGCACGTCCAGACACTCGCCGAGGTGCTGCCCGCCCTGGAGCGCCGCGCCGAGACCACCCGCGAGTTCATGGCCGCCAGCGGCCTGCCCGACCTGCAGCACGCCCGCTCGGCCGCCAACCAGCGCCCCCACTCAGGCGCCTGGTACCCCGAGATCCTGCTCCTGGGCGCACCGGTCGACCCGTCCGACCGCGCCCGCCTGGAGGACCTGCTGCAGGACCTGCCCCGCGTCAGCCTCGCCGCCGTGACAGCCGCCGACAGCACCCCCGCCGAGTGGACGCTGACCCTGGGCCCGACCGACGCCCGACCCGACGGCGTCGCGGTCCTGCGCCCGCTCAACCTGGCCCTGCGTCCGCAGCGGCTCAGCGCCCAGGACCTCGACCAGCTGCTCGGGCTGCTCGCCGTCACGGACCTGCCCGCCAAGGACCTGCCCTGCGAGGACCCGGCTGCGCCGGTCCTCATCGTCGAAGAACCGTCCCTGGCCGACCTCGGCCGGCTGGCCACCCCGCCGCCGGTCCACCTCGTCCTCGCGCCTGAGCCGACTGAACCCGAGGCCACTGCCGCGGACAGCGCCAATGCCGACCGGGACGCAGTCACGCCCGTCGAGCCGGCATACGCCGACACGGTCGAGCCCGGTGACCATAAGCCGCCGACGGAGCTTGGCGGCGAGCCTGCTCCGGTCGTGCAGGTCCTGGGCCCGGTCACCGTGTTGCACGCCCGCGGCCGGCTGGAGTCGGACCGGCGCAACCAGCTGACCGAGATCGCGGCGTTTATCGCGCTGCACCCCGGCCTTGACCACACGCACCTCGACGACGCGAAGTGGCCCGGTTCTCGGAATCTGACCAACACGCGCAACTCCGCGATCAGCAAGCTCCGTCGCTGGCTCGCCACAGCCGCCGACGGCACCGAGCACCTGCCCGACGCCGCGGCCGGCTACCGGCTGCACCCTGACGTCCGCTCGGACTGGGACCTGTGGCTAGAGCTGCTGCCCGACGGCCCTGCAGGAGCCTCGACGCATGCGCTCGCCGACGCGTTGGAGTTGGTCAAGGGCCAGCCGTTCGCCGGCGTCAACAAGCGCACCTACGCCTGGGCCGAGCGCGACAAGCAGGAGATGATCAGCGCCATCGGCGACGCCGCGCACGAGCTCGCCCGCCGGGCGCTCGTTGACGGCGACGGGACCCTGGCACGGCAGGCCGCAGCCGCCGGTCTGCAGGCCGACCCCGGCGCCGAGCTGCTCTGGCGCGATGCGCTGCGAGCCGAGTGGCTCGCCGGCGACCTCGCCGGCCTCACCAGCACCGCGGACCGGCTGATCGACCTGGCCAGCAAGCTCGGCGACGACCTCGAGCCCGAGACCGACGAGTTGCTCGACGAGCTCCTCAGCCGCAGCACCCCCCGAGCCGGCACCCGATGAGCATCACGCCCGACAATCCGTACAGGGAGCAACTCATGGACCCGACAGCCCCGGCACCGACGATGGGTGCAACCGACGCCCGGGAGCAACAGATGCCCAGCACGGACCCGGACCGCGGCCGCAACCGTGCTTACGTGGCCGGCTGCCTCGTCGCGGCCGTGGTCGCAGCCGTCGGCGGCGTCGTGCTCCTCACCGGAGGCGACGACACGCCCGAGGCCGCACCGACCACACCGCCGGCGCCGGTCACCTCCAGCCCTGCCCCGTCTCCGACGGTCAGCGTGCCGCCCAAGCCTGAGGACATCGCTGTCGCAGCCGCCGAGGCCAAGTACCTCGAGTATCTGCAGGTCACCCGGGAGGTGGCGCAGGCCGGCTACGTCGACTTAGCGCCGTTCGACACCGTCGCGATCGACCCGCAGACCGTAGTGCTGCTTCAAACAGCCGAACGCCTGGCTGGCATCACGACCACCGGCGACACCGAGGTGATCGCGCTGACGGTGCAGGCGGTCGAGCTCGACCCGCCCGGGGAATACCCGTCAGTCAGGCTGCTGGCCTGCCTGGACGTCTCCCGGGTGACCGCCGTGAACGCGGCGACAGGCGAGTCGGTGGTCTCGCCCGACCGGCCCGACCGGCTCAAGTCCGAGGCGGTCGTGCGAAACATCCCGCCGGGCGCGTTCACCGACGGCCGCCAGCCCGGCTGGTACGTCGCCGAGGTCGTCCAGCGCGGTGAGCCGTGCTGACCCGCCTCGCCACCGTGACGACGGCAGTCGCGGTACTGCTCGTCGGGGCGGCGGCGCCGGCCAGCGCACAAGTCCCGGGACCCGAGTGTGGCTACATCGACGAAGCTGGCGTCTGTGTGATCACGATCAGGCCGCCAGGGCCGACTCCGGACGTCGAGCCGATCGACAACCCTGACGACGGCGGTGGCGGCGCTCCGGTGTGCGCTGAGTTCGGGGAGCCGGTGCCGTGCTCAGACCCGGTGTTCGGGACGTACTCGAACGCCCTGAAGTGCTACCTGCAGGCGATGAGCCCGCAGCCCCCGCCGGACAGCCCGTTGTGGGAGGGGAACTACCCGGAGGGCGCGGTCTACCTCTGCTCGTCCGCGTTCTCTTATCCCGGGACGATCGGCGGCGGGGCATTCTGGCTGCCCGGTCCGCCGGACGCGGGCCTGACACCTGCTGCGGCGGCGCAGGCGGTGGTGGCCCGCATGGATCTGCGGGCGGCTGACATCGGGATCGTGCCGGAGGACAAGCCGGGGTCGATCGGTGCGGTCGGGGCGCCGGTCTTCATGTGGACCACGCCCGGGCCGGCGACGTTCGGGCCTCAGGTCCTGACCGGAAGCGCGGCCGGCGTCACGATCACCGCGACGGCCAAGGTCGACAAGATCGTGTGGACCATGGGCGACGGCACGTCGGTGACCTGCAGGACGCCGGGCACGGTCTATCAGGACCGCTTCGGCTTCGACATGAGCCCGGACTGCGGCCACCGCTACACCAAGACCTCGGCCGGTAAGCCCAACAACGCCTACCCCGTCTCAGCGACGTCGTACTGGGTCGTGGACTGGACCGGCCCGGGTGGGTCGTCGGGCCGGATCACGCTGGACCTGGTGTCGCGCACGAACATCGTGGTGGGCGAGCTGCAGGCGCTCGTCACCAGCTGACGGTGATCTGGCTCGAGGCGGCGGTGGCCGCGGCGATGGGCGCCGCGGCGCTGTCGTTCGTTCAGCTGGCCACCGACCGGGCCGTCAGTGCGGTGGGGCTGCTGGAGCGGTCGCGATGCCCTCGGTGCGCGACGGAGCTGCGCGCGCGGGAGGTCCTGCCGATCGCGGGGTTCCTGCTGCTGCGCGGTCGGTGCCGGGGGTGCGGGGCTGCGATCCCTCGCCGGCACTTGGCCGGGGAGGTCACCGTGGGCGCGTTCTGGGCCGGCGCCGTCGTGTTGATGGGTGCGGTCGCTTGGCTGCCCGTCGTGCTGGTCGCGCCGCTCGTTGTGCTGCTACTGCGCAGCCCGCTCCGGGACGCGGGCTGGGCACCGCTGGCCGGCCTGCTTCCCCTCGTGGGGGTGGCCTTGTTGACATTCGGTCTCGTCGGGCTGTTGGAGGGCCGCTGGGCCGTCTACGGCGCAGGCGGGTTGCTCGGTGCGGCCGCGCTGTTCGCGGGAGCTGCAGCGGCCCGTGGAGCCGCGGTCAGGCTCCAGGCGTCTGGCAGCTGAGGCAGCCCAGGCGATCCGCCCGGACGTTGCACGGCAGCCCGCGCGAAGTTTTCCGTGATCGTTTGTCACAGCCCTCCCTGAATCCGCACTTACCAAGGGTGTAGGGCGAGGCAGGCAGCAGCGCCCCTCACCGAGAGGCGCGGCGCGTGGACCTTCGCACCGGCACGAGCTCCCAGACGGAAGGACCGGTACCGCTGCGTGCGGTGGCCGACGTCGACACCGGCGCGCTGACGGCCGCGCTCGAGAACGCCGGCGACGTCGAGGACGTGCGCGGGGACCTGGCGCTGCTGCGCGACGCAGCGACGCTGGTGACGGCCCGTCAGCGACTGGACGGGCTGCTGCTGCAGCTGACCGTCAACCCGTTCGACCCGGCCGCCTACCGCGGCCTCGGCTCCTACCTCGTCGGCCCGGGCGTCCTGGCCCTGGCCGCCTACGAGCGTGTGAGTGCCTCGACCGTGCGGGGCATCTGATGCGCCGCGAGACGGGCGAGGCACTGCTGGCCAGCAGCCCCCAGCTGCGACCCGGCGGCCTGACGCTGTCCTCCTTGGTGGGGCGGATCGCCGAGAGCCGCGGCCTGACGGTCGCCGACACCTACGCGCCCGCCCCGTCCCCGCGGCGGCGCGTCCCGGCGCCGGCGCTGTCGCTTCCGGCGACGGGGTTGGTGAGCGCGCCGCCGGCGGGCCGGTCGGTCGAGACGTCCGCCAGCACGGTCGGCGGGGTCGCCCTGCTGGGCGCGCACGGCGGCGCCGGCGTCACCAGCCTGCTGCGCTCCGGCCTGGACCAGGTCGCCGTCGACGCCGACCGGTGCTGGCCGGAGGCCGGCCTGGTTCTGATGGTGGCCCGGACGTCGATCAGCGGCCTGGAGTGGGCACGGGACCTGGCCCGTCAGCACGCCAGCGGCCACGCGGGCGGCGTCGAGCTCCTCGGCCTGGTCCTGGTCGCTGACGCGCCCGGCCGCCTCCCGGCTCGCTCTGCCGTACTGCGGGACTTGGTGTCCGGCGCGTTCCCCCGGGTTTGGCGCCTGCCCTGGCTCGAGGAATGGCGGCTGGCCGCGACCACGGAGCCGCTGCCCGCGCACCCGGACGTGCAGCACCTGGCCGGCGAGCTCGCCCGCACCCCGCAGCTGTCCCATCCCCATCTGTCCCGCACGACCCGCACCCGAGGAGATCTGCTGTGAGCACTGTTCTGACCGCCCTGGGCACGGCCAAGGACACCCTGATCCTGGCCGACATCAACGCCCCTGGGTCCGTCCAGCCGCCCGGCACGGAGGGCCTGCTGACCGTCCTGGGCTGGTTCGCCTGGGTCGTCACGCTGGCCTGCATCGGCGGGATCTTCCTGGTCGCCGGGAAGATGGCCGTCTCGCACCGGCGCGGTGAGGGCAGCGAGGCCGTCGGCCAGCTCGGCTGGGTCATGGGTGCGTGCGTCCTGATCGCCGCCGCCGGCCCCATCGTCAACGTCCTCATCTGACATGACCGGTGCCCTGCGCTTTCGAGGCACGCTCACCCGCGAGGTCGACCCCGACCCGGCCGGGCCGCGGCCGGGCACCGTCGCGGCCGGCGTCGTCGCCGTGGTGATCCTCGTCGGCGCCGGGGCCGTCGCACTGTCCGGTGGAGGCAGCCCCTCGGCGGCACCCACGGCAGGCCCGGTGGCGCCGGCGACGGCCGGCCCGGCCCCGTCGGCCACAGCCCTTCCGGTCGACCCCAGCCCGACCACCGCCCCGGTGGACGAGGGACCGCTGCTGGTCGCGCCGAAAGTCGACTGGCAACTGTTCGCCGGCGTCCCGCTGCCCTACAGCAAGATCGCCGGCCCCACCCGGGTCGACGGGCCGGTCTACAGCGGCTACGAGCGGTCCCAGACGGGCGCGCTCATCGCCGCCGTGCAGCTGGGCAACCGCTACCTGCTGACCCCGGGTGACGGATGGCGCGAGGTCCTGGAGCGTCAGGTGCTCCCCGGCACCGGCCGGGACGTCTTCGCCCGTCTGCGGGCCACGGTCGACGCCGACGACCCGCCCGGCACCTACGGCCAGCCGGCCGGCTTCCGGTTCGTCGCGTTCACCCCCGACGTCGCGAGCCTCCAGCTCGTCACGCGCTTCCCGACGACCGGGAACCTGCAGGTCGTCACGGTGACCGTGAAGTGGGCCGCCAGGGACTGGCGTCTGGAGCTGCAGCCCGACGGCGGCAGCAGCCCGACCGCGCAGGCCGTCGCCGACCTCGACGGCTTCGTTGTCTGGGGCAGCTGATGGGGCTGTGCGGCGCCCCCGGCGTCTCCTCCGTCTGCAACACCGTCGGGGGCGCTGCCAGCGACGCGGCCGGTGGCGTCTTCGACGCCGCGGTAGACAAGATCGCCGACGGCTTCGCCACGGCGATCCAGCTCGTCGTGACGTTCTGGACCGGCGTCACCGTTCCCGGCCTCGACACCTCCGAAGGGCCGGTGGCCGAGCTCAGAGCCAACACCGCCTGGCTGTCGGCGTTCATAGCGGTGCTGTCGATCCTGATCTGCGCCGGCCGGATGGCCATGACCCGCTCGAGCCGCCCCGCCGCGGAGGCGTTCAAGGGCCTGCTGATCCTGGTCATTGTCAGCGGCGCTGGCGTCGCCGCGGTCAATGCCTTGGTCGTGTTCGGCGACGGATACTCGGCATGGGTCCTGGACCGCAGCACCGACGGCCAGCTCGGTGAGCGCCTGGCGGTGCTCGGCGCGGTCGGCAACACCGCCGGGCTGGGCCCCGGCCTGATCCTGATCGTCGCGCTGCTCGGGAGCCTGGCCTCGATCGCGCAGATGGGCCTGATGCTCGTCCGGGTCGGCGTCGTCACGATCTTCGCCGGGCTCCTGCCCCTGGCGGGCGCCGGCACCTCGACGCAGACCGGCATGGACTACTTCAAGCGGATGACCAGCTGGCTGCTGGCGTTCGTGCTCTACAAGCCCGCCGCGGCCACCGTGTACGCCTCGGCGTTCCTGATGATCGGCGACGGCAAGGACGCCACCAGCGTCCTGGCCGGGCTGTTCATGCTCGTCCTGTCGATCGTGGCGCTGCCGGCGATGCTGCGCCTGATCACCCCGATGGTCGGCGCGGCGGTCGCCGCCGGCGCTGGCGCCGGTGGCGGCATGGCGGCCGCCGGGATGGTGATGGCCACCGGCGCCCGGATGAGCAGCAGCAGCGGTGGTGCTCGAGGCGCTGGCCCGGCCGGCGGCGGGGGCCAGAAGCCGGGCCTGCTGCCCGGCGGCGCCACCGGTTCCCCCAGCGGCGCAGGCGGCGGCCCCCGTCCCACGGGCGGCGGAAGTACCGGTGCGTCCAGTGCCGGTGCTGCCGGTGCCGGTGCTGCCGGTGCCGGTGCTGCCGGTGCCGGTGCTGCCGGTGCCGGTGCTGGTGCTGCTGGTGCCGCCTCGGCCGGCCTGCAGGCCGCGCAGGCAGGCGTGCAAGCCGCCCGCGGCGCCGCCGCTCACGCCGGGTCGCTCGACGGCGCCCCGGCCCAGCCCAGCCCCCAGGGCGGCGCACGATGACCGCCACGACCACCCACAACACGGCCGCGCACGCGCCGCGGACCTACGGGAACTGGCGCAGGCCGACCTCGCCGGGCCTGCCCCGACTCGGTTTGCTCGGGACCGCGGTCGCGCTCGGCTCACTCGTGCTGATCATGCTGGTGCAGATCGCCGCCGGCCTGATCGCCGCCGGCGTCTGCCTGGTGCTGGTGTGCCTGGGCCTGGCGCCGCTGGTGTGGCGCAACCGGGGCGACCGCAACGGCTGGCAGGTCCTGGCCGCCAAGGGCTCTTGGCGCATCGGCCGACGCCGGCGGCAGCACCTGTACGCGAGTTCGCTGACCGGGCCGGTCAGCTTCGGGGCGGCGCAGTTGCCCGGGCTGCTGGCCAGCAGCCGGCTGCTGTCCGCGATCACCGCCCACGGGGAGCAGTTCGCGCTGATCCACCTGCCCTCGACCAAGCACTTCGCTGTCGTCATCCGCGTCGACCCGGAAGGCTCCCAGCTCGTCGACGTCGAGACCGTCGACGAGTGGGTGGCCTCATGGGGCGGCTGGCTGGCCAAGCTCGGCCACGAGGCCAGCCTGGAGGCCTGCAGCGTCACAGTCGAGACCGCCCCGGACCCCGGGTCACGGCTGGCGGCAGAGGTCGACGCGATGCTCACCGGCGACGCCCCCGCGCTGTCGCGGGCGATGCTCACCGAGACCGCCGCCAGCTACCCGCACGGCTCGGCCGCCGTCACGGCCTACGTGACGTTGACGTTCTCGGCCCGGCGGGTCTCGCACACCGAGGCCGAGGGCGTCATGGGCAGCAATGGCGGCAATAGCAGCCAGACCAAGCGAGCCCCGTCGGTCCGCAGCGCCGAGGAGATGGCCGCCCAGATCGGCCGCCGACTGCCGCTGCTGCTGCACCAGCTGCGCAGCGTCGGCGCCGGCACCGGTGCTGCGATGACAGCGGCCGAGGTCGCCGAGACCGTCCGGGT
>JAABUN010004401.1_pt1 | contig 19329 bp, 15 predicted proteins | sample 5559311 | NCBI WGS metagenome assembly JAABUN01 (sample SAMN10711877, study PRJNA513370) | rock metagenome | isolation source: Antarctica rocks | place: Antarctica: Victoria Land, Siegfried Peak sud | reverse complement strand
ACGTGGCCATGTCCACGTTGACCGGGCAGTCGGCCTTGCAGCCCTTGCAGGAGAGGCACAGGTCGAGGGCGTCCTTCACCCGCTCGTCTTGCCACCCGTCGCCGACGACGTCGCCCTGGAGCATCTCGAACAGCATCCGGGCCCGACCCCGGGTGGAGTGCTCCTCCTCCCGGGTCACCATGTAGCTCGGGCACATCGTCCCGCCCTCCGTCCGGCGGCACAGCCCCACGCCGACGCAGCGCAACGCCGCCTTGGCGAAGTCACCCTCGTCGTCGGGGAACCGGAAGTGGGTGGTCACGGGGATCGGGTCGTAGGTAGGACCGAGCCGCAGGTTCTGGTCGAGGCGGGAGGGGTCGACGACCTTGCCCGGGTTCATCCTTCCTTCCGGGTCCCAGATACCCTTGAACTCGCGGAAGGCCTGGACCAGCTCCTCGCCGAACATCCGCGGCAGGAGCTCGGCCCGGGACTGGCCGTCGCCGTGCTCGCCCGACAGCGACCCGCCGTAGCGCAGGACCAGGTCGGCGGCCTCCTCGGCGAACGCCCGGTAGTCGGCGATGCCGTCGCGGGCCCGGAGGTTGAAGTCGATGCGGGTGTGGATGCAGCCGTCGCCGAAGTGGCCGTACAGCGCCGCCGTGTGGTGGCCGTGGCGCTCGAGCAGCGGTTTGAACTCGCGTAGGTAGTCGCCCAGCCGGTCGGGTGGCACGGCGGCGTCCTCCCAGCCCTCCCAGGTGTCACCCCGACCGGGCACGCTGGCGGTGGCGCCGAGGCCCGACTCCCGCAACAGCCAGAGGCGCTCCTCCTCGTCGGGGTCGTCGAGCAGCCGCAGGTCGAGGGCCGTCCCGGCCTCCTCGAGGTCGGCCATGAGCGCCCGGGCTTGCTCGCCGGCGTCGGCCACGGACTCGGCGCCGAACTCGGCGAGCAGCCAGCCGCCCCCCTTGGGCAGGATCTTGAGCAGCTCGGGGTTCGCCCCCTTGGTGCGGATGTCGCTCACCAGTTGGTGGTCAAGGCCTTCGAGACCGATGACGCCGTGTCGCAGCACGAGGGGCACGGCGTCGGCGGCGTCGAAGACGTCGGGGAAGCCGGCGACCAGCAGGTTGCGGAAGGGGGGGCTCGGTACGAGGCGGGCGGTGGCCTCGAGCACCACCACGCAGGTGCCCTCGGTGCCCACCAGGGCCCGGGCGATGTTGCCGCCCTTCTCCGGCAGGAGCTCGTCGAGGTTGTAGCCCGACACCCGGCGGGGGATCTGCGGGAAGCGCTGGCGGATCAGGCCGCCGTACCGGTCTCGCAACCCCCGCAGGCCGGCGTAGATCTCGCCCCGCCGCCCGCCGGCGTCGATGACGGCGTCCCACTCCGCCTCGCTGGTGGGGCCGACCCGCATCCGCAGGCCGTCGTAGGTGAGGATCTCCAGTTCGTCGATGTTGTCGGCAGTGCGTCCGGCCATGACCGAGTGCACCCCGCACGAGTTGTTGCCGATCATCCCGCCGATGGTGCAGCGGTTGTGGGTCGACGGGTCAGGGCCGAAGGTGAGGCCGTGCTCCTCGGCCTGGTCGCGCAGGACGTCGAGCACCGTCCCCGGTTGCACACGGGCCCGGCGGGCGCCGTGATCGAGTTGAACGACGTCGTTCATGTGCCGTGAGAGGTCGAGGACCACGGCCACGTTGCAGCACTGCCCGGCGAGGCTGGTCCCGCCGCCCCGGGCGAGGATCGGCGCACCATGGGTCCGACAGGCCGATATCGCGGCGACGACGTCGTCGGCATCCCGAGGCGTCACTACGCCGATTGGCACCTGCCGGTAGTTGGAAGCGTCGCTGGCGTACAGGGCCCGGGCGCCGTCGTCGAAGCGAACGGCGCCCTTCACGACGCGTCGCAGCTCCGTTTCGAGCTCGGAGCCGACGCCGTCGACGGCGGTCAACCGAGCGCTCCGGTGTCAGCCATCGGCTCGCCGCTGCTCACCGAAGCGGTCCCACGGCCACGGGTTGGCGCCGCCGTAGCGCTGAATCACCGGGCCGACCGGGGCCGGCGTCGTGCCCAGCAACCCGGGCCCCACCCGTACCAACGTGGCCGGGAAGATGGCGGCGAAGGGGTCGTCGCGCAGGCGGATCGGGTCGTCGTCGTGGACGGCGGTGATCGCCCCCACGAAGCGGTCGTCGCCGGTGACGAAGGTGGACACCACATCCACCGGCGGCGCCGCCAGCACCGCCCGGATGGCGTGGGGAGCCCGGCCTGGAAGGCGGCAGCCACCCCGGGCGGATCGACGCTCACCGACACGAACCGGCTGTAGCCACCTCGGCCTCGTCCTGGGGAGGCGCACGAGCTTGCGGAAGTATGCCTGCTCCTTCGGGCACCACACCCCCGGCAGAAGTGCAGGAGCAGCGGGTCGCCACCGGCCAGATCGGAGAGACGCCGCTCGTTGCCTACATGATCGGGCAGGCAGAGGTCGGGGAATCGGCGCCCAGGGGCGAGCTCGGCGTTCACCATCGCCGCACAGTCCTCCGCGGCGCCGGCCGCGTTACAACGAAGGGCGTTCCAGCGAAGAAGCGGTGGGTGGTGCCGACCGGGACCGCTGCCACTGCCAGACGGCCAGGGCGGCGGTCACCGCCCACACCACGCCGAGCACGATCAGCAGGCCCCGTCCGTAGTTCTGGGGCAGGACCGTCGGGTTGTCGGGCTTGACGCCGTAGCCGCGCACGAACGGGAAGGCGAACAGCACGATGACGCCGGTGGCGATGAGACCGGCCTGGATGGGGGCCCTGACCCGGGCCGGCACCACCCGGGCCACGACGACGCCGACCAGCAGCACGGCCGGTACGAGCACGAAGTCGTGAACGAGGTTCGATTTCACCAGCAGCAGCGCCCAGCCGGGCGGGTCGGTGCCCATCGGCGAGTCCTCGTTGACGAGCAGCCCCCGGATGCCGACCGCCATCACCACCCAGCCCACGAACAGCCCTAGCCAGAAGACCTTCGGGTGCTCCGTCGGGTACCCCTCGGCCATGGTCGGGCGGTCCTCGTCGACAGTCACGACACCACCACCTTGTTGATCCACTTCGTCTGCTGCACGCCCGGCCGGTTGGGGGCGATGAGCCGGAGCGGGAAACCGTGATCGAGGGCCAGCGGCTCGCCGTCGAGCTCCAGCGCCAGCAGCGTGTCTCGGTCGTGGGCCTGGTCGCGGTTCAACGGCGACGTCCGGTAGATCCCGCCGCGCTGGAGCGACTCGACCGTTGCCTGCGCGCCTTGGTCGGCGCCGGCCTGGGCCAACAGGTCGCGCACCCGCACCCCTCGCCATCGGGCCGAGTAGCTCCAGCCCTCGACGCACTGGATCGGCAGCGTGGTCTCGTACTGCGGCAACTGCCGCAGGTCTTCGAGGGTCAGGCGCAGCGGCTCGGCGACGTTGCCGTCGACCGTCAAGGTGAAGCGGCCCGCGTCGACGTCCTCGGCGGCGATGCCGGCGGCGCTGAAAGCCCTGTTGACGGGGTATCCCTGCGGGCCCCGGTCGGGCAGGCGTGGAGCGAGCACCGAGAGGCGGCGAAGGGGCCCGATCGTCTGACCGACGGTGGCGAGGGTCAGGGCGCCGGCCGTGGCGGCGATGGTGGCGAGGAACCCGCGACGGCCCAGTCCCGCTCCGGCGGGGACGACGGCATCGGGGGCCCGGGCCGAGAGGGCGAGCCTGGTGATCGACGACTTGGCGCTGACGTGCACGATCAGCGCGCCGATGGTGAGCCACGCCGCCCAGTAGTGGCCGGCCGTGAAGAAGAACGTCATCGGGGAGTACCAGTAGGCGATGTTGATCGTCCCGGTGAACAGCAGGAAGACCGAGCCGGCGACGAGGGGGATGAGGCTCAGCCGCTCGAGGGCGTGGGCGACGCCGGCCACCGCCGGCCGCTTCCAGAACAGCGGGAAGACGGTCCACAGCTTGGCCAGCAACAGCGGGATCGAGGCGATCCCGGTGGCCACGTGCAGGCTCTGGCTGATCCGGTAAAGCCCGGCCGGCCGGGACGGCAGGGCGAACCAGCTCGGCGGGTGCTGGTGGGCGTGGGAGACGAGCCCGGTGAGGAAGCAGGTGGTGAAGGCGATGCCGAGGGCGATCCCGAGGATCGCCGCCGTCCGGGTGCTGTGGAGCGGGCTGGTGAAGGACTCCTCGTCGGGCAGGCGGTCCCGCACACCGGCCAGGCGCTCAGGCAGTCGCGCATCCCGATTCGACATGGTCGTCTCCCTGGCCGCATGGTGTGGGGCGAGGCACCGGTGAGACCTGCCTCGCCCTCTTCAGTCTGTCCACTTCGCCGTCCGTTACCGATAACCTGTAATGGAAGAGGTTCGGTGGAGACTCCACGAGTGGATCACGTGGTTCGTCGCTCACAGGAGCCATCGACGGGGACGGGGCAGGCGATGAGCCAGCGAAGCGACGACGGCCGGACCGAGGGTCTCGTGGCCGACCGTCCGATCGGGGATTACGCCCTGCTCTCGGACTGCCACTCCGCCGCCCTGGTGAGCGGCGCCGGCTCGATCGACTGGCTCTGCTTCCCGCGCTTCGACTCGCCGTCGCTCTTCGCCCGGCTCCTCGACCCCGACGGGGGTCACTGGTCGATCTGCCCGTCGGGCGAGCACGAGTCCCGCCGTCGGTACCTGCCGGGTTCGCTCGTACTGGAGACCCAGTTCGCCACCCCGACCGGGATGGCGATGCTGACCGAAGCACTGGTGTTCGACGACGACGAACGGGGCCACGACATTGGGCTCGCCGCGCCCCACGTGCTGGTGCGGGTGCTCGAGGTCACGTCCGGGGAGGTTCCGGTCGACGTCGAGTTCGCCCCCCGACCGGAGTACGGGCTCGTGGTCCCGACGATGCAGGTGGTCGACGGGGCCACGGTGGCGCGGGGCGGCGCCAGCGTCTCGATCCTCGCCGGGCCGGCCCCGACCGCCATGGCCGGCGCCGTCGCCCTCTGGCGACTGGGCCTGCGCGAGGGTGAGCGGGTCACCTTCGCCCTGCAGCACCACCCGGCGTGGGAGACCCCTCCGGAGCCGTGGACGGCCAAGCACACCGAGAAGCGCCTGGCCGACACTGTCAAGGGTTGGCAGTCGTGGTCGGACCTCCACCAACGCTACGAGGGCCCGTGGAAGGAGGAGGTCCACCACAGCGGACGGGTGCTGCAGGCGCTGACGTTCAAGCCCAGCGGCGCCGTCGTGGCCGCCCCCACCACCTCGCTGCCCGAGCAACAGGGCGGGACCCGGAACTGGGACTACCGGTTCTGCTGGTTGCGCGATGCCCGCATGACGATGCAGGCGCTGTGGGTGGCGGCCTGCCCCGACGAGGTCGGGCGGTTCCTGGCCTTCGTCGCCCGGGCGGCGGGCGGCGGACCGGCGGGAGGGACGGGCGTGCAGATCATGTACGGCATCGGCGGCGAGCACGACCTGTCCGAGCGGGAGCTGGGCCACCTCGCCGGGTGGCGGGGCAGCCGTCCCGTGCGGGTGGGCAACGGGGCATGGGACCAGCGACAGCACGACGTGTACGGCGCGGTGCTCGACGCCGTGTACCGGTTCCGCGAGCAGATCCCCGCGTTCGAGCCCCCCACCGTCGAGCTCCTGGCCGGCATGGCCGATGCGGCGGCCCTGGCGTGGACCGAGCCCGACAACGGGATGTGGGAGGTGCGGGGTGCGCCACGGCACTACCTGCACTCGAAGCTCATGTGCTGGGTCGCCCTCGATCGCGCCGTCCGCCTGGCCGAGCAGCTCGGTGTCCTTGACCGTGCGGCGGGCTGGGCGGAGGCGGCCGACGCCGTGCGTGCTGCGATCCTCGATCAGGGGTGGAACGAGGAGGCCGGGTCGTTCACGCAGTCCTTCGGCGACCGCCAGCTCGACGCCTCCGGGCTCATGCTCGCCATCACCGGGTTCCTGCCGGCGAGCGACCCCCGCATGCGGTCGACCATCGACGCCATCGCCCGGACCCTGTCGGCCCCGTGCGGCCTGCTGTACCGGTACATCGAGGACGACGGGTTGCCCGGCACCGAGTCGACGTTCCTGCTCTGCAGCTACTGGCTGGCGGAGTGCCGGGCGCTCACCGGTCAGCTCGACGAGGCCCGGGAGCTCTTCGGGCGGGTGACGGCCTACGCCAACGACGTGGGGCTGCTCGGTGAGGAGGCCGATCCGGCGACGGGCGAGCTCCTCGGCAACTTCCCCCAGGCGTTCAGCCACATCGGGCTCGTCAACGCGGCGTGGGCGATCGCCGTGGCCGAGGGGTCGCCGGCCGGGAGCGGCTAGCCCGCCGAGCCGGCGCCATCTTCCGCAGGACCGACACCAGGGCGCTGGTGGCGGCGGAGCGGAACGCGCCGGAGGGGAAGGCCAACCGCACTCGCCGAACCGGTCCCCCGCGCAGCGGGCGCAGGACGATGTCGTCGCGCACGCCGACCACCAGAGACGGCAGCAGCGACAACCCCAGCCCCGCCGCCACGAAGGCCTGCTGGGCCTGGAAGTCGGCGGAGCAGTAGAGCGGTTCAAGGAGCGGTTCGAACCCGACCTCCTGGCAGAGACGGCGAAGCTCGGCCCCCCAGGGCGCGCAGTCGTTGGAGCTGCCGGTGATCCGTTCGCCCCGCAGGTCGTCGAGCCCGAGCAGACGTTTGCGCGCGAGCGGGTGCCCGGCCGGCAGCATGACCTGGAAGGCGTCCTCGCAGAGGTCGACCAGCTCGACGTCCTCGGGCGACGCCGTCGGGCGGCCCTCGTAGCTCCGGTAGACCGGCCAGGTGGGCAGGTCGAAGACCACGGCCAGATCGAGCTCGCGCCGCTTCAGGCGCACGACGCTCTCGTAGGGCTCACCGTCCACCAGGCGCGCCTCGACGCGGGGGTGGCGTCGCTGGAACGACGCCACCGACGCCGCCGCGAAGCGCGCCGTCGCCGTAGGGAACGAACCGAGCACCACCCCGCCCGGCGTCACCGGAGACGAGGGCGTCGATCTCGGCCTGGGCGTCGGCGAGGCGGTTGACGACGGCCTCGGCGTGGCCGTGCAGCGCCCGGCGGCGGTCGTCAGCTCCACCCCGCGCCGACTTCGCTCGAACAGGGTCGCGCTCGAGCGCCGCCACCCGTGACCCGCCTCGCCGGGCCTGGGAGTATCGTGGCCGCAGGAGCACGAGGTCCGGGCGCCGGGCCGGCAGGGGGGGCCATGAGCGTGCACTCGGATGCGGTCGGCGCGAAGCCGGCCGCTCGAGGCCGGATCATCGTGGCCACGAGGGCACCGGCCCGTGCGCAGCGCGTCGTCGACGCCCTGGACGGTGCCGGCTACGACGTCCGGGTCGTCGAGACGATCGACGGCCTCACCGGTGACGTCTCGGCCGACTCGGACGCCGTGCTGGTCGATGTGACCGGGGTCGACCCCCCAGCAGTGGAACGACTCGTCCGCCGGGTGGGCCGGGCCGGGGTCGCCGTCATCGCCTTCACCACCTCGAGCGAGCTGAGCAGCGGGCTGGCAGCACTCGAGGCCGGCGTCGACGAGCTCATCACGCCCGCTGTCGCGCCGCCCGAGCTCGCGGCTCGAGTGCGGGCGGCGGTCCGTCGACGGTCCGGACGGGCTCCGCAGCCGGCAACCGTCGTCCTCACCGGAGGGCCGGTGGTCATCGACGTGGGTCGGCGGCGGGTCACGGTGTTCGGGCGAGAGGTCATGCTCACCGCGCTCGAGCTCGAGCTGCTCTCGTACTTCCTCATGCACCCGGATGAGCCCATCACCCGAGCCCGGCTGCTCGAAGCGGTCTGGGGCTACTCGATCGGCGGCACGGCGACGGTGACGGTGCACGTCCGCCGGCTCCGAGAGAAGATCGAGGTCGACCCGGCCAACCCGGTGCTCATCCGCACCGTGTGGGGCGTCGGCTACCGGTTCTCGCCGTCGGAACCGTGACCGCGTCTCGCAACGCCCGGCTGTAACGACTGCGATTCCATGGCCTTCGGCCGCCACGACGTATGAGAATCGTGTCGGGACCCTCAAGAAGACCGCCTGACCGGCCCGCGCGGCGCTTCCACGGTTGATTCTCCTCTCAGCACTTCGCGTGTCCACAAGGGGTTCGGCCCCGACGGCTCGACGCCGGTCTGGTACATCATCACCGAGGCGAGTGACTTCGGCCTGGCGACGACCTGGACGTCAACTTCGCACCGAAGCTCGCCAACATGTCGATCGACTGCTCGACCTGCGTCCAGGAGACCACCCTCACCACCTCGCCCGGCAACAAGTTCAGCGAGGCGCCGGTCGACTTCAAGGGCATCCCCGACTTCGGCCCGACCCGCGTGCTCACGCCGGGACCGACCGGGTTCCCGCCGCTCGGCGCCCGACCGGGTGCCGTGGGTGACGACCTGTACAGCCGTTCTTCCGCATCAAGGGATCGAGCGTCGTCTACAACGCACCCATCGTCGCCGTCGGCGACGGCGCATTCGACATGGAGACGCACACCGACACGAGCGACCCAACCATGGCGATCAGCACCGACCCCGCCAAGATGACGGTCGAGCTTCTGATGATCCGCGGCTTCGACTCCGGTCAGCAGGTCCTCTACCTGAGCACCGAGGCGTCCGACCCGGTCGCCCGGACGGGCCCGGTCAGGCGTCGGTCGCCCGACGCGCCTGGCGGAGGGCCTCGAGCAGTCGAAGCCAGACCTCGCTGACGGTCGGGTAGCTCGGCACCGCATGCCACAACCGCGAGGTCGGCACCTCACCGACGATCGCCACGGTGGCGGAGTGCACGAGCTCGGCGATGCCCCAGCCGACGAAGGTGGCGCCGACGAGGGTGTCGGTCGCCCGGTCGATCACGAGGTTGGCCCGGCCGACGTAATCGTCGCGCAGCAGGGCGGAGCCAGCCACCGCGGCCAGGTCGTGCTCCACTACCTCCACGTCGATGCCGGCGGCGCGAGCTCCCTCTGCGGTGAACCCGACCGACCCGACCTCCGGGTTCGTGAACGTCACCTGCGGGACGACGCCGTGGTCGGCGAGATCGGTGTGGTCAGACGAGTCGAGCGGACGGCAGAGGGCGCGGGCGGCGATCACGTCGCCGGCGATGCGGGCCTGGTACTTGCCCATGTGAGTGAGCAGCGCCCGCCCGCACACGTCACCGATGGCGTAGAGCCAGTCGACGCCCGCGACGGTGAGGTGGTCATCTACGTCCAGGAAGCCCCGGTCGTTCGCTCGAACGCCGACGGTGTCGAGACCGATGTCGTCGCTGTTCGGGGTGCGACCGGCGGCCACGATGATCTCATCGGCGGTCAGCGTGGTGCCGTCGTCGAGCGTCACCGTGACCTCGCCGCCGTGGAGGTGCCCTTCGCCGGTCTGGCGGGCGCCCACCCGCTCGACTCGTTGGACGCTGCGGCCCAGTCGCACGTCGACGCCGGCTCGGCGGAGCTGGTCGGCGACGAGGTGACTGGCGAAGGGCTCCATCCTTGCCAAGAGACGGGGGCCGTGCCCGAGCACCGTGATCTGGGCGGCGCCCAAGCCGGCCAACCACGTGGCCGACTCACAGGCGACGACACCACCGCCGACCACGATGGCCCGCGCCGGCACCTCGTGGAGGTTGGTCACGTCCCGGGACGTCCACGGCAGCGACGCCTCTATGCCGTCGATGGGTGGGATCGCAGCCCGGGTGCCAGTGGCGAGGACGACCGCGTGCCGGGCGGTGAGCGTCCGACTCTCGCCGCCGGAGCCCGTCACTTCGACGGTCCTGGTGCCCGTCAACCGGCCGTGTCCCCGCACGACGTCGATGCCGGCACCGACGGCCCAAGCGACCTGGTGCTGGTCGTCTTGGTGGCTGGTGAACGCATCGCGTCGGGCGAGCAGGGCGTCGACGTCGAGCGGTCGGTCGCCGACGAGCTCGGCGATGCCAGGCAGGTGGCGGGCGGTGTCGAGGACCTCGACCGGGCGCAGCAGCGCCTTGCTGGGCATGCACGCCCAGTAGGAGCACTCGCCGCCGACCAGCTCTTGCTCGACGATGACCGCCGACAAGCCCGACTCGACGGTCGCGTAGTCGGCAACGTTCTCACCGGGTGGGCCACCACCGACCACGACGACGTCCCACTCGCAACGATCCGGGTCGACAGACGCGTCCATCGAGCAAAGCTACTTGGACCGCCCTCGGCGATCGTCTCGTCGGGTGCTAACGCAGCCACAACAATCTTCCGTTCTGGCCCATCGCCGGCTCGCAGTGCGGTTGACTGCAACGCGTTGTAGCCGGGTCGAACAGCGTGCCCGCTCAGTCGTTCCCTCTCTCGAACGGCGTGTGCGCCTAGCTGACTTCATGGTGCCGGTGATCAGCCGCACTGCCCTTGCAAGGAGCCGCGCCGACCCTGCAGACGCCGAAGCTCTCCCGTCGTCCCCGAGGCGGCTCCCTGCGTCCTCGAGGTGTTCGCCGGCCCCCGAGGTCGCGCTGCGTCACCCCGACGGGTGGACCTGGCCAGTCAGGGTCGGCTTGGCGGTCAGCCGAGCGGAACCGGGCAGGAGCAGCGGCAACCAACGGCCCATACGAGGGAGTAGACCAATGAAGGCGCTGACCTGGCACGGCAAACGCGACGTCCGCGTCGACGACGTGGCCGACCCCCAGATCGAGGACCCGACCGACGCCATCATCCGCGTCACGTCGACCGCCATCTGCGGCTCGGACCTGCACCTCTACGAACTGTTCGGCCCGTTCATCGACGAGGGCGACATCCTCGGCCACGAGCCGATGGGCATCGTCGAGGAGGTCGGTTCGGCTGTCTCCCACATCGCTCCCGGCGACCGGGTGGTGATCCCGTTCAACATCTCATGCGGAAGCTGTTGGATGTGCGCTCGCGACCTGCAGTCGCAGTGCGAGACGACACAGGTCCACGAGCACGGCACCGGCGCTGCGCTCCTCGGCTACACCAAGCTCTACGGTCAGGTGCCAGGCGGCCAGGCCGAGTACCTACGGGTGCCCCAGGCGCACTACGGCCCGGTCAAGGTTCCCGAGGGCCCGCCCGACGACCAGTTCCTGTTCCTGTCCGACGTGTTGCCCACCGCGTACCAGGCGGTCAAGTACGCCGACATCCCCGAAGGCGGCACCGTAGCTGTATTCGGGCTCGGCCCCATCGGCCAGATGAGTGCCCGGATCGCCCGCCACCTCGGCGCCTCACAGGTCTTCGGAATCGACCTCGTAGCCGATCGCCTCGAGATGGGCGCCCGCAACGGCATCGAGCCCGTGGACCTCACCGAGCACGACGACCTGGCCGGATTCCTCCGCACCCGGACCGACGGTCGAGGCCCCGACTCGGCGATCGACGCCGTCGGCATGGAGGCCCACGGCTCGGGCGCCGGCAAGGTCGCCCACGCCCTCGTCGGCCTGCTGCCCGACGCCGTCGCCGCGCCGATGATGGAGAAGGCCGGCATCGACCGCCTCGCTGCGCTCCTGGCGTCCATCGACGTCGTGCGGCGCGGCGGAACCCTCTCGATCAGCGGCGTCTACGGCGGGGCCCAGGACCCGCTCCCCATGCTGCAGATGTTCGACAAGCAGCTCACCATCCGGATGGGCCAGGCCAACGTCCGGCGCTGGATCGACGACCTCCTCCCGCTCGTACAGGACGACACCGACCCGCTCGGCGTCGGTGACCTCACCACCCACCGGGTGCCACTAGCTGAAGCCCCTGCGGCGTACGAGACGTTCCAGAAAAAGCAGGACGGCGCCATAAAGATCGTCCTCCAGCCGTGACGGGGAGCGGTGACAGCGCGACCGGCCCCCACCTGGACGGGTTGCGCCGCAGCCGGTAGGCAAGGCCGAACGGGAAGTCGCGTCGCCCGATCGGAGAGCCGCGACACGCCGCAAGGAGGTTGCGGTTCGTGACATCTACACCGCCCGACCTACAGGACCCGAACGCGGAGCAGCGAACTAGATCCTGCGATCGGTCGCCTTCGGGTTCGTAACCCTGTTCGTGCTCGCCGAATCACGAAGCACTCGGTGCGCAGTCCGCCGCCATGGCGACGAACGCCGCAGGCCCCATCTACCGGGTCGTCATGGTGCCCGAGTCAGTGGAGCCACTTAGCTGTGTCGGAAGCCAGGGCCTCGGCCACAGCTGCGGCGTCGTCGTAGACCTCGGTGGCGCCTTCGTTGCGCAACTCGTCGGGGTGGGCGCCTCCGGTCGTCACGCCGATGAAGCCGATGGCGGCCTTCGCAGCCGCCTTGGCGTCCCAGATGGTGTCACCGATGGCGATCGTCGACGCACGGTCGAGGTGGAAGCGGGCCATGGCGACCTCGAAGATCTCGGCGTCGGGCTTGGACTCGTCGGCGTCGTCGCTGGTGGTGGCGCCGTCGATCCAGGCGTCGACGTCGAGCAGCTCCCGGAACCGGTCGAGGACCTCGGTGGGCGACGACGAGGCCAGCACCACCGTGCGGTCGCTGTCGTGGAGCCGTTGGACCAGGTCGCGAGCGCCGGGGAGCAACGTGACATCGTCGAACAGCCGGTCGAACTCCTCGGACCAGGCATCGCTCGCGCCGTCGAGGTCATGGCCCACCAGTTCGGGCACCAGCTTGTCGCCGCCCATGCCGATGAGGTCGTGGATGCGCGCCATGGGGAACGTGCGGTCGAACCGCCGGAACGCCCGCCACCAGGCGAGGGCATGGAGGTGGTTGGTGTCGACGAGCGTCCCGTCGAGGTCAAGCAGGACACCGGGTGACGACATCGTCGTCCTCTACCCGCACCACCAGGCGCTAGCGGTGCCTCGGCCAGGTGTCCGTCGACGAGTTCGACGGCATGCGGACCCGGCGCCGTGGACGAGGATGGCCAGATGCAATCGTACGAGCGTGATGGGCTGGTCTTCGACGTACGCGACCGGGGGGAGGGGCCGCCGGTCGTGCTGCTGCACGGCTGGCCGGGCGGGGCGACTACCTGGGACGAGACGGCGGAGGATCTGCGGCGGGGGGGTCTTCGCACCCTCGTCCCTGAGCAGCGGGGCTATTCGCCGGGGGCCCGACCAGCCGGGTCGAGGCCCTACGTGCTCGGCGAGCTGGTGGCGGACCTTGTTGCGCTCCTCGACGCCGCCGATCTCCGCACCGTCCACCTGGTGGGCCACGACTGGGGTGGCGCAGTCGCATGGGCTGCGGCCTCGGCCGTGCCGGACCGGCTGGCGTCGCTGACCGTCCTGTCGACGCCGCATCCTCGGGCGATGGCTCGGGCGTTGTGGTCGAGCGACCAGGGCCTCCGTTCGGCCTACGCAGTGGGGTTCCAGCTGCCGGTGGTGCCCGAGCGTCTGCTCCTGGCCGGCGGCGGAGCGGTCCTTCGGCGGGTGCTCGAGCGCTCAGGGCTGTCGGCGGAGAAAGCTTCGCAGTACGTCGAGCGCCAGCGGTCGCCCGGTGCGCTGACGGCGTCGTTGGCCTGGTACCGGGCCCTTCGGTTCGGTGGCGGCAGCAGCGGGAGCGACCCGATCGCCGTGCCCACCCTCTACGTGTGGAGCTCGGGCGACGCTGCGCTGGGTCGGCGCGCCGCCGAGCTCACCGGCGACCACGTGTCGGGGCCGTACCGCTTCGAGGTCCTCGACGGCGTCTCCCACTGGATCCCCGAAGAGCGTCCGGCGCTCGTCGCCCGGCTGGTGGCCGACCACGCGGCTGCGCACCCCGTCCGGCCGTCCACCTGACCGGCCGCCGCCGGCGACCGGTCAGGTGGCATGGCGTTCAGCGAGAGGGAGCCCCACGCTCAGATGTGAGATCGACCGGATGGTCGCAGCGGCCCCTTCACGCCGTGTCCGTACGTGCTAGGCCCGGCGTCGCTAGGGAGTCAGGGGGATTCGCTGGGCCTCGACGTAACCGCCGAGTTCAGTGAGCTTAGATGGCTCCAGCCAATAGCAGAAGGCCGAGGAGGCCGAGGAGCCACCGAGGCCGCCTCTGTGCTTCGATTCATTCGTCAAAGCTTCAGCACCGCTCTGGCGATCTGGCCGGCATCGGGGGAAGTCATGGGGTTTCCTTCTGTGGGAGGGATTGCCGGGATTCGAGTATCCTGGATTGGCACGATCAAAACAATCACCCGGACCGAAGCCGAAATGCAGATTCGGCCGGTTCAATCCGACCGGCGTTGCTACTCTTGGAACGCTCGGATCCCCCGAGCGTTTCGCAGAAACAATCGGTGGCGACGGCGTGAGCGGCGGGCCGTGGTAGCAAGCGTGCATGTCGACGCCTGCTGTGGGTTCGCATCGGGCGCCAGGCGCCGACGTGAGGGCCTCGGATCGCCCCCGTCCCTCGTCTGGCGCCGACGCAGCGACGGATCGGCGTTGGATCGCGATCTCGGTGTTGGTGCCGGTCCTGGTCTTCTGGGAGGCGGTCATCGGCCGGCGCCTGATCGCGCCAGGCGACGGGCTGACGTACTACTTCCCGCTCCACGACGCGGTGGCCGAGCAGTGGCGGTCGGGAACCTTTCCGGCGTGGGATCGAGGCACCTTCGGTGGTTCGCCGCTTTTCGCCGTGCACCAGTCGGCGGCCCTGCACCCGGCGACGCTGGCTCGAACCCTCCTGCCTCCGATCCTGGCTCACAACCTGACGGTGGTGGCTGCGCTGGTGGTCGCCGGCCTCGGTGCCCACCTGTTGGCCCACCGCCTGACCGGTGATCACGTCGCCGGGGCGGTCGCCGGGTGTGCCTTCGCCCTGTGCGGGTTCCAGTTCGCCCACCTCGGCCATGTGGCCATCCTGTCGACCACGGCCTGGCTCCCCTGGTCGTTGTGGGCCGCTGATCGGCTGGTCGAGCGGCCCAGCGTGCGCCGGTTCGCGAGCGGGGCCGGGGTCGTCGCCCTGGCCGCGCTGTCAGGGCACGGTCAGATGCTGGTCTACGTCCTGGCGGCCACGGCGGTGTACACCGTCGTGGTCGCTGGGCGTCGCCTGGCGAGCAGCGCGCTCGTGGCGGCGATGGTGCTGGTGGGCCTGGCTCTAGCTGCGGTTCAGCTCGTGCCGGTGGTGGCTGCGTTGGGGACGACCGACAGGTCGGGGTTCACCCTTGCCGAAGCTACGGCCTACTCCCAGGACCCGGGTGGGCTCTTCGTCTTGATAGCGCCCTTCCTCTACGGCGGCGGTTCGGGCCCGGTGACCGCGGTCTACGCCGGCGAGTGGACCCTCACCGAGTTGGGCGGGTACGTCGGTGCCGCGGCGCTCGTCCTGGCGGTGGCCGGCCAGCGGGCGGTGCGACAGAACAGGAGGGCCGTCGCGCTCCTCGTGATCGGCGGAGCCTCGTTGCTGGTCGCCCTCGGGGACAGCACGCCGTTCAGCCACCTCGTGCACGAGCTCCCCGTCGTCGGACAGATGCGATCGTGGGCCCGCTACACGGTCGGGGCCCAGCTCGCCGTGGCCGTGCTGGCGGCGATCGGCGTAGCCCGGGCCCGCTCCGGTGCCACGACCGTCCGTCCCGCGGTCCTGGCTGCGGGCAGCGTCGCCGTCGCCCTGGCGGTGGCGGTATGGCCAGGGATCGGTGGCCGGCGCGTGGACGGCCGCGACCTGGTGTGGGCCGTCGGGCTCCCGAGCGCCGCGGCCTTGGCTGCGGCGGCCGTGCTGGTCGCCGTGCGCAGCCAGGCGGCAACCCGGCACGGCGGATCGGCCCGTCGAGGTTGGGCGGTGCTGGTCGCGCTCATCGCGCTGGTGGCCGCAGACCCGGTGGTGGGCTTCGGCTGGTGGTACCGGTGGCGGACGGCGAGCCCGTCGCCGGGCGAGGCGGTTGCGTTGCTCGACGGGTCGAATCCACCCTGGGGAGCGGTTCCCGACGCACCCGGAGGGATCGACCGCTACCTCTGGGCCGGCGACCCGCTCCTGGCCTTCCCGCACAGCGCCCGGATGGCGTCAGCCGCAGGCGACCTCTCGGTCACCGGGATGGACCCGCTGGCCCCGTCGGGATACCTGGAGGTCACCGGCACGGACTACTGGGGCCGCCTACGGGAACCCGAGCACCTCCTGAGCCCTTCCAGCCACCTCCCCGACCTGCTGCGGGTGACGGTCGTGGCTGGTCGGCTACAGGGCGGCGGCCTCGACGTGATCCGGCGTCGGCCTGGCCTCCCGGAAGCGTTCGTGGTGGGCAGTAGCCGCCGGGCGGATCACCCCGGTGCCGTGGCCGCTGCGATGGGGGCGGCACCACTCGAACCGGGAGGCGAGGCCGTGGTAGAGGTGGCCTGCGGGACGTGCCCGACGGACGCGCCCGTCGGTTCGGCGGGCGAGGCCGGCCCGGTGCAGTGGTCGAGCGACGGCGCCCGCCTGCGCGTCGAGGCCCGGCGACGCGGGGTCGTGGTGGTCAGCCAGGCGTGGAGCCCTGGTTGGTCGGCGACGGTGGACGGCAGGTCATCGCCCGTGCTGCGGGTCGATGGGGTGGTGCAGGGCGTCCCGGTGCCCCCCGGGACGTCCGACGTGGTCCTGCGGTACCGTCCGCCGGGCCTGCCGCTGGGAGCGGGCATCACCGCGGTGGCGGTCGTGGGGCTGGCCGTGACCTTGGCGGTGGACCGTCGCTACCGCCAGCTCGAGAACCACAACCGGGCGTCGATCGCATCCGGAGACAGCTCCATCCCCGTCCAGATCGGATAGAGCCAGACGGCCAGGGCGAGGGCGGCCACTGCCACCCCCACCGCGACGATCGCGAGGCGGCGCCAGCGACCGACCGCATCGGCGGCAGCGGCTGCGACCGCCAGGGCCACGAAGGGCGCGACCGGGGTGAGGTAGAACGTGAAACCCGGTTTCCAGCTGGCGAACCAGGGGAGCACCTGGCCGAAGATGAAGGCGAGCAGGAACGCCGCCCTCGCCTGCCTACGCCGAAGCGCCGCCCAGGCCAGGTAGGCGTAGGCAGGCAGCGCCGTCCACCACAGCGCCGGGTTGCCGACGCCGACGATGCGGGCCCGCTTGCCGGGAGCCACCGCGCACTCCTGTTCCGGGGGCAGGTTCACACAGCCCTCGGCGTAGTACAGGACCGGGTCGCCAAGGGTGAGCCAGGCGACGGGTCGCGACCGGTCGGGGTGGGTCGTCTTCAACCGTCCCTGGAGCTCGAACATGTCCCGCTGCTCGAACGCCCAGGCCGACGCGGTCTCGGTCAGCGAACAGGTGCCGACACAGCGCTCCCGACCGCTCTCGGATCGGTCGACGTTGGCGAACCAACCGGCGTACGAGGCCACGTAGACGGCAACCGGCACGACGGCCAGCGGCACGATCACCCGCCAGGCGCCAGCGGCCAGGCCGCCCGCCGGACCGTCTCCACGGCGCCGTCGCAGCTCCGCAACGACAGCGATCACCACTGCCACCGCCAAGGCTGGTGCACTCGACCACTTCACGGCGACGGCCACGCCGAACGTCAGGCCGGCCGCCCATCGCCACCTCCGATGATCAGAGCGCCAGTCCCACAAGCTGAACAGGGCTCCGACGGCGACGAACGCCGCCTGGATGCCGTCCAACATGCCGATCCGGCTCATGGTGAGCGCCAGCCCGTCGACCGACAACAGGAGGGTCGCCAGGGCGGCGGGCCATCGACGCCGGAACAGCGTGAGGCCCATGAGGTAGGTCGCCCCGACGGTCACCACACCACCGACAGCCGGCACCAGGCGCCAACCGATCGGACGGTCGCCGGCGATGCTGATGGCCCCGGCCATCAGCCACTTACCCGCTGGCGGATGGGCCGGTCGCTCGATCTCGACACCCTGGACGAGGTACTCGCGGGTGTCAGGGACGTAGTGCTTCTCGTCGAACATCAGCCGGGCGGGCTGGTCGATGCGGGCGAAGCGGATCCCGCCTGCCACCAGGAGCAGGAAAACGGGGACCGCCAGCGCCGCTACCCGAGTGGAACGGGAAGCGGCGCTGGCGGACGGACGAGCCGAGATGGTCCCGCGAGCTGAGGTCAGCCCTCGGTCTCGGTCTCGGTCTCGGTACCCGTCTCGGTCTCGGTCTCGGAGTCCTCGGTCTCGACCTCGGTCTCGGTGGCCGTCGGCTCCTCGGTGACCTTCTCGGTGACCTCTTCGGACTCGGTCTCGGTGCCGGCCTCGGTCTCGGTCTCCTCAACGATGCGGTCGTTGTCTTTGTTCTCGTCCTTGTCGTCGGAGCAGGCGAGAGCGCCGAAGGGGAGGAGGACGACGGCGGCGGCTGCTGCTAGGCGGCGAGTGGAAACGTTCATGGGGAGTGCCTTTCGGTCGCTCACGGCTCCGGGTGTCGGTGCCGTCAGTCGCGGATCACCGCAACGATGAACCTTACCTCATTGACACTGCGGGAGCAACGCTTTGGACCGGTCAAAGTTCACATCGTGGCGTGCGGGAGTCGTACCCTCCAGGGGCCGTCTCCGCGATCGACATTTACGCAGCCAGTGTCCGTACGCGAAACATCCCCCGTCCTTCTAGCGGGCGGGGGATGTTTCAATGCAGAGTGGCCACAGTGAGCCATTGATTGACAAACGGCGGAACCACTGGAAGTAGGGTCAGGTCAGCCGGTCGGCTCCCAGGCCAATGCCGGCACGGAGTCGTCGGTGACGTCGAGCCCCGGGTCGTCGTTTTCGTCGTTGTTGTTGAGCAGCAGAAGCGCCACCACCGCGGCAATGATCAACAGCAGGAGCAGCGCCGCCGGCACGAGCCACCCGAGGGGTGACTTGTGGGGCTTCTTCACCGCTACTGCGCCCCGTCCACTGCTTGGCGTAGCCATCAGCGATCCTTCTTCTGGGTCTCGTCGATGTCGCCCTCCATCTCGATCTGCTCCTTGCGGACCTCGTCGGTGACGGTCTTTTCCTCGGTGACGGTCTCCTTGTCGAGCTTCACCCGCTCCTTGGCCACGACGTCCTTCGAGACCACGACCTCCTCCTCGTTGAGGGTGACCTCGTGCTCCTCCTCGGTGATGTCGCCGCCGCTCATGGCGGCGTCACGGTTGGCATCGGTGATGGGCTCACGCTCCAGGCGCGCCACTTCCTTGCGCACCGGCACGGTGGTGGTCACGTTCTCGGTGACCACGTACTTGCGCAGGCGCGCCCGGCCCGCTTCCTTCTGGCGGGTGCCGACGTTGAGCTGCTCCTCGGAGCGAGTCATGGCATCGTCGGTCTCGGGACCGCTGGTGTCACGACCGACGACGGGCTTGGAGGTCTGAGCCTTCTCGTCGTCGTCGTCGCCCTCGTAGGCCTGGTAGTCCTCGCGGCCGTAATGGCGGTAGAGGCGCTCCTCCTCGTCGGGCGGGAGGAAGCCGTCCTCCTCGTCGACGTTGGGCGCGTCCTTCACCAACGACTTGGCGTAGGGGACCCGCAGCGAGTCGCCGTCGGCGCCGGCGCCGACGATGGGCACGAACGAGCTCTTGGAGCCGAACATGCCGGTCTTCACGAGCAGCCACTCGGGCTCGCCGGTTCCCCTGTCCATGTAGATGGTGTCGAGGCTGCCGATCTTCTCGCCGTCGTC
>JAABUN010004400.1_pt1 | contig 19332 bp, 17 predicted proteins | sample 5559311 | NCBI WGS metagenome assembly JAABUN01 (sample SAMN10711877, study PRJNA513370) | rock metagenome | isolation source: Antarctica rocks | place: Antarctica: Victoria Land, Siegfried Peak sud | reverse complement strand
GGGGGGGGGGGGGGGGGGGGGCCGGGGCGCCGGGGGGGGGGGGGGCGGCGGGGCGCGGCCGCCCGGGGCGGGGGGGGGGGGGGGGGGGGCCCCCCCAGGTCATGGGCGGCGATCCTTCCGTGGCAGGACTGCGGTCTTCTGGGAAGTATAGCAGGGGTGGGTGGCTTCTTCGGTCCGGGGGCGTGGGGCGGGGGACAGGGGTAGGGTGCAGAGGGGCGGAGATGCCGTTGGACTGAAGTCCCGGCTGAGGGCTCCGCCACGAAGTCTACGGCAGAACGCAGTGGGGCCCACCTCCGTGGACTGGGGGGGCGAGGTGGGGGGCTGGGCGCGCGGGTGGACGGGGGCAGTATCGGCGCTTCACCCCGCGCAGGACGTTAGGTCGCGCCCGAGCGGCATGGCTCCCTTGGAACAAATAGGGCTGAGAAGTACACTTTATTCGAGCGATTCGGCGGCATACCCGCCGGGTCGGCACAGACCCAGCGGGGTGGCGGAGACCACGAGGGAACGGGGCGATGAGGGAATAGGGGCGGTAGGGACGGTGAGCGCGATTCGACTGACGATGATCGATACCAGCGGGGCGGTGAGCTTCATCGGGCCGGCACATGGGGCCAAAGTGCTGACCGCCGCGTGCAGCAAGGGGCCGACCAGCCTCGACCAACTCCTCGACAACGCACGACCATTCGACACAGAGATGATCGACGGGATGCTCAACGGCCTGGCGCTCTTCGATGAGCGCAACGCGCCGGGGAACTACGCGGCGATCCACGATTTGCTGGCGACGCTGCCGCCCAGCGCGATTCCGCCCTTCCGTGTGGTGGACGCGCAGACGCGCGAGGCCAGCCTCACCCCGGTCACGACCGGGCTCATCCTCTACAACCTGACGGCGCAACGGATCGTGCAGGTACAGAACTCGTATAATAAGCTGCTGCGCCGCGATCGTGGCCGCATCCGCGCCTCCGGTCGCCCGACACGTTACCTATACCGTTACGAATTGCCGAGCGAGTGGAGTTTGGTACCGTGACGAGTCGTTGGTCGTCGGTCGTCGGTCGTCGGTAGAGGTTCGCTGCTGGCACAGTGCTGGCATACCGTCGCGTAGCCTCTGACGACCGACGACCGACGACTATTTCCTGTCCGAGCGTGTGGGGCGCTTCGGGTCGTCCGCGCCGTTGGGCTTGCCGGAATCGGCGTTGCGGCGACGGGCGAGGCCACCGAAGAGCATTTGGCCGAATTGCCCCGTGAGCGCGGTCTTGCTCAACTCCGCCTCGGTGTCCTGCGTGAGTTGGCCGTCGTTGCGCTCGGCGGTGGACCAATCGGCGCGGGCATCGCGCGCCTGGGCGAAGAAGGCGTGCAGCGCCGCCTCTTGCTCGGCACCTTCCTCCGCCAGCAGGTTGCGAAAATTGAGCAGGCTCGCCGTGTATTCGTCGAGCCAGCGCAACACGCTCCCGCGATTGGTCACGCAGATGTCGCGGTGCATCTCCGGGCTACCGGACGCGAGGCGCGAGACATCACGGAAGCCGCTCGCGGAGAGTTGCTTCATGTCGCGCCAGGCCGGGCCGGTGCTGACGGTGTTCATCAGGGCGCTGGACAGGACGAACGGCAGGTGGCTGACCGCGCCCACGAAGCCGTCGTGTTCCTCGGGGTCGATGAATTGCGCCTCGGCATCCAGCGCGGCGATCACCCCGAGCACCATCTGCACGGCGGCTTCCGAGGCGCGCACCGCCGGGCAGACACACCAGGTCGCCCCCTTGAAAAGGGCGGCCTCCGCCCCTTCGGTGCTCTGCGTTTTCCCGGCCATCGGGTGCCCGCCGACGAAATTGGTGGTGGTCGGCAGCTTCTCGCGCGCCCAGCCCATCACCTGCCCCTTGGTGGAGCAGACGTCGGTGACAACCGAGCCATGCTTCAGGTGCTTGCCGATCGTCGCGAAGATGTCGGCCACTGTCCCCACCGGCGTCGCCACGATCACGAGGTCGGCGTCGCGCACGGCGGAGGGCATGTCCCAAGCCATCTCATCGGTCGCCTTCATCCGCTTGGCCTGTTGCTGCTGCGCGATATCGATGTCGAAGCCGATGATGTGGAGCTTGTCGCCCCCGGCCCGCTTGTCGCGCGCGGCCCAGTCGCGCAGGCCGAGGCCGATCGACGTGCCGATGAGACCAAGGCCGATGATCGCGACTTTTTCCATGGCGATGCAGATCCTTTCCAACGGACGTGAGCGGCATGGTGGGACAAGGCCGCCTGACGGAAAACGTATGCCGTCAAGTATACCATCGCGATTCATTCGGCCCGGGACGTGTCAGCCCGGGACTTGCCAGAGCCGCACCGTCCGGTCGAAGCCGGTTGTCGCCAGCAGTCGCCCATCGCGACTGAAGGCGATGCCCATCACCCGGTCGGTGTGGCCCTGGAGCGTGGCGAGCGGCCTGCCCGTCGCGGTTTCCCAGAGGATCGTGGTGTTGTCGAAGCCACCGGCCGCGATCGATCGCCCATCTGGGCTCACGGCGACGGCGGTGACGCTATCCGCGTGGCCGACGAAGGTGCGCGTCTCCGTGGCGGTGGCGACACGCCAGAGCCGCACCGTGCCATCGAAGCCGCCGGTGACGAGCGACAAGCCATCGGGCGTGAAAGCGACCGAGTAGACGCGCGATTGGTGGCCGACGAAGGCGCGCACCGTCGTGCCCGAGGCGATGTCCCAGAGTCGGGCGGTCGTGTCGAGGCTGCCGCTGGCGAGCATCTTGCCATCGGGGCTGTAGGCCACCGCGAAGATCGTGCCGGTGTGTCCGGCGAGGGTCGCCAGCGCGGCCCCGCTCCCCACGTCCCACAGTCGGAGCGTCGCGTCGAAACCACCGCTCGCCAGCGTCTTGCCATCCGGGCTGAAGGCGAGCGCGAAGACCCAATTCGTATGCCCCGTGAAGGTCTGGAGGAGGGTTCCGGTGGCGACATCCCAGAGCTTCACCGTCTGATCGAAGCTGCCGGTGGCGAGCGACAAGCCATCGGAGCTGAAGACGACCACCGTGGTCCGATCGGTATGGCCGACCAGATTCAGTCGCTCCCGGCCCGTCGCCACATCCCACAGACGGACCGACTTGTCGAAGCCGACGCTCGCGACGGTCTTGCTGTCCGGGCTGAAGGCGACCCCGTAGGCGCGATCGGTGTGGCCGGTCAGGACACGAAGCGCGCCATCGCCGACCGTGGCGCGCGTGGCCGTGTTCCTGGTGGGCGACACGGCGGGCCGACTAGGTGTCGGCAAGACGGCGCTGGGCGGCGTGGCGGCGCTGGGCGGGGTCGGCGCTGGGGGAAGCGCGGTGGCCGCGATCGTCGGCACGATCGTCGGGACGCTGCTCGGCGCGATGCTTGCGCGGGTGACGGTCGTGGCGGGGGCGGTGTCGCCGCCGCACGCGACGAGCGCGACGAGCGCGACGCCGCAGACGAGTCGGCTCCAGCGACGTTGGACCGACCGCGCATATTGTGTCAAGAACAGGCCCCTACATAATAGCGTGATGTAGCGAAGCAGGATGGAACGAGCGCGCCCGCTACAGCAGTATACCCGCCGCGTGGCTGGGAACGCCCGCCAACGGGCGCGGAGGGGGTGCGGGGAAGGACAGTGAAGGCGTCGGCCATGAAGTCTACGGCAGAGCGCAGCGGGGCCCCCCTCCAGGGACTGGGGGCGAGGGGAATGGGGGCGGCCCGACTGGGCGGGGTCGCGCGCGAGGCTAGCGCGCTCAGTCGTGGAAGAAGAAAGCGATGGCGACGATGGCATAGGCGAGCAGGAGTTGCACGCCTTCGTACCAGTTGCTCTCGCCATCGTTCGAGATCAGGTTGACGATCACGACCGCGAGGCCGATCACGACCAGTTCGAATGGCTGGAACAGGAGATCCATCCGGTGGCCGACCAGGAGACTGATGAAGACCAGTGCCGGGGCCACCAGCAGGGCGATCTGGGTGCTCGAACCGACCGCGATCCCGAGGCTCAGGTCCATTTTGTTCTTCATCGCCACGGTGACGGCAGTGAGGTGTTCGGCGGCATTGCCGATCACCGGGATGAGGATGACGCCGACGAACAGTTCGCTCCAGCCGAGGACGTGGACCGCTTCCTCCAGGCTGGCGACCAGGGTCTCGCTCATCACGGCCACGCCGAGGGTCGCCGCGAGGAGGACGCCGATGCCCTTGCGAACACTCCACGCCGCCCCGTGCATCGCCTCTTCGTCCTCGCCGCTGTAGAGGTGCTTGTGCGTGCGCAGGCTGAAGATCAGGCCCAGGACATAGGAGAGGATGAGCAGGCCCGCGATGACAAAACTCAGTTCTTGTTCCAGGAAGGTGCGGCGTCCGGCATCGGTCGTGCGCAAGGTGGCGTAGAAGGCCGCCGGGATAATCAGACCGATCACCGCCAGCGTCAGTTGCGACGAGTTGGCGCTGGCGGCGGTACGGTTGAACTCCTGCTTCTCATGCCGCAACCCGCCCAGCAAGAACGAGAGTCCGAGGACAAAAAGGAGGTTGCCAACGATCGAGCCGGTGATCGAGGCCTTGACGACGTCGATCAGGCCCGCGCGGAGGGCGAAGACGGCGATGATCAGTTCGGTGGCGTTGCCGAAGGTGGCGTTGAGCAGCCCGCCAACGCCCGGTCCCACATGGACGGTCAATTCCTCGGTCGCGGTGCCCATCCACTTCGCGAGCGGGACGATCGCCAGCCCACTGAGGACGAAGATCAGGAGCGGTGGCCCATCGAGCAGTCGCACCACGAGCGCTGCGGGGATCAGGAGCAGCAGGAGGTTCAACGGATTCCGCATGGTCCCTCGCAGACGATATTCGACAGTGGGACGCCACAGCGCGACTGTGCGCGACTGTCGAGCGGCATTGTAGCGCGTTTCGCGACTGGGAAAGGGAGCACCAGCACCCCACCGGCACCCCATGGATGCGATTCAACGTCGCGCGCGGTGACGGCGCGGGCAAAGCCGCACTACCACCAATCGCCGCCATGCACGACGGCGAGCCGCATCCAGGCGCTTGCGGCGGCCCCTCACATACTGCGCTTATCGCAGATTTGGTCAGCCTTGGTCGGTGGCTGTCTCCCGCGCCGCGCTGTCGGCGGTGCCGCTCGCCCGGTTAGTGATGCTCTGCACCTGATCGATGGCCGTGTCGGCGAGCGCCTGAGTGCGCTCTTGCGCCTGGCCGATCGTCTGCTGCGCCTGCGCGGATAACGAACCGGCCTGTTCTTTCGCCTGCTCGGTCAGCGCGTTTGCGCGATCCTTCAGTTCGATCGCGACATCGCGCACCTGTTCGCGCGTCTGATCGCTCGTGGCGGGGGAGAAGAACAGGGCCAGCGCCGCCCCGACGACGAGCCCGAACGTCAGGCCAAGCAAGAGGCCACCGACACCGTCGCCCCTGTCGCGTCGTCCGTTGAGTTGCTGCTGCAAGTGCTCGAGTTGCCCACGCAGTTGTTCTTGCCGCGTCGCCATGCCGCCTCCTCTGCGTCGTGATACGTTCGTGCGCGCCGTGCGTCGCTCAATGTGGACCGTGGGGGGTGACAACACGGCATCTGCCAAAAAAGACCGGCACCGACCGCGTGGTCGGTGCCGCCTCCGGCGTCTCGCACGCTGCGCTACGCCCCTCGCACTACTTGACCACCTTCGGTTTCCGCGCCACCGGGCGGGGCTTCCCGCCGGTGGCGACCTTCGTGGCCGCGCGGAACTTGGCGAAGGAACTCGCCACGCGGATCACCGGACTCACCGCCTGCTCGGTCATGAACTCCGTGGTCCCCTTCAGCCGTGTCGCGGTGTCGGACAACGTTTCCAGCAGCGGGACGACCTTGTCGCGGATGGTCAGGACCAGCCAAAGCAACGCGCCGACGATCGCCGCCAACAGGATGGTCGAGATCACGGAGAAGAGCGAGATGAAGACGATCGAGATGTCCCGCAGGCGGACGGTGACCGGCCCTTCATCGCCCCAATAGAGGAGCCCGATAATCAAAGCCAGGACCACGACCGCGATGATCCCCCCGATGATGGCCCATTTCTTCATGCCGTACCCCTCCAGCTATCACGCATGTTCTCGTCCGCACCCAGGCACGCGCCACTGCTCGCGGCAGACACTTCTACCCCGCAACGTTCGCCGCTCGCGCGTTTCGGCCCCCACGCCGGACCCTTCACCGCAGGTTTGGCGCGGCGCGAGTGGCGCGGCGACCGAGAATCCATCGCAGCGCAGCCAACGCAAGGACCGAGCCAAGGGTCGCTTCGAGGAGCGGGATGGGGCCGAGGCCCACGACTTGACCGCCGCCCAGTGCCGCGAGCGCGTAGCCGAGCAGGAAGCCGCATACGCCCCCGAACCAGTAGAGGGGCAATTGCCCCCAACGCCACCCCACACAGGCGTGCCAGAGCAGCCCATAGAGGCTCCCCAGCAGCAAGCTGAGGACAATTGATGGCGACATAGACCCTCCGGCCACGCGCAGGCCACGAACAACGCACCACACCACGCGGGGCATTGTACGTGAAAGTGTTCGCGGGTGCAGGGGGCGGGTGTAGGAGGGGGAGGTTCGGCGTTTTGGGTAAGGGGTGGGGGGCTGCCGCCGATCGTGGCAGGCGGTGGTGGCAGAGCGAAAGCGGGGCCTCAACCGCCTGCCTCGCCATCCCGTCCCCGCCGCGCTCAGGCCGCGCGCTCGGTCCCCTGTACCGTGCCACCGCCGAGGACGAGTTCGCGGTCGGCGACGGCGTAGAAGACCACCGCCTGGCCGGGGGCGACGGAGTGGGTCGGCTCCGCGAAGACGACCCGCGCGGTGTCGGGGCCGGTCGGGAGGAGGGTCGCCGGAAGTTCCTGGCCCTGATACCGCAGCACGGCGATGATCGGCAGCGGGCCGTCGGGGGCGGCACCGCCGACGTAATTGATCTGGTTGGCGGTGAGGGCGACGAGGCCGAGTTGTCGCGCGGTGCCGACGACGAGGCGGTTCGCCGCCACGTCGAGTTCCATCACGAAAAACGGCTCGGGGCCGCTGATGCCGAGGCCTTTGCGCTGGCCGACGGTGTAATGGATCAGCCCGCGATGCTCGCCGATGGTCCGACCGGCGGGATCGACGATCGGGCCGGGTCGCGCCGCGCCAGGCCGACGTTGCAGCACGAACGCCGCGTAATCGCCGGTCGGGACGAAGCAGATGTCCTGGCTCTCGGCCTTCCGCGCCACCGGGAGATCGTGCTGCCGCGCGAGGGCGCGCACCTCCGGCTTGGTCAGCGCGCCGACCGGGAAGAGGACCCGCCCGAGCTGCTCCTGCGTCAGCGTGTAGAGGACGTAGGACTGGTCCTTGCGCTCGTCGGCGGCGCGGCGCAGGCGAAACGCGCCATCGGGGCCGCGCTCGGTGCGCGCGTAGTGGCCGGTCGCCAGGGCCACCGCCCCCAAGGACTTCGCGCGCCCGAGCAAGAAGCCGAACTTCGGCTTGCGATTACATTCCAGGCAGGGGTTCGGGGTACGACCGGCCAGGTACGCCTCCACGAAGGGATCGATCACCGCGCCGACGAACTCGCGCTCCATATTCAGCGGGTAGAAGGGCACGCCGAGACGCTGGCAGACGGCGCGCGCATCCTCCATATCGTCGATCGAGCAGCAATGGCTATGCCCTTCATCGGGCGTGAAGAGCCGCATGTTGATCCCGATCGTGCGATACCCCGCCTCCTTCATCAGCAAGGCGGTGACGCCGCTATCGACCCCGCCGCTCATCGCGACCACGGCCAGTCGCCCGCGACCCGGCGGCAGTTGCGCCCGGTCCAGCGCCGACGCCAGATCGATCCGCACGTCCTCGTCGGGCGGGTCCACCATTTGCACGGCACACGAGGCGGTCGCGCTCCCGACGGGGGTACCGGATACGATGGGCAGGTGGATGCGGGTGGGGGTGCTGGTCATCGCATTGTCAGCCTTCTCCAAGTGGGTGGGACAATCGTTGTGAGCGCGCGGCTCCGGGCGTACGCGCGAGGGGATTGTCCCATAGCAAGCGGAGCCGCTGCCAGGAGTGCGCGGCGGTGCGGTGCGGTGCGGGGTTTTGCGGGTGATAGAGGGGCGGGAGGGGCGATGGCTGCCCTCGGGGTTGTGGGCGCGGATGCTTCGCGGCGGCTCAGCATGACAGATCCTCGGTGAGCGGCCCACAACAAACGGATTTGTCATGCTGAGCCGCCGCGAAGCATCCGCGCCTGCTTGCGCCACCACCGCCCTCGGCCACCACCACGTACCGAGCTGGACGCCTCCTCGCGGCCCTAACTCACCGCAGCCACGAAGCTGAACGGGACGTCGAGTTCCTGCATCCGGCCCGGATCGGGGGCGGAGCGGGACAATTCCTGGCTGTTGGCCCGCTCGAAGTCGTCCACGACGCCGCGCAAGGTGCGGAGCTGTACGGGGGAAGGGTCCTCGTCGAAGACGGCCATGGTGACGGTCCAGCGCGCGTGGACGAAGTAGAGTACCTGCCCCTCGGCGAGTTGCGTCTTGTGGACCTGGGCCCCGAATACCTCCTCGGAGAGGCTGTTGAAGGCCGAGAGGATGCCGGTGACCAGCGCTTCGTCGAGGTGGAACGTGCCGTAGGTGAAGAGCGGCACCCCGCTACGCGCCGAGACGGCCAGTGTCTGGAGCGGCACATGGGCGTAGACATCGGTCGAGAGTTCACGCCAGGAGCGCCCATCCGGCTCGGCGACCACCAGGCGGCGCGCGCCGTGGACCGCAATCTCGGTCGCCAGCCCGCGCAACTGTTCGGCGAGATGCTGGTTCCCTTCGGCGTAGCGCCGTTCGCTGATCTCGCCGAGTTCGAGGAGTTTCGTCAGGTGGGCGCGACGGGCATTGGCCTTGTCGAACTCGTCCTGGAGTTCGGAGAGCGAATGGCTCCGCTGACGCTCGGAGGCCGCGACCGAGTCGGCGGCGCGCACCCGCGCCAGCCGCCCCTCGCGCAACTGGACCACCGCATCCTTATATTCGCGCTCCCGCGTCGTCGCTGCGGCAGCCCCCTGATCGTCGCGGCGACGCCCCGTGGCCCGCCGGTCGGGGCCGTCAAAATTCGGCCACTCGGCGTGCAGGAAGCCGTGGATGTCGGCGGTCAGCCCGGAACACGCCAGGAACATGCCCAGGACTTGCAGGCCCCAGGTGATGATCAAGCACCAGAGGATCCAGAGTCCGCGCCCGCCGCTGAGCGTCTCGAGGCCGGGGACGCCGATCAGGAGCAGCAAGCTGAGATGGCGGGCGAAGTCGAGCATCGTCTCCGGCGTCCGGCCCGCGACCGGATCGGTGAGGGCGAGCGACAGCACCGGCGCGATCACCGCGATGCGGATCAGGTGTAGCGCGATACCGCGGCGCGCGTGGCGCACCACGAACGGATTGTCGGGCTGTGCCAGCGGCACCAGCGCGCCGGTCATGCCCAGGTAGCCCAGGGCGGCCAGCAGCCGTCCTCCCATCGCAACAGCCTCCGTACCGACAATCGCGCGGCCATGCGGCCAGGCGTCGCTCCGGCATCAGAGTCCAGCATAGCCGCGCGCGGGCGTTCGGACAATCGGCTATGGGTACCGACTGCCACCCCCCGAACGACTAGCGTGGCCCCGACCAGGCGGCCTACGACTCGCGACCGGTGGCGGGCGTTGCGCGCTCGGGACAGCCGCCCTCACGCGCTCGACCGGGCACCCGCCCGCACCTATCGCGCCCACAAACGCTCGGGATTCACGGCTGGCCGGGGGCGTGGCCTGCGGCGTGCGGCGACTCAGTCGGCCCGTAGCAGGCCGGTGGCATCGAGGAAAATGGCGACCACCACGTAGAGGAGGGCCAGCGCCAAGCCGAAGCCCAAGCCGAGCAGCAGGCCGAGGCCCCAACTGGCGGGCCGGGCCTCTTTTCCGGCGTGCGCGTAGGCGTCGGCATCCCGATCGATCTCACGGCGCAGGTAGAAAAAGACGCCGATATTCACCGCCGGGTAGAGGTAGAAGCCGAGGCCGCCGGGCACGAGGAGGACAAGCAGCACGAACAGATAGGCACCGATCACCGTCGCGAAGAGGTGCCGTCGCGCCTTGGCGAGCAGGCCCATCCGTTGCCAGTTGAGGATCGCGAGCGCCAGACCGGCGGGGAAGGCGAAGAAGAGGGCCACGATGCCGACGAAGAGCGGTCCCCAAATCGCGGCGTCGGGCCGCAGCTTCGCGGGGTCCAGTTGGCGGGGTGGCGCGCTCATGGCCGTGCTCCTTCGTCGCCATCTGGGCCATCCGGCGCGCGGCGTGTGCGCCTCGACAGGCGGGGTGCGGGACATTGTCAGGCGAGTCCGCACCGGACGCCCTTGGCGGCGTGGCAATATAGCACAGCGCCCACGGGAATCGTTTCACCGCTCCATGCGTTGTATCTGGTGCAGGGGTGGCCCAACCGCCGTTGTTTGGGCGCAAGCGCCTCTCCCACAATCCTCCTCTTCAATCCTTTCCAGCTTGGGGCGGTGGCAGCGACGCCACCGCCCCTCCCCTTTACCACGACGCCGCGCCAACTCCCGAAAGCGCACACACGCCACAGGGCCGGGCGATCTGCCTGGCCCCGCCGCCACCCCACCCACGCCCGAGGCGAACCCCGCTCAGACCTTAAGTCTCGCGCCTTACGCCTTACGGCTACCCCCGCTCCCCCGTCTTGGTGATAACCTCGCCGATGATCTCGTCGGTGTTCAGCCCTTCGGCCTCACCCTCGAAGTTGAGGACCATCCGGTGGCGCAGGGCGGGCGCGGCGAGCGCGCGAACATCCTCGAAGGCGACATTGAGACGGCCTTCGAGCAAGGCCCGGATCTTGGCGGCGAGGACGATCGCCTGCGCGCCGCGCGGACTCGCGCCGTAGCGGACGTACTTGCGGACGGCGGCGGGGGCGGTGGCGCTGTCCGGGTGGGTCGCCAGCAGGAGGCGCACCACGTAGTCGCGAACGTGGGAGGCGATCGGCACCTCGCGGGCCAACGCGCTCATCCGCACGATCTGTGCGCCATCGGCCACTTTGCCCACCTGGGGTAGCCCCGTCGTGGTGGTGCGCGACAGGATTTCGCCGAGTTCCGCCGCCGACGGGAAGCGGACCAGCAGCTTGAAGAGGAAACGGTCGAGCTGGGCCTCCGGCAGCGGGTAGGTCCCTTCCATCTCCAGCGGGTTCTGCGTCGCCAGAACGAAGAAGGGGGGCGGCAGGCGGTAGGTGTTGTTGGCGACGGTGACCGACGCTTCCTGCATCGCTTCCAGCAAGGCCGACTGGGTCTTCGGCGTGGCGCGGTTGATCTCGTCGGCCAGGACGAGGTTGGCGAAGATCGGGCCGCGCTGGAAGCGGAATTCACGCGCGCCGCGCTCCCCCTCGGCCAGGATGTTGGTGCCGGTGATGTCGGCCGGCATCAGATCGGGGGTGAACTGGATCCGGCTGAAGTCGAGGTCGAGGGTGTCGGAAAGGGTGCGGATGAGCATCGTCTTCCCGAGGCCGGGCACCCCTTCGAGCAGGGCGTGGCCCCCGGCGATCAGGCAGATCAGCACCTCGCGCAGGATCTCCTGCTGCCCGACGATCAGTTTCCCGACCTCGTCCTCGACCGCCGCCGCGATCCGCCGGAATTCGTCCACCGGCATCGCCTGCCCGGTCATCACCGCGCTCGTGCTCATCGCTCCGCCTTTGCCCTTCGTCGCCGCTCGCCGCGACCCTCGCGACGCGCTTCCCCGCACGCCCGGTCAGATGCCCTCGGGGATACAGTACCATACCGCTACTATACCGCTCGCCTTGCACATGCTCCATCGCTTACAACGTTCGTCGGCACACAACGGTAACGGGCGCGGTTCAGCACCGTGCGGTAACCGTCGCCTCAGACGCGCTGCCCCCTCCCCCGCTATACTCCCCTTCGGCGGGAACCTTCGCCCCCGCTACGGCGTTCCTCCCTGTGCGGGCGCGGCGACCCCGCAGCGCGAAGACGGAGACGCCCGATATGGGTGGTGTGCTGCGGGAGCCATGTGGGGCCACCGGGTGCCGGGCTGCGGCACAAGATGTGCAACAACGAACCGGGATAAGCGCGTGCCGTGGGCGCGCTGGCGGTTGATGGAGACGAAACGCATGGCGACTGGGCAGAACGGGCGTGGGCAGGATCGCACGACGGTTGTGCTGGGCGCGGGGCCGGGCGGGCTCGCCACCGGCTACTGGCTCGCCAAACATGGGATCGATGTGACCGTGCTGGAACGCGCGTCGGTTGTCGGCGGTCTGGCACGAACGGTGGAGCGCGACGGCTTCAAGTTCGACCTGGGCGGTCATCGCTGGTTCAGCAAGGTCGACGAGGTCAACGACTTCTACAAGGAAGTCATCGGCGACGAGACCATCTGGGTCAATCGCATCAGCCGCATCTACTTCGATGGCAAGTACATCGATTACCCGCTCCAGGTCGGCAACGCGTTGTCGGCGATCGGGCCGATCAAGGCGGCGGAGGCGATGGCCGATTACGCGCGCTCCCGCCTCTCGCAGCGACTCACCCCCCGACCGGTCGTGTCGATGGAGGACGCCTACATCGATCAGTACGGTCGCACCCTCTATGAACTCTTCTTCGAGCGGTATTCGGAGAAGGTGTGGGGCCGTCCCTGCGGCGAGATGAGCGGCGACTGGGTGAACCAGCGGACGAAGGGAATGTCGCTGCTCACGGCGGTTAAGGACGCGATTATCCCGTCGAAGGGCGCGGTGCAAAGCCTGATCGACTCCTTCATGTACCCGCGCTACGGCTATGGTCGCCTTTCCGAGCGGATGGCGGATGGCGTGCGCGCGGCCGGTAACGATGTACGCCTCGACGCGGGCGTGACGAAGGTGCTGCGCCAGGGGAGCCGCATCACCGGCGTGGTGACGACCGATGAGGCGGGGCGCGAGCAGACGGTCGAGGCGGCGGAGTTCGTCTCCTCGATCCCGCTGACCGTCCTCTGCCAGATCATGGACCCCATCGCCCCCCCCGAGGTGATCGCGGCGGCGAAATCGCTCGTCTTCCGCAACGTGATCACGGTGAACCTGATGCTCGACCGCGAGAAGATGACCGACGACACCTGGCTCTACGTCCACGACCGCAACATCCTCTTCGGACGGCTCCACGAGCCGAAGAATTGGAGCGTCGATATGGTGCCGGATCAGTCGAAGACGTCGATCGTGGCCGAGTATTTCTGCTCGTATGGCGATCGTATCTGGGGAATGAGCGACGACGCGTTGGTGGAGCAGACCGCCCGCCACCTGAGCGACGATCTCGGCTTCATCAGGCGCAACGAGGTCATCGGCGGCTTCGCCGTGCGCTGTCCCCGCGCGTATCCGAGCTACACGCTGGGCTACGAGGCCCCGCTAGCGCTGCTGAAGAACTTCGTCGACTCGTTCGACAACCTCCAGATCATCGGGCGGTACGGCACGTTCCGGTACAATAACGCCGACCATTCGGTCGAGACGGGCCTGCTGGCGGCGAAGAACATCCTCGGTGAGTCACACGACCTCGAGCGCGTGAACGCCGACCAGGAGTATCACGAGATCAAGCGGGCCAAGGTCGCCGAGTCGCCGCGCCTCAACGGCAACGGCAAGGGCGCGCTCACCGGCTACGGCGTCGGCGGACATCCGGCGACGAACGGCGTGGCCGTGGCGACGCGCGAAGACGCGGCGACGGCGGAGTAAGCCGAACCGGAGTCTGGGGCCTGGGGCGGGCGTCGGCGCTGTGCCGACGCCCGCTCGCGCGTGAAGAGGGCACGGGGAGGCGATGGCGACAGCGGAACGAGCACAACCGGAGGAGCGGCGCACGGCCCGACCCGAAGCGATTGCTACGGCGACCGCCCTGGGCCAACGGTTGCGGGCGGGGTTGCGGTTGTCGGCGCGCGGTCGCATCGTCGCCGCCCTGCTCGTCTTCACCCTGGTGCGGCAATGCCTCCTCGTCGCCGTCTATCCCCCCTTCCAGGGGCATGACGAGGTCGGCCACTACGGGAATCTCTGGACGATCGAGCATTTCGGTCGCTTGCCGATCCTGGATGACAATCTGCCGGTCATACTCGGGCCATACGCCAATTACACCCTCGATTGGCCGGCGGTGTACACGGCGAATCACCCGCCCGGTTACTACCTGCTGACCTACCCGATCATGCGCGCGGCGGGCGACGACACGGCGGCAAGCCTGCTGCCGCGCCTCTATGCCTTGCGCCTCGCCTCGATCCTGCCCTTCCTGTTGGCGATCTGGCTGACCTATCTGCTGGCGACGACCCTCTTCCCGCGCGATACGTTCCTCGCTCTGACCGCCCCGGCGACGGTCGCGTTCGCGCCGCAGCTCTCGTTCGAGGGGGCGATCGTCAACAACGACATCCTCTCGGTCTGCCTCGGCTCGCTGCTCCTCTACCTTTGCGCCAGGGCGTTGCGCCACGGCCTGTCGGCGCGGCTGGCGTGCGGGCTCGGCGTGGCGCTCGGCTGCGGGCTGCTCGTGAAGGCGACCCTCACGATTTTCCTGCCCCTGGTGGCCCTCGTCGCCGTCTGGTGCCGCTGGCCGCGTCCCTGGTCACGCGTGCGCGAGCGCGGCTACTGGCGCGGGACGCTCGCGGCGGCTGCCGCACTGATCATCCCCGCCCTGGCCCTCCCGGCCCCCTGGTACGCCTTCCTGCGACGCACCTACGGCGACTTCTCGGCCTTCGCCGCGATCCAGCAGTTGCAGGTGGCCTGGAATGTCCCCGCCGGAACCTTCGGCGAATTGGCGGGTTCAAGGGCCTTCCACCTGGAGCGTATCCGCGAGTACGTCGGCTATTTCGGCTGGAAACTCATCCCCCTGACGGCGCAACAGGAGCGGCTGGTCCAGGTCGGGCTGCTCCTGAGCGGTGCGGGGCTGCTCGTCGGCAGCGGGCGGCTCGCGTGGCGCTGGCGCGCGGGACAGCGACCGGAGCGCGTGGCGGTCGCGGGGGTCACCCTGCTGACGGTGGCCAACGCGGTCATGTACGGGGCGATGATCTACTTCGGGACGATGTTCCTGCTGACGCAGGCCCGCTACATCTTCCCGGTCGCCAGCGCGACCGCGCTGTTGGCGATGCTCGGCCTGCGGGCGTTCATCCCTGAGCGCCTGACACGCCCCGCCGCCGCGCTGACGATCGCCGCGCTCGCCGCTTTCAACCTCTGGCTGCTGCTCGGCTCGGTCCTGCCCTATGCCCTCCTCTAAGACCGAACGTAGCTCCCGACGCGCCCCCACACACGCCCTGGGGGACCAGGCGACGCCGCCCCCTCCCACCGCCCACAACCGGCGGCGCGCGCTCGTGACCGCCGCCCTGACGCTCGCACTGGCGGGGGGCTTCGTCCTCGCCAACCAGCGCCTGCGCCTCGATGTTCGCGACGGGGGGGGCTTCGAGCGCACCGTGCCGCTGGCGACCCTCTGGGGGGCGTTCTTCGAGCGTTTGCCGAGCGCGGCCCCCGGAATATTGCGCCAAGGGCCACTCGTCGCGGGCCTCGTCGTGGCGACACTGGCGCTGGCATATGTGTTCGTTGCCACCCTCCGCTTGCGGGAATAGCGGAGGGGCGGATGCGCATCGAGACGCGCCCGGCCCAGGCCGAGCCGCCCGAGGAGGCGGTGTCACCACGGCGCGCGGCATGGCCGGGCTGGCCGCGCCGCGCGCTGGCGCGGCTGCGCGCCGACTGGCGGGCCGAGGATACCGGGCGTCCCGCCTGGCAAGCCTGGTTCTGGACGGCCCTGCTGGCCGCGCTGCTCGTCGGCTACGCGGTCGCGCTCGGGGCGCTCGACTGGTATACCGCTTACCCCGCCGAGTTGCCCGATGGGCGCACGATACTTCTGCCCCACACCTTCTCCTCGATCGACCACCCCTTCCACATCGCGAAAGAACGCGCCACGGTCGAGGCCCTGCGCGCCGGGCGCCTGCCGCAATGGTTCTCGAACCATCAGGGTGGCTTCCCCGCCGAGTTCTATCCGACCGGCGGCGATCTGCTGGTCGCGTTCGCGTATTTTCTCGCGCTCGAGCGGATTCCCCTCGCCGTGGTCCACAAGTTGGTGGTGATCGGGGTGTTGCTGTTGCCGCCGCTCGCGTACTGGGCGTTCGCGCGGCGCGAGCGCCTGCCGTTGAGCGTGGCACTGCTGGCCGCGCTCCTGCACCTCTTCGTGCGCGGCAACTGGCTGGCGGGCGGCAGCCGCGAGATCGTCGATTATGGGCTCTGGCCCGACACGCTGGCCTCCTACCTGCCCCTCTTCCTCATCCTCTGGGGGGCGGACTGGCTACGGCGCGGGGAGCGGCGCGGGCTGGTGCTGGCGGTCGCGGCGGCGACGCTGGCGATCTACACGAACCCGCGCGCGACCCTGGGACTGGCGGCGGCGGGTCTGGCGCTCGGCGTCGTGGCCCTGAGCGAGCTGCACCGCGTGCGGGCGGCCCCGCCTCCTGGCGCGCGGCCCGCGCACGACGCGGCCCGCGCGAACGCCCAAAGCGCGCGACTGCGGCACCGGGTCGGGTCGGCGGCGCGGTCGCCGTTCACCGTGCTGATGGGGCGTTCGGCGCTCCTCGCGACCCTCGTGGGACTCCTGTCTTCGGCGCTCCTCCTGCCGTTGCGGGCCAATCAGGGCCTCTACACCTTCACGATCTACGTCCGCTTCGAGTCCGCGCGTCAGACCTGGACCAATCCCGACACCGCCAATGGTGTCGGCTATGTCGAATCGGTCCTGCCGCCGTTGATCGCGCTGGCCGGGATCGGGCTCGTCGTCGGGCTGGTGCGGCGCGGCTTCTACACGCGCGTCTTCGCGCTGCTCCTCCCCCTCTCCTATCTGATCATGACCCTCGTGGGGTGGACTTGGCGGGATCTGCCGGTCTTCGCGCAACTCGAAGGGCCGCGCCTGATGCCGATGCTGCGGCCCGCGACGATCTTCCTGGCGGCGCTCGGGGCGCATGAGGCCCTGCGGCTGGTCGTGCGGCTGCTGCGCCTGCGCGGCGGCACCATGCTCGCCGGGGCTGCGGTCGTGGCGGTCGCGGCGATCCTGCTATTCGCGCCGAGCAGCCCGCTCGGCCTGCATGAGCGCGGCCTGCCGCTGCGCGAGACGACCGACCAGCCGAATTTCACGGCCATCGCCCGCTCGGCGGCGATACTCGACGCGGCGGCGGGGCCGAACGACAAGCCGCTCATCATCGGCAACCCGATCTCCTGGCACGCCTCGTTCTGGATTCCGGCCCTCACCGGGCGCAACGTCTTCCATAGCGACTGGCTCTGGTTCTGGCGTACGACCGACTACGGCTATCAGGAACTCTTGCAAGATGAACGCGGCGCGCTCGCGACCGACTTCCTCGCCCGTCACGGGCTGACGATGGTCCTGATCGACACCGGACGCTGGGAACTGCTCGACCTGGCCGACAGCCTCCCACACCTGCGCCGCCTCGACACCGGCACGCCGGGCGGGTACGCCCTCTACCGCGTCGCGTCACCGCCCGGGGCCGCGAATGGCTATATAGTCCCGGAGAGCGGCAAGGTGACCGCCCTGACGGTGCGCCCCGACCGACTGGAGGCGCGCATCACGAGCGACCGGGCGGGCGCCGCGCGCGTGATCGTCAACGACTTCCCGCGCTGGCGTGCCCTGGTCAACGGACGAGCGGTGCCGCTCGGTCGCACCACGGATGGCTACATCGCCCTGCCAGTGCCGCAGGGCGAGGCGACGGTCGAGCTGCGTTATGTCGCGGGCGCGGCGAACTGGCTCGGGCGGGGCCTCGTCGCGCTCGGCCTGCTGCTCATGCTGGGGTGTGTCGCCGGGCCATGGACGCGGCGCAGGCTGCGGCGGCCCTGATGGACCTCCAAACCCTGTTCGCCGCGCCAATCATCGCGCAGATCCCCTACCCCGCCGCCTACGCCGACCACACCAACGATGTCTGGCGCGTGCGTACGACGACCGAGGATGTGGTGGTGCGCGTGCCGCGTGCCGCGCGCGAGTGGGACCACGCGGCGAGCGCCTTCTGGTCGGGGTGCCAGCACCTCTTCGGCCTCGATCCGACGCGACCGGAGCGCCAAGCCCCGGTCAACGCCATGTTAGCCCGGCTCTGCCCCATCCCGGTGCCGCGCCTCCTGCGCGCGGGCGTGGTGGACGGGAGGCGCTGCATCGTCGTGGAACGGTTGCCGGGCGAACGACTCCTCGATCTGCGCGCCCTGCCACCCGCCGCGCTGGGCGAGTTGGGCGTGGCGGTCGCCCGGATTCATCGGGCGCGCTTCGCCTGGTACGGCGCACCCGCCGCCGACGCCCGACGCCCGCTCGCGGGGTTCCACGAACACGTCGCGACAACGATGCGCGCCCTGGCCCTCGGCCTCGCCGCCGCCGAAACGGCGATCGCCGCGCCGCTCGACCACTGGTGCGCGGCGGCGCTCCGCCTGCCCGCGCCCACCTCCGCCGCGCCGGTGATGATCGACGTGGACGCGACCCAATTCCTGACCGATGGCGCGCGGATCACCGCCCTGATCGACACCGACGCCTACGCCATCGCGCCGCGAGAACTCGATTTCATTGGCTACGAGTACGAACTCGACGCGCCGAGCGCGGCGTTCGCGACCGGCTATCGCACGGTCGCGCCGCTGCCCGAGCTGGCGCGCGTGCGCCCGGTCTATCGCTACCTCTATCGCCTGCTCGGCACCCAGGGCGCGGTGCCGCTCGACGAATGGATGGATTGGCCCGCGTGGTTCTCGGCGGAATAGACGAGGCGATACAGCCCACGATGACGGCACAGGGGGCGTAACCCTCGCCACGAAGCGGGGCGCGGATTCTTCGCTGCGGCTCAGAATGACAATTCCATACGCAGTCGGCCACCACCTCGGATCTGTCATTCTGAGCCGCAGCGAAGAATCCGCGCCCCGCTACCAGCCCTCACTCAGATCCCGCCAATCGGAGTTCAGCGACTCGATCAGCGCGACCTTCTTCGCCCTCAATCAGCCTTTGAGCTGCTTCTCGCGCGCGATCGCTTCGCGCACATCGCCATATTCCTCCCAGTAGACGAGTTGGTCGAGGTCGTAGCGGCTTGTAAACCCCTCTTTTGCCTTCGTCTTATGCTGATACACACGCGCCGGGAGATCGCTCGTCACCCCCACGTAGATGGTGCGCGCGACGTTTGCCATGACGTACACATGATAGCGTTTCATGCTGTGTTCACGATTCCTGCGTAAAGGGCGGGAGGGGCGGGCGCGGATTCTTCGCGGCGGCTCAGAATGACAATTCCGAGGTGGGGATCGATTGCGATGGTGGCCTCGGTCGGCTCACCTTGGTGCATGTCGCTGGTCCTTAGCTTAGTGCTGCGTTTCAGGGATAGTTGTCGGGTTAGGCGGCGATCGGCTGCGGTAGTTGCGGCGGCAGGGGCTGTGGCGGCGGGCGTGCGGGCAGCGCGGCGAGGCGGGCCTCCAGGTGTTGGCGGG
>JAABUN010004399.1_pt1 | contig 19335 bp, 20 predicted proteins | sample 5559311 | NCBI WGS metagenome assembly JAABUN01 (sample SAMN10711877, study PRJNA513370) | rock metagenome | isolation source: Antarctica rocks | place: Antarctica: Victoria Land, Siegfried Peak sud | reverse complement strand
GCAGCACCGCGGGTCATCAAACGCAAGATGCCCAAATGGCACGTCAAACGCTCACACCACTCCACCTGGCCACAACCACAACATCCACCGGACTACCTCATCCGCAGCGCTAACTGAACGGTATTGCGGCTAGGACCGACATATCGATGCGGGTGGGTGGACGGGCGGCGGATCCTGATGTTCACCGATGGTTGAGCCTGAGCCGCCCGCTGGGCCGGCACGGGGTCACGGCAGGCACGGTTCCTAGCCTGACCGCGACGGTACTGGCTGATCCGGTGACCCACAACACCCCGCACGTCCGCAGCGACGACGAGCTGCGTCATCTGCTCCTGGATGCAATGTGACGCCCGCGCCCATCCCAACCATTCCTACCCGAAGACCCCAGCCGATGACTGCTCCACATGCCCAGCGCGAGAGCCTGCTGCTGTCCACCGTCCCGACCGGTTGCTTCATTGATGGGGTTCCACCACCCCACGCTGCACCAGGAACCGGTTCGCTGCCACGCACGACTCGCCACCGTTGCGCATCTTGGCCAGCATCGCCCCGTCGACCGCCGCATCCAGATCCGCGTCGTCGAAGACCAGGAACGGTGAGTTGCCGCCCAGCTCCATGGACGTGCGTACCACGTGCTCCGCTGCCCCGACGAGCAGGCGGCGGCCCACGGCGGTGGATCCGGTGAACGAGACCTTTCGCAGCCTCGGGTCGGCCAAGAACGCCTGCACCAGCGGCGCCGGTCGGCTCGTGGGCAGCACCTTCACTACCTTAGATGGCACACCGGCCTCAGCGAGCAGCTCTACCAGCAGCAGGCACGTCAGATGTGTGTCCTCCGCGGGCTTGAGCAGGGTGGTGCACCCCGCGGCCAGGGCTGGACCGACCTTGCGGGTGATCATCGCCAGAGTTCGGCCGGCGTCTCGCCACCCGCATGGACGCGACGCCCAGGCGGTCCTGTACCGCTTGCGGCTCAGACCCCACACATTGCGCCGGCCATCTGATATCTCAGACACATGCGTGCGGCGTGGGCTGTTGCACGCACCCCTGATTGGTGTGCCATGGCCCCATGCCGCACAAGCGCTTCGTCGAGGTATCCACCGGTCCCGTCACCGAGGCGGAGCTGGTGGCTGTCGCACGCGGTGGCCTGGGCGTGCGGCTGACGGCGGAGGCGACCGAGGCCATCGCAGCCAGCCGTCGGGTGATCGACGGGCTGGCCGGTGACGCGGTGCCCCACTACGGGGTCTCGACCGGCTTCGGCTCCCTGGCCACCGTGCACATCCCGGCCGAGCAGCGCGCAGCCCTGCAACGCAGCCTGATCCGTTCGCACGCAGCGGGTTCGGGCCCCGAGGTGGAGCGGGAGGTGGTTCGCGCGCTGATGCTGCTGCGCCTGTCGACGCTGGCCACCGGGCGCACGGGGGTGCGCACCTCGACGGCCCAGGCCTACGCCGCCATGATCGACGCCGGCATCACCCCGGTGGTGCACGAGCACGGCTCGCTCGGGTGCTCGGGCGACCTCGCGCCGCTGTCGCACTGCGCCCTGGCGCTGATGGGTGAAGGGCCGGTGCGGACGGCCGACGGGACGCTCACGGACGCGGCACAGGCCCTGCAGGAGAGCGGGCTGGAGCCGGTCGTGCTCGCCGAGAAGGAGGGCCTGGCCCTGGTCAACGGCACCGACGGCATGCTGGGCATGCTGGTGCTGGCCCTGGCGGACCTGCGGCTGCTGCTGCGGACCGCCGACCTGGCCTGCGCGATGAGCGTGGAGGGGCTGCTGGGCAGCGAGTCGGCCTTCGCCGCCGATCTGCAGGAGCTGCGCCCCCACCCCGGCCAGGCCGCGAGCGCCTCGAACCTGCGGACGGTGCTGCAGGGGTCCTCGGTGGTGGCGAGCCACCAGGGCCCGGAGTGCACCCGCGTGCAGGACGCGTACTCGCTGCGCTGCGCCCCGGCGGTGCACGGCGCCGCCCGGGACACGGTGGAGCACGCAGCCACCGTCGCGGGCCGCGAGCTGGCAGCCGCCATCGACAACCCGGTCGTGACGGTGGACGGGCGGGTGGAGTCCAACGGCAACTTCCACGGTGCCCCGGTCGGGTACGTGCTGGACTTCCTGGCCATCGCCGCCGCCGACGTCGCCTCGATGAGCGAGCGCCGCACCGACCGGTTCTGCGACGTGTCCCGCAACCACGGACTGCCGCCTTTCCTGGCCCACGACGCGGGCGTCGACTCCGGCCACATGATCGCGCAGTACACCGCTGCGGGGATCGTCAGCGAGCTCAAGCGGCTCGCCGTCCCCGCGTCCGTGGACTCCATCCCGTCCTCGGCGATGCAGGAGGACCACGTCTCGATGGGCTGGGCCGCAGCCCGCAAGCTGCGGCGCTCGGTGGACGGGCTCGCGCAGGTGATCGCCATCGAGATCCTCACCGCGGCAAGGGCGCTGGACCTGCGGGCGCCGCTCGAGCCGGCCGCCGGCACCGCGGCGGTCCGGGACCTGCTGCGCGAGCGTGGCGTCGCCGGGCCAGGTCCTGACCGGTTCCTCGCCCCAGACATCGCGGCGGTCGTCGAGGCCGTCCGTACCGGCGCCGTCCTGGCCGCCGTCCAGACCGTGACAGGAGAGCTGCGATGAACCCCCGCACGCACGCCACCGTCGGAGCGCGCCCCGTGCGCGCAGCACGAGGCACCACCCTGACCGCGCGGTCGTGGTCCACCGAGGCACCGTTGCGGATGCTGATGAACAACCTCGACCCCGAGGTCGCCGAGCACCCGGACAAGCTCGTGGTCTACGGCGGTACCGGCAAGGCCGCCCGCGACTGGCGCTCCTACGACGCCATCGTGCGCACCCTGACTACGCTCGCGCAGGACGAGACGATGCTGGTCCAGTCCGGGCGCCCGGTCGGGGTGTTCCGCACCCACGAGTGGGCGCCGCGGGTCCTGATCGCCAACTCGAACCTGGTGGGGGACTGGGCCACCTGGCCGGAGTTCCGCAGGCTGGAGCAGCTGGGCCTGACCATGTACGGGCAGATGACCGCGGGGTCGTGGATCTACATCGGCACCCAGGGGATCCTGCAGGGCACCTACGAGACCTTCGCCGCCGTGGCAGCCAAGCGGTTCGGCGGCACCCTGGCTGGCACGCTCACGCTGACCGCAGGCGCGGGCGGCATGGGCGGTGCCCAGCCCCTTGCGGTGACCATGAACGACGGCGTCTGCCTGCTGGTCGACGTGGACGAGAGCCGGCTGCGCCGCCGGGTCGAGCACCGCTACCTGGACACCGTCGCCACCGACATGGACGACGCCATCGCCCGGTGCCTGGCCGCCAAGAGGTCGCGCACGCCGCTCTCGGTCGGGCTGCTGGGCAATGCCGCTCAGGTGTTCCCCGAGCTGTTGCGCCGGGGCGTGGAGATCGACGTCGTCACCGACCAGACCTCGGCGCACGACCCGCTGTCCTACCTGCCCGAGGGCATCGACCTGGACGACTGGCACGATTACGCCGACGCCAAGCCGGAGGAGTTCACCGACCGCGCCCGTGCCTCGATGGCGCGCCACGTCCAGGCCATGGTCGAGTTCCAGGACGCCGGCGCCGAGGTGTTCGACTACGGCAACTCGATCCGTGACGAGGCCCGTCAGGGCGGGTACGGGCGCGCTTTCGAGTTCCCCGGTTTCGTCCCGGCGTACATCCGTCCGCTGTTCTGCGAGGGTAAGGGCCCCTTCCGCTGGGCCGCCCTCTCCGGTGACCCGCACGACATCGCGGTCACCGACCAGGCGGTGCTGGAGCTGTTCCCCGACAACGACCACCTGCAGAAGTGGATCCGGGCGGCGCAGGACAAGGTGGCCTTCCAGGGGCTGCCGGCGCGCATCTGCTGGCTGGGTTACGGCGAGCGCGACAAGGCGGGCCTGCGGTTCAACGAGCTGGTGGCTACGGGCGAGGTCAGCGCCCCGCTGGTGATCGGCAGGGACCACCTGGACTGCGGCTCGGTCGCCTCCCCCTACCGTGAGACCGAGTCGATGGCAGACGGCTCGGACGCGATCGCCGACTGGCCGCTGCTGAACGCCCTGACCGCGGCCTCGTCGGGGGCGACCTGGGTCTCGATCCACCACGGCGGCGGGGTCGGGATGGGCCGATCCATCCACGCCGGCCAGGTCTGCCTGGCCGACGGCACCGACCTGGCCGCGCAGAAGCTGGAGCGCGTGCTCAGCAACGACCCGGGCATGGGCGTCATCCGGCACGTCGACGCCGGGTACGAGCAGGCGGAGCAGGTCGCCGCCGAGCGGGACGTGCGCATCCCCATGACGGAGGGTTGACCAGATGCCCCCCACCCCACGCGAGTTGTCAGCACCAGACCGGCTGAATGACCTGTCTGGTACTGACAGCTCGGCGTTCGAGGCGATCTGGGACGAGCTCACCCCGCTGGGACGAGACCGCGACACCGGCGGCTACCGGCGCTTCGCCTGGACGCCGCAGGACGGCGTGCTGCGCGAGTGGTTCACCGGCGCCGCACGCGCCCGCGGGCTGGACGTGACGACCGACCGGGCCGGCAACCTGTGGGCCTGGACGTCCGACCCGGACGCGGCCGTGGCGGCGGGCCGCCCAGCGCTCGTGGTCGGCAGCCACCTGGACTCGGTGCCCGACGGCGGCGCCTTCGACGGCCCGCTGGGCGTGGTGTCGGCCTTCGCCGCCCTGGACCTGCTGCGCGAGAACGGTTTCGTCCCGTCCAGACCGCTGGGCATCGCCTGCTTCAGCGACGAGGAGGGTGCACGCTTCGGGGTAGCGTGCGCGGGCTCGCGCATCATCACCGGAGCACTGACGGCAGACCGTGCGCGGGCGCTGTCCGACGCGGACGGCACCACCATGGCCGAGGCGATGCAGCGGGCGGGCCACGACCCCGAGCAGGTCGGCCCGGACGAGGAGACGCTGCGCCGGATCGGGACCTTCGTCGAGCTGCACGTGGAGCAGGGCCGCGCCCTGGTCGACGCCGACGACGGCCGGGGGTGCGCTGTGGGCGTGGCCAGCTCGATCTGGCCGCACGGGCGCTGGCGGCTGGACCTGCGGGGCCGTGCGGACCACGCCGGCACCACCCGGCTGCAGGACCGCGACGACCCGATGCTGGCGCTGGCAGCCGTCATCGCCGCGGCCCGTTCGGCCGCCGAGCAGCACGGGACGGTCGCCACGGTAGGCAAGGTGCAGGTGCATCCCAACGGCGTCAACGCCATCCCGTCCGCCGTCACAGCCTGGCTGGACGCCAGGGGCGCAGACGCAGAGGCGGTGCGTGCTGTCGTCGACGCCACCGCTGCGGCGGGAGGAGCGGAGGCGGTCGAGGAGTCCTGGACCGGATCCACCGCGTTCCGACGCAGGACTGCGTGACCAGGTGGCCGCCCTGCTCGGGACCGACGGGGGCCCGGCACCGGTGCTGGCCACCGGCGCCGGGCACGACGCGGGCATCCTGGCGGCGGCCGGCGTCAGGACGGCGATGCTGTTCGTGCGCAACCCCACCGGGATCTCGCACTCCCCGCACGAGCACGCGGAGACCGACGACTGCGTAGCGGGGGTGCGCGCGCTGGCCCGCATCGTCGCGCAGCTGACGTGAGCGCTGTTGTGAGTGCTGGCGTGAGCGCCTACTGGTGCGAGAACGCCTGGTTGCCCGCAGGTGTCGCGACCTCGGTCCGTATCGAGACCGTCGGCGGCCGTATCGCGGCCGTGCATCCTGGTGCAGTACCGCAGGACGGGGACCAGCGGCTGGCGGGCCTGGTCCTGCCCGGGTTCGCCAACGCCCACTCGCACGCCTTCCACCGGGCGCTGCGTGGGCGAACCCACCAAGGCGGCGGCTCGTTCTGGTCCTGGCGCCGGCAGATGTACGCGGTGGCGGCGCGGCTGGACCCCGACAGCATGCTGACCCTGGCGCGGGCCGTCTACGCGGAGATGGCTCTGGCAGGGGTGACCTGCGTGGGGGAGTTCCACTACCTGCACCACGCGCCCGGTGGTGCCCGCTACGAGGACCCCAACGCGATGGGCCACGCCCTGGTCCAGGCCGCGGCTGACGCGGGCATCCGGCTGACGTTGCTCGATACCTGTTACCTGGCAGGCGGTCTGGGCGCCGACGGGTACGCGCCGCTGGACACGGAGCAGCAGCGCTTCGGTGACGGCGACGCGGACGGCTGGGCGTCGAGGGTCAGGGCGCTGCGTGCCGGGGCGCAGGTCGGTGACGGCACCCTGGACGCGAACCCGCACGCACGGGCAGGTGCGGCGATCCACTCGGTCCGCGCGGTGCCCCGCGACCAGCTGGCCACCGTGGCAGTCGCCGCCGCCGAGGCGAGCCCGGACGGGTGGCCGCTGCATGTCCACCTCTCGGAGCAGCCTGCCGAGAACCAGGCGTGCCAGCAGGCGCACGGCAGCACGCCCGCGCAGCTGCTGCACGAGCACGGGGTGCTCGGGCCGCGGACCACCGCCGTGCACGCCGTGCACCTGACAGGGGCCGACATCGACCTGCTCGGCGGCACGGGTACCGGCGTGTGCGCCTGCCCCAGCACGGAGGCAGACCTGGCGGACGGCATCGGCCCCTTCGCGGCGCTGGCGGCGGCCGGGTCCCCGCTGTGCCTGGGCAGCGACCAGCACGTCGCCGTCGACCTGCTGGGGGAGGCGCAGCGGCTGGAGCTGCACGAGCGGCTGCGTTCGGGCCAGCGCGGCCGGTTCGCCCCCCCGGCCCTGGTCCGCTCCCTGACCGCCGCCGGGCACCGCGCCCTGGGCTGGGACGACGCCGGCACGCTCGCCCCTAGGCAGCGCGCCGACCTGGTCGCGATCAGGCTGGACAGCCCTCGGACGGCCGGTTCGCTGGTGGATCAGGCGCCGCTGTCCGCAGCAGCCCCCGACGTGCACACGGTGGTGGTGGACGGGAAGCTGGTCGTGACCGACGGCGTGCACCGGCTGGGGGACGTCGGCGCCCTGCTGACGGCTGCGGTCGCTCCCCTCTGGGAGGACCTGTGAGCGTGGAAGGACCTGGCAGCCCATCAGGACCGGTGAGCACCCTGGTCACCGGCGTCGCGGAGCTGGTCACCAACGACCCCGAGCGTGGCCAGGGCCCGCTCGGCATCGTCGAGGACGCGGCCCTGGTGGTGGAGTCCGGCCGGGTCGCGTGGGTGGGACCGGCGTACCAGGCGCCGGCCGCAGACCAGCGCACCCACCTCGGCGGGCGTGCGGTGGTCCCCGGCTTCGTGGACTCCCACGCCCACCTGGTCTTCGCCGGGGACCGCGCCGCGGAGTTCGAGGCGCGCATGTCCGGGCAGCCCTACGACGGCGGCGGCATCGCCTCCACGGTCGCTTCCACCCGGGCCGCTACGGACCAGCAGCTGCGTGCCGGCCTGGCGCGGCTCGTCGCCGAGATGAGGAGGCAGGGCACCACGACCGTGGAGGTCAAGAGCGGGTACGGCCTGACGGTGCACGACGAGGTGCGCTCGCTGCGGCTGGCGGCAGAGGTCACGCCCGAGACCACCTACCTCGGCGCACACGTGGTGCCGAGGGAGTACGTGGGCCGCACGGACGACTACGTGGCCCTGGTGACCGGGGAGATGCTCGCCGCCTGCGCCCCGCACGCGCGCTGGGTCGACGTCTTCTGCGAGCCCGGCGCCGCCTCCGCCTTCGACGCCGACGCCGCCCGCGCGGTGCTCGAGGCGGGAGCCCGAGCCGGCCTCGGCCTGCGGGTGCACGCCAACCAGCTCGGGCCCGGCCCCGGGGTCCGGCTCGCCGTCGAGCTGGGTGCGGCCAGCGCCGACCACTGCACCCACCTCTGCGACGCCGACGTGGACGCCCTGGCCGGCGGCAGCACGGTCGCCACGCTGCTGCCCTCGATCGAGTTCTCCACCCGCTCGCCGTACCCGGACGCGCAGCGCCTGCTGAGCGCCGGCATCACCGTTGCGCTGGCCACCGACTGCAACCCTGGCAGCGGCTACTCCTCGTCCATGCCGTTCTGCCTCGCCCTGGCCGTGCGAGAGATGGGGATGACGACGGCGCAGGCGCTCTGGTCGGCGACGATGGGCGGCGCACGGGCTTTGCGCAGAGACGACATCGGCCATCTCGCGGTGGGTGCCCGAGCGGATCTGGCAGTGCTGGACGCGCCGTCGTACCGGCACCTGGCCTATCGTCCCGGCGTCCCGCTCGCCAGCACGCTCGAGCTCTGAGGCGCGACGCGCCGGCACGGGAATCTTCTGCGCCGGCCGCGCCTTGTGCCATCAGTGACCACCACCATGCCCGGCGCCGACGCGCCTGAGGTGGCCCCCGGAGGACCCGTGGTAGGCCCCGGAAGAACTGTGGTGGTCCCCGCAGTAGCCGCGCGAAAGGTCGCGTCGCATCCTCCGGCCGGCCGCAGCTACCTCCAGCTCGTGCTGGTGCTCGGGCTGCTGGTGGCGCTCGGGCCGCTCTCCATCGACATGTACCTGCCCGCACTGCCCCAGATGGCGGTCGACCTGCAGGCCAGCGAGGCGGCCGCCCAGTTCACGCTCACCGGGATCATGCTCGGGCTGGCCGTCGGACAGCTCGTGATCGGACCGCTCTCTGACGCGGTCGGTCGCCGCAAGCCGCTGCTGGTCGGCGTCGCGATGCACGGGATGCTCTCGGTGCTGTGTGCGCTCGCGCCCTCGATCACGATGCTCTCCGCCGTGCGGGTAGCCCAGGGGCTCGCCGGCGCCGCCATCTCGGTGGTGGCCATGGCCATCGTGCGGGACCTGTTCTCCGGCAGGCGCGCTGCCTCGCTCCTCAGCCACATGATGCTCGTGCTCGGCGTCGCGCCGGTGCTGGCCCCCACCATCGGCGGCTACCTGCTCGCGGTCACGACGTGGCGGGGCATCTTCGTGGTCCTGGCAGGTGCCGCGGTGCTGCTGACGGTGGTCGCCTTCTTCGGCCTGCGGGAGACACTCCCGATGGAGAGGCGTCGCCCGGCCAGGTTGCGGTCCACGGGCCGCACCTACGCCTCGCTGCTGCGCGACCGCACGTTCGTGGGCCTGGTCCTGGTAGCCGGGCTGATGATGTCGACGTTGTTCACCTATGTCTCCGGCTCCTCGTTCGTGATGCAGGGCGTGTTCGGGATGGACGAGCAGATGTTCGGGCTGGTCTTCGGGCTCAACGCCGCGGGGCTGGTCGCGGCCACCCAGGTGAATCCCTTCCTGCTGCGCCGGTTCTCGCCGCAGCAGGTGCTCAGCGCCGCGGTAGCGGTCGCCATGATCAGCACCACCGCGCTGCTCGCCGCCGCCTTGGTCGAGGCCCCGCTGTGGGCGCTGCTGGTGCCGCTGTGGGTCAGCGTGTCGGTGTGCGGATTCTCCTTCCCCAACGCGCCGGCCCTGGCGCTGTCACGGCACGGGGAGGCTGCCGGTACGGCTGCTGCGCTGCTGGGCGCGGTCCAGTTCGGCCTGGCTGGGGCGACGTCCCCCCTGGTGGGCCTGCTGGGCACCGGTAGCGCCGTGCCGATGGCTGTGGTGATGCTCGGCGCGGTGTGGCTGGCGGCCGTGGTGCTCGTGCTGATGGTCCGCCCCTGGCGTCTGCCGGCCTTTGATATCGACTGATCACCTGCCATTGGGAACAGCCCGTACGGCGGACGCGTTCCCAGCCAGGTGTACGCAAACGCAACCGACCACCGAGGAGAGCTGACGTGAGCACCGACCTGACCACCGGGACCTTCCAGGACGCAGTGACCGGCGAGGGCATCGTCCTGGTCGACTTCTGGGCTTCGTGGTGCGGACCGTGCCGCTCCTTCGCCCCGGTCTTCGAGAAGGCGTCGGCGCAGCACGCCGACATCACCTTCGGCAAGATCGACACCGAGGCCGAGCAGGAGCTCTCCAGCACCTTGCAGGTGAGCTCGATCCCCACCCTGATGGCTTTCCGGGACGGGGTCATGGTGTTCCGTCAGGCCGGGGCGCTGCCGGCGCCCGCGCTCGAGCAGCTCATCCAGGCGGTGCGAGATCTCGACATGGACGAGGTGCGCGCCAAGGTGCAGGTCCAGCCCGCGGGCGGCTGACCCGCTCGGCGCTACCCGTCACAGGGCCGTTCGTGCGAACGTGACCACGATCCAGCGCGCCGCCTGCAGCAGGGCGGGGGAGACGCTGGCCACCAGGCCCACGACGAGCAGCACCGCCACCACCCGCGTCAACATCGAGGGGCCGCCGGCCTCCGGCTGACGCAGCGCCCTCAGCAGCACGTGCTTCCCCTGTCATCCGTGCGAGTCACTGGACCTCCTCGAGCCCCTTCGGCAGGTGACCGGCCGACTTCTTGTAGTAGCGCGCCGCCTGCCGCGTCGCCAGCATCCGGGCCAGGCCGATGAGCGCACCGGACGCCATGGCCCACGCCGCGGCTTCGCCCCAGGACGTCTCGTCCGCCTCGGGGTTGCGCGGCGGCTCCTTCCCCGTGCTGCTGCGCCACGCCTTGCCGAGCACGTTCTTCGCGGCCATCCCGGCCACCACGGCAGATCCGGTGCCGAGCATCTTCCAGACGAACGGGCCCATGGGTCTCTCCAGAGTCGTGCCGGTCGCAAGGGCAGACGGCGAGGCGGTTGCCGGGCGTCGAGGACCACCGTCTCCCACCGCAGCGCCGGTCGGCAACCGCAGGCACCGGGGTGTACGGTTTCCTCGAACGACAGGGGAGCGCCAGGTGGCGCTGAGAGTGCGGGAGACCGCAGACCCTCGAACCTGATCCGGTTAGCACCGGTGGAGGAAGTCGGGCATCTCGGGCTCAGCCCGTGCCGTCGTCCGGTGGCGGCTGCGGTCGCGTCCGGGCAGCGTCACGAGCGGGCTCCCCCTCCCAGTAATCAGGGAGGAAGCACCATGAGCACTACCAACGCACACAGCCTGTCCAAGGGCGGTGCCGAGCACGGCAGCACGCCCACCAGCGGGGGGCCGCGCTCGTGGCGCGTCGTCGACATCGTCGTCGCCAGCGTCCTGGGGGTCGCCGCCGGCATCATCTTCTGGGCCTGGGGCCTGGCCTGGACGCCCCTGTCGTCGGCCTTGGCCTTCCTCGCCCCGCTCAGCGGGCTCCTCGTCGGCGGCTGGCTCTTCGCGGGCGTGCTGGGAGGCCTGGTCATCCGCAAGCCCGGAGCCGCGCTGTTCACCGAGGTGGTGGCGGGCGTGGTGTCGATGATGGTGGGCACCCAGTGGGGTTTCTCGGTCCTGATCTGGGCCGTCGTGCAGGGCCTGGCCGCCGAGCTGGCCTTTGCGGCCCTGGGGTACCGCCGGTGGGGACTCTCCGCCGCGCTGCTGTCCGGCGCCGTCGCCGGCGTGGCCGTCGGGTTGATGGACAACACGTTCGGAAGCAACACCGTGTGGGAGCTGGGCTACAAGAGCATCTACCTGGGCTGCGCGGTCGCCTCCGGCATCGTCGTGGCGGGCCTGCTGTCCTGGTTGGCGGTGCGGGCACTGGCCCGGACCGGGGCGCTCGCGTCCTTCGCGTCCGGCCGCACGACGCACGAGGTCTGACCGGCACCGTGCAGATGTCCTCGACCGGTGCACGACTCGGGGGTGCACCGGTCGAGGCCACCGGTTGGGGGTGGCGGCACGCAGGCCGCAAGGCGTTTGCCGTGCGCGACCTCGACCTGCGGATCGAGGCCGGCGAGAGGGTGCTGCTGCTCGGGCCCTCGGGCTCGGGCAAGTCGACCCTGCTGGCGGCCATGGCGGGGCTGCTCGGGCACAGCGACGAGGGCGAGGCGCAGGGGCGGCTGCTCGTGGGCGGGTCGCCCGCGGCCGGCTCCCGGGGCACCGCGGGGATGGTGCTGCAGGACCCTCAGTCACAGACCGTGCTGGCCCGCTGCGGTGACGACGTGGCCTTCGGCTGCGAGAACCTCGCGGTGCCCAGAAACCAGATCTGGCCCCGGGTGCGCGCCGCGCTGGACGCGGTGGGGTTGGAGGTGGCGCTCGACCACCCGACCGAGAGGCTCTCGGGCGGCCAGCGCCAGCGGCTCGCGCTGGCCGGTGTGCTGGCGATGGCCCCCGGGCTGCTGCTGCTGGATGAGCCGACGGCCAACCTCGACCCCGACGGGGTGCGCGAGGTGCGCGACGCGGTCCGGGCGGCGCTGGAGAGCTCGGGAGCGACCCTGGTCGTCGTCGAGCACCGGGTGGACGTGTGGCTGGACCTGGTCGATCGCATCGTCGTGCTCGACCCGGGGGCAGGGGTGCTCGCCGACGGGTCGCCCGAGACGGTGCTGGGCGCGCGGGGGGCCGAGCTCGCCGCCAGCGGCGTGTGGGTGCCCGGCCATCCCCCGGCCCGACCGTCCCGCATCCCGGACCCCCGGCGTGCCGGTGGATCGTCGGCACTGCTGTCGGCCTCGGGCTTGTCGGTGGGTCGACGCGGTTCGCCCGCAGCGGCCTCGGGCGTGGCGACCGGCGTGACGGCCGGCGCGTGCCTGTCGGTGGGCGGCCCGAACGGAGCCGGGAAGTCGACGCTCGCGCTCACCCTGGCAGGGCTGCTCGCACCGGTGAGCGGGTCGGTCCAGGCCGGCGCCGCCCTGCGCGCGGCGCGGGGCAGGGCGCTGCCGCCCTCGCCCCACCAGTGGCGCTCGCGCGAGCTCTTCACCCGCATCGGCATGGTCTTCCAGGACCCCGAGCACCAGTTCCTCACCAGCACGGTGCAGGACGAGCTCACCCACGGGCCGTTGCTCGCAGGGCTTCCCGCCGAGCAGGCGCGGGCACGGGCCGGTGAGCTGCTGGAGCGGCTGCGGCTCTCCCGGCTCGCCGCGGCCAACCCCTTCACCCTCTCCGGGGGGGAGAAGCGGCGGCTGTCGGTGGCCACCGCGCTGGCCACCCAGCCGCGCGTGCTCGTGCTGGACGAACCGACCTTCGGCCAGGACTCGCGCACCTGGGCCGAGGTCGTGGGCATCGTGGCCGGGCTGCTGGACGACGGGGCGGCGGTGGTCCTGGTCACCCACGACAGCGACGTCGCGGCGGCGCTCGCCGACACCGAGCTGGTGCTGTCCGCCGCCATGGAGCTCTGATGCTGGTCACCGGTGGCACGGTGCGGCCGACGCCCATCTCGCTGGCGAACCCGTTGACCAAGCTGTGGGCGGCCGCGGTGATCACCGTGGTGCTGCTGCTCTCCGTCGACATCGTCTCGGCCGGGACGGCGCTCGCGCTCGAGCTGGCCCTGCTCCCGTTCTGTGGGATCCCCGCGCGGGTGCTGGCGAAGATCCTCGTACCGGTGACGCTGTCGGCGCTGGTCGCGGGGCTGGTGACGTGCTTCATCGGCGTCGACTCGGGCGCCGTGCTGCTGGACCTGGGCTGGCTGTCGGTGACGCAGGGGTCGGCCCGCAACGGCCTGGCCATCGTGCTGCGTGTGCTGGCGGTGGCCCTGCCCGGGATGGCGCTGCTCCTGAGCACCGACCCCACCGACCTCGCGGACGCCCTGGCCCAGCAGCTGCACCTGCCGCACCGGTTCGTGCTGGGCGCCCTGGCGGGCCTGCGGCTGACCGGCCTGATGGCCCAGGAGTGGAGCACGCTGACGCTGGCGCGGCGGGCGCGGGGTCTGGGTGACGGCCGTGGTGTCCTCGGCTCGACCCGGGTGCTGGCGGGCCAGGCCTTTGCGCTGCTCGTGCTGGCGATCCGGCGCGGCACCAAGCTCGCCACCGCGATGGAGGCCCGGGGCTTCGGGTCGGACAGCCCCCGGACGTGGGCCCGCGAGAGCACCTTCGCGCCGCGCGACGTGGTCGTGGCGGTGGGAGCGCTGCTGGTGGCGGTGGTGTCAGCCGGGGCGGCCGTCGTCGCCGGCACCTGGTCCTTCGTGCTGACCTGAGGCGGGCCTCGCACGAGCTGCCTGGCTACGTCTCGCCCAGCAGGCGGCCCACCTGGACCCCGTAATCGCCACCCAGCGTCTCCAGCAGAGCCCGCTGGGCCGTGTCGACCGGGACGTCGTACTCGTGGATCTGGGTGCACAACGTCTCCAACGCCACGGCCCACTCTCCGGCTCGCACCAGGACGTCGACGTTCTGGACGTCTTCGGGCGGCAGGCCCGAGGCGGCGTCCAAGGCTGCGCGGAGTCGCGCCGCGGGCATCGACGGCAGCACTAGGACCACCCTTTGAAGTACCGCCGCGCCGACGGGCGTGTCACCAGCACCAGGACCACCACGGGCAGGAGCAGCTGCGTCAGTCCGCGAGGGTCTCCACCGCCCATCGTGGCGAGCGCACCGAGCACCCACAGCGCGCCAGCGCCGACAGACCACCAGAGCCAGCGCATCTGTGCGGGCCGCATCCGCACCGCGACCACCACCGCGATCACCGCCGGCACGCACACCCACAGCCCCTGGCCGACAGATTCCGGGCTCACCCCCACCACGGCCCACATCGCCAGCACGGTGATCATCGTCAGGGCTGCCGCGACCAGCATCACGATCTTCGCTGCCCGCAAGGACGTGGGCACCGGGACGTCGCGGTTCGAGGTATACGCATGGGGCGCAGGCTGGGTATCCACCCACGCACTGTCGCGCACGCGGCCCGCGCACCGTCGGGCCCCAGGGCCCAATCCGGTGCAGCGGTACGCCGCCACGACGCGACCCCGAGCACACGGCGCGGAAGATGGGCGCCCGAGCGTGCAGCAGCCCATGTACGAGCCGGGTCCTCCGCGCGCTGTGCACATGGCGGGGGCCCAGCCAGGCGGCAGCGGCCCGGGGTCGTCGGGGCAGAGGGCCAGGTGACGTGCCGCTTGCTGCGGCCGAGCACGTCGTTCAAGGCAACGGCTCGATGGACCGTGCCACAGCACGTCCTCGGGCGGAGGCTGCCGAGCGGCACTGGGCAGATCTCAATGTCCCTTGACACTGCGGCAGCACGATGGCACCAGGCTCTGAAGTCGGCGTGTACGCCGCCGGTGACTCGCGCACCTCTTCGTCCGGCCACAGGCGGAGCTCGGGGTACTCCCGACGGATCGAGCTGACCCGCCACCCCTGCGCCTCGGGGCGGATCTACACCAGCCCACGCTGGTCCGACTCCATGAACTCGAACGCAAAGGCGTGCGAGCCGGAAGGTCACGCCGGAGCCCGCTCCTCGACCGCGAGGCACAGCTCTACGATCGTAGATACCGCCCGCATACAGGAGCCGGCCTGAGCCGCTGATCTCAAAGGTGGCGGTCGGACCCAGCAGAGGGTGATCACTTGCCCTGAGCCCGGCCCTCCGCAAGGAAGCTCAGGCGTCGCAGCGCCTCGGTGTTGCGCCACCACAACATGGGGTCCTGGGTGATCCTGGGCATCAAGGTCGCCGGTCCGGAGACGGCCTGCTCCTGGATCGTCACCTTCGTCTGCTCGCCCTCCGGCTGGCAGGAGATCCGCACCCTGCCGGCACCGGCCGGCCAGGCCTTGGCCTTGAGCTGGAGCGTGCGGGGCGCATCCACCTCCTCGACCTCGGTGTTGTCGTTCAACAGCACGGGCCAGACGCCGACGGAGTGGTGGATCTTCGACCCGACCGCCGGCCAGGAAACGTCCACGTCCCGGATCCGGACCGCCCCGACGACCCAGTTGGCGTACGCCCAGCCGTCCTCCAGAACGGCGAACACGTCCTGCGGCTGGCATTTCATGGTACGGCTGACAGAGCTCATCGGATCCGTCTCCCTCCGCGTGGTGATCTCCTCCCCGCCAGCATCGACTGCCCGGCACCGAGGCGCACCTCGGGACTTGTGCAGGGGCTGATGAGTTCTCTGCTCCTCGTGGCGCCCGCTGGGGTCGGCGGCTGCCGGGGCCCGCATGCGGTCGGCCTTGCCCAGCCGGAATCCGTTCCGCTCCAGGTCGTGTCGGCCTTCTCCGTCGGAGCCCCGCAGACGAGACCGAGGACCCCGCGGACCCGCTATGAGAAGACGGCGTGAGAGCTAGTCGTCTGATCCCTTCGCTGCCCTTTCGTTCATGGCTGAAGTCGGTCCCGAACCACTTCCAACTCTTCGGTCCACTCGCGGCCCTCGCGGCGTTCGTCGTCAAGAGCCAGCGAGAGGGCTCTCCTATCAGCCACGGCGAAGACCTGTCTGGCGACGTCATCGGTCAGCAGGTGTCCGAAATCGAACGATCCCTCGAAGGCGAACCACCCTACTTCCGCTCCCGCGTCGATCACGGCGGCGAGCCAAGAGGTCACTACACGTTCGATATCATGTGGCACCGAATCAAAAACCAGGTCGTACTCGTACACCTCGCGTGAGCCCAGGCGCCGTTCAGGGTCCTCCAGTCGATAGGGCTTCCCCGCAAGTGGCACTGTGCCGGATCCGTGCACGGAGACGGGGCCTCCGGAATCAGATGACCAGACGGTGAACAGGATGAGGGTCGCGTCACTGCCGCTCCACGAGAGCGCCTCGAGCAATCGGATCATGACACCCCCACTGGGCCGCCTGATTCGCATCAGGAACCACGGCCGACAGGACCCGGCCCTTGAATGGTCCTTCCGTGGCGACGAAGACCACGACGTTCTTACCGTTCACAGTGCCGGCGAAGGCCCGTGACGCGGTGCCGCCGAGCCTCCAGTCGAAAGAGCTTGACGGAGATTGCAGAATCGGGGTGGTCAGCTCCTCGAACTGCCTGACCTGCGAGGCGAGACTGCCTGAATCGGGGATTAGTCCCTCTTCCCTCAAGTGCCGGATCGCGTGTCCACCGCCTGAGCGCATGCCCTGGTAGGCCGAACTTACGGCATCGTCCGTGAGTCCGATGCCACCTCCCGTGGCCACGGTGGTCGCGTCGTCGACGGCGTCCTGGGCGGCGTCTGCGTCCTCGTCGGCACGGCGTGCGGCGTCCTGGGCGTCGCCGCATTCGCCGTTGCCGCCGGCGTGGATGAGGTGGGCCGCCAGGTGCAGAGGCGCCGTGCTCAGAAGCCGGTCGCCGCCGGCGTCGCCGGCGGGGAGGGAGAGCACGGTGGCGTCGTCGACCGCACCGGGCAGCCGGGCGGCGATGGGGCAGCCCTGCTTTCGTGCCTGCTCGGCGGCCTCGTCTGCCTTCTGCCGGGCCTCGTCGGCGGCCTTCTGCCGGGCCTCGTCGTCGGCCTTCTGCGCCCCGTCCAGGTCTCCCCGGGCCAGGGCGTCGTCCGCCTTGCGCGCGGCCGCTGCCGCTTCGTCGCTGAGCTTGGTCAGCTTGGCCACGTCTGCCAGCTGGCCGAGCTTGCCGACCTTGGAGCCGGCCCTGGCGATGTTGACCCCTGGGATGAACCAGGACCCCACGTTCCAGATGGTGCGGCCCACGGCGCCCCCGTGGTCACCGCGCCCCCACATGCCGTCGGACTCGTCGTCCCACACCATCTGCTTCGCGGCGTCGCCCGGGTTCTGCCAGATGTACTTGCCGGCATCGACGATGCTGCCCGGGTCCTTGATGAGGTCGACCACGCCCACGACGTCGTCGACCGCACCCTTGCCGATGTTGAAGGCCCCGCTGCCGACCTGCTTGACACCGCCCCAGGCGCAACCCAGGAGGCCCTCGCAGCCGCTGCCTTCGTCGGTGCTGCCCTCGTCGGTGCCGCCCCGGGTGCTCGAGCCGTCCGTGGTGCTGCTGCCTGCGCCACCACCAGAGCCCTGCTCGCACCCGCTCTGACCGGTGATCTGGCAGGCCGCGGACCGGACCCCGTCCACGACCTCGGTGCGGACCTGCGGCGAGGCCACCGTCGCGATCACCAACGCGATCAGCACGGCCGCGGCGGCCAGGATCCCGACGTACTCCAACGTCCCCTGGCCTGCCTCGGCCCGTCGCGCCCTGGTCCAGCCGACCCCCAGGCGGCGCAGCACTAGGACCAGCCGCGGAAGTAGCGCCGGGCAGCCGGCCTGGTCACCAGCACCAGGACCACCACCGGCAGGATCAGCTGGGTGAGCCCGCGGGGATCTCCCCTCCCGACGCTCGCCAGAGCGGCAAGCACCCAGAGTGCGCCGGCGCCGACGGACCACCAGAGCCACCGCACCTGGCTGGGGCGCATACGGCGCGCCGCCACCAGCGCGATGAACGCCGGCACGCACACCCAGATCCCTCGCCCCACCGTCTCGGGCGTCATCCCGGCCACGGACCACATGGCCAGCACTGTGATCACGGTGAGCGCCGCAGCCACGACCATCACGATCTTCGCGGCACGCAACGACGTCGGCACCGGCACGTCGTGGTCCACGGTGTAGGCATGAGGCGCAGGCTGGGTGTCCACCCCAGCAGCCTGACCCACGCGACCCGGCTCCCGCCGGGCCCCAGGGCCCAACCAGACCAACCCGAGAGCCAGGCCTGGTCGGTGACCCGACCCTGCGCGGCCTCGTGCAGCTTTTCGCGCCGCCAGGGTGGCTGGTGCTCAGGCTGCGCGGCCACCTCCGGAGGCCATCACGGGCCGAGCCCGAGGACCAGAGAAGCTCGCAGCGGACCGAACCAGTCCTCCGCGATCCTGACCATGGCATCGGCGGCCGAGCACTCCCAGGGGCGATGCCCCTGACCATCCCACTCGCCCTGAGCCATCAAGCACTTGATCACACCTCGGCGATCAGCCCCACGCACAGGGCCCGCAGCACGCCCGCATGGGCTGCCACAACGTGGCCCGGGCACACGCCGCGGAAGATGAGCGGTCGAACGCGCAGCCGGCCGGGCGCGAGGCGAGTTTTCCGCACGCTGTGCCCATGGCGGCAGCTCAGCCAAGTGGCCGGTCCGGAACGCCTGCGCTCAAGTCAGGCCCCCTGCGGAGCGGGCGAGAACGCGGAAGGACCCGGCTTCGCCAAGGGTTGAGCCAGATAAACTCAAGTTAGGTCAGTCCCGATGTGACAACTACGGGGCGAGGACGTATCTTGAGCGTAGGCAACTCAACCAGGGCCGTGGTGGTCTTGGTCGGCTACGGAAAAGGAACAACAGACATGGCACGAGCCGTCGGTATCGACCTGGGCACCACGAACTCGGTGGTCGCAGTCCTCGAGGGTGGGGAGCCCACCGTCATCGCGAACGCCGAGGGTGGACGTACCACCCCGTCGGTGGTCGCTTTCGCCAAGTCCGGAGAGGCCCTGGTCGGCGAGATCGCCAAGCGCCAGGCCGTCACCAACGTCGACCGCACGATCCGCTCGGTCAAGCGCCACATGGGCACCGACTGGTCGGTCGAGATCGACGACAAGCAGTACACCCCGCAGGAGATCAGCGCCCGCATCCTGCAGAAGCTGAAGAAGGACGCCGAGGAGTACCTGGGCGAGCCCGTCACCGATGCGGTCATCACGGTCCCGGCGTACTTCAACGACGCCGAGCGCCAGGCCACCACGGAGGCCGGCAAGGTCGCGGGCCTGAACGTCCTGCGGATCATCAACGAGCCGACCGCTGCGGCCCTGGCCTACGGCCTGGACAAGGGCAAGGAGGACGAGCTCATCCTCGTCTTCGACCTCGGCGGCGGGACCTTCGACGTCTCCCTGCTCGAGGTGGGCAAGGACGCCGAGGACGG
>JAABUN010004398.1_pt1 | contig 19341 bp, 17 predicted proteins | sample 5559311 | NCBI WGS metagenome assembly JAABUN01 (sample SAMN10711877, study PRJNA513370) | rock metagenome | isolation source: Antarctica rocks | place: Antarctica: Victoria Land, Siegfried Peak sud | reverse complement strand
TTATGAAGGGCACTGCCATCTCAGCCGTTCTTGGATGTTGTGGGCCATGATAGACAAGATGCTTCACACCTTGGAGTCAGAGTGGTGAACAAAGTCCCCAATTACTCTATTCGAGCACAGCCTCTTAGGCTCTCTCTTCGCGCCAAGATTGGAAGAGGGCGTCAGCCCCGCAAAGCGACGTTAGTCGCGCAATATAAAACAGCTTCAACCCCAAAATACAAACAGAACACAATCATCCCACCACTTGAGACAGCCGCCAAAAAATTCGCCCCGCCTGAATTCAGGCGGGGCGAACGGCGTTGAAATCGCGGTTTCAGACGCCAGGCTTGTAATGGCTGCGCCAGTCGCCGCCGTAGGTCTTTTTATACCAGGCGATGCGGCGCATTTCGGCGCCCATCATCATTTTGCCGCCCATCATCTTGCCCATCATCTTGTTCTTCTGCATCATGGACATGCCCATCATGTCCTTTTTCATCATCATTTTCTGCGACTTGGGCATCTTCATTTTGTCCATGTTGGACATCATCATCTTGTCGTCCATCATCTTGCCGTTGGACATTTTATCGTCCATCATTTTGCCGTCCATCATCTTGCCGTCGGACATTTTACCGTCCATCATTTTGTCCTGAGCGACGACTGGCAACGCGCTGAGGCCAACGGTGGCGACCAATGCGAGGCGGTTGAGCAGTTTGTTCATGGTGTGGTTTCCTCTGGATTACAAAAATCCGGTTAGCGGCGCATCTCGCCGCGAGAGCTTGGAAAAGCGGGGCAACGCATTCGGTTGAATGCGATGACGCGAAGTTTGGGGTTTAAATCTCACCCAAATATCACGAAATTAAACTTTTTGTATCACCCGTGCGAGTGAAACTCACAGCGAGCGCATCACGACCGGACAGGTCACGACGATGCCCGACGAGCCGTAGGGTTTGCCCATCGGCCCGGTGATGAAGCCCTCTTTGGCGAAACGCAAAACGGTGAACTCGTCAATCAGGCGCGAGCGGTAGCCGTTGGCGACGGCGGCCTTGCTCCACTCGCCCATCTGCAAATCCCAAATCGGCGAATAGTCGCCCGCAATGGTGGGCACGCCGCCGAACACGTTGATTGGGCCGCCGCCATCGGCGATGGCGCTGCTCAAACCCTGGCGTTGCGGATTGTTCTGGCCCTGCGGCCCGTTGGTGAAAACGAACAAGCGCTTGACCGCGCTAAAGGCGCCATCGTCATGGCCGACGGGTATATCGCTCAAGGCGGGCGCCAATGTCGCTTCTTCGAGCGTGGCGGCGACCGGATCGTTGGACTCGAACGACAAATATGAGACCGGGCGCGCGAACGAATAGCCCACGGTCAGTTTGAGCGTCACCGTCATATTGATCGGGTCAATTTTAAGAACCTTGTCGTGAACACGGCTATAATCGGGCTTGCCGTCGGGGAAATTGATCTGGTTGGCTTCGACGCCAAAGGCGATGGTGGGCGCGTTGTAGATGTGGCCACCGGCGTTGGTGATTTTGACGAAGGGCGTGTAATCGGCGTCGCCGACCGAGCCGGGCTGCGCCATTTTGGGCGGAAACGCGCCCGGCACCAGCTTACGGTCGGGCGCGAAGTTGACGGCGCCTTTGGCAAAGGTCAGCGTCCCGTCTTTTTCCAGACGCGCCGTGCGGCAGGCGCGACCGACATCGGCATAGTTGAGCTTGGCCGAAAAGTTCAAGCCCAACGCGGCGGCGTTGCGTTCGTCGGTGGTATCGGTCAAAACATACCAGACGGTGCGGCCATCTTCGAGGCGGCCTTTGTAAAGCTGAAGCTGAACGGTTTTGCCATCGTCGGAGACTTTGCCCGCCTTGAGCAAAAGGTAGGGGCCGATCAACTCTTCTGGATTTGCGAAGGCATTGGCCCGAAGTAACCTTCGGAGATTTTGGCGCCGACGGCGGGTGAGGGCGGCCCAACTTCGGCGGGGTTTTGCAGCGGATCGGGTTGGGCGTGGCCCGTCGCGGTCAGGGCGAGCAGGGCGCCGCCAAAGAGTGCGGTGCGCAGTGAGAACGGTGAATTCATGGGGAGTTCCTGGGAAATACCGCTTTAAAATAGCGGCACTTTTAAAAGTTACTCCGAAGTTTTCACGCTGGTATCACGAATCCATCCTATTTTCTCTTCGCCTTGGGGCGTGTTCACGGGAGTTGTTGTTTATTCTACGCTCGGCGGGGCTGACGCCCTCTTCCAATCGGCGATTTTTCGAGGAACATTCACCGGGTGGGAACCCCCATGTTGCGAGACGTAAATCGCGCGCCATGAACTTTCGTAGAGAGCGCCGACGTTTTCCCTCACCCGCCTTCGTTCCTCAGGCACCCTCTCCCGAAGGGAGAAGGTTATTGGGAGACGCAACTTGCAAGAAAGCTCTTTACAATGCAGATTGCGAACAACCTTCTCCCTTCGGGAGAGGGTGCCTGAGGAACGAAGGCGGGTGAGGGAAAACGTCGGCGCTCTCTATGAAAGCCAAACCTGCCGGTTAACGAGAAAATCTCGTAAATCTAAGCTGGTTCATAAATAGAGAAACTGCCTTGGTTCCGCCAGTTGGCCAGCCACGCCGAGCGCTTCAATTGAGTTACTGCATAATATCTCGTGGTGCCTTGCCTCAAAGCGCCCACAGCCGAAACGCGAAGGCCGCGCCCTCGCCGGGCGTGCTGTGAACTTCGACGGTTTCGCCGTGCAGTTCGAGGATGCGCTTGGTAATCGCCAGGCCCAAACCGGCGCCTTCGTCGTTGCCGTCGCGAAAACTGCGCTCGAAGATGTGGGGCAACGCGTCGGGCGCGATGCCCTGACCGCTATCGCGCACTTCGACGCGCGCGCAACTTTGCCCGTTTTCCTGGCCCGCCGAAAGCGAGACGCAAATGTTGCCGCCTTCGGGCGTGTGGCGTAAGGCGTTGTCGAGCAGATTTTCTAAGGCGCGCTCGATAAGGCCGATGTCGCCCACCACGAGCGGCAAATCTTCGGGCAATTGCATTTGCAACTGCACGCCTTTGCGCTCTGCCGACAAAGCGAACTGTTGCACTTCGTCCTGAACCAACTCGGCGAGGGAGAACGGCTCCATTTGCGTTTTGGCCTCGCCCGCGTCGAGCTTGGCGAGTTCAAAGAGCGAACCGATTAAAGTATTCAAACGCGCGGCGCGGCGCATCGCGGTGCCGAGATAAAGCTGGCGCTCTTGCGCGGAAAGCGTCACATCTTTCATGTGCAGCGTTTCGAGATAGCCCTGCAACGCCGCCAGAGGTGTGCGCAGATCGTGCGAGATGTTGCCCATCAGTTCGCGGCGCGCGGTTTCGGCCTGTGCGCGCGCGGCGACGTGCGACGAAACGCAATTGGCAAGCGCCGCGAAGTTTTGTTCCAGCCTGTCAATTTCGTCGCGCGCCGTCGGGAGCGTTGTCGCGGCGTTTGCGGGCACGACGAACTGAGTTTGAAACGTCGTCATTTTGCCTTGCAAACGGCGCAGACGCCGCGTCAAAACGCGAAACAGCGTAACGCCCACGACAAAAACCAGCAGCAACGTGCCCGCCGTCACCCACAAAAACGCGCGCAACGCGTAAGTGCGTCCGGTGAATCCGGCCACCGAATGATAAGCCTCGCTGCCCAACACGATGTAAACGTAACCGTTCATCTCGCGGCTCTGACCGGCGGCGCCCGTAACGCGCGCGGCGGAAAAGACTTTATGTCCGCCCAAATGTAGCGGATCGTCACCGCGCACCGGCAAATCGGCGCGCGCCAGAAAGCGTTGCAGCGGCTTCAAATCCACGCGTTCGAGCGGCAGCTTTTCGACATGGGCCGAATACGCCAGCACCTTACCCTGCGCGTCCAGAATATAAATCTCGATGTCGGGATTGAGCACCATCAGCTTGCCAATTTCGCGTTTGGCGGCGGATTGAAGCGCTTCATCGGAAGCGAAGTTGGCGCGCAACAGATTCTTCGATTCGAGGTGTCGGGCCAAATCCGAGGCGAGTGAACGGTTGAGTTGTTGCGCGACTTCTTCGGTGTAGCCGCGCACCGCGTAGAGCGTGAGCGGCCACAAGAGCAAGCCAGCGAACAGCAGCAGCGCCAGCAGCGCGAGGGAAAGTTTGCCGTGTAGCGTCTGCAAAAAAGGCATTGGGGAAAGGATAAAGGCTGAAGGATGAAATTGGGGACGCGCTTGGAAAAGGATAAAGGCTAAAGGATGGTAACTACTCAGCCTACCGGTGAACCGCGCGCGTAAGCAAGCGGGCCGTTATGGTTTCGACAAAGTGCAAGTGTGTCGTGAGCATAATGGCCCGCTTGCTTACGCGCGCGGTTCACCGGTAGGCTGAGTAGTTACCATCCTTCAGCCTTTATCCTTAAATTTATAGCCGATGCCCCACACGGTCAGCAGATATTCGGGGTGCGTCGGGTCGCGCTCAATTTTGGCGCGCAGGCGGTTGATGTGCGAGTTGACGGTGTGTTCGTAACCTTCGTAGCCCAGCCCCCACACCGCGTCGAGCAGTTGGATGCGCGTGTAAACGCGCCCAGGATGGCAGGCGAAATGATGCAACAAATCGAACTCTTTGGCGGTCAGTTGGGCGATTTCTCCAGCAATTTTCACTTCGCGTTTTTCGATTTCGATGCGCATTTGTCCACTTTCGATGAGGTGACTGCCGTGCGACGCCGGACAGTCGGCGTCGCGCGCGCCCGTGTTTTGGCTCATCGCTTCGCCGCGCCGGAAAACCGCTTTGACGCGCGCCAGCAGTTCGCGCATCGAAAACGGTTTGGCCAGATAATCGTCGGCGCCCAGTTCCAAACCCAGAACGCGATCCAACTCGTCGCCGCGCGAAGTCACCATGATGATCGGCGTGTAACGGCTTTGCGCGCGCACCTGACGGCACACTTCGAGGCCGTCGGTGCGCGGCAGGGTCAAATCGAGCACGATCAAATCGAAATCGTGCGTCGCCAATTGCGCCAGACCATCGGCGCCATCGCCACTGATCTGACAACTGTAACCGGCATCGCGTAAGTGCATCTGCACCAGTTGGCTCAAATCGCGGTCGTCTTCGACCACCAAAATCTGGCGCGTTTCGGCAGCGACAAGCGGCGGCGCGCAGAGCGCGGAAGAAAAGGGCATGAGAACAACGATGTGACGACAGAAGCTGTGACTTCTACAAGAACATCTTACCGCATAAAGTTCACGAAGCGGTCACAATAAACTAAAAAATTAGCGACATGCGAAAAAGCCAGAGCAACCGCAAGTTGTTCTGGCTTTTTCGCACGCCGCTAAAATCCCGCGTAATAATCGTAGCCGCGTTGCGCCCAATAGTCTTCGGGCCGTTGATTGGTAAAACTCAGCGTCCCGATGCGCTTGAGGTTTTTGATGCCGTATTTGATCGGCGTCACCAAGCGCAATGGCGCGCCATGTTCGAGCGTCAGCGCCTCGCCGTTCATCTCGTAGCATAACAGCGTTTGCGAATGGAGCGCCGCCGCCTTTTCCATGCCGACGTAATAGACGCCATCGGGCGTAGTCAGCCCGACATATTCGGGCAGTTGAGAGGGATCGCTGGCGTATTGGCGCACGAAATCGCTTAGTCGCGCGCCGCCCCAGTTGACGACGGTGGCCCAACCTTCGATACATTTCAGTTCGGTCGTCATCGTCATTTTGGGCAACGCTTTGATCTGATCGAGCGTGATCTGCGCGGGCGCGCCAGTCAAGCCTTCGACGTTCATTTTCCATTTGGCCGGATCGAAACCGTCGCTCAATCCGATGTTGCCGTTGACGCGAATTTCCTGCGCGCGCGAGGGGGGAAACGTGGGCGCGAGCTTGAGTTGGTTGAATAAATCGCGCCAGATCGCTTCGTTGGTTTGCAGACCGCGACGGAGCGGCCAGACCGCGCCGTCTTCGGTGCGGCGCGAACCGATCCATTTGACGCCGCCGACCGTCGCGCCGACGGCCAGAGCGCCCCACAAAAACGAGCGCCGCGACATTTTGCGCATCCGCGCTTCGACCTCTTCGGGCGAAGCGTCGCCGCGCACAAACGCGGCTTCTTTATGGGCCTTAATCAGACGTTGATCGGCGCGCTCGATCTCGATTTCGTCGCGCTCGTCCCTCATTTCGGTTTGCTTGCTCATACTTTTTCCTCCGCCATCATCGCCACCGGTTCTTCTTCCGAACGAACCGGCGAATCTTGATTTTGCACGACGGTCACGACTTCATAGCCGGTGACCATCGCGCGAAAATTGTTCCATCCAGCGCGCGCGACTTGAAGCACATGAACCACAAAAAATCCGCAAAACGCCAGGGTAATCCAGAAGTGCAGAAAGCGCGAAACTTCGTAGGCCGTCGCGCCGCCGATGCCGTTTAAGGGCGCGCTCAAAAGCCAGAATTGCACCGGTTTATAAATCGCCAAGCCAGTCAACACCATGCCCAAGCCCATCACGATGACACCGGTATAGGCGATGCGCTGCGCGCCGTTGAACTTGCGGCGCGGAAGCGGTTGCTTGCGAATTTTTAGGTCGTGCAGCACGACTTGAATCGCTTCGCCCAACGTTTTTCGGTTGGGAACGAGTTGGCGCCATTCGCCCGAAAACGCCAGATAAAGGACGTAAAGCGCGCCGTTGATGGCGAAAATCCAGGCGAGCGTAAAGTGCCAGGCCATGCCTTCAGCCAAACGAAATGGGATGTGGAACTTCTCGTAAAACGGCTGGGGAAAGAAGTGGAACAGCGTCCAATCGCCAAAGCCGACGCGAAAAGCATCGTTGGCCCAGTAGATGAGCAAACCGCTCCAGATCATTAGCATCAGCACGGGAAAGTTGACCCAGTGAAACCAGCGAATCGCGAGCGGATGTTTGGGTTCGAGACGTTTCATAATCAGTTGATAGAAAGCACAAAACAGCGCGGAAGTTCCCGCGCTTGCTCTTTCAATTTAAGCGATAAAGTTCACGAATGTTTCACGCCGCAACGCAAATTTCTATCGTGCGTCCGTATAATAAATTTATGAGCGATTCTCCTCTCCGATTGTTGGCGATTTCAGGCAGTTTGCGCGCGGCTTCGTCCAATTCGGCATTGCTTCAAGCCGCCGCGATGCTCGCACCGTCCGATGTTAATGTCGAGATTTATGACGATATGGGCGCGCTTCCACATTTTAATCCCGACGACGACGGCAACAACGCGCCCGATAGCGTTGGCGATTTGCGCCGCCGCGTGATTGAGGCCGACGGAGTTTTGATTTGCACACCCGAATACGTTCACGGTTTGCCGGGCAGTTTTAAAAATCTGCTCGATTGGCTGGTGAGCGGCGGCGAATTGTGGGACAAACCCGTCGCGATACTTCGCGTTGCCAATCGTGGCGAGTTCGCTCAGGCTTCGTTGCTCGAAATTTTGAAAACGCTGATGGCGCGGGTTAGTGAGACGGCGTCGGTTGAGGTGCCGTTGGGCTCGAACAAAGTGGATGCGGTTTGGCTCGCCGAAGATGCGGAAATCGCCGCGTTGTTGCGCGATTGCATTGCGGCTTTGGCGCGCGAAATTCGCGGGTGAAAAACTTGGCGCCTTCTGCCAATTCAAAATCAATGCTTGAAATGACGCATTCCCGTAAACACCATCGCCACGCCTTCGCGGTCGCACAGGGCAATCGAGTCGGCGTCTTTATTAGAGCCGCCCGGCTGAATAATCGCCTTAACTCCGGCTTTGGCGGCGGCGGCGGGGCCGTCATCGAAGGGGAAGAACGCGTCCGAAGCCAACACCGCGCCCGGCGTATCCTCGCCCGCTTGCTTGAGCGCCAGTTCAACGCTGTTGACGCGGTTCATCTGTCCGGCTCCGGCTCCGATGAGCGAACCGTTTTTGGCCACGGCAATCGCGTTCGATTTGAGATGCTTGACGCACTTCCAGGCGAACAACAAATCGTCCATCTGCGCCTCCGTCGGCGCGGTTTGAGTGACGACTTTCAGTTCGTCGGCGGAGACTTCGCCGCGATCCAAATCTTGCACCAGCAAACCGCCAGAAACGCGCTTCCAATCGAGGGCGGGTTCGCGCGGAAGCGTAGTTCCAGCGTCGAGGATGCGTAAGTCGGCGCCCCAACCGGCGCGGTTTTTTAGAATCTCGAACGCTTCGGGCGCGTAACCCGGCGCGATGATGGCGTGATAGAGCGAGCCTTTGACCACAATTTCGAGGGCGGTCGCTTTGTCCACGACGTGATTGCAGGCGATGATGCCGCCAAAGCGCGAAACCGGATCGGCGTCGCGCGCTTTACTAAACGCCTCGGCCAGATTGTCGGACACGGCGCAACCGCAGGGGTTGGCGTGCTTGACGATGCAGGCCGCCGGTTTGTCCCACTCGCAAACCAAATTCCAGGCGCCATCCAAATCGAACAGATTGACGAACGACAACGCGATGCCATTTAACTGTTGCGCACTCGCCAGCGAACCTTCGGCGGGATTGGGTTCGACATAAAACGCCGCCTTTTGATGCGGGTTTTCGCCGTAACGCAAATCGTCCGCTTTCTCGAAGGCCAATCGCAGCGAAGTCGGCAAAGTTTGGCCCGACAGATAAGACGTAATCGCGGCATCGTAGGCCGAAGTGTGGGCGAACGCTTTGGTCGCCAAATCGCGCCGCGTTTGCAATTGGGTGTCGCCCTGAGCGAGTTCGTCCAAAACGCGGTCGTAATCGGTTGGGTCAACTACGACGGTGACGGCGGCGAAGTTTTTGGCCGCGCTACGCACCATCGAAGGGCCGCCGATGTCGATGTTCTCGATGGCCTCTTCGTCGGTCACGTCGGGCCGCGCGACGGTCTGCTCGAACGGATAAAGGTTGACGCAAACCAGATCAATCGTGCCGATATTTTGCGATTCGATGGCCGACAGATGTTCGGGTTTATCGCGGCGGGCGAGAATGCCGCCATGAACGGCGGGATGCAGCGTTTTGACGCGGCCATCCATCATTTCGGGGAAGCCGGTGATTTCGGCGACATCGGTGACAGGCAAACCGGCCTCGCGCAGCGAACGGGCGGTGCCGCCGGTCGAGAGAATTTGGAAGCCCAGTTCGACAAGCCCCGCCGCGAAGGGGGCGAGACGGTTTTTGTTGGAAACGGAGAGAAGTGCGCGCTTTGACATCGGGTATCAAGGATAACACCGGATGTCAGATAACGGACAGCGGATTTCGGATAGGTTTGAGGAGAGCGTTTAGGTTTTCGCTCACCCCGCCTTCGCACGGCTCAGGCACCCCTCTCCCGGAGGGAGAAGGGAAGTCGGCGTTCAGTTTCGGTTTAGAGCTGACTTTACACGTTGAAGCAAGTTCGAGAGCGTTACAGACGCCGATTTCCCTTCTCCCTCCGGGAGAGGGGTGCCTGAGCCGTGCGAAGGCGGGGTGAGGGAAAAACGTAACCGCTTTCCGCAAAACCCATCCGTCATCCGCCAGCCGCAACTTCCGTCATCCGCAACTTCCGACATCCCGCCGCACGCGGCGGCCTTCGACCATGACTTTGTCGTGGCACAACCATTCCAGGCATTGTGGATACAACCGATGCTCTTCGCGCTGAACGCGCTTGGCCAATGAATCGGGCGTGTCGTCATCTTCGACGACGACGCAGGCCTGGTCGAGAATAGGGCCGGTATCGTAGCGCTCGTCAACGAGGTGAACGGTGCAACCCGAAACGCGACAGCCGTGTTCCAGAACCGCGCGATGCACGCGGTTGCCATACATGCCCTGACCGCCAAAAGCGGGCAGCAGAGACGGATGAACGTTGAGGATGCGACCAGGAAACGCTTCGAGCAAAACCGGCGTCACGAAACGCAGATAACCGGCCAACGCCACGACCGAAACGCCCGCTTCGTAGAAGGCGTCGGCGACTTTCTCGTCGAAATGCTCGCGGCTGAGGTCGGCAGTGGGCAAAACCAGGGTTTGCACGTTGGCCATACGCGCGCGCGCGATGGCGCCGTGCAGTTCGTTGGTCGCCACTAACAACGCCACGCGCGCGTGCAGTTCATCGCGCGCGATAGCGTCTAATATCGCCTGAAAGTTGGTGCCGCCCGAAAGACCCGAAACTAAGACGCCGATGCGCGGCAACGAGGAAATCTTTTCGGTCACCGCGTCACCGCCACGCCGATAATAAGCAGACCGTTCTGGAAAAGGTTCATAAGCCGTCGAAAGAAGCAAATTTCGCCCCAAACAACGCTATTCTATTCTAACACAAAAAAGCAACGCGACTGCAATGTTCACTTACTGTTTCGCCGATGCCACACGCGTCTGCGCTTTCCAGTCGCGCGCCATATCGCGCTCGAAATAGAGTTGCACGCGCGCCAGCATCAGGCCGTTGTTATACGTCCAAATCGCCGTCTGCCCGCCTTGGAGGGGCGCTTTATCTTGATACGTCAGCACCGTTTTTCCATCGAGCGACGCCGTAACGGTGTCGCCGACTTTGTCGAGGCGCGCATACCACCAGCGCCGGTGAACGTTATCGTTGCCCGGCTTGCCATCGGTCAATCGCGGCAGAATCGCCTCGTCTTTGGTCGAGCGCGCCACGACTTCGCCGTCTTTCATCAGCAGCGAACAAGTGTTGTCTTCGGCGCCCGCGATGAAGACATAACCCGAACCGAGGTTTTGGCCGTCGCCGCAAATCGTCAGCGCGGCGTTGGACGGATATTCCGGCCACTGCGCGACGTTGAGGCCCATCTTAAACGCGAAATACATTTGCGCCGACTGGTCGCCGCCAACTTTGCGTTTGTTCCAAATCGCCGCGACTTCGTCGCTGCGTCCGCCGAACCAGCTCCAGCCGGGCGAACAGCTCCAGCGATTGGTCATCTCCCACACGCCCGCCGCCACGCGCCAATCCACCGGCGCCGTCGAGAAGGTGTAATCGTAAACGTGGCTGGAATTAACCGCGACATCTTTCAGGTCGAACGATGCGCCCGACAGCGCCAGAGTCGGCGGCTTTTGCGCGGGCGAAGCGTAGGCGGCGGTGGCGATGAGAACGGGCAGCAGGAAGAGGGAGCGCATGGGAGAAAGGCAGGGAGTTTTAGTTGTCTTGCGAAATCAGCATTGTCGTTTGTCCGCCTTCGCGGACAAACGACTAACAAAAACCCCCGCCGCACTTTGGAAGCGCGACGAGGTTTAAGGTTTCGTCCGCAATGTGACGAATTATTTGCCTTCGAAGAAGTCGGCGTTGATTTTCTCGTATTCCTTCCACTGCGCGGGCAGGGCGGAATCGTCGTAAATCGCCTCGACCGGACATTCCGGTTCGCAGGCGCCACACGAGATGCACTCGTCGGGGTTGATATACATCTGCGGCGAGTCGTCCTCGCCGTGAATGCAATCCACGGGACACACGTCCACGCACGCTTTGTCTTTGACGCCAATGCAGGGTTCTGCGATGATATAAGCCATAATTTGATTCTCCTGAGTTCGGTTTTCAGCGAACTGACACTTACCAATATAAGGCCAAACTCGCGCTTTGTCCAAAACTTATTTTCAATGAATGCTATTGAGTTTTCGGATAACGGGTTTCGGACAGCAGATTTCGGATTTCGGATGGGGCGCGCAGGATAAGTTCAGGGCGTTGCGGAAATCTCTTAGGTTTTACACGCCGCCCGCGATGGCGTTGAGCTCGGCGGGCGTCAGCAGCTTTTCGTAGACCGTTGCAATCGGCTGTTTCGGGCTGATGACCGAGCGAATTGATAACACGCCGCCCTCTTGTTCGGGTATGGTGTGGATCGTCGCGCTCGAAATATTTTCGCCGTCTTTGCCTTTGGCGGCGCGGGCACGCGCGGCGAAGGTGGCCCAATCCCCCGCGTTGGCCAGAGCAACCAATTCGGGCGCGGCGGCGTTGGGGAAATTAAACAGCGTCTTCGACTTCATCCAGCGCCCGAACTGTTCGCTGTAACGACGGCTCGCCAACACATGGGCGGCGACGGCGGCGCCCAAAGCGCACAGCAAACCCTCGATGCCCAGCATCGCCCAGAACATTCCGCCGTTGATGTTGGCGCCGCGCCCATAGCGTCCGGTCACTTCCTGTCCCGCTTCGGCGCGTTGCGACAAGTAATTTTGTGTCAGCGCAAACGGCGCCAAAGCAGGAGGAGCAAGTTTAGGATGGGGCGTGGCTTGATCGGTGATTGTCCTGAAATCCGGTGCTTTGGCCTCGATTTCGGCGCGATGACCGTTGGCTTCCAGATAAAGCGCGCCGCTCCAGGTCGCGAGTCCGGCCAGCAAACCGATGGTCGCCATCAAAGTCGGGCTGCGGACTTTGCCCCACTGAGCCGCCGGGAAAAAGCCTAACCCGACGACGAGGCCCAACAGCAGCGCGGCGCCCACCACGAACCACATCGAAGAAAACAGGCCCAGCCCAAAATGCGCGGTTTTGTAGTAGATGAACGCCAGAGGCAACGGCAGCAAAATCAGCGAAATTAGCGCGAGCGGCAGACCGAGGGGCCCAATTTTGCCGCTCGATTGATAGCCGTCCTGCGCCATAAGCGGCGGGAATCGCGAAGCGGCAGAGGGCGGTGGAGGTGGTGGTTTGGCCATGAGAATTCAGCTATTATTTAACACAATTGTTTTGGCAGGGCAAGTTTTCAATTTCGCGCCCCGCGCAGAGAGAATATGAAAATTAAAACACTATAGCACGAGCGATGATATTTAAATTTCATGTTCTCTCTGCGCGGGGCGCGAAATTAAAACCGATGGGCTCTGCTACAAGGCTGTCGCTCAAGGCGTCGCTTTTGCATGGCATAACTCAACTGTGATTATTCATAAATTCGGCGCCCTATGCGTGATGGGCGCGCTCTTATCCATTTCTGTTGCGGCTCGCGCCGCCGAAACGTTCGGCGACCAGAACGCGGGCGGCGTTGGCGTCAAAGGTCTCGACCGCGAAGCGGCGATTCGGCGGTTGAAACGCGAACTCGCGCCCAAACTCGACAAGAAAATTCAACTGCGCGCTGGGCCCGCCAACGATATTCAAACCGTTACGCGGCGGCGCGGCGATATGGGCTTTAACCTCAACCTCGGCAAAATGCTGGCGCGTTTGGAGCGCGGCGACAAATATGTGCCGGTCTTCTTTCGCGTTGATACCGACGCCGCCCAACGCGCACTGCGGCGCGTGCAAAACGGCCTTAATACCTCGCCCATCAACGCGCGTCCGGTGTATTATAAGAAGAAAGTGCGCATCGATTCCGAGAAGCCCGGTGGACGCCTCGACATCGGCGCCAGCGCCGTCGCCCTGCGCAAGCGCGCCGAAGATGACGCCGCACAAACGCGCTTTCCGCTCGTGCGTAAGGCCGTCGCGCCGACCGTGACGACCGAGCGTTTGAAGGGCATCAACGCGATTCTTGCGACCTATTCGACCGACCTCAACCCGAACAATAAAGGCCGCACCACCAACGTCCGGTTGGCTTCGAGCACGATTGACGGCACCGTTTTGAGTCCCGACGAAACCTTCTCGCTCAACGATATCGTCGGCCAGCGCACGCCGCAACGCGGCTATAAGAAAGCGATTATCTTCAAAAATCAGAAGCTCGAACCTGGCTATGGCGGTGGCGTTTCGCAGGTCACGGGCACGCTATTCAACGCGGCGCTCGAAGCCGGTTTGCCGATTGTGACTTATCGCGTCCACTCGCGGCCCGTAGATTACATCCCCATCGGGCGCGACGCCACGGTTTTCTGGGGCAGCTTCGACATGAAGTTCAAGAACAACACCGGGGCGCCGGTTTTTATTTCGTATCGCTTAAAAGGCAGCGAACTCACCGCGCGTTTGTTCGGCAAGAAAACCGGCAACCGCGTCAAAATCAGCGTCAGTTCGCAAAAAGTTGGGCCGCGCGAAATTAACGCGCAATTGTATCGCACGATTCGGCGCGACGGCAAAGTGATTACCAAACAACGCGTCGGAACTTCCAAATATGACTGGAAAGAAGATAATAATCCCGACGAGTGATCGGTAAGGTGGCAGGTAGCAGTTGTCAGGACATCACCCGTGAACCGCACGCGTAAGGGGCCATATCGCGTCCAGTGAAGTTGAAGCTTCCTGGCAACTACAACGGCCCGCTTGCTCACGCGCGCGGTTCACGGGTGATGTCCTGACAACTGATAACTGATCCCTGCCACCTTTCCCCCTCACCTCCGATGCGAACTCACGCTTTGCAACAGCCCCGCGCACATCGAAAACGCCAGAAAACTCGATCCGCCGTAACTGAAAAACGGCAAAGGCACGCCGGTTATGGGCATCACGCGCATCGTCATGCCGATGTTGACGATGCAGTGAAACGCCAGTAGCGCCGTGAAGCCGCCACATAAAAGCACGCCGAAATAGTTGTCGGCAAACAGCGCAAGATTGGTGGCGCGATATAAAAGCAGAAAATAACAGCCGATCAAAAGCGCGCCACCCAGAAATCCCAGCTCTTCGGCGACGACAGTAAAGATGAAATCGGTCTGGTTGAACGGGACGTAATTGGCGCGATTCTGCATCCCTTCGCGATAGCCCTGCCCGGTGAGTTGGCCGCCGCCGATGGCGATGAGGCTCTGGTCGAGCTGATAATTATCGCGCGATTTCGGGTCGGCGAACGCGGTTAATCTCGCCACTTGATGCGGCTTTAACACGCCCGATTTGTAGGCGCCAAACATCAGCAAAATCCCCATCAAGCCGACGATGAGCAGGTGTTGCCAGCGCGCGCCGCCGAAAAACATGATGCCGCCCCAGATAGACAGCACCGCCATCGCGGTTCCAAAGTCGGGTTGCTTGAGAATCAAAAGCAGTGGCGGCGCCAGATAGAGCAGCGATAGCGCGACCGTCCGGCCTTCGCGGATGCGGGCCTGGCGTCGCGTCAGAAACGCCGAGAGCGCCAATAAAAGCGCGAACTTGGAAAACTCCGAGACCTGTAGCGAGAGCGGCCCAAAGATGATCCACGATTGGGCGCCGTTGACCTCGCGTCCGACGAACAATACCGCTATCAATGCCGCGATGTTGATCCAGTAAAGCCAGCCCTGCGCATACATCAACCAGCGATAGTTGGCGAATCCCAGCAGCGTCATGGCGCCGATGCCCAGAATTACAAAGCCGATTTGTTTGGCCGCATCCGACGGCACGCCGCCCGAAATTAAGGGCGTGCCCGGCGCTTGCGTGGCCGAGATAACAGTGAAGGCGCCCCAGACTGACAGGAATACGGCGAGCGCCCACAACGGCCAGTCGAAGCCCCAGATCGAGCCGCGACCCGAAGCGGAGATGGTGTCGGAAGTCGAGACGTTGGAGCGAGGAAGTGAGGCCATCGAAAACGCAGTTTAGTTGAGCGTCGGGCTACTCCGCTAATTTTCCATCAATGTTCCAGACGCCGAAAACGCCATTGATTTCAGCGCTGGAAAGCGCGCTCACCCGATGCGCATCCTTGGCCCACAGCGAATTCCACAAGCCGCTCTTTGCCCCGCAAGCGGCGAAGGGAAACGACAGATCGGCGAAATTACGGGCATTGGCATCGCCCGTCCAAACCGCCATGCTCGCGGTTCGGATGGCGCCACTCGCGCTCAGTTGCGACGATAAAATCGTGGTGCCATCCGCCATCTGACACAGGTAGGGCGCGCCCGCGTAAACATGGGCGGCGAGCGGACGTTGCAACGCGCTCCACCGATAGGGACTCGCGCCGCCGACGAATTGCCCGCTTTGCGGCGCGATAATCACCGGCTTGAAATCGCCGTTCAAACCGTTATCTTCGATGGCCATCACGATGTTTCCGTTTTGCAAAACCAGCGGGACGGGCATGCCATCGCGCGCCTCGCGACGCGCGCTGACGACTTGCGGCGCGCTCCAACTGCGCCCGTTATCGGCGGAAATCAGGCGCGTTATCTGTTGTTCGTGGGTGAGGGAATAAGGCGCTTCGTTGGCGAAATAGAGCTGAATCGTGCCGTCGGGTGCCCCAATCGCGCGCGGTTCCCAGCAGCCGGTCTCGAAAGTTGTGCCCGCGCGATAAACCGTCGCGGGCGCGCTCCAGGTGCGGCCACCGTCGGCGCTCCGGCAAGTCGCGATGGTAAAGGGCAACCCGGTGTCGCGGCGCGGGCGACCGTTGAAACTGCACAACCAATCGCCATCGGGCGTGACCAGCAATTCGGGGTTGGCCGCGCGATAATTCTCGACATCGGCGACGAGGATTTCGTCGCCCCAATTCTGGCCGTTATCCGCGCTGCGCTTGAGCCGAATGCCGCCTTCGCGTTCGTAGATGCAGGCGATATTGGCGGCGTCGGCGCGCGCGACGCGGGCGTAATTGCCACCGCTCTGGATCAGTTGCAGGCTGTTGGTTTGCCAGTGAATCGGAAGCGCAGAGGCGGGCGCCAGCAACGTCAGTGGCGCGAGCAGACCGAGCATCAGAGGCTTGCATAAGCGCGGGGAAAATACGGCGGTAAGTAGCCGGACAAAATTAGGTTTAATTATCATCTCATCCGCCAATTGACCTTCTGCGGGGCTGCCGCCCAATGGCATTGAATTATTGAATTAAGGACAATCTGAGCGTGAAAAGAGCGCCAATCTGTCTTTCTGAGCGCAGTGAGGAACGAACGAAGTCGAAGAATCCATTGCGTTCGAGTTGTCGCGCACGTTTGCTGAACCTATCACGTCATGGATTCTTCGACTTCGTTCGTTCCTCACTGCGCTCAGAAAGACAACCGGTGAGCGTGAAAATTGCTTAATTCAATGCCATTGGGCTGCCGCCCTCTTCCAATCGGCGAAATTTTCTCGGAAGTGCGCCGATTGGAAGAGGGCGGCAGCCCCGCAGAAGGTCAATTGATCTGCGTAGAAATGGCACAACCTAATTTTGTCTGACTACTTATTGGAAACGCGAGCGCTCGTTCGAGTTGCGAAACTGGAAGCGCCGGTTTCGCTCCAAGCGTCAATTTTTGGCGCGCCCATTCCGGCGCGCGCCCGACGACCTTTCTAAACTAAAGCCGTGTCCGTTTCCACCGTTTCCGAATCTCCTTCCACGCATCCGATGTCGGCCTCCGACGACCGCGTTTTGACGCGAATTCTGGGGCCGGACGGCCATCTCGATAGCCTGATGAAAGCGCAAAAACGCTTCTTCGAGGCGCGCCCCGAACAGTTAGAAATGGCGCAAGCCATCGCCGCCGCCGCGCGCAACAAAAATCATCTATTGGTCGAAGCCGGAACCGGAACCGGCAAATCTTACGCGTATCTCGTCCCACTGATTCTGTGGGCCGTCGAATCCAAAAAACGCGTGCTGATCGCGACCGGCACCAAAGCCCTGCAACAACAGTTGGTCGAGCGCGATTTGCCGTTTTTGCACGAACTGTTCGTGACGCATTTGGGCACCGATTTCAAATTCGCGTTGTGCCTGGGAACCGGCAACTACGTCTGCCCGCGCCGCCTGGCCAAAACCGAATCGCTGGGACTTTTCGGCGACAGTAAAGAAGTCGAGCAACTTCAGCAATTGCATCGTTTTTCGGCGTCGTCGCCGACGGGCCGCAACGTGGATTTAGATTTCGAGCCCGCGCGCGGATTGTGGGCACAGGTCAACCGCGAATCGGATTTGTGCCTGGCGCGCAACTGCCCGCACTTCGAGCAATCGTTCTATTGGAAGGCGCGCCGCGAACAGGAAAAAGCGCAGGTTCTGGTCGCCAATCATCATTTGTTGTTCGCCCACATCGCGGCGGGCGGCAACGCCGGTGGCGTTTTGCCGCCCTTCGATGCGCTGGTGATTGACGAAGCCCATCACGCCGAAGATGTCGCGGCGAGTTATCTGGGCCTCGAAATCTCCAATCTCAGCGCGGCGAAGTTGATCGAATTATTGAGCAATCGCAAGTCGGGTAAGACCGTAATTAGCGCGGTTAAATGGCCCGAACGCGGCGAATTGGAAAGCCGATTGAACGAAGTCGCGAGCGAGGCGCGCGAAGCCGTTGGGCGCTTCTTCGAGAACCTGCAAATGGCGATGCGCTTCGACGATGCGCGCAGCCATACGATTCGGATTACGCGGCCCAATATCATCTCAAACGAATTGGAAGAGCCGATTCAACGTTTGGAAAACGTCATCGAAAGTGCGTTGCGGCTGGCGGTTTTGAGCGAGGACGAAGAGTTGAGCCGCGAACTGGAAGGTTTCTCCAATCGCTGCTCCGAGATGCGTCGCGCCGTGCGCGATATTCTGGGGCAGACGCGCGAGGGCTACGTTTACTGGACGCAATCCGTCCCGCGTCTGCCCGACGGCTTTGGCAAAGCCGCGCGCGTGCCACGCATGAGTCTGCACGGCGCGCCAATTGAGGTCGCCGAGTCGCTGAGGGAATCGGTGTGGAAACAGTTCAAGCCGACGATTCTGACTTCGGCGACTTTGACGACGGGCGGCAGCTTCGATTTTCTGGTCGAGCGCCTGGGCCTGAGCGCGCCGGTCTTGCCGCCGGAGCCGGACGACGCGACCAATGCGGCGAAGGTCGCGAGGAATGGGGCGAACAATGCGACGCGTTCGTCAACCAACACGACGAATAAGTCGAACGACGCGGTGAAGCAGTCGAACGATTCAACGGATAAAGAACCCGAAGAGTTCGATGTGCGGACTTTAACGTTGGGCAGTCCGTTCGATTACCCGAAGAACGCGCTGATTTACGTCGCGGCGGATTTGCCCGATCCTTCGACTAACGTCACCATGTGGGAAAAGGCGGCGATTATGCGCGCCGCCGAGGTCGTCAAGCGCACCGAGGGGCGCGCGTTTATTCTTTGCACCAGCTATCGGTTGCTCGATCAGACGGCGCAGTTTCTGGAGAAAGTCATGCCGCGCACCATCCGCATTTTGCGGCAGGGCGAGATGGCGCGCGGCAAATTGTTGAGCGAGTTCCGCAAAGACACGCACTCGGTTTTGGTGGGCACGACCAGTTTCTGGCAGGGCGTGGACGTGCCGGGCGAAAGCCTATCGTGCGTGGTGATTATGAAGTTACCCTTCGCTGTGCCCGACGAGCCGATGGTGCAGGCGCGCGTCGAAACCATCAAAGAGCGTGGGCAAGATGCCTTCGTCGGCTATCAGGTGCCGCAAGCGGTGATGATGTTTCGCCAGGGCTTTGGCCGGTTAATTCGCACCGCGACGGATAGGGGCGTGGTGGCTATCCTGGATCCGCGCGTCAAGACCAAGCCGTATGGCCGCACGTTTCTGGAGTCGCTGCCCGCTTGCAATAAGACGGAAGATTTGGAGCGGATTAGTTTATTTGTGACGGGGATTTGAGATCTATTGACTGAGCCGACTCAAACGAATATAATTACAACCCAGTGTTAATAGGAGCAATTCAATGAACAATAGTCCGTGCAAAAAGGGGTAGTTCGCAAAAGAAGCAACGAGGTCGTTTTCAGTAAGATTGAGATTGCACCCTCGATCCAAGAAAACGACCTCATGTCCATTTTACCTCAGCTCACCTCCGTT